>Ga0256405_10000596_pt1 | contig 116991 bp, 90 predicted proteins | sample RumenRJG_02DNA_FD_189096 | JGI IMG/M metagenome (GOLD analysis project Ga0256405, IMG submission 189096) | Bovine rumen microbial communities from Lethbridge, Alberta, Canada - RJG_02 | ecosystem: Host-associated > Mammals > Digestive system > Stomach > Rumen | place: Canada: Alberta...
GATTATATTGTTATCCATAGGATGCTCTTCTTTTAGGTTGATTTGTGGTTATTTCAAATCTAAAAATTGGAACATCCTATTTTTTTTACCCCCTTAGAGGAATTTGCGAAAGAAAATATACGTTACCTTGACGCCTGCATGTACATCAGAATACACTCAAATTAATTCACAAATCTTTCAAACATCTTTATAAAGCCGCTTGTGGTTGCGAGGGAACACCGTGACCGAGCAACCTCCTGCGTAGCGAACCCATTTTTCGAGGCGAGAGGGCATACCTTAATGAGGCGTCAGTAAAACGAACTGCATGGATCCTATCGCTTCGCTCCAGGATGACGTCCGGAGGGTAGCGGCGAACGAAGTGAAGGCGCGACTGACGGTCTTTTTTGCAGGCGACTGTGCCCTTGAGACTCGGATTATTTTAAGGGGTTTTAGGGGCGAAGCCCCTAGGAGAGGGGGTGCTGAAAGACTTGGCGAGGCCGTCGGACAATGACACTGTCGGCATCTGCCTAATCGCCAAGGCTGCAAGCAGGGGGAGGCCTCCCCCCTTTGTATATAAAAAAGAAATCCCCAGCCGAGGCCAGGGAAAAAATTCAGAACTGGATCCTTCGCGGCATTCGCCACTCAGGATGACACTCAGGTATTACACGCCCTTCTTGAACTTCTTGCTCCACCAGAGAACAATGGGAGAGCAGATGCACACAGAAGAGTAGGTACCGATGAGGATACCGAAGCACTGCACCAGACCGAAGTCGCGGATGGAGGAACCGCCCTTCACGGCGAGAATCACGCACACGAACAAGGTGGTGAGAGAGGTCACCATGGTGCGGCTGAAGCACTGGTTCAAAGACTTGTTGATGGTCTCTGCGAAGTTGCCGGAGCCGAACACAGCGGTGTTTTCACGGATACGGTCGAAGTTCACGATGGTGTCGTTCACGGAGTAACCGATCATGGTCAAGAGCGAGGCAATCAGGGCTCCGTCGAAAGACAGGCTGAAGGCCGAGATGAAGCCCAGGGTGATGATGGTGTCGTGGACCAGGCCAAGCACCGCCGCCACACCGAAACCGAGACCGAACTTGCCGAACCGGAACCACACGTAGAGCAGAATGCCGAGCCAGGCGAGAATCACAGACAAGATAGCGTTGAAACGGAGTTCCTTACCGATGGTGGGGCCCACGTTGTCCTTGGCCACAATTTCGCACTTCTGGCCTGCCTTGGCAAAGGCTTCGGCCATCTTGTCTTCGAAATTCACGTCGTCGGAGGCGCGCATGCTAATCTGGTAGGAATTGGCAGAGGTTCCGCCCAGGGTGCGAACTTTCGCACCGTCGATGCCTGCCGCAGAAAGGGCTCCGCTCAGGTCCTTCTCGTGCTTGGCGTCATCCTGATACTGGACCGTATAGACCTGGCCGCCGGTAAAGTCGATGCTGAAGTCGAATCCCTTCACGGCGATGCAGGCGATGGAGGCGATAATCAGGACAGTAGAAATCAGGCCGAAACGACGGCGGTTGGGGATAATCTGGAGGTTGGCCTCGTTGATGGCCTTGAAGCCGTTACCGATGGAGAGCGTAGTCCTGTCGGCCTTGGCAAGACGCCAGTCGAGGATAGCGCGAGTCACGGTGATAGCGCAGAAGAGGGAGGTCAGGATACCGATAGTCAGCGTGAGACCGAAACCCTTCACGGAACCCGTACCAATCTTATAGAGGATAAGGCCGGTAAGCACGGTGGTCAGGTTGGAGTCCAAGATGGCGCTGAAGGCCCGTTCGTAACCCTTGGCCACGGCGGCGCGGGCGGTAAGGCCGTTCTTCAGTTCTTCACGAATACGCTCGTAAATAATCACGTTGGCGTCGAGAGACATACCCACCACCAAGATGAAACCGGCGATACCCGGGAGAGTCAGGGTGGCGTTGAACACGGACATCACGGCGGCAGTCACCAAGGTGTTGATGACCATGCCGAAGCTAGCGATAAGGCCGCCCAGGCGGTAGTAGGCCACCATGAACACCAAGCAGAGGATAAGGCCGATAGCACCGGAGCCGAAGCCCTGGACGATGTTTTCTTCACCGAGGGTAGCACCCACGCTACGGCTTTCGATAATCTTCATAGGAGCCTTGAGGGCGCCGGCACGGAGAACCACAGCCAGACGGTTGGCCTCGGCCATGTCGTCAAGACCGGTAATCTGGGCGTCGCCGTTGGGGATACGGTCACGGATCACGGGAGCAGAAATCACCTGGTTGTCGAGAACGATGGCCATCTGCTTGCCGATGTTGGCGGCAGTCACAGCAGAGAACTTCTTGGGACCGATACCGCCGAACTTGAGGGAAACGGCCACTTCACCGGCGTTGGTACCGTCGCTTACACGATAGGGACGGGCGTCAACGATATCGTCGCCGCCCATTTCGGCACGGCGCTTGAGCAGGTAGAGGCGTTTGGCCTTGATTTTGGAGCCACGCTGCACCGGTTCGAGACCGCTGCCGAAGGCAAAGTTCACGTCGCGGGGGATCAGCTTCTGGACCCCTTCGGTCTCCAGGAGCTTCTTCACCTTCTCGATGTTCTCCTCAGCGATGAAGCCGCCGTTGCCAAAAGACAGGTAATAGGCGCTGAGGGCAGTCCCGACCTCGCTGGCAGGTTCACCCTCGGCAGGGGCGGCGTCCTTGGCAGAATCGGTGGCAGCGTTAGCGGCGACTTCGGCTGCGGGGGCCTTGCCACCCAGGAGTTCTTCGTCGGAAAGGGCCTTGGCGGTATCGGCAGCGGGCTTGGCGCTGTCGGCGGCGGCCACGTCGGTTGGTGAGCCTGCCGAACCATTGGCGGCAGCCGTAGAGTCCGTTGCAGTGGAGTCAGCCACGATGTCGGTAGTCTGACGGGTCAGGTACTGGTCGATAAGGCCAACCACCTGGGTAAACTTCTCGGATTCGGCCAAAATCTTGAATTCCAGCTTGGCGGTAGAACCCACCAGGGACTTGGCGGTAGAGTCGTCCACACCGGCCAGTTCCACCAAGATACGGTCATCGCCGGAGGGGGAAATCTGGGGTTCGGAAAGACCGAACTGGTCCACACGGTTACGGATGATTTCCAGGGACTGGGCCTGGATGTCCTTGATGTCCTCGTTCGGCTTCAGGCCGGACTTGTCGATTTCCAGCGTGATGCTGGTACCACCGGCCAGGTCCAGACCGAAATTGATGGACTTGGAGCCCAGCTTCGGATTTTCTTTAAGGAAAGCCTTCTTTTCGTCGCCCTTCCTGGAGTGGACCTGGATAGAGGGCCACACGGTATAGGCCGAAAGTGCTATTACAAGGAGAATGATAAATTCCCGCATTCCAAATTTATGTTTGTTCATTTGTAATCCCTTAGTAAGGCATTATTCAGTAAGTTTTGCGCGCAAAGATAGAAATTTTAGCCATTAGTTACTAGTTACTAGTTACTAGAAACGGTGGATTTAAACGGCTTTGGTAAAGTTTTGGGGTTAGATTGCCGGGATAAATGGCGTTTTTACCTAAATAAAGCTCGTTTTGCCACTCTGACTAGAGTTGACAACCTTCTCGGAAAACTCTATTTTGAGTATGAAAAAAAGACGAAGGCGGCAAAAATTCAAAGTAAAAAAGAGTATCGCACCATGAAAATCAAACGCCCCCTGTACCTGGAACGGTTAAAGAGACGACAAAACAACGGTATGGTAAAGGTCATCACCGGCCTTAGGCGTTCGGGGAAATCATTCCTGTTAAACGATCTCTTTTACGACTGGTTAAAAAAAGAAGGAACAGACGGCAGCCACATTATAAAATTCGCCTTCGATTCCGCGAAGGACCTAAAAAAAATTGGCGAAGACCTCATCTCGCTTCAAAAGGAAAAACGAAAGGTATCCCCGGAAAAATTCCTGAAATTCATCGAAACCAAAATCAAGGACAAGAAAAGGCACTACCTGCTGCTTGACGAAATCCAGGAACTGGGAAATTTCGAATCCGTCTTGAACGGCTACCTCAGGGATGACAATCTCGACATCTACGTAACCGGTTCCAATTCAAAATTTCTTTCCAAGGACGTGCTCACCGAATTCGAAGGCCGTGGCGACGAAATTCACGTTTTTCCGCTTTCCTTTTCGGAATTCATGAGCGCCCGCAAGGGCGACAAGACGGAAGCGTTTGACGAATACATGCTCTATGGCGGCCTGCCTGCATTGGCGTCCATGCCTTCTGACGAGCAGAAAATCGCTTACCTCAACACGCAGCTGACGCAGACCTACCTAAAAGACATCGCCACCAGGCACAACCTGGACTCCGATTCCGACATGGCAGACCTGTTGGATATTCTCGCATCGGGCATGGCAACCCTAGTAAATCCATCCAAATTAAAGGACACGTTCAAAAGCGTAAAGAAATCTACGCTCTCTGACATTACAATAAACAACTACATCCAGCACCTTTTAGAAGCGTACATGATAAACGTGGCCAAGCGATACGATGTAAAGGGGAAGAGATACATCAATACGCCCTACAAGATTTATTTCGAAGATGTCGGTTTGAGAAATGCGAGGCTGAACTTTAGACAGCACGAACCTTCGCACCTGATGGAAAACATCATCTACAACGAGCTGAGGCTTCGCGGTTACAATGTAGATGTCGGCGTTGTTGAATTGCGTACAAAAGAAAACAGCAAGGACATTCGTAAAATGCTGGAAATTGACTTCGTGGCAAACCTCGGAAGCAAGCGTTTCTACATCCAGTCCTCCTACGAAATCCCCGACAGGGAAAAGATGATTCAGGAAGAACGACCATTCTTGAACACCAGGGACTCCTTCAAGAAAATACTTCTAGTAAACAGCAGCATAAAGCCCCGCTACGATGACAACGGAATCCTGATGATGGGCGTAAAGGAATTTCTACTGGACCCGAATAGCCTGGACTTTTAATTTACAAGTCTTGTTTCCTTGGTGGAAATCAACGGCTCTCTTTTATACAAAGGCTTGTTGAAATCGACAAAATCCAAGAAATCCTTACTTTTTTTCTAATCTTTTCAGCATCAAACAGTTTGCAACCCCGCATAAAATAAGGTATATTCAGAAAGTAGGTCTTATAGGGACTCTTTATGAGCAGGGATAAAACAATCATGATCACGGTTGACAAAGAGACAAAAAGAATCGAATTCTACAAGAACAACGAAGATGATAAAATCTGGTGGGTCGATTATGTCGATTATCATGGATTATATGCGGTTTCCTTTGATAAGAAAAAAATTTTATTTCTATTCGGAGATTATCCGAAGAATTTCACGCAAGAAGAAAAGGAACTCTTTGATAAAGAAAATCCTTACTGGGCAAATTTCTTTCGTAAAAAGAAATAGTCTTATAGTGGCTCTTTATGAGCCGAGGGAAAACTAATCATGATTACGGTTGACAAAGAAACAAGAAAGATTGAGTTCTACAAAGTTCACGAAAACGATAAAATTTGGTGGGTTGATTATATTGGTGAACATGGAACAGAAGCTGTATCCTTCGATAAGAAAAAAATTTTGTTTGTTTTCGGAGATTATCCCAAGAACTTCACCAAAGAGGAAAAAACCTTGTTCGATAAAGAGAATCCTTATTGGAAAAAATTACTTGGCGGTTAAAAATCATCAACATTTACTTGTCTTATAGTGGCTCTTTATGAGCAGGGATAAAACTAAAAGAGGTTAATATGCAAGGTCCAGAATTTGAAGAACTTTTCGAGTTGTGTTACGAATGGTCTAATCACGATGCACCGCGTTTTCTTGAATGTTCTCTCAAAAAGAATACTCCTGATCATGTAAAAAAGGCCTTTGAAAAACTCAAGAAACTTCAGAAAGAATATGATGATGCTGGTGTTATCATTTAGCCATTTATGTCTTATAGGGGCTCTTTATGAGCAGGGATAAAACCAGAACAGAAAAAAACTGTTATAATTCCTAGAAATTACCGATAATACGCAAGTGATCAGAACTCTCGGCGGAAACTCGCAGGGACTAACAGTCACAAGAGTTTCCTCCTGCAGAAACGGTTCATACCAGTAAAGGCGGGTCTACACCACAAAGCACTTGGAATCCAGAGCCACATTTTTTTGTTTTTTGACCGAGATGTGAGTTTCTCGAGTGAACAGTCGAACAAAGTGAGTCCCTGTGAACGAGAGATATTCACATCGAGGGAGAGATTTGTTAAAAGAGATTGCCTGCCAAGATGATAGCGGATCCTCGCCGGAGCCTGCCCTGAGCCTGTCGAACGGGCGAGGATGACGAAAAAAGGCGCGGGGATGACAAGATGGGCGGGGTCTTAGGGGCAGAGCCCCTAGGAGAGGGGGTAGCGGATGCGATTAGGAGATCCCCGCTAAGAAGTTTGTGGATCCTCGCCTTCGCGAGGATGACGAGATTGTTTGCGGGGACGACAAGTCGCAGAAGCGAGGGGGAGGCTTCCCCCTTTATTTAATTTCGAAGGCAGGTTCAGTGCCGAAGGTTGTGACGGAGAGGGTCACGGTCTTTTTGCCCAGGGTGCGGGTGACGGTGAAGCCGTCGGCGGTGTTTGCGATGGAGAGTTTTCCGTCGCGGAGGACGGGGTTTTCGCGGCGCATTTTCACCAGATTACAGATAAATTCGTATAGCGGTTGGGACTTGCGGTTTTCCAGTTCGTCCCAGGGGACGCTTCGGCGGCAGTCGGGGTCCTTGCCGCCCTTCATGGAGAGTTCCTCGCCGTAGTAGATGCAGGACGCGCCGGGCATAAAGAACAGGAGGGCGTATGCCAGCTTGATGCGTTCGAGGCTTGCGCAGGGCTGGGACAGGAGGCGGGTGGTGTCGTGGCTTCCCAAAAGGTTCATGGGGATGTCGCCGCGGCCCTCGGGGAATGCGGCGCGGACCCGGTCGCAGAATTCCTGAACGGAAATGGGGTTCTCGTCGAAGAGGAACTTCATGACCGCCTTGCGGAAGATGTAGTTCATGACGCCGTCGAACTGGTCGCCTTGCAGCCAGCGGGAGGGTTCGTCCCAGATTTCGCCTACGATGTAGGCCTCGGGATTGATGGCCTTGACGCGGCGGCGGAATTCTTGCCAGAAGGAGTCGTCGTCGATTTCGTTGGGAACATCCAGACGCCAGCCGTCGATGCCGCGACGGGTCCAGTATTCGGCCACGGAGAAAAGGTATTCCCGAACATCGGGGCAGCCGGTGTTGAACTTGGGGAGCGCCGGGTAGTTCCACCAGCATTCGTAATTGGGCTTGCCCGAATAGGCGTTGAGAGGCCAGCCCTTTACATGAAACCAGTCCACGTAAGGAGAATTTTCGCCCAGTTCCAGCAGGCTGTTGAACTGGAAGAACCCGCGGGAACAGTGGTTGAACACGCCGTCGAGAATGATGCGCAGCCCTAGCCTGTGGGCCTTTTTGACAAGGCGGTCGAAATCCTTGAGCGTGCCCAGCACCGGGTCGATTTCGAAGTAATCGACGGTATGGTAGCGGTGGTTGGAATTGCTCTTGAAGATGGGACAGAGGTAGATGGCGTTTGCGCCGAGGCCCGCGATGTAGTCCAGATGGTCCTCGATGCCTGCGAGATTCCCGCCGAACATATTTTCGCGGGTGGGCCTGGAGCCCCAGGGCACGAACCTGCCTACCGCCTGGTAGCGGGGACTGCGGCAGAACCTATCAGGGAATATCTGATAGAAGACGGCGTCTTTGACCCAAGCAGGAGAATACATAGTTAGTGTGAGGTGTGAAATGTGAAGTGTGAGGTGTGAAACTATTAATTACCCATTCCACACTCCACATTCCACATTGTAATTATATCTTCCACATGGGCCGGCGTTTGCGGGCGTCCACCAGCTTGCGGATTTCGGAACAGAGGAAGTTGTTTTTCGCGAGGTCCTCTACGGAACAGGGCAGGCGGTAGGTCCAGTTCTTGCCACCGACGGTGCCCGGGATGTTCACCCGTTCCTCTTCGGGAGCGCATTCCGAAAGGGCGGGTGACAGGGCGAAATAGTCCTGCACCGGCAAGATGCAGAGCAGGCTGTTGGCAGAGAACACGTGGGCCAGAATATTCCGCACCACGGTGGGGGTCAGTTCCTCCGGAGCGTTGCCGGGAAGCCCAGCATGGGACCAGTAGAAGGCCCTATCAAAGTCAGGCTCCTTCCAGAGCCCGCGAAGGGTGGAGGTGTCGTGGCAGCTGGTAGTGCACACCGAGAGGCGGGGATATTCTTCCATGGCGTAGTAGGGAGAATAGGGAGCGTCCCAGTTGCGGGCCCAGCGCTCGATACGGAGCGAAAGGATGTTCAGTTTCTTGAGAACCGCAGGAACGCAGCGGGGCACGGAGCCCAGGTCTTCGGCACAGACCAGCATGTCCGTTTCCTTGGCAAGGACCGACAAAAGCTTGGTGGCGTTCGCCTCCCAAAGGGCGTTCTGGGCCGACTCGTTTTCGCCGATAATTTCGTGAAGTTTCTGCTGTTCATATTCCGGCAGGGTGAAGAGCACCGGGGCATTGTACCAGTACCAGTAGGGGTAGAAGGTGTGTTCGTCGCCGGTAGGGACAAACACGCGGTTCCAGTAGACCTTCAGCAGCTTGTCCTTAATTTCTTGGGGTTCGGAAAGGCCGAGGATGGCCTTTTCCGAGAGGAACTCGTCCTTCAAAATGTAGCGGTCCGTAGTGCCGTAGAGCGTCTTGAAGCAGAGGGGCAGCAGGCGTTCCGTATCGCCTTCCAGGAACTGCCGCAACTGATCCACGGAATAGTTGGGCTTGCGCAGGTATTCCAGGGATTCCTGCTTGAAGCCTGCGGCCTGCAGGCGTTCCAGAGTCAGCGGGATGCTGGGATTGAAGTGCCCGAGGATGCCCGTAGTCTCGGTCTGGGGGATGCTCCAGATGCGGAAAAATCCCAGCACGTGGTCGATACGGTAGGCGTGGTAGAACTTGCTCGCCTGGGCGAGACGGGCTTTCCACCAGGCAAAGCCGTCCTGTTCAATGACATCCCAGCGGTAGGTGGGGAATCCCCAGTTCTGACCGCTGTAGCTGAACATGTCGGGAGGGGCGCCGGCACGGTCTTCCAGGGAGAAATACTTGCGGCTCGCCCACACGTCGGCGCTGTCCTCGTTGATGAGGATAGGAATGTCGCCCTTGATGTTGATGCCCAGCTTGGAAACTTCTGACACGGCGGCACAGAACTGCGTCTCGGCAACGAACTGCATCCAGGCTTGGAACCAAACGTCTTTCTTGTACTTGGTCCAGATTTTTTCGATGTCCGCGTCCGTGGGGTTCTTGAAATTTTTCCAGTCCTTCCAGCTCTTCTCGCCGTTTTCGGCTTTCAGGGTGCTGTAGGCGCAGTAGGCCTTGGCCCAGGGGTTCTTGTCCAGCCACTCCTGCAAAACCTTGTCCTTGCGGAGCTGGTCGTAACGGTTGTCAAAAATTTTTCTCAGGATAGAGCGTTTCCAGGTGGAAATCTTGTAGTAGTCGATGCGTTCCTGCTCGTCGAACTTTTCCTTGGCCTCCTCGATTTCGTCTTCGAATTCGGAGGAGCCCTGTACCGCCTGGATGTTGATGAACACCGGGTTCAGGGCGAAGGCGCTGCGGGCGCTGTAGGGGCTGGCCTCGGCACCGGTGTCGTTCACCGGCAGAAGCTGGATGACGTTGAAATCACAAAGCTTGGACCACTGGGCAAAGGGAATCAGGTCAAGGTATTCGCCGATGCCGATGCTGTTTTTGCTACGGAGGCTGAACAGGGGAACGGCTACACCGCTCTGGAAACAAGAAATATCACTGTAACGCATAGTGGGAAAGATAGTATAGTGGTTAGGGATTAGGGGGTAGGATCTAGGGATTAGGGGATAGAATTTAGGGGATAGGTTGTAGGTGTTAGGGCCGCAGGGGACAAGAGGTGCGAGGCGCGGGGCGCGAGGCTCGGAGAATGTCATCATGGAGAGGCGTAGCCGTCTCACGACTTTACGTGAAAATAATCCACTTCGGGGTGGCTGATGTAGAGGCCGCTCACGGATGCCTGCGGGTACATGGCGCCGTTTTCGGTGAGCGATATTCCGACACTGCCGAAATCGATGAGTTTTGCGACGTTGAAGATTTCCTTGATGTTCGGGAGCACGGGGTAGCCGACGGCCGGGCGGATGCCCTTCCAGTTGTTGGTGCGCGCGAGTTCCTGGCTCAGGTATTCGGCGCCCGCTTCGGCGAGGCGGTCGGCGACAGTCTGCATCAAGAGAACGTCGTAGTCGCTGCCGCCCTGTTCGGCCTTCAGTTTTTCGAGGCGCTTCACGAAGGCGTCGCTCACGGTGACGGCGAAGGCGCCCACGATGTCGCGGAAAACATCTTTGCCGGCGGGAGCGTTAAAGACGCTTGCTGTCGTTGCGTTGGCAGGCGCAACGTAGTCGCAGAGCGCGAGGCATGTGCCTTCCGGGTTCTGCTGGCGTGCCGTGGCGACTTCGACAAAGTCGGAGTCGGTGCCGGTACGGCCCGTGTTGAACTTGATTGTGCTTTCCGTACCGGCGGCAGGGTAGAACGCCTGCACGGCACGCAGCGCATACTCGGGCTTTGTGAGGCTCCTGATAAGTTCTTCGGCATCGGCCTTGAGCTTTTGCGCTTCTTCGCAGTCGGCCTTGACCTTCCAAGTGAAGAAGAAGTATTCCCAGCTGATAAGCGGGATGACTTTTTCGAGCGCGATGGGCGGGAGCTTGCTTTCGCCCATGAACGGCGGCTCCACGGGCTGGTACTTGCTCCAGTCGCAAATGTAGCGACGTTCGAGGGGCGTCTTCTCTGCTGCGGCCATGGCGCTTGCGGCTTCGGTCTGGATGCCGTTCTGTTTGTCGCGAATTCTCTGCTGTTCCTCGCGGTTTTCTTGAATGGTCTGCTCGCTTGTCGCGGGGTCCAGAAGTTTTTGCACGAGGCCTGGGTTGCTGGCGGCGTCGCGCACGTGGAATACGGGGCCGTCGTAGCACGGGGCAATCTTTACGGCCGTGTGCGTGGGCGAGGTCGTTGCGCCGCCGACGATAATCGGGATGCGCTGGCCAGCGTCTTGCATGGCTTTAGCCACGGTACACATTTCTTCCAGCGAAGGCGTAATCAGCCCGGAAAGGCTCAAGATATCGGCCTTGTTCTCGATGACCGCCTTCACGATGACATCTTCGGGAACCATCACGCCGAGGTCCACCATTTCATAGCCGTTACAAGCCATAATCACGGAGACGATGTTCTTGCCGATATCGTGCACGTCGCCCTTCACGGTCGCAATCACGATTTTTCCGCGGCTCGAAGCGTTCGCGTCTTTGCCCGCCTCGATGTAGGGCTGCAAAATTTCCACGGCCTTCTTCATGGTGCGAGCGGTTTTTACCACCTGCGGCAAGAACATCTTGCCTTCGCCGAAGCGGCGGCCCACTTCGTTCATGCCGTCCATGAGCGGGCCGGAGATGATTCCCACCGGGCTATCGCCTCGGTTGATGAGTTCCATCAGGTCGGGCTGAAGCGTTGTCGAAGTTCCCTTGAGGAGTGCTTCTTGCAGGCGTTCTTCGGGCGTGGTTTTTGCCTGCGCGGAGTCGGCGACGCTGTTGCTACCCGCGTCGGAACTGCCCGCGCCTGTGCTCATGGCAAAAATCGCCTTCGGGTCGTACTTGGCGCCCGCTTCCTTTGCGGCAGCGGCGGCCGCGGTCATGCGGCTTGCAATTTCGATGAGCGCTTCGCTGGCGTCCGGTTCCGTGTTCAACAGCACTTCGGTGATGGCCATGCGGAGTTCCAGCGGAATCGTCTTGTATTCGATAATCGCGCTGGGGTTCATGATGGCCATGCCCATGCCGTTTGGAATCGCGTAATGCAAGAAGGTAGTGTGCATCGCTTCGCGCAGGTAGTTGTTGCCGCGGAAGGCGAAGGAAAGGTTCGAAAGACCGCCCGAGATGCGCACGCCGGGCAAGTTGTCCATAATCCAGCGGACCGCACGGATAAAGTCAATGGCGTAGGCATTGTGTTCTGCCATGCCCGTAGCGACTGTCAAAACATTCGGGTCGTAAATGATGTCGGAGGGGTCGAAGCCGAGCTTTTTGACCATGATGTCGTAAGCGCGGGCGGCAATTTGTACGCGGCGCTCGTAGTTGGTGGCCTGGCCTTCTTCGTCGAAGAGCATCACGATGACAGCACCGCCAAGGCGCTTGATGGTGCGCGCGTGATCGATAAATGCCTGTTCGCCCATCTTGAGGGAGATGGAATTCACGATGCACTTGCCCTGGGCGCACTTGAGGCCCGCTTCGATGACTTCGAAACGGGAAGAGTCCACCATGATGGGCACGCGGCTGATGGCCGGGTCCGATGCGAGCAAGTTCAAGAAGGTCTGCATTTCGGCGGTAGCGTCCAAGAGACCGTCGTCCATGTTCACGTCGATCACGTCGGCGCCGTCTTCGACTTGCTTGCGGGCAATGTCTAAAGCTTCTTCGTAATTTTTTTCGTTGATGAGTCGCAGGAACTTCTTGGAACCCGCCACATTGCAGCGTTCGCCCACCTTCACGAAGTCTTCGGCGTTGCAGCTGTCGGCGCCGTTGCTCGGGCGCACCTGTTCCTTGAACAGCGGCTCGAGACCGGCGAGGCGGAGTAGCGGGCTTGTCGCATATTTGGGTGCGGGCTTGCGGCGTTCGTAATCGGCCGGCAGGGCGTCAAGCATCTTGCGCATGGCAGCGATGTGTTCCGGTGTGGTACCGCAGCAACCGCCAATCATGTTCACCAGCTTGTCGTCCAGGTAAACGCCCATCAGGCGTACCATGTCTTCGGGCGTATCGTCGTAACCGCCGAACTGGTTCGGCAGCCCCGCATTCGGGTGACAAGAAATATAGCAGGGCGCAACCTTGCCCATGCGGCGCAGGTACGGCACCATACCGTCGGCACCGAGCCCGCAGTTCAAACCAATAGAAAGCGGGTGCATGTGCATCACGCTCACGGCGAAAGCTTCCACCGTCTGGCCCGAAAGTGTACGGCCCGAGGCGTCGCTCACGGTCATCGAGAACATGACTTCGACAGGCTTGAGGTCGGCGGCTAAGGTCCCTGAGCTTGCCGAAGGGTCGGCGTCGGCAGCGCGTTTTTCCATCACCTTAGTAAATGCGCTTGCAGCGGCCTTCGCGTTCAGCGTATCGAAAATCGTTTCAATCAGAATCGCATCGACGCCTTCATCCACCAGCACCTGAATCTGTTCCAGGTAGGCATCTTCCAGCTCGTCGAAAGTAATGCTACGGCTCGCGGGGTCGTTCACGTCTTCGCTCATGGAGAGCATCTTGCTCGTGGGGCCCACGTCGCCCAGGATGTACACCTGACGGCCGTACTTTTCCATGGCCTCTGCCGCGGCCTGCTTCGCAATCTTCACGGCGGCGCGGTTCATTTCGGCAATGCGGTGCTCCTGGTGGTATTCGTGCTGGCTTACGCGCTGGCTCGAGAACGTATTCGTCGTCAGGCAGTCCACGCCCGCATCCACGTAGCGGCGCTGGATATCCAAGATGATTTCCGGCTTCTCGATGGAGAGCATGTCGTTGTTCGCGCCCTTGATTCCGTAAGTCTGAATCACGGAACCCATGCCGCCGTCCAGCAGCAACATCTTGTTTTCGAAAGCTTCACGTAGCGTCATTTTCTTTTCCATGGCACGAACCGTTACATTTTATGCATTTATTTAATTTTATGCATAAATATAGAAAAAGTCGGGGCGTTGCGGGGCCGACGTCTGAGGCCCCGTACACTTCGACAAGCTCAGTGCGGCGGAGGGGGTAGCGGCAGACTTCCCCCATCCAAGTCAATACTTTGGGCAGTAGATTAAATATTTCTACATTTGCGCCCATGGAAAAGAAGCACCCCCTCTATTTTACGATTCACGGTCACTTTTACCAGCCTCCCCGCGAAAATCCCTGGACAGGCGTCATCGAGAACCAGCCCAGCGCGCGGCCATTTCACGACTGGAACGACCGTATCGCAAGCCAGTGCTACTCCCCCAACTCCGCAAGCCGCATTCTAAATTCAGAAGGGCGCATCCAGGATATCGTCAACAACTACGATTTCATGAGCTTCAACATGGGCCCCACCCTCATGGGTTGGCTCCGGACCCATACCCCCGACACTTACAAGAGAATCCAGGAAGCCGACAAGCGGAGCGCCGAACGCTTGAACGGTCACGGCAACGCCATCGCCCAGGTCTATAACCACATCATCATGCCTCTCGCCAGCGAGCAGGACAAGCAGACCCAGATTCTCTGGGGCATCGAAGATTTCAAGTTCCATTTCGGACGCATGCCCGAGGCCATGTGGCTGGCCGAAACGGCCATCAACCTGCCGACAGTGGTGGAACTCATCAAGGCGGGAATCAAGTTTACCATCCTCTCCCCCACCCAGGCGGATTCCTTCCGTGAATTGGGTGCCGAAGAATGGATTGGCTGCAGCAATACCGATATCGATACCACCAGGCCCTACCGCATTTACCCGCGGGACGAAAAGGGCAACCTGGTCTGCGACGGCTACCTGGACGTGTTCTTCTACAACCCCTGGCTCAGCAGCGCCGTAGGTTTCGAGCATCTGCTCCGCAATGCGGGCGTGTTCGGCAAGCGCATCCAGGACGCCTGGGACCCGAACCGTGAAGACCCGCAGCTGGTGAGCATCGGCACCGACGGCGAAAGCTACGGACACCACGAGCCCTTCGGCGACATGTGCGCCGCCTACCTTTACAACCGATTCGCTCCCGAGAACAACATGGTGCCCGTCAACTACGGCTGGTACCTGGAAAAGTTCCCGCCCAAGCACGAGGTGCTGCTGAAGAATTTCCACGGCGAAGGTTGCGCCTGGAGCTGCGCCCACGGGGTGGGCCGCTGGTACAGGGACTGCGGGTGCTCCACCGGCGGTGGCCCCGGCTGGAACCAGAAATGGCGCGGGCCATTGCGCGACGCCTTCAACCACCTGAAGGAACTGGCCGACGAAATCTTTGTGCGGGAATTCGAGAAGGTGAGCAAGGTGAATCCCTGGGACGCCCGGAACGGATACGTGCAGGCCTTGGTCGCTCCCGAAGACGAAACCCGCCTTTCCGCATTCCTGAAGACCATCCTGAACAATCCCGAAAATGCCGAAGAAAGCGCCAAGGCCGTGCGTCTTCTGGAAATCCAGAAATTCTGCCTGTTCAGTTTTACCAGCTGCGGCTGGTTCTTCAACGACATCGAAGGCCTGGAGCCTGTGCAGAACATGCGCTACGCCCTCCGGGCCATGGAACTGATGCAGCCGTTCCTCCCCTTCGGGCACTCCATCGAGAACCGCTTCATGAGCATCCTCGCCCGGGCCACCAGCAATGAGCACAAGTGGAACGGCGCCGAAGTTTACACCCGCTACGCCAAGGACGAGGTCCCCGTGACGGTGAAGCTCATGGCCGAACGGGCCGCCATTTTCCACCTGGGACTGGAAGAGGGCTACGACCAGAAAAACGCCAAGCTCACTTCTACAAAGATTGCCTCCCGCCGCAAGCAGACCCTGGTACGGGCCACCTACGACGACAAGACCATCGGGGAATCCCGGGTGGCAACAATCCTGGTGCTGTCCGATTCCATGGGCCGCGTGAACCTGGTGGTAGCCGACGGCGAACCCGAGGTGAACAAACTCTCCTTCGTAGAAAACCCGAACAAGAGCGCCGAAGAACTGCAGCACCAGTTCCCCACCGCCTACGTGGTCCAGATGCGTCACCTGATGAGCGATTCCCTGAAGCGCATCAACCAGCTGGAAACCAAGCGGAGCCTCAAGGACATTACGGAGGCCTTCTCGGAATTTGCCGTTCAGAAGGGACTTTCCATCGACAGCCTAGCCGACCCGGACCATACCCTGCCGGACACCATCCGCACCATTCTTTCCCTGGACATCAATTCCAAGATCCACCACCTGGTGCTGGAATACCTGGATAATCCGGAGCAGGAAAACTTCAAGGAAATCGAGGCCCTGGTCAAGGAAGCCAACTCCCTGAACGCCACCTTCTCCTTCGGCGGGACGGGCCGCATGATCCACCGCAAAATTGTAGAATGCCTGGACCAGGTTTTCGAGAACCTGAAACAGCCCACCGTCCTCTACATCACGAACCTGATTTCTTTGGCGGACTGGCTGCACATCTACATCGACAAGACCTCCATCGAGAACCAGGCATTCCCCATGTTCCAGGAATTCAAGAAGAATCCCAAGGGCAAGCTGAAAGCCATGATTCCCGTGTTCCAGTGGCTGAATTTCGAGGTAGGCAATGTATAAGATGAGCCTCATGCCACTCTTTACGGCTGAGGCCATCCAGGAGATGGTCCAACTTCTGGGCGAAAAAATCGCCCGGAACTACAAGTTCGACACCATCGTAGGCGTGCTTACGGGCTCCTTCGTGTTCGTGTCGGACCTGTGCAGGCATTTCCCCAACAAGGACATCAAGGTATCCTTCATCAGGGCGTCCAGCTACGGCGACTCTACGGAAAGTTCCGGCCAGCTGAAGGTCTCCCTGCTGGACGAACTGGACCTGAAAGACAAAAAGGTCCTGCTCATCGACGACATTCTGGACACGGGCCGCACCCTGCAAAAACTGGTGGACCTGCTTAAGGAAAAAGGCGCCGCCGAAGTCCGCAGCTGCGTACTGCTAGAAAAGCGGGCCCGTCGGGAAGTGGACTACAAGGCGGACTTCGTCGGGTTCTCCATCGAAGACGGTTTCGTAGTGGGCTACGGACTGGACTGCGCCGGAGAATACCGCACCATGCCCGACATCTGGACTCTGGAAAGCGAAAACTAAGGTACACGCTATGGAAAACAACGATTTAGATGACGTCAGGCTACACGCCACCCAAACCTTGGAAGCCGTAGAGCGGAACTACAACAAGATTAGCCGCGGCAAGCGATTCCTTATCAACATGGCTCTCTGCCTCGCCTTTTTTGCCGGCGGCTTTGTCACCTGCAAGGTTGTCAACGACGTTCCCAGCCAGGGAATTATCGAAAAGGTGGCCGCACAGCCCGACCTGAAAAACAAGTGCAAGGGACGTTACGACCGTCCCATGGAATACGCCATCATGCACGAATGCGTCTTTGCCCAGGGCACTCCTTCGGACGAGGCGAAACTGGTCCAGCGTATCAACTACTGCACTTGCGCCCTCCAGAGCGTGCAGCAAAAGAAGCCCTACCAGAAAATGTTCGAGAACAACCTGGTGGACTTCACCTTCAAAATCAGGGAAGAAAATCTCTGCCAAGAGAACAAGCTGATTCCCACCCTGGAAGCGGATTCTACTACATCGAAATAACCTGACGCAGGGAATGCGGCCGACAAGCCCGGCACTATGAAACGCCTGCAAATGCAAGGTTCTACAGAATCAGCATCCCGTCGCCGTAGCTGAAAAGCTTCATCTTGTTCTCTACCGCCATCTTGTAGGCGGCAAGCGTGTTTTCGCGCCCGTAGAAGGCGGACACCAAAAGAATGAGGGAGCTTTTCGGCCAGTGGAAATTGGTCAAGAGGCCATCCACAATCTTGTAGCGGTACCCCGGATAGAAAAACGCATGGGTCACGCCCTTTTGCGCCCTTACGATTCCGTTGGCATCGGCTATGGTTTCCACTACACGGGTGCTGGTGGTGCCGACCGTCACGATACGACCGCCTTCCCGTTTTGCCTTGTTGATAATCTCGGCATTTTCCTTGGTCAACTCGTAATGTTCGCCGTGCATCTTGTGCTGGGTAAAGTCTTCCACCGAAATATTCTGGAATGTTCCGGGGCCCACATGCAAGGTGACTTCGGCCACATAGACGCCCTTCGCCTTCAGGGCCTCGAGCATTTCTTCGCTGAAGTGGAGGCTTGCCGTCGGAGCGGCCACGGCGCCCGAATACTTTGCAAAAATCGTCTGGTACGCCAACTTATCGTCTTCGTCATCGGGGCGGTCAATGTAGGGCGGCAGCGGAACGTGACCTTTCCGGTTCATCACCGCTTCCAGTTCCACCGGAGTTACCGCAAAACGGAGCACCCGGGCGCCGTCTTCCTTGATGTCTTCCACAACGGTCTTGACACCGGCGATTTCAAGTTCGCGACCAATCTTGAAAGCCTTGCCGGGGCGAACCTGGGCCTCATAGCGGGCCTCTCCGTTTTCTGCAGGAATCAACGCCTGCACCAGGAGGGTTTCCACTTCGCCGCCATGGAGGGTGTGACCGTAGAGGCGGGCCGGAATCACCTTGGTGTTGTTCACCACAAGGCAATCACCCGGGCGGAACAGTTCCACAATTTCAGGCGCCTTCATAATACGGCGTTCACCGCCGTCCTTGGGGCAGTGCAATATGCGGGTCTTGCCCTTGCCTGCCGTGCGGCTGGCGATCAGTTCCTTCGGGAACTCGAAATTGTAATCCGAAAGTTTGTGTTCCGATTCCATTGCGCTACGTTCCCTTCCGTCAGTCTTCCATTTCGGACAAGGTCTTCTTCAGCAGGTCCTTCATTTCCTTTTTCAGGGATTCCGGCTTCAGGATTTTCACGTCCGGCAAGACTCCCATAAGCCAAGCCTTAAAGTCGGGCGTGATGCGAAGTTTCAGGTCCACAACGTCGTTCTTGTTCTTGTCCTTGCGCACAACCGCAGGCGGATTGAAATGGGACTTTTCGAACTGGGTCTTGAGCCAGTCGTTATTGCTGGAACGAATCTGCAGGGAAATGTCTTGCGGAGCAACCTTCGGGTCTATATATTTCCCATAGGCATACTTGTAATAACTCTGCTCGTCAAAAAAGATTCCACTTTGGGCCAACTTGTTGGTGACCGTAATGTTCATCACGTTTTCAAGCATGTACATCTTCAAGATGCCCGTTTCTGCAAAGGAATCGTCTGCACCGATAATATAGACCGTGTCCATGCGCATCACCACTTTTACGGGGCTAATCTCGATAGTTTCGTCATCTTTTTTCTTGGTGCCGTGGTGGTAGGCGATACGGATTTTTACACCGCTGTGAATAGCGTCCAGCACCTTGTTTACGTAGAGGTCCTGAATCTTGTTGTCGCTCCAGGGGCCATAATCCATAATCAGGTCCTTGTCCGTAGTGATGGCTTCGGGCTTGAAATCGTTGGGGTTGGTAGTCTGCATGGCGGTGATGAGCTTGTCCACCAGCTTACGGTTCTTGACATCGCTGGGGGTACTTCCCGTCATGTTCTTCTTGATTTTTTCAAGCTGCTTTACGGATTCCTGGTTAAAGGAAACCTGCTCGTTCACCTGAATCTTGAACGCGGTCTGGCCCAGGCTATTCTTGCCTTTACGGAGCCCGCAGTTTTCACCCCGCAGGTATTCCAGATAGCGGAATGCCGTGCGAGGGCCGCGCCCGATATGGGTCGCAATTTCTTCTACGGTCCTGTATTCTTTCAGCAGGGCCTTTACATCGTTGATTTTCTCGTATCCTTTTCCAGCCATATCGACCTCTTTGTTTAAACTATCCTCAGCCTGTTTTCGATAGACGTGCTCAGCACGCGCCTTGCCACGCAGAACATGGCCAGCTGTTTCTGGATCATGGAATGAACCTTTCCTTCCAGCAAAAATTTATCATCTACGTAATTCACGCGAATCAAGGAATCTCCCAGGCGGGTATTCATGGAAAGCTCATATTCCAGTTCCTTGCAGACCTTGGTATTTTCCATCTCGTCCATAGGAATCGAATTAATTTTCACGTCCAAGTCCTGCACGCCAGGGAATTCCGCAATCTTGTTTTCGATTTCTTTGGGGAAATATTCACGAACGCAGTCCAGAGACACCTGCACGCGCCCCTGTTCCACCTGGACCCTATAGTTAAAAATCTTAAGGCCCGGGGTTTCCAGGAGGGAAAGAATCGCCTTTTCAATCTGCTCGTCCGACGTGTAGGATTCCGCACTGATTTTCATAAAGTCCACACAGCCCCGAACCCTCTGCATGCCGTTGACGCAGGCCCTGATGGCTCGTTTTACAGACAAATTCTTCACAAGGCCATCGAGATACACAATCCCCTGCCCCACCGTCACCGAGACTCGGCGGGAATCTTCCGGGAAAAACTGCATCAGCTTGTTGCGGGTCATGTCCGAAAGCTTTGCATTGGGCAAATTCTGTATAGCCTGGGGCAGCGTAATGAACAGCAGGCTTTTGTCTTCCATCTGCACGGCCAGCTTGTCCTTTTCGCCGTCGTTCACATACCCTACCGCCACGCCGAACATGTCCCGAATGGCGTGATACACATGGTCGCCGATAAGCGTCAAGGCGCTCTGGGCCGGAAGCAGGCGATACCCGCCCGGCGCTACCTCCGACTCCACATGGCACTTGGGGCATTCCACCTTTTCGTCCTTGGCGCCACCGTAGGTAAGCACGTAAATTTCCTTGTCGTGTGTCTGGAAACAACTCTTGACCAACCCCGGTTTCACACCGCCCTTGAAAAACAACCAGTTCCCGGGCTGGATTCGGTTGTGCCCGTAAATCTTCGTGTAGTCCGCATGTTCCACGCTTGTTCCAAAGCTAAACTCGTTGGAAAAGCAGATGATGACATTCTGGCACGCTTCGCACGAACACAGAAGCGGAATTTTCGGTTCCATGCCACCGTGGGTAGAATAGGGTTCCCGCGCAAATATCCCGTGCTCCGTTACCCGCTGGCAACGGCAGCAAAACATTTTCTGGGTCAGAAGTTTGTAGGGGAACTGTTTACGCAAGATTAGTGGTTAATGGTTATGAGGAGGTGTGAGGTGTGAGGTATGAGGTCGGTCGCCTGCGGCCTTCGGCCTGCTCCCTTTGAGGTAACTCAAAGCGAAGCGAGCCCAAAGCGAGTTTACGAGCGACCCCACAGCTCAAAGCTATTTCATCAGCGGGAGAGCCACGTCGATGCGGCGGAGCACTTCTTCTTTTCCGATGATTTCGAACATTTCCCAGAGGCCGGGGCCTGCGGTCACGCCAGAAACAGCGAGACGCGGAGCACCCACGAGTTCACCGACCTTGTGGCCGCAACGTTCAGCCAAGTCGTAGAAACCCTTCTCGATCACCGGAGTCTTGAAATCTTCGATAGAAGCGAGCATATCGCGCACGAGCGTGGCGACTTCCTTGGAGCCTTCGCCGAAGTGTTTCTTGGCACCCTTTTCATCGTAGGTGGTCGGGGCGACAAAGAAGTACACAGCCATGTCAGCCAGATCCTGCACAAAGTGGGCGCGGGGCTTGAGCTGCTTCACGATTTCGTCGAGGCGTTCTTCCGGTTCCTTCGAGAGGTCGATACCCTTCGCAGCGAGGCCTTCCTTCATGATACCCTTGAGGAATGCGTCATCGCACAGGTGAATGTGCTGGCCGTTCATCCACTGCAGTTTCTTTTCGTCGAAGCTGGCGGACTTGGGGTTGATGCGTTCCAGCGTGAAGCTTTCGACCATTTCCTTGATGGTCATGACTTCGCGGTCGTCGCCCGGATTCCAGCCGAGGAGGGCGAGGTAGTTCACGAGAGTCTCCGGCAGGTAGCCGAGATCGCGGAAATCGCCCACGGAGGCGGCGCCCTTACGCTTGGAAAGCTTGCCGCCGTTTTTGTCGAGAATCACCGGCAGGTGGCACCATACAGGCGGCTGCCAGCCGAATGCCTTGTACAAGAGTTCGTGCTTGGGCGTAGAGCTAATCCATTCATCGCCGCGGAGCACGTGGGTCGTTCCCATCAAGTGGTCATCGACAACGCTTGCAAAATGGTAGGTGGGGTAACCGTCGCGCTTGATGAGCACCAGGTCGTCCAAAAGTTCATTCTGGTAGCTGATGTGGCCACGAATCATGTCGTCAAATTCGGTGACGCCCGTTTCCGGGACCTTGAAACGGATGACAGCCTTCTCGCCAGCGGCGATGCGGGCTTCGGCTTCTTCGCGGCTGATGTTACGGCAGTGGCGGTCATAACCGGTCACCGGCACATGGCTCTTTTCCTGCTCGGCGCGGACTTCCTGCAGGCGTTCCTCGGTGCAGAAGCAGTAGTAGGCGCAGCCCGCATCCAAAAGCTTCTTGATTTCGCGGTGGTAGATGTCCAGGCGTTCGCTCTGGAAGTACGGACCGCAGTCGCCTTCGCAACCCGGACCCTCGTCCCACTGGAGGCCCAGCCACTTGAGGTCGCGCATCAAGTCGTGCAATGCAGTTTCGTTGTAACGCTTGCGGTCGGTATCTTCGATACGCAGGTAGAACGTGCCGCCCATGTGTTTTGCAAAAAAGTAGTTGTAAATAGCGGTGCGGGCGCCGCCCACATGCAGGTAGCCCGTGGGGCTCGGGGCAAAGCGTACTCGGACAGGACGGTTAGAACAGCAATTTTCGCACATAATTTCCTCTTATAAAGCTCAAATATCCCGCGCAACTCCACGCAGGAGTTTTCCGTGTCAAAAAATAACAATTTTACACAAGGTCCATTTTCAGCAGGTTCGCATCGCATTCTATGTTAGCGCCTACTTTTTTCGTTTTTTTAGAAAACTCCAACGAATGTCTTTGGGCTCCGCTGTAGCGGGGGTGCACCATTCCTATTTGGAGTCGTAAATGAGCTCCGCCAGAGTCAAGTAAAGGATGTCGGGTTCCACAGGTTTTGAAAGATGGGCATTCATGCCGACCTGCAAGGATTTTTGCACATCCTCGTCAAAGGCGTTAGCCGTCATGGCAACAATAGGCACGGTCTTTGCATCGGGGCGGTCCAAAGCACGGATAGCTGCGGTGGCCTCCAGGCCATCCATTTCGGGCATCCGCACATCCATGAGAATAGCATCGTAATGATTATAATCGCTTTCCCTGAACATCTCAAGGGCGAGTTTCCCATTTTCGGCCAGGTCAACCGCCATCCCCCGCGCCTTCAGAATTTCCTTCATGATTTCGGCGTTAATGGCAATGTCTTCAGCAAGGAGGATGCGCCTTCCTTCTAGGTTTGCCCGTTTCTTTTCCCTAAGAATTCCCATATTATTGCGTCGGGCAATACGTTCAAACTCGTCCAACACACCCATGGCAAACAAGGGCTTTGAAAGAAAACTGTCTACTCCCGCATGCAGCGCGGTGTCCATAATTTCATCCCAGTTATATGCCGTAAGAATGATGACGGTGGTTTCCTTGTCGTAGCGTTCACGGATGCGCCTAGCTACCTCGATTCCATCCATGTCTGGCATTTTCCAATCGAGAAGCACCAGATTATAGGGTTCATGTTTTGCATGGTGAACCTCAAGCATGTGGAGAGCCTCTTCTCCGCTCAAGCTCGTATCCGACTTGACGCCCGCTTCCGAAAGTACGAGCCTTGCGTGCTCGCAGGCGATGGCGTCGTCGTCCACCACGAGAACGGACAAGTCCTTCGTCTGGATTTTCCCTATGGAGGGGAGAGCGTGTTCGCATTCCCTGAGAGTCACAACCACGGTGAAGGTGGAACCCACCCCTTTCTTAGATTCTACAGAAATGGAGCCATTCATCATCTCTACGATGTTCTTGGTAATCGCCATTCCAAGCCCGGTACTGCCGAACTTAGAGCTCCGCGTGGAATCTTCTTGCGTGAAGGAGTCAAATATCTTCGGGATGAAGGATTCTGAAATTCCTATTCCTGTATCCTGCACGGAAAATTTCAGCGTAGACTGGCCCTGGTATGAGGCCGTACACTCCACGTCAAGACGGATTTCGCCCAAACGTTCCGTGAACTTGATGGCGTTGCTCAGGATGTTGATGAGCACCTGCTTCAGTTTCATCTCGTCGCCAATGAAATAAGAGCCAACCTTCCCTTTCTGGTTGCATTGGAAACGGATTCCCCTTTCGCTGCACTGCGTCATGACCAGCGTGTTTATCTGCTCCAACATGTCGTTCAGGGAAAACTCCTCGTTCCTGAGCATAAGCTTTCCACTTTCGATGCGGCTCATGTCCAAAATGTCATTGATGAGTCCTAGCAAGTGCCTTGCACTGCCTCCAATTTTTTCAAGATAGTCCTTAGTCTTGTCGCTTAGGGTCTCGTCACTGAGAGCAAGACTATCCAGGCCAATGATGGCATTCATCGGAGTTCTTATTTCGTGGCTCATGTTGGAGAGGAACGCCGTCTTTGCTGTGCTTGCCGATTCGGCTGCCGCCAGGGCCTCCGTTAGTGCCTTGTTCCTTGCCAGAGAGTCCCGCATTTCTTCGTCAATAACCGTAAGGCCAAGACCCACCGCATGGACAATTCCGTCCGTACGTTCTTCCGCTCCCTGCACGTCCGCGACGCGAATCATCTCGTAATATTCCTTGCCTGCGCGGTTCACTAGGTAACGATAAACAATCAGAGAGTCCTTCGCAAGTGCCCTGCGGATATTTTCGGGTTCGATAAAATTCAGGAATCCTTCACGGAAGGCTTCCGTCACATAGGTGTTTCCATAGTAGCGGAACCGTTCGAGATAGGGGAAACGGACCCCTTCCGCATGCTGGTCTTTGTCGCTTGCGTCTGCACGGTAACACACCGCTTCGTCGGCATCAAGATTCACATGATAAATACTGCGGTAATCAGAAGCCATGGCCGTTATCATGTTATCCAGCTGTTCGCGGTGGTGCCGTTCCTGCAAAAGGGTTTCTTGTAATTCAAGCCTCGCTTCCAGTTCCTGCTGATGGGCTTCTGCTGATTTTATGCGAGTCATTTCCGTCACATCCACGCACATACCCAAGGTGCAGAGCCTGCCCGAAGAATCCTTGAACTTCATCTTGGTTGTCTGGAGGTTGCGGATTTCTGTCCCCACCGCGTTGGGGACATCCTCGAAGAACACGTAGGGCTTGTCCATTTCGAGCGCCTTGCGGTCGTCCTCAGCAAAATGCGCCGCCGTCACGGGGTCAAAAATTTGGTAATCCGTAAGTCCGATAACACCGTCGGGATTTTCCTTGTTGGCGTATTCGGCGAAGGCCTGGTTACAGGCGAGGTACTTGCCGGTAAGGGCATCCTTCGAAAAACTCGGGGCCGGCATGTTCGAAAGAAGCGAAGTTACCGAGCCCATAAGTTCCGCCAGTTCCGCAGCGGATTCCACCCGTTCCATGAGCCTTCGGTTTTCAGCCTTGGCGGCTTCGGCCTCCAGGAGTTTTCTCCGGGTTTCCTCTTCTTCGCGGACTTCAGAATCTACATCCCTAAAGCCCGCTACAATTCCGGTTTTGCCGTTGGGCAGCTTCACCTGCATAAATTCGATACGGTAATACCGTTCTTCATTACCGATGATTCGCCTGAAACTTTCTGTGAACATGTGGTTGTCACGGGTACACTCCTTGAGATTTTCAAGGGTCAGTTCCCTGCGGAGGCGCTCCCGGTCTTCTTCCACGACAAAGTTGTCAATGTAGTTTCTCTTGGCATCTTCGTAATCCAAAAGTTCCAAAGCCTCGCGAGTGGGCCTTGCATGAATGCTCTCGCCCTTCGTCTCGCCACGGAAAAGCGAAAAACTCCCCGTGGCAATGTCATTAATGAGCCACACCGCATTGTAGCTTCTGCTAAGGGCTTCGATAACCGCTGTCCGGACGGCCTTGTCCGTTTCCATTTGCATCCGTTTTTCGGTAATGTCCGAAATAAACACGTAATAGAGGCCGCCATAGACGTCGGATTCCACGTAGTGCCCATAGTCGTCTATCCAGCGGATTTCTCCATCCTTGCGGACAATGCGGTACTCCACATAATCCAGATTCCCCTGACTTTTTTCTATTTGCTCCACTATAGATGCCGAAATCTTTCCATAGTCTTCGGGGTAAAGCATTCCCTTGAAGGTGTAGCCGGTCAGGGCCTTGAATTCTTCCAGGGTCTCGCAACCGAAAATTCGAAATACCGCCTTGTTGGCATAAAGCAGTTCCTCGTTCCCCGTGGCCTTGTATATAAAAAAACCGCCGGGCATGTCGTTTCCAATCTGCTCGATAACTTGCAGGGACTGCTCGCTCAAAGGAAGGTGGTGTCCGAACATAGGGGCCTCTCAGTCTTTTATTGATAAAATAATAAAAAAACAGAGAAGTGAGGGGTCAGGAGATTCTTTTCGTCGCCATCAAAATTTTTTTTTCTAAATTTGCTCGCGCCCATTTCGCGCCACACTCATAGAAACCGCCTTGAAGGAGATTGCTATGGCAACCCTAAATTCCATCCTTGATACCATCGACGGCTACGTGTGGGGTATTCCCCTTATCGTCGTCATCCTGTTTGTAGGTATCTTGCTCACCTGCCGCCTGGGTGTACTCCAGGTCACAAACCTGGGCAACGCCCTGCGCTACATGCTCAACAGCGAAAAAGAAGGCCAGGGAGAAGTTTCAAGCTTTGCCGCCCTCTGCACGGCTCTTGCGGCAACGGTAGGTACCGGAAATATCGTTGGCGTGGCTACCGCCATCGGCACCGGCGGCCCCGGGGCCCTATTCTGGATGGAAGTGGCCGCATTCTTTGGCATGGCCACCAAGTATGCCGAAGGGCTCTTGGCCGTCAAGTACCGCAAGGTGGCTAGCGACGGAAAAGTTCTAGGAGGCCCCTTCTACTACATTGAAACCGGCATCAAGGAACGTTTCGGTTTTAACTTCAAGTGGCTAGCCGTGCTGTTTGCCATCTTCGGCGTACTTGCCGGACTTTTGGGCATCGGCACCATCACCCAAGTAAACGGCATCACCTCGGCGGTGGCAACAGTATTCCCCTCCCGAGAATTCGTGAACATCGGCGGTAATTCCGTCTCCGTATCCACCGCCATTGCAGGCCTCCTGTGCGCAGGCTTTACGGCCATGGTCATCATCGGCGGGCTCAAGCGTATCGCGAAAGTCTCTCTTTATATTGTGCCCCTCATGGCCATCTTCTACATTCTTTTCTGCCTACTAATTCTCGGTTTCAATTTCTCTAAAATTTCTAGCGCTATCGAAATGATTATCCAGGCCGCATTCAACCCTAGCGCCGTTACCGGCGGCGTGGTGGGTACCATCTTTATCGCCATGCAAAAGGGTATCGCCCGCGGCATCTTCAGCAACGAAGCGGGTCTGGGTTCCGCTCCTATCGCCGCTGCCGCCGCAAAGACCAAGGAGCCTGTCCGTCAGGGACTGGTCTGCATGACGGGAACCTTCATCGATACCATCGTCATCTGTTCCATGACAGGCCTTGCCATCGTGGTGACCGGAGCCTGGACTCCTGAACTCGGGCTCCAGGGCGTGAACATTACCATGGAAGCTTTTGTCCGCGGGCTTTCGAACCTGCCGGCCGGTTCAAGTGTCGCTCCCTACATTCTCACTGCCGCCCTGGTATTCTTCGCCTTCACCACTATTCTCGGCTGGGCCTATTATTCTGAACGTTGTCTAGAATACCTGGTGGGCCGCGGCAAGAAAAGGGTCATTCTCACCTTCCGCTGGTTCTATGTAGCGGCCGTGTTCATCGGGCCTTACCTCACGGTAAGCGCCGTATGGACCAGTGCCGACATTTTCAACGGACTCATGGCCTTCCCGAACCTGGTGGCCCTTATCCTCCTGAGCGGGGTCGTCGCCCGGGAAACCAAGAAGTTCTTCGAAAAACTCGAAGGAAAGAAGAACTAGCCGAATTAAAGGCTCAGCATCTCGGCAATTTCAGGACCGATAATTCCGTCCTGCATGGTCATCGAGAGAATACGCTGTTCTAGTTCGCTTGGCGGGTCCATTGGGCCCGCATTTTTTTTGTCCGAAGCATCCGCAGCTTCACGCACCAGAAGTTCCCCCAGTGCCCCGTGCAAAGCGAGGGACGCGTCGATATATTTCAGGTGGGTCGGTTCTTCTAGAATGAAGTTCAGGGGTTTCTTTTCGGCAAGCACGCGACCTGCAGGAACACTAGAGCCATATTCGTCCTCGACACCCATGTTGGCAAGCACCGCTATCGAAGAGAGCAGAGCCGCCGTCAGCTCCGGCCGGTCAAGAGCACCCTTCACACCGGTAGCCGTCACCACAAAATCGGCAGCACTCACAAGAGCTACAACCGATTTCAGGTCGTTGCAATCCGTAACAGGCACGTCGTTTGCATCCAAAAAAGGACTAACGCCGCGGGTCTTATCCGTTACCACCTGCACGTGAGCGCCTTCCCGCAAGAGTTGCAGAACGATTCCCTGCCCCACCTTGCCGCTTCCGAACACCACAAAACTTTTTCCGGCAAAAGCCGCACCGTCACCACCCGCATCTGCGCCATTTCGACCAACATTGCCGTAGCCCAGCTGCAAAAGGGCCCGCACATAACCTTCCCCGGTCCCGAGGCTGGTCTCGATACGCTTGACGATACCGCTGTCCGCCACATACACCGGCTTTTCGCTGTTCTCGTAAAACTGCACACCGCTGCGGGTAAGTTCCACAAAACCATATTTCGGACGGCATGCCGAAAACTGGCCCGCGCAATCCAGAACCAGGTCGAAACCTTCGCCGCGGAACTCCGCCTTCAAGGCGTCTTGCAAGCCAAGCACCGGAATGTTCGATTCCCGCAGTAGAGCGACAACGCCCGAATCGCAGGGCATTTCGGCACCCGCGTCGGAATCGTTTGCAACACCTACCGAAAGTTCAGCCCCGCCGGCCAAAAGCGCACGATACTGCACCAGCGTATTCCGGAACACGGGTGTCGCCGCCAGCACGCGCAGGCCCGCAAAGGGCCTTGTTTCAAGCCACTCCTGCGTAAGGCCTGCAAGGGCAGGGTATTCCGACGCCTCGTAGGTGTCGTCTATAATTTCGTCGAAAAGCATGATATGCCTATTATACAAATTCAACAAGGAGATGCCCGCTTTCGCGGGCATGACAAGAGAAAAAACAGTTATAAAATGTCAACCAAGACGGCCTAGCCCGAAAGCTTGTGGTTCACATGGGCTTCCACTACGTTGATTACGTAGTCGCCCAGCTTTTCGCAGTCGTTGATTACGTCCATGTAGTGCACGCCCATCTGGTAGCTGTAACGCTGGGCATTGATGTCGTCTATGTTCAACTGCTTGAGCATCTTGCGATAATCGTTGATTTCGTATTCCATCATCAAGGAGGACTTCACATCGGCCTGGGGAGCGTCTTCGATGATATCCACCATCTGGGCCATGGACTTGTCGCAAAGCTTCATCATGCCTTCGATACGGCTGTACTGCTCTTCGGTAAAGTCGTCGGCACTCTGGAACTTGTGCCGTATAGCCCTGGACATGTTGTAGATGGAGTCCCCGATGCTCTCGATTTCAGAAATCTCCTTGAGCATGGACTGCAGCACCCGCTTACTTTCTGGACTCAGGCGACCTTCACTCACCTTGTTCAGGTAACCTGCAATCTCGATTTCCATCTTGTCGCTGATGTTCTCGTACTTCTCGATTCGGGCGAACAGCTTCGTGAACTCTCCCTCGTCCTTCATCTTGAGCAAGTCCGGCACAAAGCGGAACATCTTCAGGGTGCGTTCGGCAAACAGGTTGATTTCTTTACGGGCTTCGAACAGGGAAAGTTCGGCGGTACTCATGAGGCCAGCACTGATAAACTTGATGCTGAAATCTTCGCCATCTTCCTTTTCACGGATAATCTTGCAGATGATATTTTCCATGGGCTTAATAAACCAGATGAGGATCGCCACGTTGCAGAGGTTGAATGCCGTATGGAATCCGGACAGGGCGTAAGTCACCCGCACGCTGGCCTCGGCAATTTCTTCTTGGGTCTGGGGGACAAAATTCGGGTCAAAGCCCACGATATGGCAAACCATGTTCACGAAGGGGTGGAAAACTATCAGCACCCACACCACGCCGAACACGTTGAAAAGCATGTGGGCCAGGGCCGCACGCCGAGCCTGGGTGCTGGCCGAAAGGGCCGCCAGGTTCGAAGTCACCGTGGTTCCGATATTTTCACCCATCACAAGGGCAATGCCCTGGTAAATCGGGAGCACCCCGCTACTGCAAAGAAGGAGGGTAATGGCCATGATGGCGGCAGAAGACTGCACGCACATGGTCAGGACACTTCCCAAAAGCAGGAACAACAAGGTGGACAGAATGCCCCAGTTGCCGCAGGCCGCAAAAAAGTCAATGACCGCCTGGTTGTGGGACAAGTCCATGGCCACCGCATTTTCGCGTAGGGTGGTAAGCCCCAGGAACATGAAAGAAAATCCGAAAACAAATTCGCCGAAACTCTTGACGTTGCTTTTCCGCACATAGGAGAGGATAATTCCCAGGGCAAAGAAGGGCCACACGAAATTACTCATGTTGAACTGGAATCCGAAGATGGACATGATCCAGGCCGTGGCCGTGGTACCGATGTTCGCCCCCATAATAACAGGAATGGCCTGCTTAAGGGTAAGCAGACCAGCATTGACGAAACTCACGGTCATGACGGTGGTGGCAGTAGAAGACTGCACGGCGGCGGTAATAAAGGTTCCCGTAAGTAATCCGCCGGCCCGGTGCTTGGTCATAGAGCCAAGAAACGCACGAAGGTGTCCACCGGTAAGTTTCTGGAGGCCTTCGCTCATGGTCTTCATACCGAACATGAGAAGCGCGAGGCATCCGAGCATCTTGAGAATCATTAAGGTCATAGGTTTTCCTATTCATTGGCTCCGCTTACCGGGGTCATCGTCGCTGCCTTTCAGCTAGTCCGGATTTGCGTCGTAGAATCATTTGTTTCTAAATCTATACACAAAAATAGAAATCCCCCTTGAATCGTCAAAGGGGAACAACCTTATTTTTGGGTTAGAGAACGCTTATACGCAAACAGTCTATCCAATTTCTGTAAAAGGCAAATCATTTCGTCTTTTTCTTTTGCTTGGCCGAAAGCCTCTTGAATTCGTCCCTGGCCTTTTTCATGTCGGCAAGGAACGCCTCTTCAGCATGTAAGCGGGCAAAAACTGCCGTAACCACGGCCTTGGAGGCCTCGATATCACTTTGCCAGTGGTAACCCGCAATTACACGGCTCTGTCCCCATTCGTAGCCGTACTTTAGCAGTGCGTCTTGGGCCGTCGGATTGATTTCGGCAAGCAGGAGCGCCATGCCCCAGCCACGAACGGTATGGCCCGAAGGGTACGAACCGTTAGTCAAGTGGCTTTCTTCGGCACTTGGAATCAGGGTCGGCTCCTTGAGCCGGGCGTAAGGGCGCACCCTCATGTAATGCTTCTTTGCAACGCGGGAAGCAAGACGCATGGTGAATATCCCGCGCTTAAGCACGTTCATAATGGCGGGCGTGTTTTTTTCCGATATTTCCATGCCAAAGGGTTCGCTGAACATTTTCGCCATCTCGGCTTCTTCTGTCACGGCCTGGGCGATGGCCAAATTTGCCCGAGCCGTATCAGTCACCCGGACAGACTTTCCCCACTTGTACTGCGCCATGTCATAGGCAAATGCCGCCGAATTCGTGTCCGGCGGAGGCGGATAAAACTTGAGAGCGTTGGGCAAGGCATCTCCTTCTACATAGGGCTTAGGGTCGTCAGCCGACCAGCAAAGAACAGCACCCAGTAAGGCCACAAAGAAAACGGATTTTTTGAACAAAGTCATTATAAAGCCTCTTGACAAAAGAACGCGCAAATGATATTTAACTTTGAGCGAGCTTTTCAGCTTGTTTTTCTACTTTACCACAACGGCCTTGCCATTATGGTAATAGGTTCCCTTAACCGTAGGTTTGCCTTTCAGCAAGCGCCCCTGCAAATCGAACCAGCGATCCGCTCCCTGAGCGACAGGGGTAGAAACACTACGGGGAAGTGCCATCGAAGCATCTCCATTCTCCGGCAAAGAACTTCTAAGCGTATCGTGAGAAATTACCGGCAGCAGCGGCGAATCGTCCAGACTACGGCTGGAACTGCTCTGCTTTACGCTGGAACTGCTTTCCGACGAAGCGGAACTGGCCGGCATTGCCGCTGCCGAGCTGGAGCTATTTTCATTCTCCAAACTGGAACTTGAAGCGGAAACAATGACCACGTCTATATGGCTGGGTAAATCTTCCGCAACCAAGGGAGCAACAGCCCCCAAGGCAAAAGCAAAGCCAACAACACAAGACAGTCGTTTCATATACCGAAATATATATTTTGTTTTAAGCAAGCGCAATCCTGCACAAACCCGCAAATTTGAGCCAAATCACACCAAACTGTAAACCATGGCAATTGCCTGGCTGGCAATACCTTCGCCACGACCCGTAAATCCCAGCTTTTCGGTGGTAGTTCCCTTGATTCCAATCTGTTTCACGTCCAGGCCAAGCACTCGGGCGATGTTCGCCTTCATAGCATCCTTGTGGGGGTTCACCTTGGGCCGTTCGCACATCACAATACTGTCGATGTTCACGATTTCAAAACCGGCCTTGCGGACTTCTTCCCCCACCTTGCGGAGCAGTTCCAGACTGTCAGCGCCCTTGAAGGCCGGGTCCGTATCGGGGAAGTAGGTTCCGATGTCGCCGAGACCGGCAGCACCCAAAAGAGCGTCACTGATGGCATGCAACAGCACATCGGCATCGCTATGGCCCAAGAGACCTTTCTCGTAGGGAATGTCCACCCCGCCGATAATGCACTTGCGGCCCTCTACCAGCTTATGAACATCAAAACCGATTCCGGAGCGATAAACTTTTTCCATACTCACCTCAAGGGTTCCAATTACAGAAATTTTCCAGGACTTTCAGGCCCACGTCGCCGCTCTTTTCCAGATGGAACTGGGAGGCCACCAGGTTGCCTTTGCCGATAAGCCCCTGGAAGGTCTGAGTGCCATAGGTAGTTTCGGCAAAGGCGTTCTCCGCAGGCACCACCGGATGATACGAATGCACGTAATAAAAGTCAGATCCGCTCCGGACACCTGCCATAATCGGGTGATCCTGGGTAAAGTTCACCTGGTTCCAACCCATGTGGGGGATCTTCAGACCCGGTTCGTCCTTGAACCGCACCGCACGCCCCGGAATGAGACCGAGGGTCTTCACGCCGCCGTCTTCTTCGCTTTCTTCCAGAATAATCTGGCAGCCAATACAGATTCCAAGCACCGGGTTTCCCGCCTTTACCACAGTCTTGATGGCATCTCCAATACCCGTGCGGGTCAGGGTTTCCATGGCAGACGCAGCAGCCCCCACACCCGGGAACACCAGGCGGGTGGCCTTTGCAATCTCATCGGCATCCCGGCTGGACTTTGCATCTACCCCAATGCGGGAGAGAGCATTCATTACCGAAGTCAGGTTTCCGGCATTGTAATCCACGACGATTACGCTCATAAATCTACTCCTTGCACCAGGGATAATCCACCTGCAAGCGTGAACGGATATAGCTTGCCCGCAACGGGTAGTCCAGGGCGGCATCCATCTGCATCACCCCGACAACCCCATCCTTGGCTCGTGCTTCCAAATTAGAAATATCGTCCCAGTTCGTGTCGTGCTTGGTGGCCTTTCCACCGGTTGAATAACCCACGTCCGCAAGAATAGGCTTTTTCAGCGTATCGTAAAGTTTTTTCCACGTGAGTTTGTTGGCGCTCCTGATTTTTTCAGAATTCGCCAAAGTGCGACCGCCAGAAGTACTCACGTAATCCACCAAGGACATGTCGAAATTGGAGAACCACTTTTCCAGCCCCATCGAATCCTTGTCGGAAACCCAGGGAGAAATATCTATGGCAATCTTGGCATCAGGCAAATAAGCCTTGATGGTATCTACAATCTGCTTGAAATAAACGCCCATCATAGAATCAGGAATGCCGCCATTTTGTTGTTCCTCTCCGTGATTGGCCACACTCTGTTCCGACGCCATCTCCGAATACTGATAAAAGTCTGGTTCGATCATCCAGATGGGCTCATACTTCTTTGTACTGTCGATCTTATACCTCACCTGACTAGCCAAGCCATCTGCATAGCTCCGATAACGATATAATATGGAATCCACAAAATACTCACGAATCAAATCCGCTCCATATACGCAAAGGGATTGTTTTCCCCTTGCCCTCGCGACATCACAATCGTCCATACCCATATCCTTCCCGAATTCCGCAATCACGTAAGCATAAATCATTGGAGTCGCATGTGTTTGCAAGCTCATTTCCACCATACGCCGTTCAAAAACACTATACCGGTTATTATCTCCAAGCCAGACAGACACGTAATCAAGACCATTGTAATAAAAATACTCTTCGTGAGTACCTTGCCAAGCTGCACCGAAATTAAATTGACACGGGTCAAATCCCGGCGTATGCGCCTTAACTGTATCGGTCTTCCATAGTCCCGCTTCACAATACTGAAACGTCACACTATCGGCCATCCAACGGTATGTCCCTTCTTCCGAAACCGCACACGAATCCAACACTTCTTGAGTGGAAGCTTCTCCCAAATCATCTCCGAATTCAGGCTGAGTAGAAGATGCCTTGTCATCACCACAGCCATTCATTGCAGCAAGACAAAAAAACAAAAGGGCCAGGGGTATTAACTTCATATCTATCCTTTTTTTGCCCATCCACCGGCACCAAAGATAGAAATTTTAGAAACTTAGAGACAGTTTACTGCCATAAGAACCGTTATATGGATTGATTGACGGTTCTAATCTAAACTCCAATGCCTGAAGGCGGCTTGAATTGTAACGTTCCAGGGATTCCCGGTAACGTGCGGCACGGCGAAGTTTCGCACCGCCTACAATTTTGAGGGTTACACCTACACCAAAAACAACGCCCCCTGCTATGGCTACTCCATACCCCGTAAAAAACTCTAGGAATTCTTCGTCATTACAGCCATAATCGTCATTCCCACAGCGATCCTCCCCTTCAGCCGCATCAACCATCATGAGAACTCCAAGCAGCAAGCCAACTCCGCCACCAATCATCATGCCGTTTCCGACACGGCGTTTCTTTTCTCCAGAAAGGGTATAGCGTTCCACCAGGTTCTGGTAATAGGCGGCACTGTCTACGCCATCAACATATCCATTCGACACCGAAGTAGAAACCGGCTCAGGATTCTGCAACGTCGGTGCAGGGGCGGCAACAGGAGCAATCTTCGGAACAGTTCCCTTCTCGTGGATAAGCCCGATTGTGCGGCCCTGCTCGTCTATGACGTAGGTGGTATCCAGCTCCTGAGCCTGGGCTAGGAGCGTAAACAAAAGAACAAAAAAGCAAATCGCGATTTTCATGATAAGAAAGATAAAAAATACAAGCAAACCCCGGCTCCAGACAACACAAGCATCAGGGATTTTATATATTCAGGATATGCCCAACGAAAACAATGACTTAAGCAACATCGATCTCGACGCCCTCGTGAACAACATGAGTTCCATCAACAGCGAGGACTACTGGTTCACCAAGGTCGGTAAAATCGAGGAACACGACGAAAAGGCACCGGAGAAACAACAAGGGCGGGCTTAGCCCTCCGAGCACAATTCCTTGGGCGACGCAGAGTTTTTACACGAACGCCGCTACTGGTTCAAAAAGTCCAAAGCTTCGCCGGCCAGTTCCACGCACCGGCTGCAGGGGATGACCTTGTTCGGACGGATTTCGCTGCACTTGGTAAAGTTCTGCGCTCCACGCCTGAAAAAATCCTCGATGGCTTCGGCATGGTCGGGCTGCATCATCTTGGCCGCATAGAGCGCGCCGCATTGACCGTTCGGGGCCTTGCCTCCACCGAAAGCACGGAACATCTCGGCTGCATCTACAGCCTCCGCTTCGGACTTGCCCGTGGCACGGGCATAGCCGTAAGCTACCGACATGGCACAGTTACCGCGGTGTTCGGCATGAAAATTCTTCGATAGTTCGGAAATAGACATGATGTTCACCAATATACATTATTTTAAAAATCAAGCAACAGGCGTCCACCATATTCATGACTTAGGGGATTGATCACGGGAATCAGCCGTGCACTAACCAACAAATGTTCTAGACCATAGCCTCGCAGTTGGTCTTCGTAAGTCTTTGCTTTTTCGAGTCTTCCAATACCCATATGCCTAAAAATAATTCCTGTCACAATAGCTGCTCCACCAACAACCATCGTACCTGTCCCCATAAACATAACAAACATAGGACCGCCATCAGCCGAACCGCAATCTCCCTTTTGTTTTTTATGGTCATTATCGTTAATCAATTTTATTGCGTATACCGTAATAGCTATTCCCGCAGTTATGCCTACACCACCGCCAATCACCAGCCCCGTTCCCAAGGTTTTTTGACGATCTCCCACCTTTATTGCCCGCTCATATTGGTAGCGGATCCGTGCAATATTATTATCCTCTACAACTTGAGTATTATTGGTCAGCGAGGCCGATGTCGTGTCCACCTCTTGTGCATGAGCAAAGAGAACCGCAAACAACACAATGAACAGACAAGCAAATCTCATACAAAGGAAATATATCTATTTCGGCAACAAAAAACTCCGCAAATGATGTTGCGGAGTTGATAAATCCAGAAATTTTTTCAGTTGCGAGCAGAGCAAGGCCGCAGACCCGAAGCCGTACAAAACGTACGGCGAGAGGTCGAGAAAATCTATGAGGCGAGTGCAGCGCAAGCATATTTATATGCTTGCATTGCCGAGCCGATTGGATTTCTGCAACGCCGCTATGCGAAGCAAATGGAAAAATTCAATCGCTACGCGATTGCTGATTCATCGGCTCGGAAATGCGAACGCAAGCGTTCGCGCTTCACTCGCCTCATAATCAGTTACTTATCCGTGAGGAATGCGACGCCCGGAAGAACCTTGCCTTCGAGGAGTTCGAGGGAAGCGCCACCACCCGTAGAGGTGTGGGTCACCTTCTTGTCGGCACCGTACTTCTTGGCAGCCGTTGCGGTATCGCCACCACCGATCACGGTGATTGCGCCAGCAGCGGTAGCTTCGACGATAGCGTCGGCCATAGCCTTGGTAGCCTTTTCAAATGCTTCGAATTCGAACACGCCTGCAGGGCCGTTCCAGACGATGGTCTTGGCGGACTTGATAGCGTTCACGAAGAGCTTGGTGGATTCAGCGCCCACATCGAGGCCCATCCAGCCAGCCGGAATGCCTTCGGCGTCAGAGACAGCCTTCGTGGCAGCGTCGGCAGCAAACTTGTCAGCAGCGATGTAGTCAACCGGGAGGATAATTTCCTTGCCGGCAGCCTTGGCCTTGGCCATCAGATCCGGAACGAGCTTGGCGCCTTCTTCGTCAAACAGAGAAGAACCGATTTCGATGTTGTTCAGAACCTTCTTGAAGGTGAAAGCCATGCCACCGCCGATGATGATCTTGTCGGCCTTGTCGAGGAGGTTGTTGATGAGCTGGATCTTGTCAGCGACCTTTGCACCGCCGAGGATGGCGAGGAACGGACGCGGAGGATTGTTGAGCACCTGGTCGAATGCCTTGAGTTCCTTGTTCATGAGGAAACCGGCGGCGCGCTGCGGAAGTTCAACACCAGTCATGGAGGAGTGGTCGCGGTGAGCGGTACCGAAAGCATCGTTCACGTAGACGTCAGCGAGCTTGGTGAGGCTTGCGCGGAAGGCCTTCACGGCTTCCTTGTCGGCCTTTTCCTTAGTTTCGGTGCCATCGGCGTTCTTGATCTTGCGCTTGCCTTCTTCTTCGATGTGGAAGCGGAGGTTTTCGAGGAGGATGATTTCACCCGGCTTGATAGCGGCGCAGGCAGCTTCAACTTCGGGACCCACGCAGTCCGGGAGGAACTTCACCGGCTTCTTGATGAGTTCTTCGAGCTTCTTGGCAACCGGAGCGAGCGTGTACTTCATGTTCTTTTCGCCATTCGGACGGCCGAGGTGGGAAGCGAGCACGACGGCTGCACCGTGATCGAGAGCGTACTGGATGGTCGGGAGAGCGGCTTCGATACGCTTGGTGTTGGTGATTTCGCCAGTCACCTTGTCCTGCGGAACGTTGAAGTCAACACGGATGAACACGCGCTTGCCGGCGAGTTCGAGATCTTCGATAGAGAGCTTTGCCATTATGGATTCCTCTTTTAGGGTTAAAATTTACGGGCTAAAAAGTAGAATTTTCCCCTAAAAAAGGCAATATATCCCCCAAAATAAGGCGCAGAGCCAAAAAGACGGGGTCAAAATGCGGTTTTATGACAAAAAATTAACATTTCCCGTTTTTTTTTATATATTTCAATGGGTATTTATTATTGGAGTGAAAAATGAAGCGTTCGTTTTTAGCGACGATATGTCTTTTTGTGGCCGCCGCCTTTGCCGGCCCCTACGATATTGAAGAGTTTACCGCCCAGGATCCTGGGTCTCCAGACGAAGTCATCACCGCAGAATTCGGTGGCGAACTGAAAACCATTCCCGTCGAAGAAGTCTCCTCCCTCCAAGAGGGGCGCCTGGTGGTCCGCCAAAAGTTCACCGACCCCTTCGGCGAGCAGCCCACCGCCTACCAGATTTACCAGGGTAGCGCGGGCGACCTGAGTTCCATGTCGGCCCTGACCGCCCCCGAAGGAACGGACTACTCCGCACTGGTCAAGGCAAAGCTTTACCCCCGTCGCGGCATGCCTGCCACCGACGACGTAGAAAAGGTCTATTTCGACGGCAAGTCCGTGTTTATCCCGGGTGCCACTACCGCCATCGCCTTTATCAACGGCGACCCCGTACAGCTCAAGTCCGCAAACGCCGATGCCGCCGCCGAAGACGCAGAATTTGCCGCAGCAGATGCTGGCGCTGGTCCGAAAGACGAAGAGGAAGAAGAGTGTGACGAAAACGATCCCGATTGCGAAGAAGAAGAGGAAGAAGACGAAGGCTACGACGTGGCCAGCGACGTTGACAACAGTGAAGCCGACAGCCGCGATGACGCCGCTTATGACGCATCCAGTGACGTGACCGACCGTTTCGGTATCGCTGACGAAGTCCGCTTCTGGTCTGCCGTCGGTCTTGCCGCCGTTTTCGTAGGTTCCGCAGTCATGGGCGTCATCCAGCACTCCAAGGCCAACGAGGCCAAGGACGCCTACGATGACCTGTCCGATGTCGAAGACCAGCTTCTCGGCGAAGTGGACAAGGCCTGTAACTTCGACGGCAAGTGCCGAGAAGCCATGATACAAAAGGCGGACCTGGGTAACGGCTATACCATCGCCGAGCTCCAGGCTCGCAAGAAGACCAACAAGAAGACCCAGGATTCCTACTCCACGGCCCGCAACATCTGGTTCGGCGTGGCTGGACTCAGCCTGACTGCCGCCATCGTGCTCTACGTATGGTAGTCAGTAGCGGCTGTATTTCTATAAAAGATTTGCAGTTCGACTGCATTATCGGGACGCTTCCCTACGAAAGGGAGGCCGTTCAGCCCGTGGTTCTGAACGTGGACCTGTGGTTGGATTTTACCCTGGCTGCGCGGAACGACGACCTGATTCACTCCATCGACTACGCCCAGCTGGCAGAACACCTGCAAAAATTCATCAAGGACAGCAAGTTCCAGCTGGTAGAAACGCTGGTGCTTGAAACAGCCAAGTTCATTCTGGACCACTACCCCAAGACCCAGGCCGCACAGGTATCCGTGTGCAAGCCAAACGCCATCCCCCAGAGCAAGGGGGCCATGGCCAGCATCAAGGTAACTCGCTAACAAGCCGGAGTTTTACCCTGAGTTTCATCGGGGAATCCAAACAATGTGTAATGTGAGATGTGTAATGAATAATCTCACACCCCAAAGGGCCACTAGTCCAACCTCAGGCCCCTAATCCCTAGATCCTAGCCCCTAGATCCTCTCATCCCCTAAACGCTCGGTACCGTAGCGCTTCGGCCAGGTCTGGAATTTCTACGGACTCCGAATGGCGCAGGTCCGCAATGGTGCGGGCCACCTTCAGCAGGCGGTAATACCCCCGAGCGCTCAGGTTCATCTTGTCCGCAGAGGCGACAGCAAACTTTTCGGTCGCCCCCTCCATCTGGGCAAAGCGTCTTGCCGCTTCGGAATTCATGGCGGCATTGCAACGGAACGAAAGTCCGGCAAAACGCCTGCGTTGAATTTCCCGGGCGGCACACACCCGCTGGCGGATTTCCGCCGACGTTTCGGCACCCGACCCGCAGGCAAACTGGGACGTTTCTACCGGTGGGACGCTCACCTGGATGTCGATACGGTCCAACAGCGGGCCAGATATTTTTTCCTGGTAGCGCTTGCGGGCATCGGGCAGGCAGGTGCAGACCTTCTTCGGGTCCATGGAATACCCGCAGGGGCAAGGATTCATGGCCGCCCCCATCATAAAGCGTGCAGGCCACACCACCGTCCCGCTGGCACGGCTCACCGAAATCTCACCGTCTTCCATAGGCTCCCGCAGAGCCTCCAGCACGCTGCGGTTGAACTCCGGAAGTTCGTCCAGAAACAGCACGCCGTTGTGGGCAAGGCTCGCCTCGCCGGGCAAGAGCCGCGCACCGCCGCCCACCAGCGCCACCATGGAGGCGCTGTGGTGCGGTGTGCGGAAGGGGCGTAAAAGCACCGGACGAAACGACTCCATGTCCCCGGAGCGCCTGGCGCAAGAATGAATGCGGGTGGTCTCCAGAATTTCTTCGTCGCACATTTCCGGCAAGATTCCCGGGAGACACCTGGCGCAAAGGGTCTTCCCTGCGCCAGGCGAACCCACCAGAAGGAAATTGTGCCCGCCTGCGGCGGCCACTTCCAGGGCCCGCTTGACCCCTTCCATGCCCACCACGTTCTTGAAATCGGGAACATCCAGTCCCGACGAAAACCTCTGCCGGTCAAGCCCCCTCGCCCGGCAAACAAGTTCTTCGTTATTTTGTTCTAAAATCTCTATACATTCTTTAAGCGTGTCCGCACATACATAACGCAGGCCCTCCACCAGGGATGCCTCCTGTTCGTTTTCCCTAGGAATTACCAGAATGGAATCCTTGTCGTGAACCAGGTCCATAGCGATGGAAAGGACTCCCCGGACGCCCTTCAAGAGGCCATCCAGGGAGAGCTCCCCAACAAAAACACACTTTTCCAAATTAGGAACGGACAACTCGTCGGTAGCGGTCAAGAGCCCAATGGCCAAAGGCAAATCCAGAGCGCTACCTTCTTTACGCAAATCCGCGGGTGACAGGTTTACGGTTGTCCGGAAACCTGTCACCACCTTGTCCACGGAACGTATCGCCGAAACGACGCGCTCCCTAGACTCTCTTACCGCATTGTCCGGGAGCCCCACCAAGGTAAAACCGGGCAATCCAAGCGCAGCATCAACTTCTACGCTTACCGGAATAGCCTTGATGCCCAACAAGCAATAAGAACGGATCCTTCGGAACATAACTATGCCACCGCGGCCTGGTATTTTTCCAGTACGCAATTCTCGATATGTTCACGAAGCTTGCGGGTAATCGGGTTGTAAATGTTGCGGTAATCGTCGCCCTTGTAGAACGGGTCGTTGGGGTAGCTCACGAACAGGCCGTATTCGCCGTCCATCACGCGGAGCCCGCGCATGACCATCTGGTCGTTGAGCACCACCTGGGCAAGGCCCTTCATGTGGCCCATGCCGGCGCCTTCCTTAAAAGGAAACACTTCCACCTTGGTTACCGCCAGGCAATCAAAGGAACATTCCTTTTCTTCTGTTGTCTTTTTCGTTTCGTTTGTATTAGCCATAAGGCCTCCTTTTGTTTGTTGTTCGGTAGCCCGCTAATTGCAAGAATCGTGCCAAAGGAGAATTTCGGCTTTTTTGACAAAATTCCGGCAGTGCCTAGATTTGAGCAAGTGATTAATCATATATTTTAGTCACTAAAAAGGTGATTAATCATGCTGCTAAAACCGAATCTTGACTGGAAAGCCAACCAGGGAATCACCCTGCCCGCCGTCCAGGCCAACATCGCCTGCGCAGAGGGTTCTCTCCAGATAGAATTCCTGGTAGAAGAGCCCCTGGACTGTTTCCGCGCCGAAGTCCAAGAAGACAACTCCACCAGCTGGGAAGATTCCTGCGTAGAGATTTTTCTTAGGAACCCCAAGAACCCTGCGGAGTATTTCAACTTCGAGGTGACCAGCCGGGGATTTGTTCTGGCGGCGCGAGGCACGGACAGGCAAAATCGGGAAAAGCTGTCCACAGACGCCCTCGCCAAAATCAAGAGGACCAAGCAGCTAGCCAGCGTCGCCGGAAACCTGATCTGCTGGGGAATGACGGTCACCATTCCTCCGGAAATTTTCGGCCTGGAAACTTTCGAAGGCATCTCCCTGGAAGGAAACCTGTACAAGTGCGCGGACAAGGCCAAGACTCCCCACTACCTGAGTGCCTTCCCCATAAGTACCGAAAAGCCAGATTTTCACCGGCCCGAATTTTTCCAGAAAATCCTGTAAAACGCAACACCTACAACCAGCAGGCAGATTAATGATCCACGAAATCAAGGATATGAAAAAAACCATTTCGGAACTGCTCCCGACGCGAAACGAAAAAGGCGACAAGCGGGCGCAAGGTTGTACCCTGGTAATTGCCGGCTCCAAGGACATGCCTGGAGCAGCCGCCCTGTGCACCAAGGCCGCCCTCCGGAGCGGTGCAGGACTTGTAACCCTCGCCTCCCCAAGAAGGATTGTCCCCATCCTGCAAGCGAAACTTTCCGAACCTGTCTTTATAAGCCTTGAAGACCGTCGTGCCGGCGGCACGAATTTTACGAAGTGCTCACCCGACGAAATCGGCGGTATCGACGAATGCGACTTTCTGAAAGACCGACATGTCCCAGTGCTTTTAAAAAGCACAAAATACCAGCAGGCGGTGGCCATCGGGCCGGGGCTGGGCCAGAGGCAAGAAACCAGAACCGCCGTCCGGAACCTCGTCACCCGATGCAGCGTGTCCATGGTCATCGACGCCGACGGTCTGAACTCCCTCACGGCAAGCGACCTGAAACTGATTGGCGCACCCGCCATCTTGACGCCCCACCGGCGGGAATTCGCAAGACTCTTCGGAGAGCTTCCGCAAGAGGCCGCCGCGCTTCCTGAATTCCTGGCAGGAAAAGCGAAGGAATTTGGAAAGACAATCCTGCTGAAAAACAGTCCTATTCTGGTTGCCACACCCGAAGGAGAAATTTTCGCGGTGCCTGCCGCCAATTCCGGCATGGCCAAGGGCGGCTCCGGAGATGTGCTTACCGGAATCATCGTGGCACTTTTGGCCCAAGGTTGCACGCCCGCAGACGCCGCTGTCCTGGGAGCGCTTTTACACCAGAAAGCAGGCCTTATCGCCCGTCAAAAACTGGGAGCTTTCTCCATGCTCCCCAGCGATGTCATTGAATGCCTGCCGCAAGCATTTCTGCAAGCTGGCGGCAGTTGCGACGTTCCTTAATACCAGCGGCGCTCATCGCCTATAGTTGTACTCGGCCCGTGTCCGGGAAACACAATGGTATCTTCGGGCAGCACCAATAATTTTTCCTTTATCCCTTTAACCAGGGCGTCCTCGTCACCGCCGAACAAGTCGGAGCGACCACGGCTCCCGGCAAACAAAATGTCGCCCGGGAACAGGAGCGGTGGAACATCTTTCTGGCCGTTCACTTCGCCCGGATTCTCGCAGTAAAAAGCGATTCCGCCGGGAGAATGTCCCGCCACGTGAATCACTTGCAGACGAATGCCTGTCACCTCCACCACGTCGCCTTCGGCCAGGTAGTTCCCCAACGCAGGAGACGCCTCTTCCATAGGCAAGCCGAACATCTGACTCTGTTCCTCTTGCAAATCCAGCAAGATGGCATCCTCTTCGTGGGCTTCGGGTCGCACACCGTAAGTCCGGGCCACAAAAGCATTTCCCAGCACATGGTCCAGATGCAGGTGGGTATTCAAAAGATGCCGCACCTTCAGACCCTTCGTTTCGATATAGTCCGCAAGGGCCTTGCGTTCCGCCTCGCGGCCAGCGCTAGGGTCTATAAGAATAGCTTCGCCAGTATCGCCACCCAACACAAAGCCGTTCACGCCGAAAGAATTAAAGACGAACTGTTTTAAAAGCATAAGGAGAATGTAGTAATGTCTACTTTCCCACCAGTTCCTGGGCCAGCTTTTTCATGCCGTTAAAATCCCACTTGCCGCTTCCAAGCTTGGGCACGCTCTCTACGCAGAAAACGGAACCGGGCAGCATCAGGGGCGGAATTCCCGACTTGCGGAGCCTGCGGGAAATGTCTTCGGCATCGCCGCCCTTGACCAGCAGCACAATGCGTTCGCCCTTGACGGAGTCGGGAACGGCTGTGACGGCAAATTCAAGACCATCAAGAACCTTGGTTTCGGCGATACGAAGTTCCACCGCCGTAAGCGAAATCATCTCGCCGCCCAGTTTCGCAAAGCGGCTGTAGCGCCCGAGAATCTGCACAAAACCATCTTCCGTAATGACGCACTTGTCGCCGGTCTTGTACCAACGGCGGCCATCTTTTTCAATGATTACGGACGCAGTCTTTTCGCCATCCTTCAGGTAGCCCTTCATGACCTGGGGGCCCGTAACCACGAGCATGCCTTCTTCTCCCTGGGGCAAGACCTCGTTTGTTTCCGGATTAATGATGGCGGCCACGGTTCCCGGAGGCGGAAGCCCGATGCTCGAATGATCGCTGCACTTTTCCATGGTCAAGAAGTCATCCAGCAATACGTTGGGCGCATTAATAGTAGCAAGGGGCGTGAGTTCCGTGCAGCCGTAACCTTCGTAAATGTCCTTGCCGAACTTGAGCTTGAAGGTTTCCCGCATTTCGGGGCGGAGCTTTTCGGCACCAGCGATGATATAGCGGAGAGAATCCAGACACATGGGGTGGACCCAGCGGTTGATGGCGATAGCCCGCAAAAATGTAGGAGTACCCATCATAATGGTCGTCTTGTACTGGGCACAAACCCGGGCGAGAGTCTTGATGTCGGTGGGGTCCGGGCAAAGCACCATAGGCACGCCATCCAACAAGGGCATCATGAAGGTCATGGTGAAGCCAAAGGAATGGAACAGCGGGAGCAGCGCCGTCATCACGTCTGTACGGCAGAGCTTCACCACGTAGTCGCACTGCTGGGCGTTGGAAATCACGTTCTTGTGGGTCAGTTCTACCCCCTTCGGGGTGCCTTCGGAACCGGAACTGAACAAAATGACGGCATCGTCTTCCAACTTAGCAGAACTGAACCAGAGCCTGCGAAGGATTGCTGCAGGGCATGTCAAAATGACAAGCGTCGCCAACAGACGGCCAAGAGTCGAAACCTTCTGTTCCTCTTCGTCCAAATAAATCAGGCGACACTTCTCGGCGACCTGGGCAAAGGCCGGATTCTTGCCGCATAGTTTCTCAAAAAACACGCGGGTGGTGACGACGGTAGAAAGTTCCGCCTTTTCCATACAGCCAAGAATGGTATCCACCGGGGCGGTATAGTTCAGGTTAACAGACGTCTTGCCCGCGCCCAAGATGGAAATAATCCCGAGAGCGGCATCGCGGCTGGTGGGAATCATGAACCCTACGTTCTTTTCGCCCTTCGCCACGGCCCGAATCTTGCAACCAAAGTAACGGCACAGGCGGATCATGCCAAAGCCGTTCACATGGTGGCCAGCAGGGTCTATGAGAATCGGGCGGAAGCGGCGTTTTTCCATGGCCTTGAACCAGAGCGGCACAATACTTTCGGAATGGTCCATGGCAAGGTTCCAGATGTCTGCCGCCAAGAACTGCAGGTCGCTGCGGATTTTCTGTTCGGAAGCATCCGTCGGGAGCGGCCTCGAAAAACCCACGCTAATCACCCGGTTAAAGGATTGCGGCCGGTTCACGCTTTCGGAAGCATGGCTATAACGGCTTCCCCACAGGCCCTGTATGTAGAACGGCACAATCTGCGCGTCCGTTCCTTCAATGGCCTTGGAATAGTCCAGCGAAAACTTCGAGACAAAGGGCGTCTTGGAAACTTCGCCTTCCGGGAAAATCACCACCGCCTCGCCGTTCAAAAGGGCCTTGTGGATTTGCTCCATGGCGGGTGCCGGGTCCCGACGGTTGATGCTAATCAGAAAATTTCCATGAAAGAACCAGCGTTGGTACCAGTCGGCAAAAGTGTTGCGGTTGCTGGCAATGCGCAGCGGCCTGGGCGAAGACATCTGCAGCACCGCCCAGTCGATAAAACTGAAATGGGGGCCCACCAAAAGAAGCGGTCCCGATTCCGGAATGTTCTGCACGCCGATCACCTTCACCCGGTAACGGAACACGAAGGCAAAGGCAAAGCGGAGCGCCGCCCGCAAAAGCGTCATGGGGGTCTGGCGCAGGTTCATGATAAAGCACAGGGCGAGAATCACCGACAAGATCATGAAGCAATGGTCAATGGTCACCGGCGTAAAAATCAAAAGCAGGGTCTGCCCGCCCATAATCAGGGCCAAAAACGCCATCTGGATAGCGTTCGCCACCGCATGAATCCGGCCCGCCGTATCGGGCCTGGTAAAGCCCTGGATGACCGTCCGCAAAATCACATAGGCAGAACCCGCGCTCCAGCCGATGACGCCATACAGCACAGCTTCAAGCCAGTCGTTATTCAAAAAGGGCAGCGAGAACATGGTCACGGCAGATACCGCCGCCGAAAAAGGAATCAGCCCGGTCTCCACGAAGCCCTTTGACGCACGTCCGGCGCTCAGGGCGCCCACCACGTAGCCCACGGTGGCGCTGAACATGGACACGGGAATCACCGCCGTGTTCAGCATGTCGTTCATGCGCTGGATAAGAATCAGGAAAATCTGGGTCACGCCCCAGAACGCCGAAAGCCCGAGAATCGAAAGCCGCACGATAGGGTGGCTCCAGGTGGCCGAAAATTCCCGCACCGGGGAACGCATCTTCAGGGAGTCGTGGGACTCCCCCACCCGAATGCAGAACGCCGCCACAGTGGTCACCACCGAAAGCCCGAGATAAATCCAGAGGGTCAAATCGATACTCACCGGCGAATTCTCGTGGCCCGAAAGCCCCATGGCAAAAAATGCCGCTCCCGCTGTACCCAGTACCGACAGCACCATGTACCAGGAATTGATTTTCACCAGGTCCTCAGCCGCCACCATCTCCTTCATGATGCCCAGCTTGGCAGGACTCAGAATCGAAAGGAAAATCCCGTAAAGCAGCAAAAGCCCGTAGGCCACCCACTCGGCCCCCGCCACGTAGCACACCACCACCGCAATCACGGAGGCCAGCATGCCCACCGACGACCAGGCCATCACGCGGCCCTTGCGGAAGTGCCCCGCAAAGTAACTCGCCGCAGGCATCATGAAAATGCTGGGCACGAAAATGGCGAACTGCAAAAGCATGCTTCGCCACCAGAACGCCGACCCCTCGAAGGAAAACGAAAGCCACCGTTGAAAGTGGACGAACAGCCCCATCTGCACAAAAATACTGCAAAAAACCAGAATGAAATAGGGCACCACGCTAGGGTAACGGCAAAGCTTCATAAGTCCTCAAAGATACCCAAATTTAGATTTATCCGCAGAATTAGGTAGCCCGCTAAATAGGGCAAAAATCTTACAATTTCCTCACGGTCGGCCAACTTTTCAAACCTCGCCCATCAATCCCGCGCAAACCCGGCGATAATCCCCAAACCTACGACCTAACACCCATTACCTAAAGGGGGGGGGAGTCCCCCTCGCTTCTGCGGCTTATCATCACCGCGCCCTTCCATTGTCATCCCGGCGCAGGCGGGGACCTCACAACGAATCAAAAAAAATAAATTTTGCCTGTATGAACGTGAATAAAATATTAGCCTCTGTTCTTTTGATACTTTCATTTTCATGGTGCAATGAAGAAAACTCAATTACAACTGAACAAGAAATTCATCCAGCAATTATTTTGCTAGGTTTAGGGGTGGCCCCATCAAACCAAAGAATGGAGTTTGACATTCTCAATATAAGTGGCGGTCAGCCATTTAAGGATTTCAACCTATACCTTGAAGTATATCCTAGATTCGATATTAGACTTGATAGTAAGGCCGTTTCCCTAGGGAATATCGCTATTTGGTTAGCTATGGCTATTCCCATCAACGCGATACAATCTAGCGACACATCTGGTTTTCTAGCCAAGTACTTTATTACAGGTTCCCTGTGGCTTGCATCCGGCTCAACACATTTTGTCCTCTTGGGGGACAACTTGACGGGATTGTCCATATTCGAAAACCATCTGTTTGAATGGTGGGTAGACAAGGGTAACGATTGGAACATTAGCGAACTAGGTTACATGGAAAGTTTTGGTTTACAGGCCAATCTTTTTTTGTCCTTTGTGGGAGGAGGCATCCTCTTTGAAATAACGAATCGAAGAAAAAATTTCGGTTTCTTCTTTCAAATCAAAATGTTTCCCATATTTGGCGAAAGACCGCCCAAAGAAAAATAACAGCACAAGCACGACACCACATGCACGTGCTCCCACGGCCAGCCTTATACGCCCCGAAAGCGACATTTGGACATCGTGGGCCTATAAATCACCCCAAAAATTCCGTTTTATATGCCCCGGCACTACCCATTTGCCTTTCACGCACCTATAAAACCCCTCTTTTTCGCACTCTTATAGGTCCAAACCGGCAAAATTCCGGCTCAAAAGACGTTAATTTATTTGCAATTCAATAAAAAAGGCATATAAATCACCTCAAAAAACCGTTTTTATATGCCCCGGCCACACTTTTTAGCCTTTCGTATACCTATAAACGCTCCTCCGCAGGTCTATTTATAGGTACGACACCTATTTCACTGCCCCTGCCGGACCTATAAAACCGCATTTTACCGCCCACTTATAGGTCAAACACCCATTATCCGTGCTTTTTTTCGGAAAATAATATATATCTTACCTATAGGAGTTTGGGCAAATGTTCGTTTCAAGAAAGACTCTCGGGGCGTTGACCGTCGCTGCCCTTGCCGCGGCCACTTCCGCCCTTGCTGCAAGTGCCGTGGTGCAGCCGCTAGACTACACCGACCAACTGCAAACCTTCTACAACCCGGACCGGGGCTTTTACAGGCCTCAGGTAATTCACTTCAGGCCCGAAACTATTGAAGTGGAGCCATACTACAAGAACCGCCTCATGCACCTGCGGGCGGAGATTTCCGCTTTCTCCAGCAACGCCGTCTGGGATACAAGCGACCCGACGGCTCACGGCACCACCCAGGACCTGACCGAAGCCATGCTAAATTCTTTCCGCTCCTACCTGGATAAGATCCGCGCCACAAACTCCACCGTCATTGTCCGTTTCTCCTACGACCCCTGGTACAACGGCAAGGGCAACATGGAGCCGCCCCAGGAATGGATCCTGAAACACGTCAAGCAACTGAGCACCGTTTTCAACGAATACAAAGACGTGATTACCTTCGTGGAGCAGGGCATGTACGGCCCCTTCGGAGAGCAGCACACCAGCACCATCAGTAACCCGCTCTATGTGGGCGAAGGTCTTGCCACCCTCCTGCAGAATACCGACGACGATGTAGATGTAGGCCCGAGAAACCCCGGCGTGCTCGCCCGCGGGCTTGGTTTCAGCCCGACAACAGAAGTCAACGCCGCAGGCGACACCACCGCCTGGAACTACAACGTCTCCTTCAATGTAAATCACCCCTATTTCAAGATGAAGGCAGACTCCCTGGGCAAGGACATCTACCGGGCGGGATTCTACAATGACTGCTACGTAGGAACCGAATACGACTACGGCACCTGGGGCGGTAACTGCAACAGCAGCGTCTGTCGCGAAGAAGGGGTGGCGTTTATGGAGAACTACGCCCATCACGTTCCCTACGGCGGCGAGGCCTGCTCCCCTCCCAGCGGGTACGCCAAAATCAATACCGCAAAATTCATTTCTTACGAAGCTTTTCGCACCCACACTTCTTACCTGAACTACGAGCACACTTGGGCCCTGACAAGGCCCGACGGTGGAGAATGGCGGCTAGAGGAATTCCACCCCCGGGACACCATCGACAAGGCCTACGAATCCTACACCGACGGTAACAGCGTATTGCAGAATTCCGCCTTCAAGTACATCGACGACCATCTGGGCTACCGCTATGTACTGCGCCGGTCAACCATGATGGATTCCCTGGGGCCTGGCAGCCTGCTCCAGCTGGACTTGAAAATCCAGAACGTGGGCTTTGGCAACATGACCAAGAAACGGCCCGTCACCATCGTGCTCCGGAGCGTCACCGAATCCGCAGGCGACACCGTCTATGGCGCGCCGCTGGAACTCAAGCAGACCGGGAACTTCGACCCGCAGGACATTCTCTGCCGGAAAGTTGTGCTGAAGTCGGCGTTTGACGCCAACGGGAACATCGCCGACTACAGCAATGTGCAGTCCGAAACCGTCTTCGACGGAATCAACGACGTGAAGGTGGCGGCCCAGCTCCCCGACACGCTCCCCGAAGGAAAGTACGCCGTCTATCTGAGAATTTCCCAGTACGGGAACTGGCCCGCCGACTCTAACTACTCCGTAGTCCGCTTCGCCAACGACTCCGCCTACTACGACAAGGAGACCGGCGCTAACCTAGTAGGCAGTTTCGTGCTGAGCAAAAAGGCTCCTGTAGTTACGGCAATTCCGACATCAAAGATTGCAAAAGGCGGCAAAGCCATCCGCCTGGAAAATCACGGCCAGACCCTCACGGTCCAGAACGCCCGCCGTGTAGAAATTTTCGACCTGATGGGACACAGGCTTATGGTACAGGATTTGCAAGGAACGACAACCATTTCCCTGAAAAACTTGGCAAGGACCTCGCTAATTATCAGGACACGCTAGCTCCTAAATCCTAGCCTCTAGCCCCTATTTAATCTCCCAGGTCGTGCCTTCCTTGGAGTCCTTGATGACCACGTTCATCGCGGCGAGTTCGTCGCGGATGCGGTCACTTTCGGCCCAGTTCTTGGCGGCACGGGCTTCCTTACGGGCGGCAATCAGCGCTTCAATCTTTGCGACATCCACGCCGTCGTTTGCGCCCTTCTTGGCGTATTCTTCGCGGGGCTCGTCGAGCTTCAGACCGAAAATCTGGTCGAAGTCGGCCACCAACGCTGCCTTTTCGCCGTCGTCAATATCGCTCTTGAGCATCGTGTTCATGATGCCCAGCGCACGCGGCATGTTCAGGTCGTCACCGATGGCGTCCTTGAACTCGTTCTGGAATGCCTTGGCGGCTTCGCTGGTAATCGCGGTTGCCTTGCCAATCAGTGGGTCCGTCTTCTTGTGCAAGCTCTTGAGGCCTTCCTTGGCGCCTTCCAGAGCTTCCCACGTGAAGTTCAGGTAGTTGCGGTAGTGGCTGCCAATGGCGAAGAAGCGGTAGTCCAGCGGGTTGAAGCCGCGGTCCATCAACAGACTCACGGTGAGGAATTCGCCGCTGGACTTGCTCATCTTGCCGAACTTCTGCTCGGTGGTGCCGTCTTCTAGCTTTTCTTCGCTTGCTGTGCGGAGGAACTCACCGTGCATCCAGAAGCGGGCGAACGTGACGCCGTTGGCGCATTCGCTCTGGGCGATTTCGTTCGTGTGGTGCACGCGGATGTGGTCGGTACCGCCGCAGTGAATGTCGAGGGTCGGGCCGTTATACTTCATGGCCATGGCGGAGCATTCGATGTGCCAGCCGGGGAATCCGACACCCCACGGGCTATCCCATTCCATGGCGCGCTTCTTGTCCTTCGGGCTGAACTTCCACAGAGCGAAGTCGGTGGCGTTGTGCTTTTCGCCCATGTCGATGCGGCTGCCCTTGCGCAGGTTTTCCACGTCGAGGCGCGCGAAGTCGGCATAGCGCGGGAACTTGAGGCTGTCGAAGTAGATGCCGTCGCTGGTGCGGTAGGTGTAGCCCTTTTCTTCCAAGGTCTTCACCAGTTCAATCTGTTCCTGGATGTGCTGCGTGGCAGGAGTCCAGCGGGTCGGTTCCTGGATGTTTAAGCGGTGCCAGTCGGCCATGAACGCGTCGGTGTAGAACTTCGCGATGTCCCAGACGGACTTGCCTTCGCGGGCGGCGCCCTTTTCCATCTTGTCGTCGCCGGAGTCCGCGTCGCTGGTGAGGTGGCCCACATCGGTGATGTTCACGATGTGGTTCACCTTGTAGCCGTAGTACTTAAGCGTGCGGACCAAGAAGTCTTCGAAAATGTAGGTGCGGAGGTTGCCGATGTGGGCGAAATGGTACACCGTCGGGCCACAACAGTACATGCGCACGGCGGGAACGCCTTCCGGGAGAGTGAATACTTCTTTCTTGCGCGATGCGGTGTTGTAGAACTGTAGAGCCATTTTAGCCTCCGTTAAATGCGGCGCAACCTGCGCCAAGCGGGGACAAAGATAGAAAAAGAATCACTTCAAGAATGAGATGCCGTCATTCTGAAAGGGAAAAACTCCCTAATCTCGGAAGTAGCTGGAATTAGCGAGGAATGGGCTTGGCCTCCCAGCCGTAATCCTGATACATCTTGACCGAAAGACCCTTCGCCTTAACATAGTCGCCATAAATATACCTTTTTTTTGTAAATAAAAATTGATAATTTTAATAAATTTAATCAATTATCATTATAAATTGCATTTTGACGCAAATTCTCTTTTTTCAAGCGCAAATCGTCGTTTTTTTATCTATAATTAAAGCATGGCCCCAAGTGAAGTCAACGCCCTCATCAAGAAGCTCTCGCCCTTTCTGGACGAAAGTTCCGAAGTATTTCGCGAACTAACCGTCTTTTTTGGCGAAGGCGGCAAGATTGAGGTCCATCACGGGGACCTTCAGAAATTCCTGGGCCGTAAACGGCTCTACCGCGTGATACGCTTGAGGGGCGAAAGCTACAAGGACTGCGTCTATCAGCTGGTGGACGACCATCCGGAATCCATGGAAGCCCTGGGCATGCTCCGGTATTATAAAGCTCCTGCAGGCCCCATCCATTGGGAACATGTGGAGGCCGCTGAAATCGCCATAGGCAAAGAACTGACCACCAACCCCTACGGCTGGGCACCAGACGCCTGGACCCTTTTCGAGCACAGCGAATCCGAAAGCAGTCCTGCGCAGGGCAACACCGGAGACCACGAGATGGTGGCCATTCTCGCCTTCGATTACGGCGACTAGGCCGTCCTCAAGGTTTCACGAATTCAAAGAAAGCAACGCCCGGAACGCTCTTGGCGCTTCGGCCTTCCAGATATTCCTTGAATGGAATCTCCAGCACCTGCTTTTTGAAAGCGGCGTGACGGAACATGGGAAGCTCACCAGGGGTAAGCACCATAAATCCCGTGTGGGTGGCGTCCAGATTCTCCATAGGAGCCACAAGTCCGACACCCTGCACCTTCATGGGCCCTTCGTATACACGCTCTGCCCATTCAAGGGCCTTGTCATAAGGCAAATAGCGGATTTCCACGGCAGGGTCAGCGGCGTCCTTACCATCTACCAGGTATTTCAGGTTTTTCTTCTTGAAAAACTCGTTCTTTCCGATGGTCTTCACCACCACCGTATCCCCCGGCATGGAAAGCTTGCGAGTAAACCTCGTATCGCTAGCCCAGTCGGCAAGCAGGTAATGCTTGCGGTGGCTGTAATCGATAATTCCATCCTTGTAGCGGATGTTCTGCAGCACCTTGAAAAGGGAATCTTCACTTGTGGCTAGCGCCATGGCCAGGGCGTGCTCGATATAGGTCACGCAATCTACGGAATCCATATAGACAAGCGGTTTTGTCTCGATGGAATCCAGGTAGCCCTCGCCCATGGGCCCAAGCAGATAAGGCGTTCCTTCCATCTTGCGGGAGAAATATTCCAGGCGAGCATCCAGACCGCGGATGTTCTGGGCATCAAGCCACATCTCCTTCATCTTGAGGAGCGACGCATAATCATCGTTGGTCTGGGCAATAAGGCGCATCCAAAGAGTATCCAGCACGTCTTTCAGGGTGGCGTCCTTGTTCTTGCCGGTTTCATTCAGGTACATGGCCACCGTCAAGGTATCGCCGTCCATAGGGAACAGGTAGCCCACCAGGCCGTGGGCCTCGCCGATGAACCCCGTCTTGAATCGGGTCAGCCACGTGTATTTCAGGTCCGTCATGCGCTTGGCGCCCGTACCCACCTTCGGGCCTGCAAAACTGTTCATGTAGAACTCGCCTCTGGGGTGCCGGGCCATCTTGGCCAGCAACTGCGTTTCTACGGAGGGTTTCAGCTTGTTCTTGGGCGAAAGACCGCTTCCGTCCCAGACTTCAAAATCATCGAAACTCAGGCCCATTTCCGTAAGGAACTTTTCTTCCAGTTTCTTTCCGTTCTCTACGTTGCCCTTGCCGAGAATCTTGCCGCCCATGTTGCGGAAAAGACTTTCGGCGTGGTAGTTCTGGCTACGCTGATTGATTTCGTCCAGAATGCTCAGGAATGGAGCCGCCGAAAAGACGAACCGCTTGATTTCGATGCCCTGGGGAATGTCGTGGTTCTCTTCGAAGACAATGCCGTTTTCCTTGAGCATGTACATGAACGCCGCACGGAAATACCCCACAGGGTTACGGATAGGGAGCACGAGACTTGCGGAATCCACGTCCATGCCGATAGTTCCACCCAGGGTAATCACGGACTTTTCCGGTTCCAAGGCCCAAGTCCATTTTCTCTTTTTCCCGGGAACGGTCTTCAGGTCATTCTTGACTGTCACGTAACCCACGTCGGGCACAATGGAGACGATAGCCGAATCCCCTTCCTTTTCGCCGGGCTTGAAACGGACCATGGTGCAATTGTCGTTAAAGTCCAGCGGGGCGATTTCGGCACCGTACCAGGCGTCGTAAAAATTCTTGCGCCAGTGTTCCGCTTTCCAGGGGCCGTCATAAAAGCCCGTATCCAAATCGATGGTCCCGCGGATGGTATCGATTCCTAGAGCATGGATGGAATCCACCATGGCATCTATCATGTAAAAGGGATCCGCATAGTAGCGTCCCGAAAAATTCGGGTCCCCTTCACCGCGAATCTGCACCGAGCCCAGAAACTTTTTCTGCTGGACACTTCCCATCAAAGAAATTTTCGTTTCGGGAGCATAGTCCAGGGGCAAAAAGTGCAGGGCCGTCGCCGTGGTCAAGGTCTTGAGGGTGCTCGCCGGAGTGAACTTTTCTTCGCCGCGGATGTTCGCCAGTTCCTTTCCGCTCTTGAGGGAACGCACCGAAATTCCGAGACGGGAACCAGGCACAACGGAATCTACGTAGGTCTGGTAAGGCGCCAAGTCAATCCCGGCAAACAGCGGGACTGCCGCAAAAACACAGAACGCAAGGCAACGGAGCAATTTCATCATCCGCTACTTCTTCCTGATAAGGGCCGACAGGGCCATGCCCGCGATGGCGGCAACAGCCGCAATGGCCACTACCAAAACAAACACCCAGATGGAGCCGCCCTCTTCTTCGACGACAACCGTCATGGATTCTGGAGTCACTTCTTCAACAGGGGCAAACACCAAGCTCTTGATATGGGAAACGGCGTGGGCTTTGTCCAGCGTGTCGGCATAGCCAAGAGACTTGTTGATCTCCTGGTGGGCATCCCAGAACAATTCCACCGTCTGTCCCTCCACTGCCTTGCGAGAAGAACCTTCCCTAAACAAGTCGCCCAAGGCATTGGAAAACTCTATCAATATTCCTTCGATAGCCACCCATTCCGGAATGTTCGGGAAAGACTTTCCGGTTTTCATGGTCTCGATAATCCTGGAATAGCGGGCGTCCTTGCCCCAGATGTTCACGATGCTTTCGTCAGCAGGCAAGAACCCGACCTGTCGGGTGTAGGCGTCCATGTTGTCGGCCCGGAGCAGGTAACAGAGAAGCCGTTCTGCGGCAGGCCTGTGGGCCTTGGGCAACACCAGATGGCTTCCGCCTACAAAAGAAACGATTCCCGAGTGCCCCGCCAGAGGCTCCACGATGGTTATTCCGTCTTCGGCGATGGGCGAATCCTTGAGGCCGCCGTCCTTGCCTGCAATTTCCATCTGGCGGATAATTTCGGAGGTGCCGTACAGCACCAGCTGCCCGCCACCGATAAACCGTTCCGTTTCCTGCACGGAATTTTCGTCCAGACCGTAAGGGGAAATTTCCCTATCGGCAAAAATCCTGAGGTAGTAGGCCAACCCCTTGAGGGTCGTAGAATCCAGCAGGGCGCTGCGGTAACCTGCAGAAGTCTTCGTGATGAAATCTCCGCCAAAGCTCCAGATGAAGGGCGCCATGTGTTGCGGACCGGTCCAGTCTCCCTTTCCAGGCAAGGCGAAGGGCGCCACCTTGGCTGCACCATCGGAACTGCCAGCGGCGTTTTTCGCGAAAGCCCGCAGCACGCCTATAAATTCGGAGTAGGAATCCACCTCCTCTTTTTTCAGCGCAAGTTTTTTCCACATTTTCTCGTTGGCGTACAGGGCTCTCACGTCTACAAACCACGGGAAGGAATACACTAGGGAATCCTGTGGCAAGCGTGCCGCCTTGAAACTCTCCTTGAAGAATCGTGTGGCCCCTACCTGTTCCAGGTAGGCGTCCAGAGGTTCAATCGCCCCGGACGAAGCAAAGAAAGGAACCCAGGTAGAGCCCAACTGCAAAACGTCCGGGCCATTGCCGTTCGCTGCCGCAGAATCTGCACTGTTCAGCGCCTTGGAAATTTCGGCAAAGGCTTCGCCCCAATTCAAGAACCTGATGCTTACAGGGATTTTCGTTTCGCGCTGGAACCGTTTGACAATGCGTCCAAGCGCCCGCTGGGAACCGATTCCGTTGTCCATGACCCAAAGGGAAAGGGTATCGTCCGGAGGCGCCACCAGGGCTGGCTGCGATGCCAGAGAATGCACCGAGAAAAGGCACACCAAGGCAAGCACCGAGACAGCGGAAATATTTTTTGCAAACCGGATCATTTGGCGAACCGTTTGAAATCCTCGAAGAAACTCGGGTAGGTCTTGTTCACGCAGGCGGGGTCCAGAATCTTGATGGACACGCCACCCAAAGAAACAAGGCTAAAGCACATGGCCATGCGATGGTCGTTGTAAGTCTCGATGGAGGCGCTCTGCAAATCTTTTGGCGGGGTCACCGTGATAGAGTCCATCGATTCGCGAACTTCGGCGCCAACCTTGCGGAGCTCTGCGGCCATGGCGGCAATGCGGTCCGTCTCCTTCACGCGCCAGCTGGCAATACCCGAAATGGTCATAGGACCGTCGGCAAAAAGCGCAAGCACGGCAAGGGTCATGGCGGCATCGGGAATTTCTACGGCGTTGAATTCGCCGAGACTCTTCAGCTTGCCCTTGGGTCCTGTGCATTCCACCCAGTCGGGGCCAAGCTTTACCTGCACGCCCATCCGCTCCAGCACATGCACAAAGGCAAGGTCCCCTTGGATACTTTCGGAACCCATGCCCAAGACCTTGACGCAGCCTCCCGAGATGGCGGCGGCGGCCAGCGGGTAACTGGCAGAACTGGCGTCGCCCTCGACGGTGTAGTCCCCCGGGCTCTGGTAAACGCCCTTGGGCACATAGAAATCGGAAAGCCCTTCGTGCTTGACCTCTATCCCGAAACGTTTCATCACATCCAGGGTCAAAAGCACGTAGGGCGCCGAAATCAATTCTCCCTCTACATGAATGTGCAAGGGTTCATTGCAATAGGGCGCACAAATCAAGAGGGCCGTCAGGTACTGGCTAGAAATATTTCCGCGCACAGAAACAGAACCGCCCTTAAGCCCGTCCGCCTTGATGCGGACCGGCGGGTAGCCTTCCGTCTCCTCGTAGGAGACATCCGCTCCAAGGCTCTGGAGGGCTTCCACCAAATCCAGGATGGGGCGTTCCCGCATGCGTTCTTCGCCCCGCAAGACAAATTCCCCGTGACCAAGGGTCAGGGCCGCCGTCAAGGACCGCATGGCCGTGCCCGCGTTTCCGAGGAACAGTTCCACGGGAGCACCCGACTGAGTCGCAGGTGCATCCACGGGGCCAGCGTTTCCGCAGGCTACCGCCTCCGAAAAATCATCCGAAAACTGGATTTGCACGCCCAGCTTCTGCAGGGCCTCGCCCATGTAGCGGGTGTCGTCACTTTTCAGCAGGTTATGCAGCCTGGTCTTGCCTGCCGCCAGGGCCGAAATCAAAAAAGCGCGGTTCGTGATACTCTTGGAGCCCGGTAACTGGATAGTCCCCTCAAAGGACTTGAAAGCGGGCAACTGCTCAAAACTCTTGCGGAACTGAAAATCTTCCATACGTAAAAATTATACATTTTTAAGACGGAGCCAATGGAGCTCCACTCCGCAAAAGAGGCTGCAAAGGCAGCCCCTGCAAACCAGAGCCGCGAGGAACCTATGGAACCAGAAATCACTACCAAGGAATTCGAAGTCCGCTTTTCGGATTGCGACCTCCACAGCCGACTGAAACTTTCAAACCTGTTCCTGTTCATGGAAGAAACCGCCATCGCCGACGCCGAGGCAAACGGTTTCGGCCTCTGGAAAATGATGAAGGCGGGTTACACCACCGTCATCACCCGCATCAAGCTCCGGATTTTGCACGTTCCCCTGTGGGGCGAAAAAATTTCCATTTCCACCTGGGCCAAGGAATTCTACAAGGACAAGGTGTGCCTCAAGGACTATTCTATCTTGGACGCCCGCGGGAACGCCATCGCCCAGGCCACATCGTCGTGGCTCCTGGTGAACCTCAAGACAGGCAAGTCCGAAAACCCGGCCAATAGCCCTTACCCCATCCCGCTGTTTCCGGGCAAGAACGCCCTGCCCGAGATGATGGACTTTCTGGACCCGAGTATCGACCCCGCCGTGGTGCAACAGGAGACCGCCCACTACAGCGACCTGGACATGAACCAGCACGTGAACCACTGCCGATATGTAGATTGGGTCACCGACGTGCTCAGCAAAGAAGAAATCAAGGACCGGGGCATCCGTTCCATACAAATGAACTACATCCAGCAGATTCCCCTAGGCGAGAAGGTGAACCTGGTGCGTTTCAAGAACACCAACCACCACGCCTATATCTTTGGCATGAACGCCGCCGACATGACCAAGTGCCATTTCCAGGCCCGCATCGGGTTCAGGGACTAATCACGCCCATCCCCGGCCACAGTTCAAAGCAGGCGCTCCCGTCCTGATCCGTGCGGAAAAACCGCAGAGAATCGCCCAGCACGTATTTCAGTTTCTGCACGACCTGCTCCGACGGGTGGCCGTAAGGGTTTGTTGCCCCAACGCTTGCCACCGCATATTCCGGCGACACCTGCGCGAGGAACTGAAGACCGCTGCTGCCCGCTGACCCGTGATGCCCCACCTGCAACAAGTCCGCCGTTAGGGTCGGCGACAGCTCCAACAGACCGCGCTCCCCCAGGCTGTCCAGGTCGCCAGTCAAGAGGGCCGAAGCCTTGCCCCACGCCACCTGCAGCACGACGCTTCCGTGGTTTCCCGACACCACGTCATAGTCCGTAGGCCACAGCACCCGAATGTCCGGCACCTCCCCGAAACCGAGGTGGCTGCCACCAGACGAACCGGGCGCCAGCCCGAATTGTAAAGCGTCACCCCGCAGAAGCGTATCCACCGGAATTCCCCGCTTGTGAGCTATATACAGTACGCTATCCCGCCATACGCCGCCTGCCGTATCGGGCCCCACGAAAAGATGTTTCACCCGAATGTCCTTCAGCTCCACAAACCCGCCTACATGGTCCCGATGGTTGTGGCTCAACACTACCCACTCCAGTTCCCGGACGCCCCTGGCCCCGAGGCTGTCGGCCACTCCCACCGAATCGGGCCCCGCGTCGTAGAGGGCGAACCGTCCGTCATGCTCCAGCAACACCGCAAGTCCCTGCCCCACGTCCAGCACCGTCACACGCAAGGGGCGTTCCTCCTCCCCCGCTTCGCTCACCCAGGTGCACCCCGCCGGCACAATGCAGCACAGGGCCGCAACAACGGCAACACATAAAGGCACCCTGACCCAAACAACAAGATTCCGCAAAATTCGAGTCATAAAACCTCCTAAAAAAAGACCCTTTACCTTTATAGACGCTTTTTTCGCCCCAAAAAAGCCTTGCTAAAAAAATTTTGCTATCTTTCCCACACAATGGCGAACAAGCCTCTGGAGACACTATGCAGTTACCCAAGTACAAAAAGAAAAAGCGCATCAAGCTGAAAATCTGCCAGGAACCTGGCTGCGGTCGCGAGTTCTGGGGCCACCCCATCGCCAAGTACTGCGAACTGCACCGCGATATCAAGCAGCGCCAGAAGCAGAAGAAGAGCATGGACAGCATCGAGTCCAAGAACATCATCTTCCGCCACAACTATACGGAGTCCATGGACCTCACCTTCAAGTGCTGTCTGGAAGGCTGCGACGAAAAGTTCACCATCAAGGTGTTCCCCAAGCAGACGGTTTACCCCCGCTTCTGCATGGAGCACCGGAACGACTTCAAGCGGGAAAACTTCCTGCGCATTATGGCCAAAAAGGGGGGCGATTAACCGTCAGTGCCCCTAAAACGGCCCTTTTCTCTTAAAAATGGAAACCACCCCTTGAAATTTGGGGTGGCTTTTTTATATTTGGGCTCACACTCATGGTGGGTGTAGCTCAATTGGTTAGAGTCCCAGATTGTGATTCTGGATGTTGTCGGTTCGAGTCCGGTCACCCACCCTTAAAGATCCCGCAAGAAATTGCGGGATTTTTTATTTGCAACAAACGGAACCAACCTATCATCCGCACCGGTTTACTTCTTCAAAAGCACACCACTGCGCACCACCCTGTCATTCAACAACAGCACACCAATGTAAGGTCCATCGGCAATTCCATCAACAACGAGAGTTTCGCGATAGGCGCCAACTATTCGATGTCCCAAGTCCAGGGAACGCACCTCACGTCCCTGCATATCCACGAGTGTAAACCTTATGGTCCCTGCAGCCGGCATATCATAGCGAAGAACCAGAAGGGACCCCTTAAACAAAGCACCGAACCCTAATCCGGAGACAGATTCAAATTCATAGATACCAGAAGACCTCTCAACATCAGCATTCTCTGTAGTGGACCTTTCAATGTTCAAATCCACTACGGCCGGCGCCCCCCAGAGAGTATCGGAGCCTAATAACACACCTACATGGTACAATAGTTGGAACTTTCCCGAAAGTGTTTTCGTTTTTTCCAAGGAATCAAGTAGAAACTCGTCTACAGGGTCCATTTTTAGCACCTTTACCGCAGTCATATCCATTTCAATGGCTTCTTCAAGCAACTTACTGTAGACTTTCTTTACTTGGAATTCGCCTTCTCCAAACGTTAGTTCGATGTTGCTTACAACAGGTGGATTGGGCATACCTCGAAGAAGCGGATAGGTGACTCCTTCCTTGATGAACCATACTGAATCAAAATTGAACTTATCAAAAGACATTCTCGTACGCATTTCATCAGGCGTAAGACCACTTCCTATCTCCAATGAATCAACGCAATTGTCCGCAAGGTAATAGAACTCGTCCACAGGCGGCGATAGCGAAGCCATGCCACCGCAATAGTTTATTTCGTTCCTTACAACATTACCCGCGACATAGCCCCTAAATCGAGCAATAGGGGTATTAATTAGGGCATTCGCACCATTGATCAAATACACATTACCCGTTGAATAACAATCTTCTATTACAGATTGGTTCACTCCAACAAAAGCCGAACTCCCAGTGACATCACCTACCGAATAGGATTGTTTAACAGAGCCATTATTAACTCCAACAAAGCCTGCACCGCCATGAACATCTCCTTTCGCAAAAGATCGTTCAATCAAGCCATCATTCCAACCAACAAACCCACCTGAACTCACTTCTGAGGCCTGGACATTCCCTGTCGCAAAGCACTCAGAAATAGCCGTTTTGTTCAAGCCAACCAAACCGCCGACATACTCCTTGCCAACAACATTTACCGACGCATGTAACCCCCTCATATTTTTACCATAAGCCTTGCCAATCGCTCCACCTACGTAGGCGCTAGTCTGTGCTTCTATGGTACCAGTCACTGTTGAGCTCGAAATATTTCCGCTATCGGTCGCTACAATTCCTCCGACTCCGTCAAAGCCAAAGATTTCACTTTCAGAACCGCTTACACTATGCGAAACACTGCCAGCCGCCCCGCTCTTTGCCTTAACATCTATACTTACAGTTGCAGAGTCAATCTGACCTTCGACAGTATTCAACGCGGCAATACCGCCTATGGGGCCAGTAGCATCATTCGCCTTCACCTTAGCTGAAGCCCGTTTAACAAGACCCCTATTGACTAACGCAATCCCAGCCAATTGCCATGAGCCCTCCATCCATTCTGCATCAACATTTACATCAATGATAACCCCATCATTTATTTCGGCAATCCCCGCAATAGAACCTCCCTTAAAGGCCCCCTTGACAGCGCAACTTTCAATTCGCCCCTTATTATCATAAACAAGACCTGCCCCATGATAAATATTACTTAGTAGCGCGTCCACATCTACATAGCTTATTGAGCCCATATTCACAGACGCCAAAGCCCCAACATGTTGGAGTCCACTTTCTCCAGTGGAAAACTCATACTTTTTGAAAGACAAGCTATCAACCATACCAATTGTCGCAATCGTGTCTATGAACCCTTTAGGTTCATTGTCCATGTAATTCATAAAAAGACCGTTGATGCTGTGGCCACCACCATAGAGTTTTCCACTAAACAGTCTCGAAGTATCTTGAGACGTGTATCCGCCAAGAACGACTCCACTGCAATCGCAATATTCTTCATATATGTCGATTTTTCCAATAGGCTTAAACCCCGTACCTCGACCGCTAAAACGGGCTTCCGTCTTGGACACAGATGCGTCAATGTCGTTAACAACACGATAAATTGAGGAAAGTTTGTATTTCCCATATCCGATGGATTTTAAGTCTCCGTATGTTTTAATAAGAAAAGGATCATCTTCGGTACCCGAACCTTTCATCTTTAACATCGTCGAGTCTACAGTCAAATTCGGATAAACTTTCTCCTTCATCGTTTGGGATATGGGATAAGCTCTTCCCAACCAAGACAGGTAAGGGTATGTCGTATCAGCAACGATTTTCCAAGTGTTTTCAATGTCCCAACCTTCATAGTTTTCTTTTGATACCATTTGCCGCGTGTTGCGAAGTTCTCCCGCAGCCGTCACATTGACAAACCAAAGGCTACTGTCGTAATAGGCCAACACATAGTCTGATCCTTTATCAGAGCCTACAAGACCACCCCATTTTGAATTTCCCTGAACTTTACCAGCCGCAAAGGAGGTCCTCACCGTCGCATGGTCAGAATTGCCCACCAAACCACCAACATTCCTTTCACCCACAACATTTGCGATAGAATAACAATCCGAGACAACCGCATCGTCTAGATACCCAACAAGGCCACCCACATACTCCTTACCAGAAACCAAGAATCTCGACGCACTTCTTTCTATGGTTCCTGAAGTCTTTTTCCCAACAACAGAGCCAACATAGTTATCACCCATGACATCGTTTTTTACAAAAATATTCTCAACTACAGCTCCGTTATCAACGCCTGCAAGAGTGCCAACATAGTTCTTGCCCCGAACAAAGCCCTTATCACTACTGTCACCATGCGTATAGTCTTCGCCAAAGTAAGAAGTTGTATCAAAAACGATTCCAGTCACCCTAGCATTTTTTGCAAGTGCGCGAAAAAGGCCCACAGAATCCTCATCAGAGCGGTTAATATTCAAGCCCGCAATAATCTTATTATCGCCAATAAAAACACCACTAAATTCACCAATTGGTTCAAAACCCTTACATATAGAGCCATCAGCATTGCAATTTTCCCTTTTTGAAAGAGATGCATCGATATTGCCCATTAACTTGTAATACTTATCAAGAGTGTATTCGTATTTTCCGACATACTTAAGTTCTTCATAATTGTGAATTTGGTAAGGATTTCTTTCTGTTCCCTTACCCGCAAGAAAATTTACCGTTCCATCATCATCAAGCTTTCCCGGCTCCATCTGACCCATACCCTTAAAATACGGATATGAAATATCCTCCTGAATTTCCCATACGGCATCAAAATCGTATGTACTGTATGTTTCTTGTTTCAGCATACTCGCTGTCGGAAGTCCGCCACTTTCTACCTGAGCTACTGTTCCATCAAAGAAACAGGTACTCGGATCCAAAGCATCATATAGCGCAGACGCAGCCAGGCCTCGTCCGTCGGGAGCTTTAATCATACTTGCAGAATAAACACGACGAACAATCGGTGCATAAGATTCAACATAACCGAAAACACCGCCGACATATTCATATCCTTTTATGACATTGATGGAAAAGGCATCATTTATGGAAGCGGACAAGTCACCAACCACTCCGCCAATATAATCATCACCCTTGATATTTCCCGTTGTTGCAACAATGGCAATATTCCCTCCAACAGCTTCCCCAATCAAACCGCCCACAAAAGATTCGCCCTCCACATCTCCATTGAGCGAAATCACATTTGTAACTACGGAATTCTTTGTTGATCCCGCCATGGCTCCAACGAACCAACAACCTGTAACTTTCACGTTCATTAATTTCAAATTTTGAATCACGGCATTTTGCGCATATCCAAAAAAGCCCGAAAAATCACGTTTTTCATTTCCTATCTGTAGGTTTCTGATAGTATGGTTTTTTCCATCGAAAACACCTACAAACGCATGAACACTGTCACCAATGGGTTCAAAATTCTGACCAAGACCATCAATATCCGCAGTCAATTCATAATTTGCCTCAAGTGGATATGCAATATGATTTCCGATTTTCTGAAGTTGGGCAAAAGATGAAATTTCAATCTTATTCGGAACCGCCATATAACTAGATGTTCCCCAAACGGTATCCCGCCCGTTCACCGCTCCAATCCTATACCCGTAATAAAGCGAGTCACTGTCGCCAGAATCACCAGAATTATTCCTTTGAGCCCACCCAAGCCACTTACCAATAAGTTCTCCATCCACATCTACAAGTGAAGCGACCAACGGATTTTCTTGCCATTTTGCAGCAGCTGTCGGAATGGCAATCGGAACTTGCGACTTTTTCGAAAATGGATTTATGTTCAAATAGGGGAAAGACCTGCCTTCGTCAATTGCCCAATAGTGATACTCATCATAACCCAAGGTACTCCAATCCACAAACGATGTAAAACTCATCATTTCTGCCGTTGAAAGACCAACCCCACCCGCACTAGCATCAAGGCCTGAAATTTCAACATTCCAATACGAACTTACAACCGCATTGTTTCCCGAGACACTCCCCACAAGCCCACCAACAGTCTCATCTCCTTGAACTACGCTAGCCGCATAAGAATACCTAACAGAACCAGAACCAACAGCACCGCCAACATATTTACTTCCACGTACTGTACCTATTGCATAGGAGTTTTCGACCTTGCCCATTCCAACAAGGCCTCCTACATAATCCGTTCCTTCAACAGTTCCATGGATATAAGAAAAATAGGCGTCGCCCTTGCCAACAATTCCACCGATTTTTTCATCAAAAGAAACGCCCGATGAACGAATCAGATCCATTGTGGAAAAACAACTATAAACCGTTCCGTTTCCAGAGATTCCTCCTACTTCGTCTACTCCCGCTTCTGTAGGCGTAATCGTACCATGGGACTGAGATAGATACGCATCACCAAATCCAACAATTCCGCCGGCTCCTTTTTCCATGACGATGATATTCACATCAGCAGAGGCATGGTTAATCGCCACGTCTGATTTGCCTGCAATTCCACCAACCCCCCACAAGCCCTTGATTTCTCCCTGGAAAGACACATCTTCGAGAGCAGCCTGTCCTCCAGAAGGGGATACGACTTCACCAGCAATGCCACCGACATAGCTTCGCCCCAATACGAATCCATTCGTTATATGCACATTTCTGATGGAACCCGTCTGTTTGGCAGCAACACCTGCAACATGGTCAAATCCCGTTGTGCGTCCCGTTACACGAATATGGTCAAAATTCAAATTGGCAACAGAGCCACCCAAATAAGAAATAAAAGCGACATTCGCCTCACAAGGAAACCAAATAGTCAGATTGGAAATAGTATGGTTATCTCCGTTAATCGTGCCCCCAAATATGGTACTAGCTGCAGCGTCTTTATTCATACCGATAGGAACAAAGCCGTTACAACCATCCTCATTACACATTTCGTCCATTGAAGCCGAAGCATCAATATCACCTGTCAAAACATAATTTGAGGAATAGAGGTAAACACCCTTGCCTATGGCCTTCAGGTCTTCGTAATCTTCAATCTGAAATGGATTTTCAGAGGAGCCATCCCCCGCCATAAAACCATTTGCCGCAAACAACTGGCCTACGAACAGCAATATGGCTACACCGAGAAATGTTTGGATTTTCAGTTCTTTTTGTCCGCCCAAAAACATAAAAACCCATTATACTGAATTATTTTTCACTGAATTTTCTTTCAGTATAGTATTTTTGAAAGATAAAATCAAGAACCCGTGAATGTTTTATGACGGAAATCATGGTCCAATACAAAAAAGGAGCCCCCGGCAATTGCCGAGGGCTTTCCTTTGCGTAACGTTGGTCCGTGATGGCCACGCCCTATAGTTTACCCCGGACTTGTCCCGAGGCGGGCTCGCCATGACACCTAGGCTACGAAAGCCTACTAATCATGTAACCGGCGCAGACTGCGGTACCGATCACGCCGGCCACGTTGGGGCCCATGGCGTGCATCAGCAAGAAGTTCTGCGGGTCATACTTGGCACCTTCCACCTGGGAAACACGAGCGGCCATCGGCACGGCGGACACGCCGGCAGAACCGATAAGCGGGTTCACGGGGTTCTTCGGGGAGCACCAGTTCATGATCTTCGCGAGGAAGAGGCCGGCCGCGGTGGAGAAACCGAAGGCCACAACGCCCATGGCGATAATCATGAGGGTCTGCGGCTTCAGGAAGATGTCGGCAGACATGGTGAGACCCACGGATGTTCCGAGGAAAATCGTCACGATGTTCATGAGCTCGTTGGAAGAGGTCTTCACGAGACGTTCCACCACGCCAGCTTCCTTGAAGATGTTGCCCAGCATGAGCATGATGATAAGGGCAGAAGCGTCGGGCACCACCAGGATGCAGACGATCATCACCATCACGGCGAACACGATGCGTTCGGCCTTGCTCACCTGACGGAGAGCCTTCATGCGGATCTTCCTTTCCTTGTCGTTGGTCATGAGCCGCATGATAGGCGGCTGGATGAGCGGGACAAGAGCCATGTAGGTGTAGGCCGCCACGGCAATAGGTCCGATGAGGTGCTTTGCAAGTTTGTTTGCAGTGAAGATGGAAGTCGGACCGTCGGCGCCGCCGATGATACCGATGGAGGCCGCTTCACCGAGAGTAAAGCCACCGAAAGCCACGGCACAGAACATGGTCGCGAACACGCCGAACTGGGCGCCACCGCCGAGAAGCAGCGTGCGGGGGTTGGCGATAAGCGGTCCAAAGTCCGTCATGGCGCCCACGCCCAAGAAGATAATGGGCGGGAACAGTTCCAGATGGATACCCTGGCTGATGTAGTAGTAGAGGCCGGCAGTGGGCGTGAACATGCCTTCGATGCTCCAGCCGCCGTCGTAGAACCCGGCACTCGGGATATTCACCGCCAGCGCGCCGAGGGAAATCGGCAAGAGCAGCAGCGGCTCGTACTTTTTGACAATCGCCAAGTACATCAGGACGAAACTCACGATCCACATGATCACCATAGGGCCGGTGACGTATGTGAATCCGGTGTCGCCTGCGAACTCAACGACCGAATTTAAGAGTGAACTCATTTAACTGTACCTCTTAGGCAATGGTCATGAGGGTCTGACCGTCAACGACGGTATCGGTTTCCTTGACGGCGATGGAGTTCACGGTACCGGCGCAAGGAGCCACCACCGGGTTTTCCATCTTGAGGGCTTCGATGATAGCCACTTCCTGATTGGCTTCAACCTTATCGCCAACCTTGACCTTCAGCTTGAACACGGAACCGGCCAGCGGGCACTTCACTTCGGTACCACCGGCAGCGGCAGGGGCTGCAGCAGGAGCGGCAGCGGGGGCAGCGGCCACGGGAGCAGCAGGAGCTGCGGCAACGGCGGAATCAAGAACTTCTACTTCGACGTCGTAGGTCTTGCCTTCGAAACTGATACGGACTGTTTTCTTCATTTTGATTTTTCCTGGCTTTAAGCCTGTTGAGTTTTAAAAGTTTGCCTTACTTGACAATCGTCCAAGCAGGGGAGTTAATGTTTCTGTAGGCGGTCACGCGGCAGGGCTGACCGATGGCCTGGGTCGCAGCGGCGGTCACCAGGGCAAGGAACTGATCGTTGGTCATGCCGGGGTGTTCTTCCAGGGCGGCCACGGCGGCAATGCCGAGGAAAGCCTGGAGCTGCTTGTTGGTGAAGCCCGGGTGTACGCTCTTTGCGTTCGGGTCCCAGTCACAATGGGCAGGGCCGATGGTCTTCGGAGCAGCGGCGGCAGCGCTAGCGGGAGCAGCCTTGACCGCAGGTGCCGGAGCCTTGACCTTGTTGAGCCCCAGCTTCGCCATAATGAAGTTCATGAGGTAGCAGAGCACCGTGAGGCCGATAATCACCACCATCACCACTATGAGGCCGGTGGCCTGGAATTCAACCAGGGAACCGATGCCGAAGGTGTCAGATTCGCCCTTGCAGCCCTGTTCGGTGGAGTACTGGCCCTTGCAGTAGGTGGACCCGAGCTTCGCCTTCGCGATGGGGAGCACCTTGTGGCCAGCGGCGTTCTCGATGGAATCGCGAACATCGCGGGCAAGCACTGCCTGTTCGTAAGTCTTGTAAAGCACGGCGTGGTTGCCAGCATGGGTTTCCACAATCTTGTAGACCATGGAATCGTCCATGTGGGGCATGGAGAGCTGTGCCTGCACCTGGGCTGCATCGGAAGCCTGCATCAGGGCGAGCTGTTCGTCGAACTTGCCCTTCACCTGTGCTACAGGTTCGCTTGCCACAAGCGCCGGTTGTTCAGCAGCTTCAACGGCGGCTGCGACTGCTGCATTCTGAGGTGCAGAATCCACAACCTGGGCCGAGGAATCAGCTGTGAGTTGTTCTGTTTCGTTCATATTGGAATCTGTCCATTTAATTAAGTGAACTGTTAATAAAAATCAACGGGGGGAAAGATAGTAATTAGGGGCCAGGGATTAGGGGTCTAGGATTAAGAAAATGACGGGAAGGACGTTCTTTTTCACGAAAGCCTGTGCTGACGGTTTGCGGTTCAAGCACCAAAACTGCCATTTTTTTCAAAAGATTTGGCACGACGAGATCCACTTCCACGAAATCCCAAAGGCGCACTGAGCCACCCTAGGGCTCATTCAATCGTCAAGATGTTGCTGAAGCCAGTCACCTTGAAAATGTCGTTAATGTCGGAATTTACGTTCTTCACAATCATCTGTCCCTGCTTGCTCATGACCTTCTGGGCCATAAACAGGATTCGGAGTCCTGCCGAAGAAACGTAGGCCAGGTTCTGGAAATCAAACACCAGGGTTTTCACCCCGTCCAGCTTGCCCACGACTTCCGCTTCCAGCAGCGGGGCCGTCAAGGTATCCAAGCGCCCTTCAAGGGCAAGGGTCAGCTTATCGTTTTCAACAGTCTTGGTAATCTGCATAAGATTGTTCCTTTTTTATTTATAAAGTCTTGGTGATGGCCAGTTCGTTCTTGTCGCCGTTCCTGCGGTAACACACGCTGTCCATGGTCTTTTTCACAATGAATATCCCGAGGCCCCCAATGTCCCTTTCTTCAAGAGGCAGGGTCACGTCAGGGTCCGCCTGCTTGATAGGATCGTAGGGCTTACCGTTGTCGATAAAGGTAAGCCTTGCCGAAAGCGTCGCCTTGCGGACTTCCACAATCAAGGTCACCTCGGTAGCTCCCGAGAACTTGACAATGTTACTGTAGATTTCGTCGATGGCGATATTGATTTGCATCTGGGACTTCATGGAACCTTCCATGGGGGCAAGAATTCCTTCCACAAAAGCAGTCAGAATATCCTGGTTCTCGGGAACAACGTCCACAATCTTCTCGTAACGTTCCCAAGCATCCTGCATCTGCAATTTCTTTGCACCGTCCATAGGAGTGAGGATATCCTGCACAAAGGACTTGAGAGCGCCCTTGTCGTTTTCGGCCACGTTCACCGTCTTTTCGTAGCATTCCCATACGGGTTCGTCACTTCCGTTGAACTTAACAGCAAGCATGGTAATGTCATCGAACTGCGGAGCCTTCTGCACAAAGCCGTCCAGCTCCCTCTTGACCTGCGTGCACGTGTCAGAAGTGTTCTGCCGGCCTCCCCTTTTCAAGGCATCCAGAAGCCTGTCGTTGCCGAACAGTTCATCCTTGTCGTTGGTCGCTTCCGTCACGCCGTCGGTATAGAGGAACAGGGTATCGCCTTTCTTGAGGTCATAGGTCTGCTTGGTATATACAGTATCTTCCATAGCCGCCATGACCAGTTCCGAGCGGCTAGGAATAAACTCTACCGAGCCATCTTCGTGGCGAACCGCAGGAGGATTGTGGCCGGCAGAGGCAAACTCCACATGTCCCGTGCGCAAATCGATAATACCCGCCCAGACCGTCACGAACATCATCAAATTGTTCCGCTTTGCCAGGGCATAGTTCGTTTTGTTGAAGGCATCCACTACGGACTTCAAGTTCTTCGACATGGTACGGAGGATTATTCGGGCCACCATCATGAACAGAGCCGCTGCAACGCCCTTTCCGGAAACATCGCCCACCACAACGCAAAGATGGTCGTTGTCTATCTTGAAGAAATCGTAGAAGTCGCCTCCCACTTCCTTTGCGGGGAGCAAGAAGGGGGCAAGTTCATGGCGGTCATCTTCGGAATTTTCGTCGCGCTCGGCTCCGGGCAACATGGAAAGCTGAATATTGCGGGCAAGATCCAGCTCCCGCTCAATCCGTTTCATGTCTTTCTCTTTTTCGATATGCGCCTTGAGCGTAGAAAGCATGTTCGAGAACGCCGTTGCAAATTCCGCCACCTCGTCACGGCCAGAAACCTTCGGAATATCCACATCGAAATTTCCACCGCCAAGTTTCTTTGCCGCAAAAACGAGCTCCTTGAGAGGCTTTGCCACTCTGAAAGAAATCAACAAGATAATGACAAGAATAACGCCATAACCACCCAGGGCAAGTATCAAGAAAAGCTTGCGGGTGTCTCTCTGGTCTTGCAAAAACTTCTGGACGGGCCACACCACCATAAATGTCCAATTGTTGGAGTTGATTTTGGTGTAGTAAACGGCCGATTCTTCTCCGCCGGCCACCGTTCCCATAAACAGCCCGCTTGGGTCCCTATTTTTTCTGTCAAAGTCAACGGTGCTGTTGCCGCGGATTTCCTTGACCACTATTTCACGATTTCTTTTCCCTTGGGCAATGCTTTTAGGGTAAGCGACAGCCACATTATTTTCCGAGGTGATCAGGGCATAGCCCCCGTTGGAAACGGGAATCGTCGCGATTTCGTCTTTAAGGAACTCGATAGACATATCGACGGCCAGAACGCCCGCCAAAACGTCATCGCCATTTTTATCCTTCTGGAAAATAGGGACGGTGTAGACGGCAATGGGCTCGGGAACGAACTCACCGATAAAAGGTTCTTGCCAACGGCTGGTTCTGCCTTCCCTGGTGCTGGAATACCATTCCTTGTCCTGGTAATTGGCTCCCGTAACCAGGCGGATTTCGTTTTCGGTAAAGCGGGCAAGACGCATAAATTCACCCTTGGGGGTTTCCGGTCCCATGCCAGGTTCATAGGCCAGCACCACAGCCACAATCTGGGGAATCAGGTTACGGGCGTTGGTAAGGGAATGCAACAGGAAGGTATCCAAATCCGCCTTGGTCATTCTCCTCTTGCCCAGGGTTTCTGCAATGTCATCACCCACAAGTTTCCCTGAATTGAACAGCTTGTCAATGTAGTTCACATTGGCCCGGCTGGTTTCCTCACCGTTTTCGATGGTAATCTTGTTCAGTATGTCCTGAGTCTTTTGGCCCATGATGGCAAAAATCAAGCCAAACACGACCGTAATAGCCGCCAAGATCATCATGGACTGCTTAAAGGCCAGCCCTCGGAAATTAAAACCCATAAAGAACCTCTTATTATCTACAGATAGGTTAAGGTCATTGGACAAAATGTATATAAAACACATCCAAAGTAAATGGACTGACCGGGCAAAACCCCTAAAATTGGAGCCACCCCGTAGGGAGTGCCGTCACGGGAACAATCCGCCGGACAGTCTGGCCGTCGCTGCCGACCACTACCGCCATCCCGGTCAAAAAATTCATCCAACGCTGGGGCGTAAATTTCAGGCCGCAAAAGTGCGTAAGGCAGGGCACCACCCAGGCGTCGTGGGTCACGAACACGTTAACGCGGGCATGCCCCTTTTCAAGCATCATGGAAAGCATCTCCTCGGAGCGTTCCGCCAGGGGGTAAAAAGGAGCATCTGCGTCTTGCGTTTCCGTCACTTCTGCTTCGCGGGAATTGGCCGCCAGCCACTCACAGATACCCTCGTAAAAGCCTGCACGCAGCACAGCCTCATAGGCGGCGTAATTCTGAACAAAGTATTCAGCCAGGCTGTTCAGCTTTTCCACCTCGGGAGCCTCAACACCACAGCCCTTGCCGATATATTCGGCCGTTTCCACACAACGCCCCACAGGGCTAGAGAAAAAGCACACATCGGCAGGCGATTTGCCACTAGCAGAGACAATCCGGCCCAAGGCAAAAGCCTGCTCCCGCCCACGCTCCGTCAGACCCACGTGGGCGCCATAATCCGGATCCTTTGGCGTGATATGGTTCCGTTCACCGTGCCGCACCAGCAGGTAAGCCCTCTCGTCGGGAGCGAGAGATTCAAAGAAGTCCTGGGCGCTTACAAAATCGTTTGTCATCGGCTTAGAAAATCATTATCCACAGCAAGTGACCAAGCACAAAGCTCACGATACCCAGCACAAAGCCGCACAAGATGTCCGTCAGCCAGTGCACGCCAAAGTACACCCGCAAGAGTCCCCAGGTCAAGGGCAAAATCAGCATAACCCAGCCGTACCGGGGCACGCCGTAAAAGACGGCACTGGCCACTGCCAAGTTGTTCATGGTGTGGCCCGAGGGAAAGCTGTATTTGTCCAGGGGCGGCACTTCCGCCTTGATTTGCGGATTTGCGGCAAAGGGGCGAGGCCGCTTGGTGTTCAGCTTTACCACCTCGTAAATAATGAGGCTTACTGCCAGGGCCATCAGGGCCTGCCACAAAATGGGCAAAAACTTCTCCCAACCCACCATCACGAGAATGAACAGCGCAAAAGCGCCCCAGATGTAGCCGTCACCAAGCCGCACATAAAAACGGAGCCGGTCGTTTACCTTCTCCGAGAAATGCCGGTTGGTCCAATAGACCGACACCCGGTTATCAAACTCTGCGATTTTCTTGAACATCGCCTTGAATTTAGTTTTTTTCGCACCCCAAAAGCCAACGCCAAACCAAAATGCTATTATTCCTAATGCAAATTAAAATATCCGGTCTAGATCCTTCGACTTCGTCCTACGGACTCCGTTCAGGATGACGCCCCTAGCCCCTAGGCCCTAAATCCTAACCCCTAAGTAACTATGCGCGTACTCGTTCTTAATTGCGGCAGCTCCTCGGTCAAGTTCGCCGTTATCGACACCCAGACCAAAGAATCCATCTCCAGCGGCCTCGTCGAAAATATCGGCGTGAACGGCCACGTAAAGGCCAAGGGCCCGGTCGGAAACATCGACTTCAATTTCGACTGCCCCACCCATGCCGAAGCCGTTGCCGAAGTGCAGAAGTTCCTCGCCGAACAGAAGCTCACCGACACCATCGAAGCCATCGGCCACCGCGTGGTGCACGGCGGCAAGTACGTCAAGAGCGAGAAGGTGACGCAAGAAGTCATCGACTACATCCGCAGCATCACGCTGTTCGCCCCGCTGCATGAACCCGCACACGCCACCGGTATGGAATGCGCCACCAAATTCTTCCCGGGCCTCCCGCAGGTCGCCGTGTTCGACACCGCCTTCCACCAGACCATGCCGCGCAAGGCTTATCTCTACGGCATCCCCTACAAGTTCTACGAAGAAGACAAGATTCGCCGCTACGGCGCACACGGTACAAGCCACCGCTTCGTGACCGGCGAAGCCGCCAAGATTCTCGGCAAGAAGCCGGAAGACTGCTGCTTCATCACGGCTCACCTCGGTAACGGTTCCAGCTGCTCCGCCATTTTGAACGGCCAGTGCGTTGACACCACCATGGGCTTCACCCCGCTCGAGGGCCTCATCATGGGCACCCGCTCCGGCTCCCTTGACCCGGCCATTCTCTTCTTCATCAGCAAAAAATACGGCTACGATATCGACCGCCTCGACAAGCTCGTGAACAAGGAATCGGGCCTCCTCGGCCTCTCCGGACTCTCTAACGACATGCGCACCCTGACGCAGGCCGCAAGCGAAGGCCACGTTGGCGCACAGATCGCCCTCGAAACCTTCGCCTACAGGCTCACCCGCGAAATCGGCGGCATCGCCATGGCACTCCCCCGCATCGACGCGCTGGTGTTCACCGGCGGTATCGGCGAGAACAGCAAGCTTGTCCGCAAGATGGCCATGGACAACCTCAAGATTCTCGGCTACCAGATCGACGAAGCCCGCAACGAAAAGAACGGCAAGGAATCCGGCCACATCATCAGTAAGGACGGCACCCCCACCGCCATGGTGGTCGCCACCAACGAAGAACTGCTGATTGCACTGGATACAGAAGCTCTGGTCAAATAGGCGCGAGGTCAGATGCCTGCGGCATCCTTTGAGGTATGAGGTCGCTCCACCTTATAGGCGTCGCTCTGAATTACCCCCCCCAATGTAAAAGAGGCTCCTAAACGGAGCCTCTTCTTAATCTCAAAGCGAAGCGAACTCAAAGGCGCTCTGCGCCGAGCCCATACCTCACAACCTATTTAATCGTCCAGGTCTGCTTGTTCACTTGCAGGATCTTTCTGCCTTGCACCTGAGCGGCAGCGTTACGCACGTCGGCTTCGCTGACCGGGAGTTTGGCCTTCCACATCACACGGCCCTGCATATCGAACAGCGCCACGGCACCATGATTGGCGGCAATTGCACTCCGCCAATTGGCCTTCGGGGTTGCAATCAGCGGAACAATCCCGGCCGGAGGAGCGTCCTTTGCAAACACGGCAAAGGAAATCGAGGCATTCAACGAAGCATCAGATGCAACGACCTTTATAGACAGCATTTTACCCGGTTCAAGTACAACACCATCCAGTGAAGACAATACCAGATTATCTCCATCTATAGTCCACGAAATGTACGTATCGGATGCACTTACCGCATACACCTCGTAATGGAGTTCGTCGCCATCAGGGTCCGAAATCCACTGTTTGAGGTCAAAGGCCTTGGTAAAGACAGGCTCCGTTCCTACATATAGAGAATCATAGTATTTTGCAAGAACAGGCTTGTCGTTCACGCAGGTAATCTTCGCTGGTATTGCAAGTTCGGTCTTCGCCCCCTTGGTGTCCGCGGCAATCACAATGACTTGGGCATCACCGCAGGCATCCTTGACAGACTTGATTTGCAACATTCCGTTCACCATGGTCGGGGCAAGCAGGCTATCGTCAGTCCGAACAGAGAACACCAGATTGGCATCTTCATCATCTTCAAACCAGCTCTTTATTTCGGCTGCAGTATACCTCTTGATACTAGTAAAATCCTCCGTCAAAGAGCTAAGAAGGTTTCCAACGGTGTCAGCAACGCCGGCAACAATCTGGGGCGGCAGGTTCTTGTGTTCAACAGTAAGGATAACGGTTGCCGGTAGCGATGTGTCGCCCTTGTCATTTACCACGACATACTGGAAGGAGTCGAGGCCTACGTAATGTCCTGCATCGTAGGTGAACGAACCGTCTTCGGCAAGCTTGACGGTTCCTTCGCCAGCATTTTCCACGAGAATAGCGGTAAGTTTGGCCTTAGCGCTGTCCGGGTTCATGTCGTTCTTCAGCACGCCGGGTTTAGCAATCTTGTTCAGGGAATCCTGCACGACCTTGTAGCTGTCGTTGGTTGCGACAGGCAGGTCTTTGACTTCAAGCACCTTCACGAAGAAGTTGACACCGACAGAATCCTTATCAGATTTGGCCCAGAAGGTGAGCTTTGCGAGTCCGTTGGCGTTTGCAGTCGGGGTGAACAGAATATAGTGGGAACCGGCGGCATGGCTGTACTCGGCCTTTACGATTCCGCTGGAAGTGACGCCGTAGGTTACGGTTTCGAGACCGTCGGGGTCATCGACGACGAATGCGGTCGCAGGAATCTCGAAGGCGTCCGTCGCATCCGGATCGAAGTCTTCGTCAAGCTGGAGGGTGTCCTTGAAAAGGGCTGTGTCGAGGCTCACCAGAACCATCGGGTCGTTGACGTCGGTCACGCTGATGGTTACCGTTGCCGTCTTGCTTTCAAGGCCGCCCTCGTCGGTGAGGGTATAAGTGAAGACGTCCGTTCCTGCGAAGTTCGGGTTGGGCGTGTAGGTGAAGGCACCGTTCAGTTTGCCTGCAGAATTTGATTCCATTTCGAGCGTGCCGTTTTCCGGTTCGCTGACAACGGTAAGTGTCAGCGGAGACAGGGAATTCGGGTCATCGACATCGTAGTCGTTTTTCAGAAGGCCGGGAACCTTGACCTTGAGAACGGAATCTTCCTTGACGGTGTAGGCGTCGTTCACGGCGACCGGAGCGTTTTCCCTGTCAACGACTGTTACCGTGAGTGTGTATTCAACGGGATCGTTTTCTCCATCGTCCGCTTGCAGAAAGACCGTTGCGGAGCCATCCGTATTGGCGGCTGCCACCATATAGATGTGGTCGGTCTGCTCATAGGAGTTTTTTGACTTGATGAACGAGGCGTTGGCCTTGCCACTCGTAATCAAGGCGGTTACGACTGCGTCGCCGTCATCGTCACTGAAAATCGTGGAGAGGTCGATGTCCAGGGTGTCGCCTTCGTATAAGGTGGCGGAACCCGTTTCGGTTCCTACGAGGACAGGAGGCTTGGTCTCGCATTTGTCACCGAGGATGATGCTTGCGATTTCAACTGTGTTCGTGTTGAGGGTCGTTGTCGCGTGGGTATTCTTGAAACCGAACTGGACTCCAATCTGCTTGGTAATATCCCAGGTGACCGTCGTCGCAGATTTCCACCCCTGCTTCAGGTCGGCAAAGGCAATGTACTGCTTCTTGAAACCGCTGGATGCCTTCAGTTCCGAGCCGTAGTAGTTGTCGTCGGTAATGGTGGACTGTTTGAAATCCACGCGGAAAGGAGCCGTTGACTTGTAGGTCAGGCACACGCCCTTGTAACTGAAAAGTGAAATCGGAACATCCTTATAGGCGGAGTTCTGTTCCCAGGCGAAACCAAAACCGGCTCCGTTATTTGTGTTGCCGGCCTTGGCCGTCATTGTGGCTACCTTGACATTCTCTGCTGTGGTAGAAGTGTCAATGGAAGCCCCCGTACCGTACGTATAATCATACCAGTACGCCGGAGCCTTTTCACCGGGGCCGTCTTCAGTCCAGACCGTAGTTGCTGCAGAAACGGTAGAAACCAAAGCGCATAGCGCGCCAAACGAAATCATCTTTTTTATCATATTTGACCTCTTATGATTTCCCATCTGCCCAAAATGTAATAAAAAAATACGATTGTGACTTAAATCACAGGCTCGCCCGACTATCCCAGGGCGTCCAATTCCTCAAAACGCTGGTAAGCGCGTTCCAAAGCAGCCTCCCGTTCCGCAATCTCCCCCTGCAGCTCCACAATCCGGGCCGCATTGGTGTACACTTCGGGCTTCGAAAGTTCCGTCTGGCGCTGGGCGATTTCCGCCTCCAGGGTCTCGATTTTTTCGGGCAGGGCGGCGAATTCCCGCTCCTCGTTGTAACTGCGCTTTTTCTTTTTTGGCGCCTCGGCAGGGGTAGCTCTCGCAGCGACGGAGCCCTGCTGGCCTCGAGCCTGTTCCCTTTCGGCCTTGGCACGAACAACGCTGGCGGCTTCCTTTTCACGCTGTTTCCGGTTGGCCTCGTAGTCGCTGTAACCACCCACCGCTTCAAAGACATTCCCGTTTTCTTCGATGGCCAGAATCTCCGTAGCCACCGAATCCAAAAACGCCCGGTCGTGACTTACCGTCAAAACCGTTCCCTTGTAATCCGCAATCAGGTCTGCCAGCAGGTCCAGAGTTTCCATGTCCAAATCGTTGGTAGGTTCGTCCAGCACCAACACGTTGCTGGGGTGGCTAAAGAGGCAGGCCAGCAACAGCCGGTTCCGTTCACCGCCGCTCAAAGCACTAATAGGGCCTCGGGCCCTGTCCGCCGAAAACAAGAAGTCCTGCAAATAACTCAGCACATGGCGTTTCACGCCATTCAGCGTAATGTAGGCCTGTCCGTCGCCGATGTTTTCCACCAGGGACTTGTCTTCCCGAAGCCTGGTCCGCATCTGGTCAAAGTAGGCCACCTGCAGGTTCGTCCCTAGCCGGACTGTCCCGCTTTCCGGCGCAAGTTCCCCAAGAATCAGGCGCAAGAGAGTTGTCTTTCCTGAACCGTTGGGCCCCACGATTCCTATGCGGTCACCACGGAAAATTTCTGTGGTGAGGTTATTGATCAGGGGCGAGCCGTCATAGGAATAGTTCACGTCGGTAAGGCGCGCCACCAGGCGGCCGGACTTTTCCGCCTCGGTAATCTGCATGTTCACGTTCCCTACCCGGGAGCGCCGGGCCGCCCGTTCTTCACGCATCTTGATAAGGGCCCGAACCCGGCCTTCGTTCCTGGTGCGGCGTGCCTGGATTCCCTTACGAATCCAGACTTCTTCTTCGGCCAGTTTCTTGTCGAAAAGGACGTTGGCCTTTTCCTCTTCGGCCAGAGCCTGGTCCCTGAACTGCACGAACTTGTCGTAGGGGAAATCCCAGCAGCGCACGCGGCCGCGGTCCAGGTCAAAAATCCGGGAAGCCACCCTCCGGACAAAAGCCCGGTCGTGACTCACAAAAAGGACGGCACAGTTCAAGCGGGTGACGATTCCCTCCAACCACTGTATGGCGGGAATGTCCAGATGGTTGGTGGGTTCGTCCAGCAAAAGCAGATCCGGGTCCTGAGCGAGGGCCCGTGCAAAGAGCACGCGACGCTTTTGCCCGCCGGAAAGGCTGTCGAACAAAGCGTCGGCATCAATGCCCGTTTTGCCGAGGACCGCCTCGGCATGGGCATTGTGCTGGCCCTCGGAGGATATACCTCCCATCACCACGTCCCGCACGGTTCCCTCCATGTGGGCGGGAATCTCCTGAATCATGCGGGAAATCCGCAAGCCGGACTTCTTGATGACCTCGCCGGACTGCACTTCCATTTCGTCTGTAAGCACCTTCAGCAAGGTACTCTTGCCGCAACCGTTTCGCCCCACCAGGCAAATCCGGTCTCCAGCCTCGATATCAAAGCACACGTTGTCCAGCAAGGGGGCGTTCGCCCCGATGCGCAAAAGCAGGTTCTTTGCAGAAAGAATGGGCATGCCTATCTCTTGATACTCTTTTTCAGTTCCAGAATCCGGCGCACGCTTTCGTCTATGCGGGATTCCTTGATTTCGCCCTTTTCCACCGCCGCCATCACGGCATCAAAAGCCTTCACAAAGTCAAGAGGGCAAAGCACAATGTCGATTCCCGCCTGAATCGCCTTTACGGCGGATTCTTCTACGCCGAATTCCTGCACGATGGCGCCCATGTCCATGGCGTCGGCCACGATGATGCCCTTGAAGCCCAGTTCACCCCGCAATTTCTCCTGCAAAATCACCGGCGAAAGGGTGGAGGGCAGGTTGTTTCCCGTCACCTTCGGGGCGGCAATATGGGCGGTCATGATCATCTGGGCTCCGGCATCGATTCCCGCCTTGAAAGGAACCATCTCGCAAGTCTTCATTTCCTCCCAGGTCTTCTGGGTAGCCACGTAACCCGTGTGGGTATCCGCCTTCACGTCGCCGTGGCCAGGGAAATGCTTAAGGGTCCCCACCACCTTTGCAGAGTCAAGCCCCTGCAAATAGGCCTGCACCATGTCGGCCACCACTTCCGGGGTATCCGAAAAGGCACGGGGGCCTATCACGATGTTTTCCGGATTGGTGTTCACGTCGGCCACCGGTGCAAAGTCAATGTCAAAGCCATACTCCCGAACATAGGAACCGATGGTAAAGGCCATCTTATAGACTTCGTTCGGGTCGCCGGCCTCGGCAACGGCAGCCATGCTTTCGTACTTGGGAACATCAAAGGTTCCGTTGTTGGCAATGCGGGCCACCCGACCGCCTTCCTCGTCAATGGCAAGCAGGGGCAAACCCTTCAGTTTCCGGATATCCTCGACAAAGGTGGCCAGCTGGGACTTGTCCTTTATATTGTGGGCAAAGAGAATCATGCCACCGATGGGGTAATTCTCGTTTACCGCAAGCATGGTCCGGTTCACCTCCTGCAGGCTATAATCCGGGAGTTCCGTATAGCTTTTCCAGTGGATGCTCGTGTCCAGGGCCTCCGGCCGCACCAAAAACATCTGGCCTACTTTCTCCCGGAGGGTCAGGTTCTCTATGGCAAAAGGATCCTTGCAGCAATCCTCCGACACGCTGGTAGAGGAATCCTCATTGGAACATGAGACTAACAAGGATGCAAGCATGCCGAGGGCGGCCCAACGGGCGACAAAAAGTCTCTTCATATTGGCTCCAGTTGGATAATTTGAACGTTTTTCAGGATTTTCGCAAAATTTATATTTTTTTGCAACCATCCTCCGCCCACGCACATCCAAATAGCAGAATGAACGAAAGAGGTGTCCTGAACGGCTTGAAAAGCGGCAGCCGCGAAGCTCTTGCCATACTCTGGCAAGAACATAGCGGCCATGTGCTGAATCTCGCCTTCCGGATGCTCAAGGACCGGGACCAGGCCGAAGACATACTGATGGATGTCTTTGTCCAGGTGCCCAGATCCGTTCAGAAATTCCGTGGCGAGAGCAATCTCGGCACCTGGCTCTACAGGCTCACCGTCAACGCCTGCCTCATGAAACTCCGGGCAGAGCGTAGGCACGCCGAACTGGAAGAAGAAAACTGGGACACTATCGTCGAAAGCGCCCTGGGCACAGAAGAAAAGGAACAGGAGTTTGACACAGAACTTTTAACCCTTGGGCTAAACCAGCTGCCCGCCGAAACACGGAGCATGCTCTGGCTCAAGGACGCCGAGGGGCTAGACATCAAGGATTTGACAGAAATTTACCGCATGCCCGACGGAACCATCAAGGCAAGGCTCAGCAGGGCGAGGCACTTTGTAAAGGACTTTTTGACAAGGAAACAGAAAAATGCGTGATTCCATCGACTTTTCCAAAATGGAACGGATTACGCCTAGGGAAGATTCCTGGGACAAGATCTGCGCACGGCTCGACAAAGCCGAAAAAGAGCGCACGCTCAAGTTCAGCTTCTTCTCCGCCATTCCCATCGCCGCAAGTTTCCTGCTGGTGGGTTTCAGCCTGTTCCTCAGGTCTATCGACGCCCAGGAAACCGCTCCGGCCGTCAAGAACCAGGTCGCCGCATCCGACATGGCTTCAGCCGACGTCGCCGCATCTCAAGCCGACAGCGCCGTCAATCTGAGCAACTGGTACAGCAACCTCGGGCAGAGCGATGCCGACCTGGATTCTTTAGAGGAATTTCAATTCATCAGTTATCTCTTAAAAAAGGAGGATAAGTAATGAAAAACTCCGTTAAAATATTCGTGGCAAGCCTCATCGTGCTTGCCTGCGCCGTAGGGTTCTTCCTCGGCACATGCTGCAGTGTGCACTGTTGCCACAAGCATTCTTGCGACCGTATGGACGCTCCCGAAAAAGTGGCGGCAGCGCCACACGAAGGCCATTTCAAGAAAGGCCACGAAGGCAAGGGCTTCCAGAAAAACTGGCCCCACCCGGCCATGTTCGATTCCCTGCTGCAGGTGACTCCAGAGCAAAAGACCGCCCTGGAAAAGCATCGCGAAGAAACCGGCAAGGCCTTCAAGGAACTCCATGGGCAAAAGATGACTGCCGAAAAAGAACTGAAAGAGGCCCTGGAAAGCGGCGACGAGGCTAAAATCGAAGAGGCCAGGGTTAAAATCCTCGACGCCCAAAAAGCCCTGCTAGACAACCGTATCAGCGGAGTCAGGACTCTCAACAAGATTCTCACCAAGGAACAGCAGGAAAAGTTCCACCAAATCATGAACGAGAACTTCGAAAAGTTTAAAAAAGGCCATCATGGCAAGCGAGGCCCCCGGGAAAGCGGGCCTACACCTCCCCCCGAACGGGAAACCCCGCCCCATGGGGCCCCATAATTCACACAAAATTCCTTGATACGCAACAAGGCCCCGGTGGTTTCTGCCGGGACCTTTCTTTTTTTCTCAATTTTTATTATATTCCTTTAACAAAATAATGGAGGTTCTCATGAGATTTTTCTGGATTCTCGGAATATCGCTTGCAATCACAACCATTTCAGCCTGTTCTTCAGACAGCCATTCTTCTTCTGAACCCGAGGATACCCAAGACAGTTCGTCCTCCGCCTCCCTGGATGACGTTGACGACATCCTGGACAAAAGTTCTGCTTCTACAGAAAAAGAAGAAACTAAGACCGAAGATGGAGGAGATGAACAAACTATCAAATCGTCCGGTTCCACAGCATCCACCGAAGTAAATGGTCTCATGCGTTCCGCCTGCGACACAAAAGATGGCGAGAGTGTTCTAGAAGCACTGGACGTGGTCAACGAAAAGGCCATCGACCTGTTTGAGGCATTCGCCGACAAGGACTTTGACAAGGGAAAATCCCTCAGTACCGAAGTCAAGTCTGCCTACAAGAAAGTTTTGAACAAGGCTCCCAAAAACTGCAACGCCCAACTGGGTTACGCAGTAGCTTCCATTGTGGACCTGGCCAACAACAAGACTCTGAAAGACTTGTACAGCGATTACGATTTCTGGTTCAGCGACTACGGCATCGAAAGCCTGGAAGACTTCACAGATATGATAACCGCCCTGTCCAAGAACAAGAGCTTTACCAAGACCGCCCAGGAAGCCCTTGAAAAGGAAGTCGCCCCCACGGTGGATTCCGCCATAACATACATGCAATACATTGTGGCTCAAGGCGACTACGCGCTGCAGCTCAGTGACGGTGAAGAAATCCTCGAAATGGACAACAGCGAGTTCGGCATAGCCCTGGGTGGCCTGTTCGCCACAAAGGCCGCCATTACCATCGCTACCAGCATGAATCTGGAAATCGATGACAACGGTAGCTACAGCTGGATCAACAACCTGGATGGACTCACCGTGGGCGAAGAAGAACCCACCGCCAAGCAAAAGGCTGCCCTTGTCAAAATCGTGAACTTTATCGGTGCAAACGGAACATTCACCTCTATTTACAGCAACAAACAAAAGGAATGGAAAAACGTCCCGAACCTGGTGGATAGCGCCCTTACCGAAATTCGCGCCGCATTCCAGTACAGCCTTGATGAAAGCATGACAAAAGGAAGCCAGGACTACGACCTCTACGTGGTGGGCAAGGGTACCGACGCAGACATCAGCACCAGTGACGTAAAGGACATCATCGAAAATCTGGATAAGGGGCTTAAAGCCACCCGCGGTCCCTACGAAGTGACGTTCAAGGAAAAGACCTTCATGGTCAACGCCCGCAAGTATTTCGAGAATGTCAAAGGGACAGAACCATTCCTTCCGTACTACAAGTTTGATGGCAGTGACCTGACCACATTCAAGTTCACCAACAAGGCCGGAACCGAAACGGCAACATTGATAAGCTTCCTTGACGGAACCCGTTCCTTCCCCGACAACGGCAAAGACAAAATCATCTTCAAGGACCCCACCTTTGGCGGAATCTTCCCTGACTTCGAACAGAAAGACGTTTGGGAACTGATTGACAAACTGAAGGGCATCAGATTCGATTTCTGGGACAGCGATGAAAACTCCGTGGGGGGGACAACAAGCGAGATGTCTTGTTTCTTCCGCGATGAAAACGTCAACACCTTTTATTCGTATGACGAATGTGTAGAATATGGTGTCGGCGAGTGTTACTACGATTGCTACTAATCCTTGCGTAACCCAGCGAAAATTTTCTCGGCGACCCTGCTCATTGCAAACACGGGGTTTGCCTGGAACTCCGGGCTCGTCCAGTGCGACGGGCTTTTTCTGTTGGACTGGAAGGGTTCAAAGGCGTCTGTAAAAACTTATTCCATCAGCGACAGCCTGCAGGCAGGCGATTGGGCTTTGGGGGCAAGCGTCGGAAAGACTCGCTATCATCTAGGTTACCGACGTGACAGCAACCGTAAAAACTATTCCTGGAATTTGAAGATGGGAGAAGCGTTCACTACAGGACACGTATCCCTTTCCAGGGATTTCAAATTCTTTGGCATAGATGCCAACGTTAGCGCACTTCCTGCCATAGGGGTTTCATCCCGTTTCCACCTTCCCGACTCCTTGCTCTACGCCAAGGCCTCCATCAACGCCGGACTCCTTGAACTTTCGGGAATCCACTGGCATTCCGACTGGGAAGAGGATTATGTCCCTACCATTGACGCTACCTACCAATCCACCGTACTCGCCAAAAGTTTTTCTGCGGGAACAAGGCTACTGAGCCACCGACTGCAAGGGAAATTTTTCTACGGGGAAACCTCCCCTGACATCGAGAACCAGTGGGGTTACGCCTTCAGCGATTCCTCTGATTTTTGGGGGACGGACTTCCGCTACCTCTATGACGGACGCAACAACAAAGTCCAACTTTCTTACGCCTACCTGTACGCCGATATCCGGCTGTTCGGCCTGATGCGGGAAAATGGCGACGAGGTAAGCGAAAAGAGATTCGCCTACCTGCCCCTGGGAATAGACGCAAACCTTTTCCAGGCAAGCTTCCAGCACAAGTTCCAAGACGGCGACCGGTTCACGGCAAGGGCCGTTTACGGGACCCTGGAAATAAACATCCCCTGGGAAAGCAGGCGCTTTTACGAGACCCTGGCCCCAAATCGAGCCTTGAAAAGCTCCACATTAAAGACTCTTTCATTTAGCGTTTTTCAGCGTTCTTTCCGCATATATGGTGACATTGACGGAAAAATCTTAGACGCCGGTTTGGGCTACCAGTGGAACCTGAATGTGGGCCGTAGGCACCTGCTACCCAAGGCAACCCTTGACGGATTTTACGCCTCCTACATAGCCAAGCTCAACATGCGCATGGAAAAATCCGGGTTCTTCCACATCAAGCATTCTACCAGCACCTGGCAACAGGAGGGCTATGTCGTCGGAGCATTAGCGGGGCTAGGCACCGAACTGCAATCCCCGTCAAAAGCCTTCTTTGTCTCCTTCGGTATGGAACAGATTATTCCCCTGCACTTTCACACCGAAAAGGGACCAGACAAAGAACCTGCCGAAGAACCCGAGCCACCCGACATTCCCGATACCGACGAAGACATCACAACAGAAAAGAACAAGGGCAGATCCCTTGCCGAAAAATGGGATTCCTTTTCTTCGCTTGTTTTCCGCAACGGATTTGCCCTGCAAATCCAGGCGGGTTTCAGATTCTAGGGAATCAACCCGCTCCACCCTCGATGGCCTCGCCTCAAACGAAATTGCCGTATCTCTTTCTGGATGTTAGCAAAATCACACAGAAGCCAGAGAATGTAACATTCATCACATTTCCGATGCCATAAAACACTATTGCAGAAGCAAGGGGGGGCATTTTACTTATATTTCGGCGCAGGTAAAAACTACTAGAAGGAAAAATAAAATGAAACTAAAATACTTAGCCATAACGACATCACTTTGTGCCGCATTCTTTACCGCCTGCGATGATTCTGGCATTGCCCCCAAGGAGCACATCGCCGCATACGACACCCTTCCCAGATTCTGTGAAGAAAGCGACACCGTCAGATTGTCCAGCACAGGCAATCTGTTCTACTGCAACAATGGGGACTGGCTAGAAGTTGGAGTCGTCATCAACAAGCCCAAGAGTTCCAGCAGCACCGAAAGCAAGCCGAAAAGTTCCGCAGGCGAAGATGTTGAAAGTTCCGAAGACGGGGACACTCCCGAAAGCACCGGTTCTGAAAGCTCTTCCAGCCGCAGACGCGCCACGTCCAGCGCGTCTCAAGACACGTCCAGCGACACAGACGGCGATTCCAACACATCCACCGGCGAATCTAGCAATAGTTCAACAACCACATCCAGCGCATCTGAAGAAGACGTAGCTGAGCCGCTTGCCTTCTTGGATGAGTTCTGTGATTGGCAAGACGAAAAGGTATGCGTTATCAAAGACTTTATAGACCCAGACCAAGTTACCAACAGTATCTACGGGAAAAGCTATTTCAATGTTAGCGAATCCATCGCCATGGAAGGACTCGATTCCGCCGGCATAAACGAAGTCGGCGCACTTATGGGGCTTCCCATCGGAGAAAAGGTCACTAGCTATTACAGCATGGCAACTTATACCTCCCATAAGGGCACATCGACAACATACTACATTCTCTTTATGCGCAACGGGAATACCCTCGTCGCAGGTAAGTTCATAGGCTTGCTCAAAGAAAAAATTTCTGCAGTATCCACCTGGCCCATGACCTATTCCAAAGGTTCCCTTTGGAATCTAGACCCAAATGTTGCCTACCAGGTTCAAACCCCAGAAGTGGTTGCATGTACCAATGGAAACCCCTTTGCTATGGATGACTACGGGGCTGATTGTTTCATGAGCACCGGTGGCTGGTGGTGGGCCTCATCAGCCCTCATTCCCAAGACAAAAACATCCATCATGCCAGCAACATACGATAGTTACGGATATGCAAAACTCATCACCACAGACCCATACGACGGAAGTATCATTGACAACGGCAATTTCGTTCCCGGCAAGGGTCTCCGTGTAGCACTTGGAGCCGCTGGAGCATCTTCTTCCGAACCAGGAATCGTACATATCGGTTTTAACTGGAAAAAAAGTGACGAACCCCTGGACATCAGTGCTCACGGTGGATTCTGCGTTGCTTATTCTTGGACAAGTACTAAAGCAACAACACCCATAAGCCTGTTCATCGGTTGGGATTCGTACGAAAACGGAGACGACAACTACTATTATAACCTTCCCGCAGGAACCCATGTCGTAAACATCCCTTGGTCAAAATTCTACAAGGACGGCTGGGATGCAAATCAAAAGCTAACAGCCAAAGAGGCCGCGCAAATATCTACATCGGTTATGTTCAGGCTTTCAAGCTTCTCTACTGAAGCAGTAAGCGGGACCTTCCACCTGGCATCCTTGGGTTGGTACGGGGAGTGCGGCTCCGAATATTAATAGAAACGACTTCCAATAAGAGAAGAGGGCGCCGTAAGGCGTCTTCTTCTTTTTTATTAAAAAGGGAGGGCTATTCTTCTTCGCCCTCGATATCAGCGGCGCCATTCCCATGCAACGCCACCAGGCGCACCCCATTCAGAGTCAGGTACGGATCGTAGGTATCGATAACCTTGCTGTGCCCCATCACCATGCGGCCCCAGCCACCCGTCGCAAACACGGGAACCTTCTTCTTGCCCATCTCGGCCTTGATTTTGGCCACCAGGGTTTCAAGCTCCGCCATGAACCCGTACAAGAGCCCCGCGCGGATGGCGTCGTCGGTGTTGTTGGCAATCACGTGTTCCGGCCATTCGATGCTCACCGGCAAGAGTCTTGCCGCCTTCTCGGTCAAAACATCCAGACTGGCGCTGATACCGGGAATAATGATACCCCCAGCAAAGCCGCCATCTTTCATCACGTCAAAAGTAGTGGCCGTTCCCATGTCCACCACGATGGCATCCTTGTAGCCACGGTCCCGAAGGGCAATGATGTTGCAGAGACGGTCAGAACCTAGCGAAGCCGGGTTCGGGTAGGCGATAGGGCAACCCAGGCAGTTGTCGGAACTCACCACCTGCACGGGCCGCTTTAACAGGGTCTGCAGTGCCTTGATCCACGGGCGCTCATGGGCAGGCACCACCGTCGAAAGCCCCACATGGGTAATGGTGGAAGGCTTGATTTCGGAAAAACGGACAAGGCCGCCAATGCGGTTCATCACCTCGTCGCTGGTGGTTTCTTTACGAGTGGTGAGCCTCCAGTGGTCCACCACCTTGTCGCCCTTGAAAATACCAAGAACCGTGTGGGAGTTGCCCACATCCACCACAAACGAGAACGTATCCGACTTTTTCAAATTCTTTTTCATCTACCATTTGTCATGCCCGCGGATCCTATCGGCCTTCGGCCTCCAGGATGACAGGGCATCTCCTTTTTTTCGTAGAAGCTATATCCTCATGGAGATGTCGAGTGCCTTCACACTATGAGTCAATGCCCCGACCGAAATATAGTCAAGGCCAAGGGTAGCGATTTCCTTCGCACGTTCCAGCGTCATGTTTCCAGAGCCTTCCACCAGGCACTTGTCGCCGCTTTCCTTGATAATCTTCAGGGCCTCGGCCATCATCTCGTTGCTCATGTTGTCCAGCATGATCACGTCTACGCCCTTGTTCAACAAGGCCCGCAGCTGGTCGAAATTTTCCACTTCCATTTCCACCATCAGGCCTTGCTTGTTGTTCTTCTTCACCACTTCAAGAGCCTGCAAAACACCGCCTGCCGCAGCAATGTGGTTGTCCTTCACCAACACCATGTCGAAAAGTCCCATGCGATGGTTGGAACCGCCCCCTACACGCACGGCGTACTTCTGCAACGTGCGGAAACCGGGCACCGTCTTGCGGGTATCCAGCACCTTAGTCTTGCCGCCCTTCAGGGCTTCCTGGAAGGTGTGGGCCACCGTGGCCACGCCGGAAAGTTGCTGGATAAAGTTCAGGAGCGTTCGTTCGCCTGTCAAAAGTTCATGGGTGGTGCCGTCCATTTCGGCAATCAAATCGCCCTTTTTGACCACGTCGCCGTCTTTCTTGTGGAGCGTCACCTTCACGCTTGTCTTCAGTTCCTGGAAAACCAGTTCAATCACAGGGAGTCCAGCAAGCACACCGTCTTCTTTCGCTATCAGGCGAGCATGCTGCCTCTGGTCGGCGGGAATGGTCCATTCGCTGGTCACATCGCCAGTACGCACGTCTTCGGCCAAAGCGAGACGGATCATGGTGAGAGCATCTTCGGTAGGAAAAACTGGAGTAGAATTGTCGCCGTACATAATTATAACTTAGGGGTTAGGGTATGAGGTATGAGGTCGGGGCGATGCCCCTCTGAGGTATGAGGTTATTAAATAAAAAGCTCAAAGGGAGCCGGAGGCGACCGACCTCATCACTCAAAGCGAGTGTAACGAGCGACCCCATAACTCTACTGAGCTCCTTTTCCGGTCAGCACCACATAAACCGTCCGCACGAGAATCTGGAAATCCAGAAGCAGGCTCATGTTCTCGTAATAATACATATCGTACTGCAGCTTGATTTGAACATCCTCGATGCTGTTGTCATAATGGTGGCGCACCTGGGCCCAGCCGGTAAGACCGGGTTTCATTTTCAGGCGCCCAATATAAAAGGGAATCTGCTCACGGAGCTTGCCAATGAATACGGCACGTTCGGGGCGAGGCCCCACCATACTCATGTCGCCTTTCAATACACACAAAATCTGCGGTAGTTCATCAATGCGGGTCTTGCGCAAGAAATGCCCTACACGGGTAATGCGAGGGTCCTTCTTGGTGGCCCACTGGGCCCCGAACTTTTCGGCATCCGTCCGCATGGTGCGGAACTTGTAAACCGTAAAGGGCTTGCCGTACAGGCCGATGCGTTCCTGGGAATAAAAAATGGGGCCGTGGTCATCCAGCTTGATGGCGATGGCCGCCAACAGGCACACCGGCAAGGAGCAAAGTCCGATAATTCCACCAATAACAATATCCAGGAATCTCTTGATCTGCACCTGCCAGGGCGGCATGGCTAAGGGGAAAAGTTCCTGCAGTTCGAACCCGTGGACCAGGTTACTCTTGAACCGACCATTGACAGCTGAGTAAAGTTCAGGCACAACGTAAATATGCAGGGGCAGTTCGCAAACCCACACCAGCACACGCATGATTTCTTGCGGCGAAGAACTGTCGTGAGCGATAATGATTCCCGATATATGAAACTTTTTGACCAATGTGGGCAAATCCGAATACTTACCAAGAACCGGGACATCGCAAAAATGATGGTCCATCACCTGGTAGCGTTCATCAACAAATCCCACCACCTGCTGACCCACCTCAGGAGCTTTTTTCAAAGCTTCTGCAATATTCTTGCCGGATTCCGTACAGCCAAGGACCAGCACCTTGTTCGCCCCGTAACCCCGACGGAGTAGCGACCTCAGCCCAAGGTACAGCACCATGCGGAACGCAGCGACCAGCACCAATACAAAGACACCATAGACCAAAATCCAGGTAAAGCGGGAACCATAGATGTAGTTGCCAGTCAGGGGAGCGCCGGCGGCCACCTTGCCCATAAACTCAGAGCCAAACAGCCCGACAATAATCAGGACAACACCTACAAAAACAGCCCGCAGAACCCGCAAGACCTGCAAGGTTCTGGACTGCAAAAGCCACGTGCGGTAAAGTCCCGTAAAGGTAAACCAGAATAGCCAGCAGATATTCAGAGCACACCCGATATGCCAGTAGGCATCCAGGGTCTTGGAAGGGTCGAATTTTTCGGGAATCCAGCCACTATGGAACTGGACCCAATACGCCAAGACAAAACAGATTGTCAAAGCGAACAAGTCCGAAAGGAGCAGGAGCACCCTTTCCAATGTGGCTGCACGAATCATACCGATTTCAAATTACAAAACCAGGTTCCGAAAAACCAGACGCTACACCAGGAAACGGATAACCTGGCTCTTTTCCACGATTTCGGGCAGGGCGTCGATAGCGTCCACCGCCTTCGAGGCCTTGCTGTCCTGGGTCTTTTCGGTAATGACCACAATGGAAACCTTGCCCGGGTCCTTCACATTCTTCTGGATGATGGTCTCGATGGAGATGTTATTCTCGGCAAGGACGCTTGTAATCTTCGCAAGCACGCCACAGGCGTCACGAGAGGTAAAGCGCAGGTAGTAGCGGGAGGACGTTTCCGAAATAGGCACCAGCGTGGCGGAATTTTCCACATTGAACCAGCCCATGGGGAGCGCCTTGCGGCTGCCCATGTCCACAGAGCGGGCCAAGGACACCAGGTCCGCCACCACGGCAGAGGCCGTCGGGAGGCGGCCAGCACCGGCACCGGTCTGCACCGTTTCGCCCAGGTTATCGCACTTGAGGTAGACAGCGTTAATCACGCCGTTCACGTTAGAGAGCAGGTTTTCGTTAGAGACAAAGCAAGGATGGACGCGGGCATCCACGCGGTCGCCATCGCGATGATAGATGCCGAGGAGCTTTACGCAACAGCCGATTTCCTTGGCAAAGGCGATATCCTGGGCGGTAATCTTGGAAATACCCGTCACATGGATCTTTTCAAAATCCACCCGCTTGCCGCTGCAGAGGCTTGCAAGCAGGGCCGTCTTGTGGGCGGAGTCGATACCTTCGATATCAAAGGTGGGGTCCGCTTCGGCAAAGCCCAGCTTCTGGGCGTCCTTCAGCACCACGTCAAAGTCCAGGCCTTCGTCGGCCATGCGGCTAAGGATGTAGTTGCAAGTGCCGTTGATGATGCAGCTCAGGCTTTCCACCGTAGAGCCCAGCAGGCCTTCTTGCAGGCTGCGAATAATGGGAATGCCACCACCTACGGCAGCTTCGAACAGCACATGCAGTCCGTTCTTGGCAGCCAGGGGGAAAATCTCGTGACCATACTTGGCGAGAAGAGCCTTGTTGGCGGTCACCACGTGCTTGCCGCTTTCGAGGGCAGCCAGAATCCATTTGCGGGGCATGTTGTAGCCACCGGCCAGTTCCACCAGCACATCGATGTCGTTGCCGGCAATCATTTCGTCGGCGTTGGTCGAAACCTTGTAGCCCTTTGCCTTGTAGGGGGCCACTTCTTCTTCGGACTTGGCGCAAATGCAGGCCAGTTCCAGTTCCACACCGAGCTTTTCCTTGTACTCGGCAATTTTCTGCTCCAGAATCTGGATAACTCCGCCACCGACGGTTCCCGTTCCAATAAGACCAATACGCAACATAAGGCGTCTCCATTTTGAATTTTACGGCGGTAAATGTAGTAATTAGGGGTTAGGAGTTAGAGACTAGGGGCTAGGGTTTCAGGTCACAAAGCTTCGTTTTATGCAAAACTTTTGAAACCTAATGTTTCTCACCTCAAAGCGAGTGCAGCGAGCGAGCCGATTGCTATATTTACTCCCATGGAACAGGGATCGGTAAATCCAGCCATTGACTCCATTCTGACGGAGCAGAGGCTAAAGAACATCGTCTATCCGGCCAGGCTTTTCCGGGCCAGGCTGAACGAGGAATTCCTACGGGCAAACCGCACCCGCAAGCCTTTCATCTTTGTCCAGATTTACGCCCACCAGTTCGACCTGTTGGGCTGGGCATGGCCGAACCAGACCGTAGAGCAGACCTGGCGAATCAGCCTCCTTACCATGTTTTCCCACCTCCGGTTCATCGATGTCATCGGCTACCTTTCCGACGGCAACGGCATCGGAGTCATCCTGCTGAATTCGGACCTTTCCACCCTGGAAAACATCCGAAAAGAAATTCTCCACAGGCTGAATGACGCGGGCCTTATCCAGAACCTGCGGCACAAGCCCAAGAAGCCCATCTTCAAGGCCTACCTCTATACCGGCCTCCAAGAAAAGGACAACTTGGAACTGGCCGACACCATCAAGGAATTCAACAGCACCAACGGCAGTTTCTTCCGCGTCGACCGCCTGAACATGGACCACATCTGGCCCCACCCCCACAGAATACGTTTCAGGCATATCGTCAAGCGCTGTGTGGACTTTACAGGCGCCCTGCTGGGCCTGATTATCCTTTCGCCGGTACTTCTTTTCTGTGCCCTGGCCGTAAAAATCAGCGACCCCAAGGGGCCCATCATCTTCAAGCAGACCCGCGTAGGCAAGAACGGCTCGTTGTTCACCATGTACAAGTTCCGCAGCATGTACGTGGATGCCGAAGAACGCAAAAAAGAGCTCATGGCCCTGAACGAGACCGGCGGCAAGACCTTCAAAATCAAGAACGACCCCCGCATCTACCCCTTCGGTCGTGTTCTCCGCAAGTTCAGCCTCGACGAACTGCCCCAGCTGGTGAACATCATCAACGGCGACATGTCCATCGTGGGGCCCCGTCCGCCTCTCCCCGAAGAGGTGGAAACCTACGAACCCTGGCACCGCATGCGCCTTTCCGTAACCCCCGGACTCACCTGCATCTGGCAGGTCAGCGGCCGCAGCAACATCAGCTTCGAAGGGCAGATGCGCCTGGACAACGACTACATCCGCCGTGGCGGCAAGCTGGCCGACGACTTCAAGCTCATCCTCAAGACCTTCAAGGTCGTGTTCAAGGGCGAAGGGGCGTATTAGGGGTTAGGATTTAGGGGTTAGGATCTAGGGGTTAGGATCTAGGATTTAGGATTTAGGATCTAGGGGCTAGGATCTAGGATCTAGGGACTAGGATTTAGGGGCACAAGAAGTGTCATCCAGAACGATTCCTTTTTTCGTCATCCTCGCGACCTGTGGTGAGCGGCGTCGAACCAAGGCGAGAATCCGCTTGAAGTGTCTATGGTTAGGGGAAAGCCTTCCCCTCGCTTCTGCCACGTCGTCATGGCGGGTCCCACCCCGCCATCTAGCCGTGTCATCCGCTACCCCTTCTAGCGGGGGCTCTCCCCCCGCAACGCCCCCGTTTGCCTTGCAGCCGTAAACTTTGTATATTGTGGGCGAAATGCTAGACAAAGAAGTTTTAAAGACCGTCAACCGAATTGAACTTTCTGTGCGCGGAACGCTGGACACCGTCATGACCGGTGCCTACCACAGTTCCTTCAAGGGGAACGGTATGGAATTCAGCGAAGTCCGGGAATACATGCCGGGCGACGACGTGCGCACCATCGACTGGAACGTGACTGCCCGAACAGGCTCACCCTACGTGAAAAAGTTTATCGAAGAACGCGAAATGACCATGCTCTTGATGGTAGATGCCTCCAGTTCTTCGGAATTCGGTTCCGGCAAGCAGATGAAGGGCGAAGTCATGGCGACTTTGACCGCACTTCTCGCCTTCGCCGCCATCAAGAACAACGACAAGGTGGGCCTGCTGATTTACACCGACCAGGTTGAACTGTTTATCCCGCCCGAGAAAGGCCGCAAGCACGTGCTGCGGCTTATCCGCGAAATCCTCTATTTCAAGCCGCAGCACCACGGCACCAACACCCAAGTGGCGCTGGAATATGCCGGCAAGATTCTGAACCGCCGTGCCGTGGTCGTGGTGATGAGCGACTTTCTGGACCAGGGCTTCGAAAACGCCTTCAAGATTCTCCGCAAACGCCACGACGTGCTTGCGGTCTCTGTCGTTGACCCTCGCGAAACGGAGCTCCCGCCTGCAGGCCTCGTGGAACTGGAAGACCCCGAAACCGGAGAAACACTCCTCATCGATACCGGAGACGCCACCTTCCGCGAAGCCTTTGCCCGTGAAGCTAAGCGTCAGGGCAAAGCCACCAAGGAACTGTTCCAGCGCATGTCCATCGACTTTGTGCGCATCGAGACCCACGATGACTTCAAGGACACCGTGGCTCCGCTTATCGAGCATTTCCGCCGCCGGGCCAAGATGGCGAGAATGTAACAATTAGGGAGGGCAAAGCCCTCCCTAAAACCCTCCTTGCACAGACATAAACACAACGACTGTGCTATTCTTTTTGTCTGTGTTTACGTCTGTGGGCGCCGCTTGCGGCGCTTTTTAAATATAAGGATAAGGAGGGTTACACCCTCCCTAATTGTTATAAGCTTTATACCCCAGCAGTTTCATGCTGTAAAGGGCAGTTCCCTTGCTGATGCTGCGCACGCCGGTAGCATAACCGAAAATCTTGCGCAGCGGGACTTCCGCCTTCAAAAAGTGGGTCTTGCCGTCGCCACCGATTTCTTTCACCTTGCCGTCCCGTGACTGGATATCGCCGGTCACAAGCCCTGCAAAATTTACGGGGCATTCCAGCGAAAGCTCCATGATGGGCTCGTAAAGTTCCACATCGGCGGGCTTGATCAGCTTTGTAACCGCATCGGCGCAGGCCTTCTTGATCATAGGCGGGAGCGCTCCCTCGGTCCAGGTGAACTCGTGGACCTCAAAGCGCACGCCTACCAGCGCTCCCTTGCCGAGAATCCCGACTTGGGCAGATTCCAGCAGGGCCGAGCGGACACCGGCCAGAATCTCGCGGGGAGCCGTCTCCAAAAATTCCGCAGAAAGACGTATATCATGGGCATCGCCTTCCAAAGGCGTCGCCGAAAGCTTGATAGAAATCTTGTGGGGCCCAAGCTGGAACGAATTTTCCACAGGACCCACCTCACAACATAAACGCTCTTGCCAGCGCACCTCGGGGCTCCCCGCCTTCACTTCGCAACCGAATTCCCGCTTCAGGCGCGAAAGCAGCACATCCAGCTGCACCTCACCTACGGTATGCAAGTACCAGAAACCACCGTCATCCTTTTGAACGCGGAAACTGGGGTCCATACGGCCCAGCATGTTCAGGCTCTTATCTACATGCAAAAAATCCTCTGAACCCAGGCACTCCACGCGGGTCTGCAAAAGGGGCTGGTACTTGTCGCGGATGGAGGCATGAGGTCGCTCCCCCTGGTCGCTTTGAGGTATGGGGTCGCTCCGCCCTTCGGGCGTCACTTTGAGAATCTCTCCCAGTTCCGTCTCGAAAGGGGTGCGCATCGCGTAAATATCGCCCGAACGGATTTCATCTACAGGCACCAGCAGGTTCGCCTTCAGTCTCGAAAACTCAAAGCCAGCAGGCCATGCCTTCCGTTCCAAATCCGTGTGGCTTCGGAAAATGGAAATTTCCCCCACGCCCTTGAAATACCGGAGGCGTATCACCTGGCCCAGTTCGCCCTTGTTAAAGGCGGGCACCTCTGGCAAAAAGAAAGTCAGCGCCGTCGTGAGGCTCCGCACGCCAAAACCTTCCATGGCAGAGCCCGCATAGCACAGGGCGTAATCGTCGCTTGCCGCCAGGGCCTTCAGCCCCCGCAAAAGAATCTTCGCCGGCACAGGTTTCCCTTCCATGGCAAGCTTCAAAATCTCGTCGTCAAAATTGCTGGCAAATTCCACCGCCTCGGCGTAATGCTTTTTCAGGTCGTGGGCCTGGTCCCAGCCGTCATCCACGTTCCAGCCTTCGTCCACCACCTCTTCGCCGGTAGCGGAATGTTCCAGGCGGCTTTTGCTCAGCACGTCCAGCACGCCGGTCATCTTGCCGTCCCGATATTCCGGCAGCGTCATGAGCACCGGACGCACACCCAGAACCTCTTCGATGTTGATAAGGGTTTCGTCCAGGGAATAGTCGGGATTGTCCAGCTTGTTCACGAACAAAATCGTCCGAACGCCCGCCTCCCGGAGTTTCTTGAAAGCGGCCACCGTCTGGGTCTCTACACCGCTGGCGGCACTCACCACAAGAATCGCCCCTTCCACCGCCGTGAGGGCCGTGTCCACCTCGGCGCCAAAATCCACGTGACCCGGCGTATCGATAAAATTGAACCAGGTATCCTTCCACTCAAAGTGGGCCACGCCACTTTCGATAGTGATACCCCTGTCCTTTTCTTCGGGCAGGTAGTCCATGGTGGCAAGGCCTTCTTCTACGCGGCCCGGACGACGCACCTCCCCTGCCGTGAACAGAATCCGTTCCGACAAGGTAGTCTTGCCCGCATCCACGTGGGCAAGGATGGCGATGTTCCGGACTGGCTGCGACATGGGCCTATTTTTTCAGTTGCGATTCCAGAAATTCCACACGGGCGGCCAGGTCCGCATAAAGCTTTTCCAGGGTTTCCAGGCGGGCATCGTGCTCCCGGTCCTTGATGGACTGGCGATGCAGTTCCGAATCCTGCTCCTCGTTCTTGAAATCCACGGAATTCAGGCGGAAATCGTGTTCTGCGTCCTTTGCCACCTGGGCCTTGATCTTGAATTCCTGCTCCCGTTCCTTGCTGTAGAGGGAATCGATACGCAGGTCGTGCTCGTAATCCTTTTCGGCCTGGGCATCCAGGCGGGCGTCGTGTTCCTGGTCCTTTTTCACAAGTTCGGATATGCGTTTATCCCGTTCAGCGTCTTGCATAAAGCCCCCTTGGTAGTAGTAGGGAAATGTAGTAAATAGGTGTGAGGTCGCTTCGCTTTGGGGTGTGAGGTGTGGGGTGTGGGGTATGAGGCTCGGGTTTCAAGAAGCGTCATCCAGAGCAACCGCAGGTTGCAGTATATGAAACTAGGCAACTTGCTGCCGTAATTGAATTATACTCAAAGAGCACAACTCTACTAGGCCACTAAAGTGGCGAGTGTCGTTTAGGTTCGAAGGAAGCCTCGAACCTCGCAACTCATTACACATTGCGGCGTAGCCGCCCACATTCCACATTAGTAGATGAACAGCATTTCCCTGTATTTGGGCAAGGGCCAGCAGTCGTCGGGCACGATTTTTTCCAGGGCGTCCACCACGCCGCGGAGTTCCGCCATGGCGTTGAGAATATCCTCGTGGTCCTTCTCCAGGCAGGCTTCCATCTTGGCAATGGCGGCCATCAGTTTCGAAGAGCCTTCGCCCAGAGCCTTGGCGTAACTATCCAAGCCAGGGAATCCCTGGTTCAGGGCCATTTCGTTGGTCTTGAGGGCCTTGGAGTAAGAATCCACCACCTTGGGCAAAATCACGTTCTTCGCCAGGTCACGGGCGATTTCCCCTTCGATATGGATACGCTTGTGAAAATCCTCCACGTTCACTTCATAACGGGATTCCATCTCGCGACGGTTCATCACGCCGTACTTCTCGAACAGGGCCACATTCTCGTCTTTCACCAGGGCCTTCATGGCTTCCATGGAGGTCTTGATGTTGGGGAGTCCTCGACGTTCCGCTTCGGCAATCCACTCGTCGGTATAGCCGTTGCCGTTGAAGATTACCCGCTTGTGTTCCTTCACGATTTTCTGGAGAATCTTCTGCAGTCCCGTGTGGAAATTCTTCTCGTCCAGTTTTTCCAGCTGCTCCGCAATCATGTCAAAAGCTTCTGCCACGATGGTGTTCAGCACCACATTGGGTTCGGAGCAGCTCTGGCTAGAGCCCGGAGCGCGGAACTCGAACTTGTTTCCCGTAAAGGCGAAGGGGCTAGTGCGGTTACGGTCGGTAGCGTCCCGAGGGAGCGGCGGCAAGGCGTCAGCGCCAATCCGCATGGCACCCGCCTGCTTGCTGGACTTGGGCACGCCCTGTTCCAGCTGGTCGATGACATCCATCAGCTGGTCTCCCAGATAGATGGACATGATTGCCGGAGGCGCCTCGTTGGCTCCAAGACGATGGTCGTTACCTGCTCCAGCCACCGTCATGCGGAGTAGGTCAGCGTGGGTATCCACCGCATAAATCACGGCGCAGAGGGCCGTCAAGAAAACCGCATTCTGGTGAGGGTCCTTGCCAGGGTTCAGCAGGTTTCCATGACCGTAAGTAATGCTCCAGTTGTTGTGCTTGCCCGAGCCGTTCACGCCGGCAAAGGGCTTCTCGTGGAGCAGGCAAACCAGCCCGTGCCTGTCCGCCACCTGGCGGAGCACTTCCATAATCTGCATGTTGTGGTCGCAGGCCAGGTTCACCTCTTCAAAGATGGGAGCCAGTTCGAACTGAGCAGGAGCCACCTCGTTGTGGCGGGTCTTGGCAGGAATTCCAAGCTTCCACAGTTCCATTTCCACATCGTTCATAAAGTTCAATATACGGGTGGGAATGCTACCGAAGTAGTGGTCGTCCATCTGCTGGTGCTTGGCAGGCGTTGCGCCAAAAATGGTGCGACCGGCCTGGTACAGGTCCGGCCGTTGCAGGTAAAAACGCTTGTCAATCAAGAAATATTCCTGCTCGGCGCCAAGAGTCACGGTGGTCTTCTTGGGGCTCGCTTTAAAACAGGTCATGAGCCTACGGGTGGACTTGGAAAGGGCCTGCAAGCTGCGGAGCAAGGGTGTCTTCTTGTCCAGGGCCTCGCCGGTATAGCTGCAGAACGCCGTCGGAATACAAAGGGTCGCACCGTTGCCGTGACGCTTGATAAAAGCGGGGCTGGTGGGGTCCCAGGCGGTGTATCCGCGGGCCTCGAAGGTGGAGCGCAGGCCCCCGCTGGGGAAACTGGAGGCGTCCGGCTCACCCACAATCAGGTTCTTGCCGCTGAACACCATGATGGGCTTGCCCTCTTCCAGTTCCAAGAAGGAATCATGCTTTTCGGCGGTAGAGCCGGTAAGGGGCTGGAACCAGTGGGTAAAGTGGGTGGCGCCACGGTCCAGGGCCCAGCGCTTCATGGCATGGGCCACTTCGCTTGCGATGTTGGCGTCCAGGGGAGCGCCCTCGTCGATGGTGGCCAAAAGCTTTTCACAGGTTTCCTTGGAAAGGTAGTTCCGCATGGCCCGGGCGTTGAACACGTCTTCGCCGAAATAGTCGATGTTTGCCGGCGTGGCGGGCTTGATGGGGGTGGCGGGTGCCGAAGCGATATCGTTGACGGTATTCTTGCGGGTACTGATCATAGTGCGTCCTTTTGTTTCGGGGCGAAAAATAGAAAGGAGAACGGTAGCTTTGCAGTGAAAAAAATGGCAAATTTCATGCCGTTTTCTTTACATTTTTGTAAAATTCATCACTATTATTACATATTTGTAAAACACAAACAAAACAAACCGCCTAACAATCCTATATTTAGGTCATGGAATTCAACGCCCTGCAAACAGAAGCCCTGCGCCAAGTCGACGACGCTCTGCACCATATCCGGGCCAAGGACCGCCTGAGGCAAAGGCTGCAAGAAATCATCGGCAACAATTTCGCCGCCGTCGAAACGGGGTACCAGAAGAAATTCCAGGAGCTTCGGGACCTCATGGGCGGCACTCCCAGCGAACTCATCGGGAACACCCGTGCCATGCAAGAGGTGGAGCGGCAGGTGCGACAAATCGCAAGTAGCGACGCCGTGGTGCTTATCCGCGGGGCGGCGGGCACCGGCAAGGAACACACCGCAAGGACTTTGCACCGCATGTCCGAAAGGGCAAGGGGCCCCTTCGTCATCTTGAACTGCGATTCCCTGAACGCAGGCGAAGGATTCAACTCCCTGGAAAGCGAACTGTTCGGCTACGAAAGGGGCGCCTTCACTGGCGCCACCGCACGCCACCTGGGCAAGGCGGAGCAGGCAAACGGCGGAACACTCTTCATAGACGAGGTCGGCTCCCTGCCCCTTGCCGCACAGACCAAGCTTTTGCAGTTCTTGCAAGACCGGCGCTTCAGTCGCCTGGGAAGCAACATCTTCCAGAACGCAAACATCCGGATTATCGCCAGCACCGGCAAGGACCTTGAAACCCTGATGCAGCAGGGACTTTTCCGCGAAGACCTCTACTACCGCCTGAACATTTTCCAGATCAAGCTGCCGGAACTGTCCCAACGCAAAACAGACATTTTGCTTTTGGCGGACCATTTCATCGCCAAGATGAACCTGAAATACGGCAAGAAAATCCAGAGGCTCAGCACTCCCGCCATCGACATGCTCATGAGCTACCACTGGCCGGGCAACGTGCGGGAACTGGAAAACTGCATCGAACACGCCTGCCTCGCCACCACAGACGTAAGCATCAACGCCTACGACCTTCCGCCCACATTGCAGACCGACGTTACCTCCGGCACGTCGCTCATTCCCGAAGGTCCGGCGTCGCTCTCCACGCTGCTCCGCTCCTACGAAAAAGAAATCCTGATGGAAGCCCTGCGCAAAAACAACGGGAACCTGAGCGCCGCCGGCCGCGACCTGCAGGTAAGCCCCCGCATGATGCATTACAAGGTGAACAAGTACGGCATCGAGGTCCAGGAATGAACATCGCTCGCGAAGTCCTGTCCAACCAGGACGGCCCTTTCAAGGATTTGGAAAAGCTGGTCCGCAGGTACGCCACCACCGAATACAAGAGGCCCATCGCCGACCACACCCGGAATGCTTTCGCCGACGCGGAACAGTTCATCGAAGATTTTTACATCAAAAGGTTCGCCCAGTCCGAAGGACCATCCTGCGCTACCCCACAGTCTGTCATTTTAGACTCAGGCTGCGGCACCGGCGAAAGCACACAACATCTGGCAAGGCGTTTTCCGGACTATCCCGTCATCGGCATCGACAAGTCCGCCTTACGCCTGGACAAGGCGGGCAGGGCCTTCGACACCGGCCAGTCCCGCAGCACCGAGGCGCGAAACGACGATGCCCAACAAAATGAACCTAAAAACATTTTCTACGTTCGGGCAGAACTCATCGACTTTTGGCGGCTCGCTTTGGACAAGGTAACAAGCGGGCAATGGGTCATTCCCTACCACGCCCTCTATTACCCCAATCCCTGGCCCAAGCAGAGCGAAGCGGGCAGGCGTTTCCACCTGCACCCCATATTCCCCACCCTGTTGCAGTTGGCGCAAGAAACGGAGTTGCGAACCAACTGGGAAATCTACGCACGGGAATTTGAACTGGCGGCGGGTGTAGTCAAGGAGATCCCCGGTCATACTTCGACTTCGCTCAGTACAGGCGCCGGGGATGACAATGTAGTAGTGAAATCCGTTAGCTGCGAAGCGTTCGAGCCTGAGCAGCCCATCACCGCCTTCGAGCGCAAGTACAAGAATGCCCGCCAGCAGTTGTGGCGGGTCATGGTCCATCGATAATCAAAAAAATTAATTCCGTTCTTCCAGCCACTTCACGAAGGTAGGCACGTTCTTGGTGAACTGCACCCGCACATGGGAGTCCTGCAAAATCAGGAATTCCGTGAGACCGTATTTCTTGTCTTCGGCGCCCCAGTCATAGGTATAGCCCAGACGGGTCCAGGGGTAGCCCGTTTTCTTGACGTAGGCCTTTGCACGGCTGTCGTCGAACCAGCGCTTGAACGAAAGCTTGAATTCCTTGTCGTAGGTGTAGTCATCGAAACTTTCGTCAAACTTCAGCGTCATGGAATCCAGTTTCACGTCGGTCTGGTAAGCCGGACGCACCAGGTCAATGGGCTTCACCCACAAAGCCGTAAAGTGGGTGTACTTGGCGTTGGCACGGATTCCGAGCAGCTGTTTTAGCCGCACTTCCCAGTCCTTCACGCCGGCATTGTTCGACTTATACCAAGAATACAACTCCTTCTCCGAAACCACCCACACCTCTTGCGACATAACCAACGTATCCGTGTCATAAATATCGGGCCGATTATGGAACGTAAGCACCAACACGTGAGTGGAATCCCTGTCCCAAGTCACACCCTCCGACTCCGGCGTGACGGTGACCAGCGGGTAAATCTCTTCTTGTTTCGCTTCAGCGGCATCGGCAATAGCCGCCTCGTATTTCACCTGCAGCAAGGAATCCGAATCCATGCCCGTCGATACGGTTCGCCCTCTCGGCGTCACCACTTCGCAGTAGGGAATCATGTGAAAGCCGGTGGCCACCTTGTGCTTCTCGAAAAATTCAATGAGCAGGTCGTCGTTCTGGGTAAACAGCTTGTCTCCTTCCACAAAGGAGACTACCGTCTTGCAGAATCCCGATTCCGGAACAACTAGGCCCGACGCCCCGTCCTTGCGGGTGGTATCCAGCACGAACTTGTGCTTGTCCTCGCCACAGGCGTATTCATAGTATTTCAGGGTTGCAACTCCAGGGCCCATCTCCTGCACAAAGAGGTTGTCCTGGTCTTCGCTATAGGCGGGCTTCACCAGCACCGTAGAATCTCCCAGCTGCATATACTGGGGGCTGGCCTCGCTGCAGTAGAAGGCGGGCTGCCTGAACACGCCGATAACGCCCGACCTGTTCTTGAAAAATTCCGGGTCATCTACCTTGGGCCCACCAGCGCACCCCCAAAAAGAAAGGGCGACTGTCCCAACCAAAGCACTCAAAAAAATCTTTTTCATCACAGGTACAATATACAAAGAAAAAAGCCCGCGCAATAGAAAATGCGCAGGCTTCTTTAAAATCAGGTTAGTGATTGCTTCACCCCATCCGGGGTTCGCAATGACACGTTCCAATTAGGCTTCTTCAGCCGGCTTTTCGGCAGCTTCGTCAGCAGCCTTCTCAGCCTTCTTCTTGGCGCTCTTCTTCTTGGGGGCGGCGGCTTCACCGATGGTGGTGCCAGATTCGCCCGGCTTGTGAGAGTCCATCCAAGCCTTCAGCTCGGCGGATTCACGGTTCTTGAAGTAGTCCACCACAGAGAGGAAGATCTTGCGGTTGTTCTGGTCGATTTCGGTCACCACAGCCGGAACTTCGTCGCCAACCTTGAATGCATCGGCAGGAACCTTGATGTATTCAGCGGTGAGCTTGGAAACCGGGATGAAGCCTTCGATACCGTCGGCGAGCTCAACCACGACACCGCGGTCCAGCATGCGAACGATCTTGCCCTTCACTTCGGCGTCCACGGGGTATGTGGTTTCCACAGAATCCCACGGGTCTTCGGTGAGGTGCTTCATGGAAAGGCTAATGCGGCGCTTTTCCTTATCGACGGCCAGCACGACGCATTCCACCTTGTCACCCTTCTTGACCATTTCGTTCGGGTGAGTGATCTTCTTGGTCCAGGACATGTCAGACACGTGGATGAGGCCATCAACACCTTCCTTGATTTCGACGAAGGCGCCGAAGGAAGCGATGTTGCGGATTTCACCAACCACGCGGGCACCCGGCGGAAGTTCGGTTTCGATAGAATCCCACGGGTCGCTTTCCAGCTGCTTCATGCCGAGAGAGATACGTTCTGCATCTTCTTCAACCTTGAGCACTACGGCTTCCACTTCCTGACCAACGCTGAGGATCTTGGACGGGTGCTTGACATGCTGAGTCCAGGACATTTCGGAAACGTGGATGAGGCCTTCGACGCCGCTATCCAGTTCAACGAATGCACCGTAATCGGTAATGGAAACAACCTTACCCTTGACGATGGCGCCTTCCGGATAACGTTCGGCGATATCCTTCCACGGATGGGGCTTAAGCTGCTTCATGCCCAGAGAAATGCGTTCCTTCTTGTCGTTGAAGTCGAGAACCATGACTTCGACTTCCTGGCCGAGCTGGAGCATTTCGGTCGGGTGGTTGATGCGCTTGTAGCTCATGTCGGTGATGTGGAGCAGGCCGTCTACGCCGCCCAGGTCAATGAATGCACCGAAGTCGGTGATGTTCTTGACGATACCCTTGCGGATCTGACCCTTTTCGAGGGTTTCGAGAACGTCGCCACGCTGCTTGTTGCGTTCTTCTTCGAGAACCACACGGCGAGACACGACGATGTTTCTGCGAGCCTTGTTGACCTTGATAACCTTGAGGTCGAATTCCTGACCGATGAGGGCGTTGATGTCCGGGATCTGACGGAGGTCGATCTGGGAACCCGGCAAGAAGGCGTCGATGCCGAACAGGTCGACAACCACACCGCCCTTGATACGCTTGGTGAGCGTACCGCGCACGACTTCGTTGTTTTCGAAAGCGGCGTGGATGCGGTCCCACACGCGCACGAAGTCGGCCTTCTGCTTGGAGAGGATGAGACGTCCGTCTTCATCTTCAAGCTTTTCGACAAACACTTCGATTTCGGAACCGATTTCGAGGGAGTCCGTGTCCTTGAATTCAGCACGGTCAATGACACCTTCGGACTTGTAGTTCACGTCGATCAGCACTTCCTGGTCATTCACCTGGCTAATCTTGCCGGTGACCAGCTTGCCCTGTTCCAGGCAGTCCATGCCGGCGTAGATGTCGGCGTTGGCCTTGCGGAAGTCGGGGCTGCATTCGCCTTGGGCGGCGAGGATTTCAGCGAGATCTTCTTGAGTTCCGAATTTGAGATTTTGAGACATATGATTTTTCTTTTTAGCGGGAAACACATTTAGGATTTAGGGGCTAGAGCCTTTGTCAAAAATGATGTTCTCCCGTTTGTTGTGGTTAAAAGACTCGGGGCTACGCCACTACACCTACGTAGTCGAGAATCTTTTGAACCTGTTGTTGGATTGAGATGTGTGTAGTGTCAATTTCGATTGCGTCGTCCGCCTTCTTGAGGGGGGCGTTTGCGCGGGAAGAGTCCAGCCGGTCCCGTTCCACCAGGTTGTGGAGGACTTCTTCCAGGGTAACTTTTTCGCCTTTTTCAAGGAGTTCCTTGTAGCGGCGTTCGGCACGGACCTCTACGTCCGTCACCATGAAAAACTTGTACTTGGCATCGGGGAACACCACGGTTCCAATGTCGCGGCCATCCAGAATGCAGCTCTGCCTCTTACCGATTTCACGCTGCTGCCTGGTCATGGCGGCCCGGACCGACGGGAGGGCGCAGTAGATGCTCACGTTGTTCGACACCTTCATACCGCGGATTTCGCTTTCGCGGCACACCCCGTTAATCAAGATGTGATTTTCGGCATCGAACCCCAGAGTCAGGTTAGAGAGCAACTTGTCCATGGCGGGGCCGTCCTCGGCAGGGAGTCCTGCGTCCAGGGCGGCCAATGTCACGGCGCGGTACATGGCGCCCGTGTCCAGATAGGTGATACCCAAGGTCTTGGCCACAATCTTAGCGGTGGTACTCTTGCCGGTACCCGAACCGCCATCCAGGGCTATCACGAAATTCTCGCCACTTTTACTCATAAGTGGGGACAAATATAGCTAATTCAGAATCCAGAGTTCGGAATTCGGAGCTTTTCAAGGAAACAATTCCGAATTCATAAATCCGAAATCCGAATTTTCACCACACATCGTAGAAATAGTGGTGTTCCACCCCGGTATAGGTGTCGGCGTATATGACCTCGGCGCCCGAATCGTAGACCGTCAGGCTGTAATTGCCATCCAGGTTGAACTGGTAATAGTATTCGCCATAATGCCGGTCGTAAGCGTAATCGTACTCGTCTTTCCAGAAATAGTAGGGGCCGGAACCGTCATAATAGACGGTGGCGTCCCCGTTCCAGTCCACCTTCACGGACACCGTCAAAGAGGGCGACAGCGAATAGGCGTCGCCGCAAAGGTAGTCGGCCCCCATCCAGGAGCAGTCCTGCCCGTAATAATAGTGGAAATGGAGTTTTGCCTGGTAACCGTAATCAGAGTCATCGGTTCCCCAGTCCCCGCATCCAACGAGCATCAAGGTAAATGCTAATAAAAGAATCGATAAGCGTTTCATGTTTCTTTACAAGAATCCCCCGACAGCAGTCGAGGGAAACCTAAAATTTAATTTATCTTAAATTAGTCGGATTCGTAGTCACCGTGGATTTCTTCTTGGGCTTCTTCGGTATTTTCATCTTCGTACTTTTCAGGAGCCTGTAGGTCGCGAGTGCTGCCATACTTGCGCTTTTCCTCTTCCGTCAGTTTATTGGAATACACGATGTCTTCCTGTTCCTTGTTGGCCGCTTCCTCCTCCTGCTTCAAGACACGCTGGCCTTCTTCTAGGCGGCGGCGGATATGTTCCTTTTCCATTTCTTCCAGGTTGGTGCCCACCTTGGCCTGTTCTTCGGAAACGATGTAGCGCTCGTTGGCCTCATCCATGGCGTCCTTGATGCCAATCAAGCGGCCCTTGCCATCCACCTTCAAGCCCGCCTTGCGGAGAGTCGAAAGAGGCAAACGGCGGGCGGCCACCTTGTATTCTTCCTTGAATTCATCGCCATCACTAATCTCGTTGGCTTCGCTCTCAGTCACATAATCCAATGCTTCATTCCAACGAGAACCCTGCACACACGATGTAAAACCCACCAAGGCGTTGTCAATCTTTTCGGGATCGTCCGAAACCGTACCTGCACAACCGGCAATAATCATTGCCAAAAAAGAAACACCCATCAATAGTTTTTTCATAGGACTTTCCTCCGAAAAAATAATATCCCTTTCAAATATACACATTTTTTTTTGAAAAATCCTCTTTTTACCTTTTTTTTGCATTTTTAGGCATTTCCTGCGGACAGCACCCCCCCTTTTTTCTATTTTTTCGCCCATTATGAGCGAAAATGCGGACATCTACCGGATATCTACCGGCGACAACAGGGAAATCGTCCTTGTAGGCACGGCCCACATCTCCCAGGTTTCCAAGGAACTGGTCAGGGAGACCATCGAAAACGAAAAGCCCGACACCGTATGCGTAGAACTGGACGCCGGGCGCATGCAGTCCCTCAAGGACCCCGACCGCTGGAAGAATACCGACCTGAAGTCCGTCATCAAGAACAAGCAGCTCGCCACACTCATCGCCAACCTGGTGCTGGGCTCGTACCAAAAGCGCATGGGAGCCCAGACCGGAGTCAAGCCAGGCGCCGAACTGAAAGAGGCGGTGGACGAGGCCGAAGGAAACGAAATTCCCGTGGTCCTTGCCGACCGTGACATCAAGATTACGCTGAAGCGGGCCTGGGCCTGCACACCCTGGTACCGTAAGCTGAGCCTCCTGGGCGGCCTGTTCGGGAGCATCTTCGACAAGACACAGGTCAGCGAAGAAGAACTGGCCAAAATCAAGGAACAGGATTCCCTCAGTGCCATGATGCAGGAATTCGGCATGACCTTCCCCGAAGTAAAGAAGGTCCTGATCGACGAGCGGGACCAGTACCTGGCCAGCAAGATCAAGACCGCCCCTGGAAACAAGGTGGTGGCCGTGGTAGGCGCCGGTCACGTGAAGGGAATCGCCAGCATCATCAGCGAGAACAAGGAACTCCCCAGCGAAGAATCCATCACGGTTATCCCCAAGGGCTCCCCTATCTGGAAAATCATCGGCTGGGCAATCCCCGTAGCCATCGTGGCAAGCATCATCTACATCGGCTACCAGGCAGGCATCGAAAAGGCCGGCGAACTGAGCCTCCACTGGGCCATGCTTACCGGCGGCGGCGCCATGCTGGGCACCATCATCGCAGGCGGCCACCCCCTCACGGTTCTGGTGGCGCTGGTCATGGCCCCCTTTACAGGGCTTACGCCGCTTATCGGCGTCGGGTTCTTTACCGCCCTCACCCAGGTCTATATGCGCCCGCCGAGAGTCCAGGAAATGGAAACCCTCGCCGACGACATCTGGCAGGTGAAGCACTGGTGGAAAAACCGCGTCACCCGCGTCATGCTCTGCTTCTTGTGTCCGGGAATCCCCGCCATCATCGGGAAAATCCTCGCCATATTCAAGATATACCAGGCGTTCTAAATCAATTCGGAGTTCGGAATTCTGAATCCGGAGTTATTGGATAATTCCGAATTCTGAAATCCGAAATCTGAAATATCCTAAATCCTCTTCACAATGAACATGTGTCCGGGAGCGCGGGCCGGGTCCAGACGCACAAAGTTCTTGCTGCCACGCCACACGAAACTGTCTCCGGTAATCACGTCCTTCAAGAAGTAGAAAGCGTCTTCGGCCATGCCAAGCTTTGACATGTTGATTTCCACCAGGCCTTCTTGGGGGTTGTCCATGTCCATGTTGCACACGCACAAGATAATGTCGTCACCCGTCTTCTTGGAGTAAACCATCAGCTGGTCGTTCTGCGCGTAATGGAATTCCAGGTTGTCGTATTCCTGCAGGGCGGCGTGTTCCTGACGGGCGGTGTTTACCCGACGGACAAAGTCCTGGATACCTGGACCGCTCCAGTTGTGAACCTTGTACTGGTACTTCTCGCTGTCGGCCAGTTCTTCCTTGATAGGACTCGGGATGTTTTCGCACAGCTCGTAGCCGTTGTACATGCCGGTAAGGCTCGAAAGAGTAGCCGCCAAGAAATAACGCTGCTTGAAGGCGTTGGGGCCCTTGTAGGCCAGGTATTTCGGGAAAATGTCCGGCGTGGTGGGGAAGAATATTCCGCGCATGTATTCCTTGGCACCGCTCTGGGTAAGTTCCTTCAGGTACTGCTCGAATTCCCATTTAGCAGACCGCCAGGCAAAGTAGGTATAGCTCATGTCAAAGCCGGACTTTGCCAAACGGTGCATCATTTTCGGGCGAGTAAAGGCCTCGGCCAAGAACACCAGTTCCGGGCGTTTTTCCTTCACATCGGCAATGAGCCATTCCCAGAAGGGGAAAGGCTTGGTATGGGGGTTGTCGATACGGAAAATTTCGATTCCCTTGTCGGCCCAGAACAGAATGATGTTCTCGATTTCTTTCCACAGGGCCTTGTAGTTTTCGTTGTAGTAGTCGAAGGGGTAAATGTCTTCGTACTTCTTGGGCGGGTTTTCCGCAAACTTGATGCTGCCGTCCGGTTCGTGGTAGAACCATTCCGGATGGCTCTTCACGTAGGGGTGGTCCGGGCTGCAGTTGAGGGCAATGTCCAGCGCCAGTCGGAGTCCCTTATCACGGGCGGTCTTTGCAAAATGCTCGAAGTCCTTCATGGTTCCCAGTTCCGGGTCCACGTCGTAATGGCCTCCGTTCTTGTTACCCACGGCGTAGGGGCATCCCGGTTCAATGGGTTTGCCCTTCTTGTCCACCTTGGCGTGCAAGGCGTTGTTTGCGCCCTTACGGTTCGTGACACCGATCGGGTGAATCGGCACCAGGTAAACCGTATCAAAGCCGAGATTCACAATGTAGTCCAGTTGCTTTTCGCAGTCCTTCCAGGTAGCGCTCTTCTTGGGGTCAGTACCCTGGCTCTTGGGCCACATCTCGTACCAGGTTCCTACACGGCTGTAGGTAGGGTCCACACGGAGCTTCATCACGGGGGACTCGGTAGGAACATCCTTCGGTTCAATGGTCCAGGCGCAAATCTTGTATTCGTAGTAACCGATGTTATTGACGGTAAAAGAACCTTCCCACTGGTCGTTATCCACAAAGTGCATGGGAGCCTTTTCCCATTTTTTCTTGGACACGTGACGGTAGAAAATCGCAGCGTCGTACTTCTCGTGACTGTGACGGAAAATATCCGCCGTAAGCGTTACCGTATCACCGGGCTCACGCTTGAGCATAAAACGCCCCCCTTCGATTTGGGGGCAAATGTTTTCAATAACCAGATTGTCTTTGTGGGTAGGAATAGTAGCCATAATGCCGTAAATATAATTACTGGCGATGGCCCTGGAATCTCATGCAAAGAATCGCACCGACCAAAACCATACAGGTAAGGGCAAAGGAGCCTCCGTAAGAAAGGAACGGCAAGGGAAGCCCCGTCACGGGCATAAGCCCTATAGTCATGGCGATATTCACAAGAATATGGAAAAGGAATATGGTAGAGGCCCCCATGGTAATCAGGGTGATAAAGGGGTCCGAGAAAAGCTTGCAGGTAGAGGTGGCCCGCCAGAGGAACAAGAAATAAAGCACAAGGATTACGGCGCAACCCATAAAGCCGAACTGTTCCCCCAGCACGCTAAAGATAAAGTCCGTATGTTCTTCGGGCAAGAAGGCCAGGTTGGTCTGGGTGCCATGCCCAAAACCCTTGCCCTTAAGGCCTCCGGAACCGATGGCCGTCAGGGACTGCAAAACCTGGTAGCCGTCACCCAAAGGATCGCTCATAGGGTCCAAAAAGGTATTCACCCGCTTCTGCTGGTGGGGCTGCAACATGTTCCAGGCCATAGAACTGGCATAACCCGCAAAGATGTTCACCACCAAAAACAAAACAGTCAAAATCTTGGGCAAGCGGCGACGCACCAGGGAGAACACCACCGCACAAATCAAGAGGCCCCAGAGCACCTGGTAAAGAGTCGTCTGGGAATGGGAGAACAGCACCGAAAGGAGCGGACTTGCCAGCAGGAACATGTCCGTCAAAGTGAGCCCCGCAAAAAAGAACCCCACGTAGGTTACCGCAATAAACACCAGGGCCGTACTCAGGTCAGGCTGTTTCAACACCAGGGCAAAGGGCACAATGAACAAAAGCATGGGCACAACAAAGCTCTTCAGCTTGAACAGGCTCACCGGATGCCTGGAGAGCCAATAGGATATGGTCAGCAGGTAGGCAATCTTTGCAAACTCCGAGGGTTGCAGCTTGAATATGCCAAAGTCAATCCAGCGGCCTGCGCCCTTCACTACGTCACCGGCAAAAAACAGCACCACGACAAGCAGAATCAATGACGCCACATACATGGGTACCACCATCCTCTTGAGCCAATCCAGACGCAAAAAGACAATACCCGCCGCAATGGCGCTACCGCAAACAAAGTAAATAATCTGCCTAAACCAGAAAGTCTCGTAAAAGACCACCTTTTCGTTGTTGGTGGCAGAATAAACCAGCAGCACGCCGCAGACCATCAGGCAAAGGGTCAAGAAAAGAAAGAACCAGTCCACCTTCAGGGACTTGTCCAAAAAACGACCGGAACTCATTTCTTGTCCTCCTTCCCAAAGTAAGCCATCAGCACCTTACGGGCAATAGGGCCCGAAACAGCGCCACCACCACCTGCGGCTTCCATAATCACGGCTACCGCGATTTCCGGATTGTCCAGCGGGGCCACTGCCGCATACCAGGCGTGGGTCTTTTCGCCCTTCTTCCATTCGCCAGAACCGGTCTTTGCCCCTACGCGGATATCGGGCACGCGGCCACGCTTACCTGTTCCTCCAGGGTGGTTCACCACAGAATCCATGGCAGCCATCAAAATACGGTGGGTAGATTCCTTCATCTTTCCGGAGCGAACAATTTCGGGTTCGTATTTCCGCACCACGTTTCCTTCGCTATCCCGAAGTTCCTTCATAAAATGCGGCCTGTAAACGCCCTTGTTGGTGGCAAGAGACCCAACAAGCACCGCCTGCTGCAAGGGCGTCACAATCTGGCCCTGCCCAATGGACAAGTTCAGGATAAGCCCCCTGGCCCAACGCCAACCCAAGCGCTTGTTCCGCTGGTTGAAAGAAACTGAATCCGGAAGCCATCCCGCCTTTTCGCCGGGAATATCTACGCCCAGGGGTTTTTCTCCTAGGCCGAAACGCCTGCCGAATTCGTTAATGCGGGTCATGTCAATATCGAGACCGGCCTGGTAAAAGAACACGTCGCAGCTGAGTCGGATGGCGTTCACCACGTTCAGGTTTCCATGGCTTCCCCAGCATTTCTGGTAACGGGCTCCATACTGGAAACCGCCCGTACAAGATTTAGGATAATGCTTGAATTCCGAAAGCACTCCGTACTCCAACCCCGCTCCGGCCGTTACCAGCTTAAAGACAGACGCCGGCGGGTAAGTTCCCGAAATGGCGCGGTTGGTCAAGGGCCGCAGGGAATCCAGGGCCACCTGAGCCCATCCCTTGTTGCGTTCACGTTTTTTCAAGGAGAAAATATTCGGGTCCAGCCTAGGCGAACTCACCATAGCAAGAATTTCTCCGTTACGGGGATCTATGGCCACCAAAGCACCGCGGGCCGTATCCGGAATGGCCTCTTCTGCCACCTTCTGCAATTTCAGGTCGATAGTCGATACCAGATGGAGTCCCGGTATGGGAGCCTTGCTATCTACCCCCTTCACCTGACTGATTTCACGGCCGGAGGCGTTCACCTCCACCACCTTCACACCGTTTGTTCCGCGGAACTCCTGGTCATAAAACTGCTCCAGCCCCTTTTGGCCAATACGGTCACCCTGGGAGTAATTCTCATATTCCGGCAACTTCAGCTGCTCTTCGGAAATTTCGCTGGTGTAGCCCAGCACATGGGAAGCAAGTGTTCCGTAAGGATAGGCCCGCCTGGATTCGATAAGCGTTACCACGCCGGGCAGTTTTTCGGAATGTTCCTCTATAATGGAGACCTGCTCCGGCGAAGCATCTTCCAGAATGCGGATGGGCCTGTTCTTTATCCAGCGGGTCCGCTGGAACGCCGTATCCAGCGAAAGGGAATCAAACATCCTCTTTCCGTCCTTGTCCACAATATGGAGCAAGGCGTTAAACACAGAATCCCGACCAGCCTTTTTCCGAGGCAGGTTCAGCGCCTGCAAGGCAATCTGGTAAGAAGGCCTGTTACGCACCAGGACCTCGCCGTTCCTGTCGTAAATAAAACCGCGCTCGGCCACCAGTTCCACACGACGCAAGCGGTTATTTTCCGACCGCTGGAAATTTTCGTCATAGTGAGTATGCTGCAAGGAATAAAGCCGAAACAATAGAATGACAAACAGAACGAATACGGCTGTCATATAGACCAGCACGTTCCAGTTCCGATTCTGAACACTCTCGTTATCGGACTTATTAAACATGGACCTTTTTCTTTTTCCCGATAGACAAGTGGAAATAGATGGCCGCAACAAACAGCGTGTAGGCACACTCCGGAAGGGTCTTGGAAAAGAACAGGTTGGTAACCACATCCTTTTCGAGCCCCGTCAAGAAGAAATAAACCATGTCGCACACAAAGAATCCAAAGCCGAGCACTCCCAGTTTCATGGGCAGGTTCAATGTCAAGAACCTCTCTTCTAGCTGGCCCACCAAGAATCCGAGCACCGTCATGGAAATGGTGTTGGCACCAAGCCATTCCGCAGGGCCATAAACATCCTGGGTAAATCCGGCAAAGAATCCCCAGAAACACCCTGCCGCAGGACCGAACTTGATGGCGATGGACACGATCATGATAACGACAATATCGGGACTTGCTCCAAACAGCTGAATCCATTCAGCAACCGTCGTCTGCAAAATAAAGCAGACGATAAACACCAACAGAACTTTTATCCACTTCAAGCTATTCATCTAAAAGTTCCTGCACAACCCATTCCGGTTCCTTGCCCATCACAAAGACCTCTTCCAAAGAAGAAAATTCCTGAAAAGGCATAACATCCATCAATTGCATCACTTCCAAGTCAGAGGGGCGAATCTGGGTCACCGTACCCACCGGGATTCCTTTCGGGAAAATTCCGCCAAGGCCAGAAGTAATCAGGGTATCCCCCACTTTCACGCCGGCGTGGGTCGGAATCATAGCCGAAAGGGTTCGTCCATCTACAGATTCCAAGAAGCCTACCACTCGTGTCCTACGTTCCAGTACAGACAACTTAAGATTCGGATCTACCAAAAGTTGCACTCTGGAATGAGTGAGGGTAGCCTTAGAAACTTTTCCGACCAAGCCGTTCATAGAAAACACCGGCATATCTTCCTTGACACCTCTTGACGTTCCACGGTTGATGACAAGAGTCGTTAAAAAACGGCCGGGATTATGACCCACCACACGTGCGGTCACAATGGGATAGTCCCACTTGTCGTCAAAGCGCACCAGCGCATGCAGTCGGGCAAGTTCTTGCAGGGCTTCGCTGGCATAGTACGTCTCTTGCCGGAGCCTTGCGTTTTCCTCTTTCAGCATCTCATTTTCATGAGCCACTGAACGGAATTCATCTACCGACGAAATCACCATCTGCGCCGGATAAAACACGGAAGCGAGAGCCGCCGATATGACGCTCTTCTGCGTGGCCTCCGGGGCCTGACGCATCAAGATTCCAAGCAGTAGAAAGAATGCAAAGGCGACTATGCCATGCTTCTGCGAAAACAAACCGACAATAAAGCGGAACGCTCTAAGCATCGAGGACCGTTTTCAGTTAGGCTAGTTCGACGAGGCAATCAGTACAGGACGATACTTGTCCAAATCTTCGAGAATGCGGGCGGCACCCTTGCAGACGCACACCAGGGCTTCGTCGATAACGTTTACAGAAAGGCCCGTCTCCTTGCGGATACGTTCGTCAAAGCCGCGAAGCTGGGAGCCACCGCCGGTCATAATAATGCCCTTGTCGTAAATGTCAGCAGAGAGTTCTGCAGGCGTCATGCTCAAAGCCTGCTTCACCGCTTCGATAATGGCAGTCACAGGTTCGTTCAATGCCTCACGAATTTCCGTGCTGTTGATGGTCATGGTACGGGGCATACCCGCAATAAAGTCGTGACCGCGAACTTCCATGGTCAGTTCTTCTTCCAGGGGGCTTGCAGAACCAATCTGAATCTTAATCTGTTCGGCGGTACTTTCGCCCACATGCAAGTTGTACATCCTACGCAAGTAGCCCACGATGGCTTCGTCCATTTCGTCACCGCCCACGCGCACAGAAGCGTTGCAGACCGTTCCGTTCAAGGCAATCACGGCAATGTCAGAAGTGCCACCGCCAATATCCACAATCATGTTACCAACAGGGTCTTCCACAGGGATTCCCATACCCACAGCAGCAGCCATGGGTTCGTGCACCAGGTGGACTTCCTTGGCGCCAGCCTGCTTGGCGGCGTCAATCACGGCACGTTTTTCCACTTCGGTAATACCGCTGGGCACACCGACCACCACACGAGGTTTTACCATCCACAGGGGGTATTTCTGCACCCGCTTGATGAATGTCTGCAAAAGGGTTTCCACCAGTTCAAAATCCGCAATCACGCCATCGCGCATAGGGCGCACGGCACGGGTTTCGCCAGGAGTACGGCCGAGCATTTTCTTGGCTTCGAAGCCGATGGCCGAAACCCTGTTGTTCTTGCTATCTACAGCAATCACGGTGGGTTCGTTAATTACAATTCCTTGACCTGCAACATGAACCAAGGTATTGGCGGTTCCGAGGTCTATACCGATATCGCAAGAAAATAATCCAAACAAAATGTTTCCCTCTGTGTGAAGATTTTGTTGATTAATATAGTAATTAGTTGTTAGGGACTAGGATCTAGGGGCTAGGGGTCGCTTCGCTTTGAGGCTCAAGGCACAAGGTGCCAGGTCCGAGGCGCAAAACTCAATTCTTCAACGAATCTGCCCCGAAGAACAGGACCTTGTAGTACCGGTCCCAATGGCGGGCGCTCACATCGTAGCGGTATTTCCGCTTCTCGTGAAGCGCCATGTCCTTGTAGATAAAATAATCCACTTCGGCGTAGGCAGAGTAAATCTCGGCCTCCGCCCCAGAAAACAACCTAAAGTCCTTGACCCGGTAATAGGGCGTGTCCAACAAGGCATCCCGGCTTCCAGCCTTCATAGTCTCCGCCACCATGAACTTCAGGTCTTCCTGAAGGTAGGCTTCCAGCTTCTTTTCAATGCGGTCCGTCCGTTCGGAACAACCGACGAGCAGTAATGTAGCTATGGCGAAAATAATCGGCTTCATGGACAGAAATGTAGAAATAAGGTTCGAGGCATGAGGCTCGGGGTGTGAGGTATGAGGTGTGAGGTGTGAGATATGAAGCACGAACCTCAAAGGGAGCCTTTGGCGACCGAGCTCACACCTCAAAGGCGCAAAACGCCGACCTCAAGCCCCTAGCCCCTCCTAAATACAAAAACGCCCCCTCAGCGGGAGCGTTTTCAAGTCCTGTTACAAACAAATTAGAATGAATACGTTGCAGAGATTCTAGAGAAGATTCTGCCTTCGCCCTGGAAGGGGTTACGGAACAACAGGTCTTCAGCAACGGTCACATCAATTTTCAGTTTTTCTTCGATGTTGATGCCGAAACCAAAGCCCACATGGTCATCGGCAGTACCGTCAGCAAGCGGGTTCGTGCTGAAGAAGTTTCCGTCTTCACGACAGATTCCCTGACCAGACTTGTTCTTCTCGTTGACGTCGCACTTGGTATAGAGGATAGACTTCTGACCGCCAACGCGAATCACGAACCAATCCCACCAAATGTTACGTTCGATACCGAAGGTAATCATACCGCCAATATCGGAACGCTTGTCCCAATGGGGGTGTTCTTCACCCTGAGAGTCATAAATGGATTCGCCAGACTCGTAGTCAAAGTACCAGTCGTGAGCCTTCAGCTTGTTCCAGATGAAGTCAGCACCCATCCAGAAGAAACCACGATCAAGAGCCACATTGATACCGAGACCGGCCTGAGCATGCTTGTCTTCGATACCAGGAGCCTGCATCAATCTCATAGAGAAGGCCGGCACCAGTTCTCCATCCAGAGCGTCCAGCGTAAAGAAAGCGCGGGACTTGGCAAGGAAGGAGAAATCACCGTCATCGAAGAAATTCAGGTGTTCCGGACCGTACTGAATACGAGCCAAGCCAAAGCTGAACTCGAAATCAATATTGCTTCCGAACTGCAGATTCAAACCACCATCGGCCTGGACTGCAGAAGCATACGCTCCATCTTCAACCTGGTATTCGCCGCTTTCAGTCTTGTCTCCGCCATCCTGATGGGCAATGTAGATGTGCAAGCCCCAAGCATCTCCGTTAGAAAGGGTACCGCCCAAGAAGCCGTCGAAGTTCGTCACAGTCTCAGGAACTGCCGTGGTGTCGCCAGAGGTTTCACCAACAACTTTCGTCGGGAAATAACGCATCAGCTCGTTGTTAATACGGCCAAAAAGACCACCGATAGAGAGGCGCGGATCGGGATTGTTTTCGTCACCCAGAGAAAGCGAGAAAATGCCACCAAAGTTCGGATGCTGCGGATCCTTATTCGTTCCCGTAGGCACATCCTGGGTATAAGGTCCAAATTCACCGATCAAGTAGTTCGGGTAAAGGTTGATGTTTGCAGCGTTGTCAAAGATGCTAACATCATCCATAATGTAAGTGGTGTTCTTGCCCATGGATTCCACACGAGCGAAGGTTGCAAAGGCAGACCCCACGCCGAGGACGCCGAAGGATAGACCCACTGCCGCAGCTGTTTTAAAATTCATTGTACAGGACTCCTGTTGAAATATCTGTCATAAAGTTAAATATATTCTTTGAAAAACGCAACAAAAAAAATGAAAAAAGACCGCGCTTTTGAGCTGAACCCAAAAAGTTGGACAGTTTAAAGTTAGGATAAAACAGCGTTATGAGTCCGGTATTGTACCGGGCTCATTCCTTTTAGGCGCAGTTTTATCCGGTCGTTGTTGTAGTATTCGATA
>Ga0256405_10000597_pt1 | contig 116745 bp, 95 predicted proteins | sample RumenRJG_02DNA_FD_189096 | JGI IMG/M metagenome (GOLD analysis project Ga0256405, IMG submission 189096) | Bovine rumen microbial communities from Lethbridge, Alberta, Canada - RJG_02 | ecosystem: Host-associated > Mammals > Digestive system > Stomach > Rumen | place: Canada: Alberta...
TATATTGTTCTTATATTGTTTACATATTGTTCGCATATTGTTCTTATATCCACAATATAGGAACAATATAAGAACAATATGTAAACAATATAAGAACAATATAAGAACGGCCGTATCGGGGGCGTATCGGGCAGGGTTTTGACCCTTGTCCGGCACCCCCTCGGCGAGAGGCCGGCGGGGCGGCGCGGAAAGGGGCTCACCGGCCGGCAAAAGCATGGCAATATAAAAATTTATATTTCTAATTAAAAAAAAGTTCGTATATTTGCATTTTCAAATCAAAGCAGAAAATGAGTCACAAGACAGCAATAAGAATATATGAGATAGCCTCCTACGTGCTGATTCTCGGCGCCACGGTGGTGTATTTTATGCTCCGTTCGAACGGCACCATGCTGGGACTTTCGCTGACGATGATCCTCGTGGCCCTGGCCATCGCCATGCGCTGGATGATGGAGCGCCACCGCTTCCGCGCCTGCGAGGAGGAACTGGACCAGATGAAGGACGACCTGCGCCGCCTCACGCAGCTCTACGCCGAGGAGAAAAAGAAGAACAAACAAACAAATAACAATCAAACAATATAAAATTAGTTTTTATGGCAACAACGACCGACATCAAAAACGGACTTTGCATCAATTTCAACAACGACATCTACACCATCGTTGAATTCCTCCACGTGAAACCCGGCAAGGGCGCCGCCTTCGTGCGCACCAAGATGCGCAACGTGAAGACTGGCCGCATGCTGGAGAACACCTTCCCCAGCGGCGCCAAGATCGACATCGTCCGCGTCGAACGCCGTCCCTACACCTACCTCTACAAAGAGGGCGACATGCATGTCTTCATGCACACCGAGACCTACGAGCAGATCTATATCCCCGAGACCATCATCAACGCCCCCCAGTTCCTGCGCGACGGCCAGTATGTTGAAATCACTGTCGACGCCGATACGGAGACCCCGCTGACCTGCGAGCTGCCGCCGTTCATCGAGACCGTCGTCACCTACACCGAGCCCGGTTTTGCCGGCAACACCGCCACCAACGCCATGAAGGACGCCACCGTCGAACCCGGCGTGCAGGTCCGCGTGCCCCTCTTCATCAAAGAAGGCGAGCGCATCAAAGTCGACACCCGCACCTGCGAGTATGCCGAGCGTCTGAAATAGTCAAGAGTTTAAAAACCACTAAGAGTTGAAACGATTAGCATTCATTGCAGCCTGCTTGCTCGTGCTGGCAGGCTGCAAGCATAAACCCCAAGAGGCTCCGGCCGACAGCAGCGCCATCGACTACACGCAGGTGGCAGTCCCCGCCTTCTCGGCCGACAGCGCCTATGCCTACGTCGAGGCCCAGCTGGCCTTCGGCAACCGCATCCCCGGCAGCAAAAGCTGGCAGCAGTGCGCCCAGTGGCTCGCCTCGCAGCTGCAGCGCTGGTGCGACACCGTGATGGTGCAGGACTTCCAGGCCACCCTCTGGGACCAGACCACCGTGCCCGGCAAGAACATCGTGGCCTCGCTGAACCCCCTGGCCGAGAAGCGCATCCTCCTGGCCGCCCACTGGGACAGCCGCTCGTGGGCCGACCACGACCGCAATGACGACCTCCACCGCAGCCCCGTGCCCGGAGCCAACGACGGCGCCTCGGGCGTGGCCGTGCTGATGGAGATGGCCCGTGTGATGAGCCAGAACCGCCCCGAAGGTATCGGCGTGGACTTCCTCCTCTTCGACGTGGAGGACCAGGGTGCGCCGGAATGGAGCGACGTCTACGACGAGGACACCTGGTGCAAGGGCTCGCAGTATTGGGTACGCAACCGCCACGTGCCCTTCTACACCGCCGTCTACGGCATCCTCTTCGACATGGTGGGCACCCGGCAGCCCCGTTTCACCAAGGAGCAAATCAGCCGCAACTACGCCCCCGGCCTTGTGAACAAGCTGTGGAGCGCCGCCAAGGCCCTCGGCCATGACGATGTCTTTGTGGACCTCAACACCGACCCCATCCTGGACGACCACTACTACGTCAACCGCCTCAGCGGCATACCCATGGTGGACATTGTCCAGAACAGCGGCACAACCTCCTTCTTCGAGCACTGGCACACCACTACCGACGACCTGCAGGCCGTCAGCGCCGAAAGCCTCAGCCTCGTGGCCAACGTGGCTCTGAAAACCATCTATGGCGACTATCCTGAAAAGAAATGAAAGGTAAAGGACTAAAGGCAAAGGGTGAAAGGTGGCGAACACTTCCTTCGAGAGTGGCGCTGACTTTCACCTTTTTCCTTTCTCCTGTGGCATTCCTCACCTCCTGCACTCCCGATATCTGCAACACACCCTTCGGCGAGGGGGCCGTCATCGACATCTATATGCCCGACTTCAACGCCCTGGCCAACGTGGGCGGCTCGGTAACCATCAACCGTGGCTACAAGGGCATCTTCGTGCGACGCACCTCCTTCAGCGACTTCGTAGCCTTCGAGTGCGCCTGCCCCAACGACCACGAGGTGCGGCTGGTGCCGGACCCCGACTGGGAGGGCGACATCCTCCACTGCCCAGCCTGCGGATCTAATTACGAGACCAAATACGGCAACCCCCTCGAGGGCGCCGCCTCGGGCTGCCCGCTCTACGAATACCGTACCCACTTCGACGGGTACATCCTGAAGATCGACTATTAGCGTTTTCCTCCCACCCCCTTCTGTAGAGACGCAGCATGCTGCGCCTCCGGATAGGTGTCCCTTCTGTAGAGATGCGGCATGCCGCGTCTCTACAGAAGGGGTTGAAAAAATAAACCCCCGCACGGTTTGCGTGCGGGGGTAGGGGTGGAGCCGGCGGGACGCCGGCGCTCCATAGAGTTACTTCACTATGAGCTTGCGGATGGCGGTCTGCTGCTCGCCCGTGATGCGGACGAAGTAGGCGCCCTGGGCATAGCCCGTGAGGTCGATGGTCAAGGTGTTGGCGCTGACGCTGTACTCTTCCTTCACGCGGCCGTTCATGTCCACTATCGATACCGTGGCCTGGCCGGCGATGCCGCTGAGGGTGACGCTGGTGGTGGCGGGGTTCGGGTAGAGGACTACGGCGCTGTTGTCGACATCGTCGATGCCCACCTGGGTAGTGATGAAGGAGGGCGCATTGGGAGTGCCGGGAGTGGTGGCGAACTCGCTGTAGACGCCCTCGGCGCAGATGCTGCGCACGTAGACGTCGTAGGCGGTGCTGTGCTCGAGGCCGCTGAGCGTGATACTGTTGGTGTTGGCGATGACCGTCTGGCCCACGCCGTGGGCAAAGCCGTTGAGGCCGTACTCAACCTCGAAGCTCGTCACGCCCGCCGGGGCCGTCCAGCTGACGGTGGCCGTGGTTTCGGTGATGTTGCTCACGGTGACGCCGGTCACAGGCTGGCAGGTCGTGGTGGTGAAGGTCTGCGGAGTGCTCCAGTCGCTGTGGGCCGAGGCACTGCAGTTGGCGCGGACAGTGACTGTGTAACTCGTGGCAGAGGTCAGGCCGGTGACGGTGTAGGGATTGGTGGTGGTGGTGAAGGTCTGGTCGAAGTTGGGGCCAACGACGTGGACATCCCACTCAGACTGGCCTTCGGCAGCGTTCCAGCTGACAATGGCAGAGGAGAGGGTGACGGAGGAGACAGTGACGGCGGTAGGCACATCGCAGTCGGGTACGGGCTCCGCTTCGAAGTTGGCCACCAAAGCGGTGTTGGCCGAGACGGTAAAGGTGTAGGGGTTGGCGCTGCTGACGACATTGCCATTCACGGTCCAGTTGAGGAACTGGAATCCGGCATTGGCGGTAGCTGTAGCCGTGACACTGGTGCCGGCAGCCACAGAGCCGCTGGGCGTGACGGTGGCCGAACCCATGGTGGCATCGGCGGAAACGGCGCTGACAGAGTAGGTGGTCGGAGCGCCACCGCTGGCGGTGATGGTCAGGTCGTCGAGAGTGAAGAACGACGCGCTGCCTGCTGCCGTGGAGGGACGCGTGGCCCGGAAGGCGATGTAGACATGAGCGTTGCTGGTCAGCGAAGTGGTGTTGAACGTGAACTGGGCCATGGTGGTCACAGTGTCGCTAAGAGTGAAGAGCGAGACAAAGGTAGTGGTGTCGTCGGGGTCGGTCATGACGCCACCCTCGAAGGTACCGACAGTACCCTCCAGGAAACCTTTGGTCCAGAAGCTGACGCTGATGTCGTTGCCGGCATGGTCAACCTCGGGCGAGACGTAGATGTCGGCGCCATTGGCGGTGGTGGGGCAGAAGAAGAGCGAACCGTCACCGCTGTGGCTGTAGAGGTTGTAGACCCATACGGCGGGAGTCGGATAGGCGACGCTATTGCGGGTGTAGGTGTTGTTGGTCGGAGAGGTCCAGCAGTCGACCTGTTCGAGCAGCGCAAAGTTATCGAAATTGTAGGTGCGGGGCAGCGTCATCACATCGCATTCGGTGATGAAGCCGGGGAAGTCGCGCCAACCCGAGGACTCGTTGGTACTGCAGAGGGTGCGAATCGAGGCCACGTAGTGGGAGCCCATCACAAGGTTGGTAAGGACGGTGCTGGTAGCGGTACCAGCCACGGTGACGGTGTCCATATTGCCATCGGCGCCATAGACTATCTCATAGCCGGTAGGAGTGCCCGAAGTGGGGGCATCCCAGGAGAGGGTGGCGGTGGAAATGGTGATGTTGGACACCTGTGTGTTATCGGGACGGCCGCAAGTGGTGTAGGGTTCGATGGTGACATCGTCGATGCAGAGATAGGCGCCACTGGTAGTAGTGGTGGCGCGGAAGGCCAGGCAAACGTGGCCGGTAGTGGTGAGCGAGGTGGTGTTGAACTCGTGCTCAGCCATCGTGGTATCGGCAGCGGTGAGGGTGTGCAGCACCACGAAGGAGGAGGTGTCGGTGGGGTTGGTCATGACACCGACCTCGAAGGTGCCGGAGCCGCCGAACATATAGCCCATGGTCCAGAAGCGCACATTGATGGCGTTGCCGGGATGGTTAATGACGGGAGTCGTCACCATGTCGGGATTACCATTGCGGGGGTTGAACATGACAGTGACCATGCCGTTGTGGCCATACTCTGTATTGGTCCATGCAGCAGGGATGGGCTGGGTGTTATCATTGTAGGTAAAGGTATTTGTGGTGAGAACGTTCCAGCAGTTCACACTCTCCAGAAGTGCGTATTCTTCAAAATCATAGAACATGGGAAGGCTGATTTCCTCACACAGGGTAGCCATGTTGACGGTGACAGGACGGCTGGTGTCGCCAGGGGCGCAGATGGCGCGGATGGTCACAGCATAGGTGGTGGAGGAGGCGAGGCCAGTGGCAGTGTAGGGATTGCTGCTGGTCACCACGGGGGCGTTGTCGCCGATGGTGATTTCCCAGCTGGTCTCCGCATTGTTGGCCGTCCAGCCGAAGGTAAGGCTGTTGAGGGTGGCGCTGGTAAGTGTCAGCTCAGTGGGACGACGGCAACTGACGGCACCGCCCACATGGATAGTGTAGTCGTGAGCCACAGCATAGGAGCTCGTCGGGCAAGGATTGGCAGCGGCAACGGCAGCAGCCGAGGCAACATAGCTGTCATAGTAGCTGTCGGCGCCGACAATACGCATGCGATAGGAACCGGTGTCAACGTCCTCGGGCACCATGAAGGAAGCATCGTAGACAGTGGGATTGCTGCTCAGGGAAGTACCGAAATGGACCACTTCGCTGCCCTCGAAGACCATATTATTGTTCCAGTCCACCCATACAATAGTGCCATAGGTGTAGCCGGTGGCATAGGTGATGCTGAGAGGCATGGTGTCGCCAGCCACAGCACCGCCTATCACAGCAGTGTAATTGCCATAGTAGGGCGACGAGGTGGGACGCTGGGTGTTGGTAACCTCAAGACCATCGACACCGAAGGTGACGCTGGAGATACCATTGTTGTCCACCGATGTGAAGTTGGGGACGCAGTAACCCAGGTGGGCGTTGACGGAAATCCAGTTGGAACTGTCGCTGGAGCCACAGATGGACCGCAGGCGGAAGGTGTAATCGTTGTCGATGGTCAACCCGGAGATGGTGACATAAGTGTCGGTAGTGCTACCGCTGGTAACCAGGGTATTGCCATAATACACCTCGTAGTCATAACTGTCAGCACTGCCAACCCACGAGAAGTCGGCCGTGGTAGCGGTGCCACCGTCGAAGGTGAGACTGTCGGGACGGGCGCATGTCGGAGCGGCATGCACGTCGATGTCGTCAATAAACCAATACCAAGCAGTGCTACCTACATTGTGACGCATGGCAATGCGAGATCCCTCAGGGGCGTTTGCAAAGGTGACATCGTACTGAGTGACCGTGGTACCGACACTGCTGGGAATGTTCAGCACCTCGACGAAGCTGTTGGCTTGGGTGGGATCGGTGACATAGCCCACGCTTAACGAACCGCTGGAAGAACCCTCGGGACGGGTCCAGAAGCTCAACTCCAATCCGCTGATAGCGGCGTCGAACACGGGGAGCACAAGCACATGGTCGGTAGAACTGCTGCTGTTGGGATAGAAGCGCACGCAGTTGCCGGTGTGCGAGTAGGAACTGGAGATGTTCACATATCCAGTGGCACCGATGTAGTCCCAGCAGGGAATCTGGGTGGTAGAGGAGGTGGTGGACATGCTGTTGAAGTCCTCCAACCACGGCAGGGTGACGATAGCACCGCAGTTGGTGCGGAAACTGCCGTTGATGGAGAAACTGGTGTCACCACCGCAGAGGGAATAGACACGCACATCATATTGTGTATTGGGGCTGAGGGGTTCGAGGATGACGGTGGTGTCGCTCACTTCAACGCCAGTCCATTCCTCGCCACTGGCAGCGCCCGACTGACGATACTCAACCCAGTAGGAACCGGCCGTGCCCTGCCATGAAAGGTCGAGGGTGTCGGAAGTGATATGGTTGGCCACCAGGTTTGTCGGCACCAGGCAGGTAGGAGCCTCGTGCAGGTTGACGTTGTCGATATAGGTGTAATAATAGTAGTTAGAGGTAGCTGCAGGATTTTGGTTCTGATAGAAGAATCCAATGCGCTTGCCGGTGAGCTCATGGCCCACCAGGCTGACGTAGTAGGTCTGGGCACTGCTCATCGACGTTGCGGTGGGCAGGATGACGGCCACCGTGTCGAAGCTGGGGACGGTGCTGGTGGTAAGGGTGTCGAACAAGGCCACAATGACACCGCTGCCGTATGAGGCTGTGGAACTCTTCCAGCAGTCGAAGCTCAGCTCAAGGTCCATCTGCATAATATCGCTGCTGAAAGAGGGCATGACAGCATAGCCCCACTTTTCGCCGGCGCCAGGGGTAGAGCCGTTGCCGTAAAAGTCCATGTAGAGATACTTGTTGCCACTGCTGGTGGAAACATAAGGATAGAAGGAAGAGGTGCTGTAGGTGTTATAGATAGCCCAGCACTGGTCGAACTGCACACTGCTGCCGGCGGGGCAGTTGGAGAAGTCCTCGACCCACGGCAGGGTGGTGATTTCGCCACAGGATGTGCGAGCGGTGAGGCTGCGGGTCCATGACGAGTCGGCACCGCAGACAGCCATCAGGTAGAAGTCGTACAAGGTGTTGGGGGTGAGACCGGAGACAGTGCCGAGGGTGTCGCTGAAGTCCGCCCAAAGGGTGTTGGTGTCGCCCAGGGTGAAACCCGCAGGACCGTAGCCGATGGCCCAAGCCGTGCCGCTGTTGTCGGTCCAGTGGAAGGAGACCGAGGTGCTATCCACATCGCCCAGAACGAAGGTCTCGGGAATGATGCAGTCGGGCAGATCCATGCACGCAACATTGACCTGGAAGCCATCGAAGGTATTGCTGCCATCGGAATGGAAACTGACAGTGACAGGGCCGAGGCTGTTGAAGGGGCCGAAGTTGTGACGGGAGTCGTCGTCAGGGGTATTGTCGCAGAAGAGTATAGTGCCATCATTGTCGGTGATGGTCAAGTAGTCCCATTTGCCTTCAGTATACGAGAAACCCGTCAGCTGGAGGGCGTGCAGGTTGTCGGAAGGATAGATGACGATGGTGCCGTCGAAGTCATTGGTGTAGTTGCCCGAAAGGCCGCCGTCGTCAACAATGATGGCATTGCAGGAACGGAGGGTATCGGTGCCACTGGCCAAAGACACTATGGTGGAACCCACGCCAAACTGGACAGGACCGACCCAGTAGCTGTAGTCGCCATCGCAGTCGGTGCGCAGGTAGGCGTCGTAGAAACCATCGGTAAGACCGGTCGCCTCATACGAGTTGGTGACAACACTGGTGGGATAGACCGACTCATCGTCGGGGTTGAAACCAATGGGGCCCCATACAAGCTGCCAGGCCGTCTGGCTTCCGGCGGTCCAGGAGAAGGTGGCGGTGTCGCCCGAGCTGGCGACAGCAAAGCCCGTGGGAGGAGGGCAGAAGGCACAGGCATTGCCCATGCTGAAGATGGTGCCTGCCTCAGGCTCTACGACGGAATAGAGAAGCGTCCCATCGGCAGCATAGAACCAGATGGAGACCTCGTCATCGTATTCGCCAACAGTCCACACAAAAGTGACAGGCACGCCGCTCTGCACGGTGACCGTCGTCGAGTCACGCGCGGGGCCGTTGCCTCCGTTGTCGGCATAGTAGGCATCGAACGTGGCCACGGTCTGTCCGCTCTGGACAACAGCCAGGCTGCCGTCGTTCCAACCGTCGCCGTAAGCATCCTCGCCTACAATCTTGATGGTGCAGGTCGTCTGTGCCGAAACACCTGCGGGTAATGCCATGGCCACTATCGCGACCAGAGGCATCAGAAACTTGTAAAAGCGTTTCATAGGTTACTTTTTTTGGTTAATAATACAATGAACTATACTTTATTTTGTGTTTCTTTTCTCCCCTTACCGTCAAATTTCGCCTGGAGTAAAAAAAATAGTGTTTATTAGCAGGTTGATTTTTAGCCTCTTGCCAAAAATGTTTCCCTTAGGATTATCACCGCAAATTTATGAATAATATTTCAAAAAAGCAAGAAAAAAATTAAAAAATTTAAAAAAAAACCGCCACCCGAGACCCACCCGAGACGTGTCCGATTCGGCCGTTCTTATATTGTTCTTATATTGTTTACATATTGTTCTTATATTGTTCCTATATTGTGGATATAAGAACAATATGCGAACAATATGTAAACAATATAAAAACAATATAAGATATGCCGTATCGGGGACGTTTCGGGTAGGGTTTTGACTCCTTTGGGAATCGGGGGACAAAAGAAACCCCCGCAAGGGGTTTCGGGCCTTGCGGGGGTTCGGGGTTGGTGCCGGCGGGACGCCGGCGCTCCATAGGGTTACTTCACTATGAGCTTGCGGATGGCGGTCTGCTGCTCGCCCGTGATGCGGACGAAGTAGGCGCCCTGGGCATAGCCCGTGAGGTCGATGGTCAGCTCGCCGTTCTCGACGTTCCAGGTTCCGCTCACGCGGCCGTTCATGTCCACTACCGATACCGTGGCCTGGCCGGCGATGCCGCTGAGGGTGACGCTGGTGGTGGCGGGGTTCGGGTAGAGGGCGATAGAGGAGGCGTCGATGTCGTCGATGCCCTGGTTCTCGAGGGTGCGGAAGAGGGTGCGTGCCGACCAGTCGGAGTGGTTGCCGTCGGCGCAGAGGCTGCGCACATGGACGTGGTAGTTCATGTCGGCTGTGAGGCCGCTGAGGGCGACGCTGGTGGTGGCGGACTGGACGAGGGTGCCGGTGTTGTCGGTGAAGTTCTCGGCACCGTACTCGATCTCGTAGCCGGTGGCACCTTCGACGGCCGTCCAGTTGATGTTGGCACCGCTGGCGCTGATGTTGTTGGCGGTGACGTTGGCCGGGGCCTCGCACTCGACAGGCTGGCTGCCGTTGGCCTCGAAGTTGGCGGTGAGGGCGAGGTCGGCGCTGACGGTCACGGTGTAGGGGTTGGCGGTGGAGACCACGGCGCCGGTGGCGTCGGTCCAGCTGACGAAGTGGTAGCCGTCGTTGGCCGTGGCGGTGAAGGTCACGCTGGTGTTCTCGGCAACCTGGCCGTTGGGACTCACGCTGGCCGTGCCCATGGCGGCGTCGGCGCTGGCGGCGCTGACGGTGTAGTAGGTCACGTCGGAGGGATTGGCCTCGAAGTTGGCGGTGAGGGCGAGGTCGGCGGTGACGGTCACGGTGTAGGGGTTGGCGGTGGAGACCACAGCGCCGGTGGCGTCGGTCCAGTTGACGAAGTGGTAGCCGTCGCTGGCCGTGGCGGTGAAGGTCACGCTGGTGTTCTCGGCAACCTGGCCGTTGGGGCTGACGCTGGCCGTGCCCATGGTGGCGTTGGCGCTGGCGGCGCTGACGGTGTAGGTGACAGGCTGGGGCGGGTTGCTGCCGGTGGTGTCGGCGAGGGAGAAGGAGAAGTTGTCGATGGCGCCGGCGGGCGAGGAGCCCTGGGTGCCGTCGTTGGCCCACATGAAGACTATGTTATAGACGCCGGGGGTGGTGATGTCGACGGTGTCGACAACATTCTGCCAAGAGGACTGAAGGTTGAGCTTGCCGCCGGCGAGATCGGTCCAGCCGGCAGGGGTGGTGGAGGTGTAGCCATAGGTGTAGGTGCCGCCGTCGGGGAGCTGGCCGGGGGTGTAGGAGGCGGAGCCGGGCGAGATCCAGGCGCGGAGGTAGTCGTAGTTGCTTTCGCCGTTGGCCTGCCAGTCGAAGGTGTAGGCGTAGCGGCCGGCGGCGTCAATGTTGAAGGCGATGGCGGTATAGGAGATGGAGGCGGAAGTGTTGGAGTAGTTGTTGGAGGTGCCGTTGTCGTTGCTGATGTAGAGGCTGCGGAGGCCGGTGTTGGCGACGGCGGTGCCGATGTGCCAACCATTGGTGCTGTTGTAGCAAGCCCAGGCGGTGTCGTCGGTGGTCTCGAAGCCGGTGCTGTAGGGAAGGTCGACGGGGACCATGGGGGTATTGAAGGTGGTGGAAGCAGCGACGGAGGTGCCGTCGTCGGAGCCGCAGTCGGCAATGACGACGACGGTGTACTGAGTGATGGCGGAGAGGCCGGAGAGGGTGTATTCAGGAGTGCCGCTGATGTCGACGGTGTCGCCATTGTTGGCGATGAGTTTCCAAGCGGTCTCGGTGCCGCCGGGAGTCCAGGAGATGGAGGCGGAGGAGGCGGTGACGTTGGAGACGGTGAGGTTGGACACAGGCACGCAGGAGACGGTGGTGGTGAAGGAGACGGTGGCGGCATAGGAGGTGTCGCCGGGGGCGCAAACGGCGGCAACAGAGACGGTGTGAGAGGTTTCGCCGTCGAAGCCGTCGAGATGGAGCGAGTCGGCGTAGACGGAGTAGCCTTCATTGTTGTCGACGACGACCCACCATTCGGTCTCGCCGCTACGGGCGGACCAGAGGATGTCGGCCTCGTGGGCGTGGACGTTGGTGGCAGCAAGGTTGCCGACGCTGGAGCAGTTGAGCTTGGTGATGGAAATGTTGTCTACAGCGGCGCCGGGGTTCTCGAAGGTGCTCTGATAATAGTTGTACCAATAGAAATAGATGGTGTAGAGGCCTGTGTCGGTGACATCGAAACTGAAGGATGAGGTGTTCCAGTAGAGACTGTCGTAGAGGCTGCCGGTGATGTCGGTGCCGGAGGGATAGCTGCCTGCCGAGGGCTGGTAGATACCGGGGACAATGTAGGCACGCATGTAGGCGTCGCTGCCGCCGTCGCCACGCCAGTCGAAGGACAGCTCATACTCGCCGTTTTGTTCGAAGCGGAACTGGCGGAAGGCGAAGGAGTTGGCGATGGCTTGGTTGGAGTATTCGTTGGTGGCGCCGTGGGTGGAGCTGACGTAGAGGGAGCGGCTGCCGGTGGAGGCAACGGCCTGGCCGATATACCAGCCGGAGGCGTTGTTGGCGGTGTTCCAGGAGATGTCATCGCCGTCCTCGAAGCCAGTGGCATAAGGGAAGACACTGACGGGGCTGGGGTCGACAACATAGATGATGACGCTCTCGGTGTCGGCGCCGAAGGTGGTGCTGGCAATGAGCGAGAGGGTGTCGATGCCGACGGTGGTGTAGGAAACGGTGACGGAGTCTGTGTTGTCGCCCACGAGGGTGACGCCGCCGGTGGCAGCGAGAGTGGAGGTCCACTGATAGGTGACGTCAGAACCGGTCATGAGGTTGCCGTGGAAGGAGAAAGTGGTGTCGACACCGATGGTATAGGTGCGGGAAGCGGGTTCGAAGGGTCCAAGCACGGGGACGCCGACATAGATGACGCTGAAGTCGTCGATCATCAGGGTGTAGGTGCTGGTGCTGTTGGGGATGGTACGGATAGCGATGCGCTCGCCGTTGCCTTCATAAGTATTGAAGAGGACGTTATAGATACGATAAGCGCTGGAGAAGGAGGAGCCGGCAACGAGGTCCACGGTATCGACAGGTACAAAGACATCGTTACCGTTCTCGTCGGTCTCGATGACACCAGCCTCGAACAGGAAGTTGATGTTAACGACAGAGGCATAGAAACTCAGCTGGAGGTCGTGAATGTTCTGCATGCGGGGAAGGGCAAGGATTTCGGTCTCGCCGAGGTTGCTCTCGAACTCAAAGTAGACGTTGCTGTTGTGTGCGTTGGGGGTGTGGCGGTAGGCCGAGGGGAAGACGGGATGGGGGTTGAGACCGGTGTTGGTACCGGTTTGCACCTGGAGCCAGCAGTCGGGCATGTCGCCGGTCTGCAGGTTCTCGAAGCCGGAGCTGAAGGGCAGCTCGGCATAACCCTCACACTCGGTGTGGAAACTGATGCTGCGGGCGGCGGCGGTGTCGTCGACGTCGCAGACCGAACGGACAGAGACTGTGTAGTCGGTGTTGGACGTAAGTCCTGTGAGAATGAAGGAGGTAGTGCTGACGGGGCTGCCGCTGACTTCCACGCCGTCAAGATAGACGGCCCATGCGGTCTCGTCGTTGCCAGCCGTCCAGCTGATGGTGGCGCTGTTGGCATCGAAGGTGTTCAGTGTAAGGTTGCTGACAGGTATGCAGGAGGGGCATCCGTTGGCAACGGCCACCAGGGTGTCGCCGGCGCTCACGCCGGAGACGCTGCCGTTGAAGAGGTCGGTACCCGCCACGTCGGTGACGCGGACAGAGGGTGTATAGTAGGTTGAAGAGGGCATCTGGCTCACAAGGACCACCAGGCTGTCGCCGTTGCAGATGTCGACGGTGCGGCTGCCGTTGCCGGTCGATATTTCGGAACCATTCTGGTACACCGCGACGGTAGGATTGTAGTATGTACCATAGGTATATGTACTGGAGGGGACAACCTCGATCTGGCAGTTGCCGTTCTGGCAGAGGGTGCGGAAGGACACGGAGCGCAGGGCTGCAGTGTCGTCAACATCACAGACACTCATTACGGAAACAGTATAATTTGTATTGGCAGCGAGACCGCTGAACGAGAACGACGGTGAGTAGACCGGGCTACCGGCCACCTCTGCACCATTAAGATAGACGGCCCAGGCTGACTCATCGTTGCCGGCCGACCAGCTGATGGTGGCATTGTTGGCATCGAAGGAGCTCACTGTCAGTCCAGTGACAGGTATACAAGTAGGGCAACCATTGGCCACAGCCACAATGGTGTCGCCATTGGAGAGGGTGTTTTTTGAGACGCTGGCCAGCTCGGTGCCAGCGGCGTCAATGATGGTAAGTGTACCACTGGAGTAGGAACCGGAATGGTATGTTAAAACAAGGCTGTCGCCGTTGCAAATGTCAATGGTGTTGTTCTCGTTGGCGTAGGTGCTGGCGCTCAGCAGTGTGGCCGCAAGGCTTCCGTTCTGCCATACGTCGACTCCGCCATAGTAAGTGGAGGTGCCGTTGACCTGGAGCTGGCAGTTGCCGTTCTGGCAGAGGGTGCGGAAAGATTCGGTGGCAACATTCGACGAGTCGCCCCATGAGCAAAGTGCCCTCACGCCTACCTCATATTCTGTATTGGCATCAAGACCGGTGATGGTGTAGGTGGAATCGAAGACAGGGCTGTCGGAAGTCATCACGCCGTCGACATAGACCGTCCACTGGGTCTCTTGGTCGCCAGCGCCCCAGCTAATTGTGGCGCCACTGTTGGTGATATTGCTGACAGTAAGGTTGTTCACTCGACGGCACATCGGCTGGTCCGAGTAGGAGAAAGTGGTCTTCGGTATGAAGCTCTCGGCATGGGTGCTGGCGCCATAGGTGGTATAGCCTGCTCCCGTGGCGGAAACTCCATAGAAGCGTGCGCTGCTATAAGATCCTGCCGTGCTCTGCACGTCAAGCAAAAGATTGCCTCCACTATATGGAAAAGCATCTGCAAAATCAATATGAATAGTGTTGGAGAGGGCACTCATCGGTCCCTCCCATACCTCCGTGAGGACGGCGTTGCCGGTGATGCCCGACAGTGTGCTTTCCGTGGTAATGCCCAAGCTGATAGTCACTGTGGTGTTCCAGTTACCGGTGGCCTGTTGCGAGACATAGAATGTCATGCCTGTAATGTTCTGTCCAACAAGCACCGTGAGCGAGTCGGAGGGATAGATCACCTGGTTGTGCTGCGCACGCTCCTGGTAGTAGCCATAGATGGGCAGCCACTCACTTGTCGTCGTGCCGTTGGCCACCGTGACACTGTCCTCCGTGGCCCGACCCACTTGCGGCAGCAGCAGCATCGCTGCCATACTAAACAAAAACAATACTCGTTTTCTCATAATGTAATGTGTTTTAATTTATTAATAGTGTTTATTGCACCTCTTGGCTCCTGCAAATATACACTTTATTTTTTTTCCGCACAATTTTTTTTCTCATTTCATGTTATTTCGTCATAAAAAACATTCTTATGCAAAAAGGCAAACTCATCCTCTTCCCCGTCACCATCGGCGCCGACTCCCTCTCTCTCTCCCTACCCTCACTCAACCTCCTCCTCCTCCCCTCCTGCCGCACCTTCATCGTCGAAGAAATCCGCACAGCCCGACGCTTCCTCAAAAAAGCCGGCTACCCTCACCCCTTCGACGACACCCTCTTCCTCGAACTCAACGAGCACACCCCTCTCGACGCCATCGGTCACTACCTCGACCCCATCGACCGCGGCGAGAACATCGGTCTCCTCTCCGAAGCCGGCCTCCCCTGCGTCGCCGACCCCGGGGCCGTCATCACCAAAGTGGCTCACCAGCGCGGCATCGAGGTGGTACCCCTCGTCGGCCCTTCTTCCCTCATGCTCGCCCTCATGGCCAGCGGCCTCAACGGACAGCGCTTCGCCTTCAACGGCTACCTCCCCGTCGACCGCTCCGCTCGCACCGCCGCCATCCGACGCCTCGAGGAACGCGTGCAGCATGCGCACGAAACACAAATCTTCATCGAAGCCCCCTATCGCAACAACCAGATGCTCGAGGCTCTCAGCGCGACCCTCCACCCCCAGACCCTCGTCTGCGTGGCCTGCGACCTCACGCTGCCCACTCAGTACATACGCACGCTGCCCTCCGCCAAATGGAAGACTGAAAGATCAAAAATAGACCTGCACAAAAGAAACACCGTGTTCCTGATAGGAGAGTGACTGAGTAACCGTGTGACAAAGTAACTCCTAACTCTGATACACCAGCCTCCGCGTGCCATCGGCCATCACCTGCTGCACTATCTGCGTCACCATCTGCTTCAGCTCGTCGACAAACTGGTGCGAGTCGTACTTGTGTGCCTCGATGTCGCGCAGCTTCTTCTCCCACTGCCCCGTCAGCTCCGCACTTTTCAGCAACTCTTCCTGTATCACCCCAATCAGGGCAATACCCGTCGGCGTGGGCTCCAGGCTCTTGCGCACCTTGCTGATGTACTGCCGCTTGTATAGAGTCTCTATAATGGCCGCACGCGTCGACGGACGCCCGATGCCGTTGGCCTTCAGCGCATCGCGCAGCTCCTCGTTCTCCACCGTTTTGCCTGCCGTCTCCATGGCCCGCAGCAGCGTCGCCTCCGTGTACGGCTTCGGCGGCGTGGTCTGCTTCTCGGTCAGCAACGGCTCGTGCGGTCCCTTCTCCCCCTGCTCGAAATCCGGAAGCACCTGCTCCTTCTCCTCCACCTTCTCCCCCTCGTCGCTCTGCTCGCTCTTCCCCCCGAACACGGCTCGCCACCCCTCGTCCAGTATCTGCTTGCCCGTAGCCTTGAATTCATTACTTTCAACTTCCCCCAGAACCGTCGTCGTACTGAACTTGCAGTCGGGATAGAACACCGCTATGAACCTCCGCGCCACCAGGTCGTAGACCCGCTTCTCCGCCAGCGACAGGTCCACCGTCGACGGATCCGTACCCGTCGGGATGATGGCGTGGTGGTCCGTCACCTTCGTCGAATCGAACACCTTCTTGCTCTTCTTCAGCTTCTTCCCCATCAGCGGCTGCACCAGCGGCGCATACGGGCGTATTCCCTGCAGAATGCCCGGACACCGCGGATAGATGTCGTCGCTCAGAAAAGTCGTGTCCACACGCGGATAGGTCGTCAGCTTCTTCTCGTACAGACTCTGGATATGCTTCAGCGTGTCGTCGGCCGAAAACGAGAACTTCTTGTTGCACTCCACCTGCAGACTCGTCAGGTCGAACAGCCTCGGGGGCGCCTCCGTTCCCGCCTTCTGCTCTATCGAGGTCACCTCAAAGTCCTTGCCCCTGATGGCCTCCAGCGCTGCCTGTCCCTCCTCGGGCTTCTTGATCTTGCCCTTCGTCGAACTGAACGTAACGCCCCTATACACCGTCGACAGCACCCAGTACTTCTCCGGCACAAAATTCTTGATCTCGAAATGCCGCTTCACTATCATCGCCAGCGTCGGCGTCTGCACCCTCCCGATGCTCAGCACCTGACCCTTCGCCTGCGCAAAGCGTATGGTGTAGAGTCGAGTGGCATTCATGCCGAGGAGCCAGTCGCCTATAGCGCGGCACAGGCCCGCCTCATACAGGCTCTGGTACTCGTCCTGCGGCTTGAGATTGGCAAAGGCCTCACGGATAGCGTCCTCGGTGAGCGAGGAGACCCACAGCCGCTGCACCGGGCACTTCGCCTTCGCCTTCTGCATCACCCACCGTTGTATCAGCTCACCCTCCTGGCCGGCATCGCCGCAGTTGATGATGCCGGCCGCAGCCTGCATCAGGCGCTCTATGGTCTTGAACTGCTTCTCGTATCCTTGGTTGTCAATCAGTTTGATGCCGAACCGCGGCGGAATCATCGGCAGGCTCCCCAGGCTCCATCTCCGCCACTGGTCGCAGTAGTCCTGCGGCTCCTTCAGGCAGCACAAGTGCCCGAACGTCCACGTCACCTGGTACCCGTTGCCCTCCATATAGCCGTCGTGCGACGCATTCGCCCCCAGCACCTTCGCTATCTCCCGCGCAACCGATGGCTTCTCAGCAATGCACACTATCATGGCAGCCTCAATTCCTAATTCCTAATTCTCAATTCCAGCGCCGACCATCCGTCACGGTTTTTCTTCTGCTCGAAGGTCATCCCCAACTCGTTCGCACGCGCAATCAGCGCCCCCTCGTCGGCCTCGTAGAAACCGCTCAGCAGCAGCACTCCCCCACCCTTCAGCACACGGGCATAGGCCTCCATGTCGCGCAGCAGGATATTCCGGTTGATATTCGCAATAATCACGTCGAAAGGCTGCACCGCCGGCCTCCCGCCGGCAACACCCAGCAGTCCCGCATCGCCAAGCCTCAGGTCCAGCTCCACACCGTTCGACGCCGCATTCTCCAGCCCATTGCGATAGGCCCATTCGTCCACGTCGATGCCCATCACGTACTCCGCACCCCGCAGCTTCGCCAGGATACCCAGCACCGCTGTGCCGCAACCCATGTCCAGCACCCGCTTGCCAACCATCTCCAGCTCTGCCACATAACTCAGCATCATATACGTCGTCGGGTGGTGCGCCGTGCCGAAACTCATCTTCGGCTCAATCACCAGCTCGTAGTCCACATCCGTCCTGTGCGGATGGAACGGCGCTCGCACCCAGATGCTTGTGCCGTTATCGGCCTTCACCAGCACCGCCTCGTGCCCCCTCTCCCACTCCGCGTTCCAGTCGCGGTCCTCCATCTCCGCCACCGTGTACCTCAGCGGCAGCGGAAACGTCTCCACCGTCACCTCCAGGAAGTGGCGGTCGAACTGGTCCGCAGGCACATACGCCTTCACACCCTCCTTCGTATTCACAAAACTCTCGTACGGCCCCTCGGCCAACTCGCTCACCAGCATATCGCGGAACATGCCGGTATCGTCCATCGTAAAACTGACTTCTATATATTTCATAAAAAAAAATTTTAACTCGTCACCCCCTTGGAGCGCCGGCGTCCCGCCGGCATAAATCTGGATATTCCACCTTGGTCAAAAACAACCCGCACGCCGGCATACTCGTCCCCGCCGCGCACCGGTTCTTCTTCTCTATAATCTCGCGCAGCCCCTCCACACTCAGCTTCCCACGCCCCACGTCCAGCAGCGTCCCCGTCACACTCCGCACCATATTCCTCAAAAAACGGTTGCTCCTGATCGTGAACACCCAACCGTCGGGCTCCTCGGACCATTCGGCCTCCGTCAGGTGGCATATATTCGTCTTCACCTGCGTGTGCAGCTTCGCAAAACTCGTAAAATCCTCATACTCCATCAGCACCCGCGCCGCCTCGTTCATCTTCTCCACGTCTGGACGGTAGTATATCCGGCAGTACTGCCCCTGACGGAACGGCAGCCTCCGGTCGCTCACATGGTACTGGTACGTCCGCGCCACAGCGTCGAAGCGTGCATGGGCGTTGTCGGCCACGGGGAAAATGTCGTAAATCGCAATATCCGCCGGCAGAAAACTGTTCAGCTTGAACACCAGATTCCCACACTCATCACTCATCACTCCACACTCATCACTCACGTCAAAGTGCGCATAGAAATCGCTGGCATGCACCCCCGTGTCCGTCCTCCCGCACCCCACCACGGCAATCTTCTCCCGCAGCAACGTCGACAGCGCACCCTCCAGCGTCTCCTGCACCGTAGGCAGCCCCGGCTGCGTCTGCCAGCCGTTGTAACTGCCTCCATGATAGGCCAAATGTATAAAATATCGTCCCATAAATCAACTGCAAAGATACAAAAAAAATAGAAATCAGAAAATCAATCAAAAAAAAAATAGAATCAAAAAACTGGAACGCCGGCGTCTCGCCGGCACAAAAAAAAATTCCCAACTCTTAACTAAAAAAAACCTCCCCGTAAATCCTGGGAGGCTTTTTTCGTACCGCATATCAGAGTCGAACTGATGATCTTCTGCGTGAGAGGCAGATGTCCTGGACCACTAGACGAATGCGGCATTGTTTGGTTCCTTTTCGGACACTTTCCCTTTCGAAAGCGAGTGCAAAAATACAAACATTTTCCGAACTGACAAAATAAAAATTCAAACTTTTTCTCATCACACTGTCTCTCAGCACAATATTTTTCAACCACACACCGCTCCACCCCCCGCAAAACGCCCTCCGCACACCTCCTCATCACACCTTTTCACCCCCTCACCACACACAAACACTCACACACCTCCCCCACCCCCCACACACCACACTCCAAATTCATACCCAATACGGCATATCTTATATCGTTCTTATATTGTTTACATATTGTTCGCATATTGTTCTTATATCCCCAATATAGGAACAATATAAGAACAATATGTAAACAATATAAAAACAATATAAGAACGGCCGTATCGGACACCTGTCAGGTGCGGTCCTGCTCCCTGTGGCGCACGTCGACTCGCACGCTCGGATACGCCCCTCTTACCCACGCCGCAAGGCGCTCGGCGCAGTAGACCGACCGATGCTGCCCTCCCGTACAGCCAAAATTGACCTGAAGGGAGGTGAATCGCCGCTCAAGGTATTTGTCGACACTCTGCCCGACAAGCTTCTGTACATGCTCGAGAAACACCTCGACAGCCTGCTCCTTCTGCAGAAACTCGATAACCGGGCGGTCTTTGCCTGTATAGGCCCTGTATTCGGGGTAGCGCCCCGGGTTGGGCAGCGCACGACAGTCGAAGATGAACCCGCCGCCATTGCCGCTGCGGTCCTCCGGAAGCCCCTGCTTATAACTGAAACTCTGCACGGTAACGGTCAGAGGGGCATACTCCTCACCCCCGGCCTTCTCCCAAGAAGAAGGGATTCGCCCATCACTGGCTGCGCCTGCCTCCCCGTTCCCTTGGCAAGGGGCTGGAGTGAGGCTTGCCACAATCTGTTTCAGGTGCGGCAGGTCGGCGAATATGTCGGAGTGGTCCTCGGCCAGGCGCCGCAGGTTCTGCAGAGCCAGGGGGATGGACTGCAGGAAATACTCCTTGCGCTCGAAGATGCCGCGGTAGCCGTAGGCCCCGAGGGTCTGCAGGATGCGCAGCAGAAGAAAATGCCAGAAATCGTCGAGCCACCGGCGACGCTCCCCGCCGCGGAATCCCCGCACATCAAGGTAATGGTTCAGCAGCTCGCGGCGGATAGGCTCCGGAAGGTTGGATTTGGCACTGTAAAGTATCGACGCCACATCGTACTGCGCCGCACCGCGGCGCGCCCCCTGGAAGTCGATATAGTATAATATTGGTAGTGTTGAGTGTTTAGTGTTAAGTGTTAAGTCTTGTGGCGCGTGAGCCAACTGACCACTAAACACTGAACACTGAACACTATCCGGGACCATGATGTTCCGCGTCTGAAAATCGCGGTAGAGGAGGTAGCGGTTGTCGGCCTGCAGGATGCTGTCGGCCAGACGCCTGAAATCGTCCTCGAGAAGCTGCTCGTCGAAAGGCACATGCGCGAGCTTCAGGTAGTGGTATTTGAAATAATTGAGGTCCCAGAGGATGGACTGGCGGTCGAACTCGGCACGGGGATAGGCCAACGAGAAATCGAAGTCGGCACCCGCCTGCTGGATGGAGGCAAGGTCGGCGAGGGCCTGCTTGTATAGCGCCAGCATCTCGGCGTCGAAGCCCCCGCCCTGCCGCTGCTTCTCGTGCAGAAGGCCGTAGAGGGAGAGGTCGCCGAGGTCCTGCTGCAGGTAGGCGCGCTCGTTGTCAGCGACGGCGTAGAGCTCGGGCACATGTATCCCCTTGGCGCGGAGATGACGGTCGAGGGCGAAGAAAGCACGGTTCTCGCGGACATCGTCGCCAAGGGTGCCGATACAGCTGTGGGTGGCCCCGACGAGCCGGAAATAGCGGCGCGAAGACCCCTGGGCGCCGATGGCCAGGCATTCGGCGCAGGACTCACCGGCCCACTGCCGGAAGAGCGTTTCGAGGACCTCCATCAGTTCTCTTCTGTCTGTTCGGCAGCGGCGGCAGCCTGCTCGGCCTCGAGCTGCTGCTGCTTGCGCACCTCGTCGAGCATGCAGCACTTGCCGGTGAAGACGGCGCCCGGCTCGATGGACAGCTTGTTGATGAGGATGTCGCCCTTGACGCGTGCGGTGCTGTGCAGCGACAGAAGTTCCTTCACCGAGAGGTTTCCGTTGACGGTGCCGATAATGTTGGCGTTGAGGCAAAGGATGTTGCCGTTGACGACGCCGGTGTCGCCAATAACGATTTTGCCGTTGCTCTGGATGCTGCCTTCGAGAATTCCATCGAGGCGGAAATCGCCAGTGGCGGTAATGTCGCCCTTAATGACTGTGCCGTTCGTAATGATGTTGATCGAATCGAGGGTCTCTGTTTCCATTGTTCTTGCCATAATTGATTGATGTATTAAATGAATTACTATATTATTATCTGTTGTTTTTCTTATTGTTGAGGTAATAGCGGTTGAAGAAGGGAATGTATGCCGCGGGGTCTTTGCGATTATAGAAGGTGGCGTAGTTCTGCGTGGTGATGGCAAACTCCTGATGGTCTCTGTCGGCATACTGGCGGAGGGGGCTCTCCTCCTGCTGCAGGTGGCGCCAATAGCTCATGGCCTGCTCGGCATCGACGAAGCGGTGGATGGTGAGTATCTGCGTGCTGTCGGTGAAGAGGGCCGCATTGACGCGGTAGCCTGAGTTGGAATAGTAGCGGCTGTTGAAATCCGAGAGGAGTTTCTGCAGCTCGGTGGCATTGATGGTGCGGTCGTTGATGACAACAACGACGAAATACTGCTGGTTCTCGCGATAGCGGTAGATCATAGACTCCGGCGGCAGGGCCTCCTCCACTTCCGCCACCTGGGATTTGGGCTCGGGAGCCGGAGCCTGCTGCTGGCGCACACGCTGCTCGTCGGCATCGGTGATTTCCTCGGAGGAGTCGAAAGCGCCGTCCTGCAGAAGTGCAAGCTGGGCCGCGGCGAGGGGCTGGATGCTGTCGGTCTTGGGCAGAGCGGCAAGGGTAGTGAAAAGCTCTATGGCATCTGCCCGGTCGCCACGGTGGGCAAGGGACAAGCCCTTCCAATAGCGGAACTTGTTGAGGGACGGATGCTCAGGATAGAGCTCCTCGGCCTCGTCGACGAGGTTGACGACAGTGGCGTAGCGATGGCTGGCGTACTGAGCGTAGACTTCCTCGTAGTCCGACTCGATGCGACGCGAACGGCGGATAAGTTCCTTGTAGTACTCGTTGTCGCGTATGAGATTGGCAAAGTCACTGTCAGGAAAACCCATCAGCACCATATCGCGATAATAGTTGGCCTGCGGCGTATTGCCCTGTCGGTCGTAGATACGATAAAGCATATAGAACGCCTGCACTATCTCGGGGAACGAGGTGTAGTCCTGAGCAAGACGGTGGTAGCACTGGAGGGCCCGGGGAATATTGCCCACACCGTCGTAGAAGATATATCCGGCATTGAGAAGCGAGATGGAGGTGAGGGAGTCGATAGAGTCGAGAGCGTGCTGGGTAGACGGCAGGTCCTTGAGATAGTAAGCCACATCGTGCGGGTCGGAAGGGTCGCCGGCTTTGGTGGCGAGAGCCGCCTTGGAATCGGCGAGGGTGTCGGAGACAAGTGTGTCAGAGACATTCTCCTCTGTAACCTCCTCGAAAGTAAAGGGAACATTCTTGTTGGAGAGAAACCATAGATCCTCGAGAGCACGCATACCCCAGCGCTGGCGGAAGGTCTCCTTGCCTTTCTGGACGGTATTCGGGGTGTAAAAATACCAGTCGCCTGTGAGGGTGTTCTGCTGCTGGCGGGCATCGTTGCTAAGCTCTTCGAGCAGCGCACGCTCTTTCTCCTCTTGCTCCTGGCGTTTGAGGTCCTCGATCTTCTTGTTGATAAGACTGATCCGTTCAGACTCGGGCATTGCGGCAACGGCAAGAAGGGAGTCGCAGCGTTCGTAGACACGGGTATAGGAAGCAAGCTCTGTGAGCATCTCGTGCCGGCGACGGATATAGTCGTAGCGGGGATAATCAGGGGTAATACACTGCATGGCAGTGTCATAGTAGAGCTGGGCCAAATCGTAGTTCTCGAAAACCTCGTACTGCACCTCACCCATACGGAGCGCCGACTGGGCACGCTGGGCCTTGTTGGCGGTAGCGAGGGTTACGGAGCGCCGATAGTTGTCACAAGCCTTGTCAGGCTGCTTGACGCCGAGGAACATCTCACCCTTGGCGAAGTAGATCTGATCGCGGTATTCCTCGTTTTTCTTGTCCTTGATCATATCGTCGAGATCTCGTTCAAGCCTGGCAATGTCGGTGTGCTCGAGGTCGGCGCAAGAGGCCATGCCGAGTTTGGCGTTGAACTCGAGGACATAAGGGGGACGATAGGAAAGCACTTGGTCATAGTACTTGGAGGCAACAGAGCGCTTGTCAAGCTGACGGTAGATCTGGGCCATGAGGAATGAGAGCCGGGCCTTGGTATAGCAGTCGGAGGAGGCATCAATGGCCTCATGGATATACTCAACCGCCTTCTTGTATTTCCCTTGGGGTACGGTGGCTTCGACCATGGCCACATAGAGCTTGTCGCGCTGGTTGCGGGAGAAGTTGCCTTTGGCCAGACGCTGCACCAACTGGTCGAGGGCAGACTCGGCTTCCTCGTAGCGTTTCTCCATGGTCATACAACGCGCCAAAAGGACGGCACCCTCATCGCCGGCATGGGTACCGGTGAACTGCTGGATGAGTATGTCACAAGTATTGGCGGTAGAAACATAGTCGTGCTTGTAGAAGGTAGCGTAGGCAGTCATCAAGTAGCACTCTTTGATATAGGGCACATGCTCGACTCCTTTGACAAAGATGCTATGCTTCTGTATGCCCTTGACACCCTTTTCAATGGCACGGTCCATCTCAGGGAAAATGGAACGTGCCACCTCGTCGTTACCAATATTTTCAGGCGGAATGAGCTGGGTGTAGTCATCGACGGCAGATTGGCGAAGCTTGAGCTTGCCAGCCTTGAGACTTTCATTGCCATTCCACCAGACATTATAGTGGCAGGTGAGGTTGTGGTACTGGATGTTGGTCCACTTGGCTTTCTCGGTGGAGCAAGAGACCAGAAGAATGAAGAATGAAAAAAGAAGAATGAAGAATCGGCTGACGCGTGACGCCAGCTGCAGACGATTCCTATTATTCATTCTATTCTTCATTCGTCAAAACCTTATACGTTGAAACGGAAGTGCATGATGTCGCCGTCCTGGACAACATAGTCTTTGCCTTCGACGGATATCTTACCCGCCTCGCGGCATTTGGCCTCGGAGCCAAGGGCGACATAGTCGTCGTACTTGATGACCTCGGCACGAATAAAGCCGCGCTCGAAATCGGAATGGATAATACCCGCTGTCTGAGGTGCTTTCATACCCTTGCGGAAAGTCCATGCACGGCACTCCTTGGGTCCGGCCGTGAGGAAAGTCTGGAGGTTGAGAAGGTGATAGGCAGCTTTGATAAGACGGTTGACACCGCTCTCCTTGAGTCCAAGGTCTTCAAGGAACATCTGCTTTTCCTCGTAAGTCTCAAGTTCGGCAATGTCGGCCTCAATGCCGGCACCAATGACAAGGACCTCGGCCTGCTCGTCCTTCACAGCCTCGCGGACGGCATCGACGTAGGCGTTGCCGTTCACCACGGAGCCCTCGTCCACATTGCAGACATACAGCACAGGTTTGGAGGTAAGCAACATAAGGTCGCGAGCCACCTCGGCCTGATTCTCGTCCAATTCGACAGTGCGGGCACTTTTGCCATTCAATAGGGCAGCTTTGTAGAGGTCCATCACCTCGACCAGGCGTTTGGCATGAGCATCGCCACCGGCCTTGCTCTTTTTGACCTCTTTCTCGTAGCGGTTCTCGATGGTTTCGAGGTCCTTGAATTGGAGTTCGAGGTCGATGGTGAGTTTGTCGCGCACAGGGTCGACGGAGCCGTCGACATGGGTAATGTTGTCGTCGTCGAAACAACGGAGGACATGGATGATGGCGTCGCAGTTGCGGATATCGGCCAGGAATTTGTTTCCAAGGCCTTCACCCTTGGAGGCACCTTTCACCAGTCCCGCGATATCGACAATTTCGACGGTGGCCGGGACAACACTGGCGGGACGTTCAATCTCCACCAGCTTGGCCAGACGCTCGTCGGGGACGGTGATAACGCCGACATTGGGTTCAATAGTACAGAACGGGAAGTTGGCCGCCTGGGCTTTGGCATTGCTAAGGCAGTTGAAAAGGGTGGACTTGCCCACATTGGGGAGTCCCACTATACCACATTGTAGACTCATAATTCTTTTTCGATTAGGTATTGGTTACGTGTAGTGCTGTTGCGGCAGACAAGCTCGCCGATGAATCCGGCAAGGAAGAGCATCGTGCCCATCAGTACGAAGAGAATGGCAAGGTAGAACCATACGCTGTTGGTGAGCGATATGCGGCTGGCCAGGCGCAGACAGAGCACCACAATGAGGGCCACGAAGCCGAAGAGGAACGAAACGCTGCCCACAGCGCCGAAGAAGTGCATAGGCTGCTTGCCAAACTTGCTCATAAACATGATGCTCATCAGGTCAAGGTAGCCGTTGATGAAACGGTTCATGCCAAACTTGGTGACACCGAACTCACGCTTGCGGTGCTGAACCACTTTCTCCCCTATCTTGCCGAAGCCGGCCCACTTGGCAATGACGGGAATATAGCGGTGCATCTCGCCGTAGACCTCAATGCTCTTCACCACATCGCGGCGGTAGGCCTTGAGGCCGCAGTTGAAGTCGTGCAGTTTGATGCCACTGAGCAGACGGGTGGTGCCGTTGAAGAACTTCGACGGTATGTTCTTGGCAAGCTTAGAGTCGTAGCGCTTCTTCTTCCAGCCAGAAACGAGGTCGTAGCCCTCCTCCTTGATCATACGGAAGAGTTCGGGCACCTCGTCGGGACTGTCCTGCAGGTCGGCGTCCATGGTGATGACCACATCGCCCTGCACGGCGGCAAAGCCGGTGTTGAGGGCGGCGGACTTGCCGTAGTTTCTTCTGAACTTGATGCCACGGTAGGCCGGATTGCCCTCGTGGAGCTTTTCTATAACATTCCACGAACCATCCTTGCTACCGTCGTCAACCATGACCACCTCATAACTGAACCCGTGCTCTTTCATCACACGGTCAATCCATTCGGCCAGGTGTGGCAGTGATTCGGCTTCGTTGTATAACGGTACTACAATTGAAATATCCATAGTTATTATATTTTATTCGTTGTTATTCTTTTTTTGATGCACCGCCGACTTCTCGTTGCGGAAAACAATGGCGGCTATGAAGGCGCCAAAACCTCCAAGCACGGACAGCTTCACCGCCGACTCTACACCCCACCATGCGGCCCAATAGTGCGCCGGCGCCGTGGGAAAAGCCTCCTCGCCCCGCAGGGTGCGGGTGAAGAGCTCCGTCTGCTCTGGAACGGCACTGCCGAAAGCCCAAAGGAACAAGCCGTAGAGCACACTGGCCACCACGGCAATGCCCAATCCCAGCAACATCAGCTCCTTGAGGGTGGCTTTGCGGTTGGGCAGTGCATTGCGGTAGAGCAGCGCGAAGAGGAACACCGCCACCAGCAGGATGCCATCGGTGATGTAAGCTTCGGGGCTCTCGGCCGGAATGCCCATCATATATCTGACAAAGATATACAGCATCAGCACCACCCCCGTGATGGTACCGAACCGCAGGTAACCTTTGCGGTAGTTGCCGTGTATCTCTGACTCGTATCTGTGAAAAAACTTCATAACCTTTAATTCATTACTCTTAATTCATATCTCACCTCACATTTGCCTCCAGCGCTTTTCTCACATTCGCTTTAATCTCCAATGCTTTCTTTTCTGCCACCCCTTGTTTCTTGGGCTTGAACAGGTCGGCATATATCACCTTGCCGAGACTTATTTTCGGCGAGAGGATGGAGCCTTTCACGTCCACGCCCACCTTGGCAAGCAACGGATTCTTCAGCAACTCAAGATGGTAGGAACAACTCTTGTCGATGCCTTGAACTCCGGAGATGCAGACCTGATATTTACCCACATTGAGCAAGAACGGGTAAATCTCCACTTCGCACCCATGGCCATCGTCCATAGCCACCATCTCGACACTCAGGCTGTCAATCTTGATTTTGTTGTCCTTATCTTTCCAGCTCTTGAAGCGCATAAACTTGGCAATGGTGGCAATATCCTTATTGTCCATCACAACAAGGTCCTCTCCGGTAATGGCGGCAGCTCCCATCAGTGTCGACATCTTCGGCTTGTAATTGGCATCGAGATAGGTCTGCGCCGCCAGATGGAAGTTGGCATTTCCATCGAAGGCCGACAGCATGGGGACCAGAGTGTCAATGGCTGGTATCATGCCTATCAGTTCGTCAATCTGGATATCCAACAGGTGGAAGTCCAACTCGGCAAAGAGGTGCCCCGGACGCGGCGAACGGTAGAGCGCCGTCAGCTGCATAGATGCCGCCTTGCACACAAAACCCATCTGATCCAATATCACTCGGCCATCGTTCACTGTCAATGCGCCCGCCACGTCATGCAGGTCGTTGCCAAAAGCAATGCTTCGCTTGATATGCGTGTGCAGTGTGACATTGACATTCTTCGGCACTATGAAAGGATTGGCCTCGGCCGGGACGTCATCCACCTTCCGGAGGGCCTCCAGGCTGTCGGGGTCACTGCCCATACCACTGAACATATTCATCAACTGATCCACATCGGCATAGTCCGACGTGAAATTCAGGTCGCCTTTCAACATGGCCTTGTCGTCCAGCCACTCTTCGAAGTTGTCCACCGTGCCATAAAGTTCAAAGTCCGAATGTCCCAGCGTCACCTTGGCCTCGCGGATGTTGATCTGTTCGGGATTGTAGCTCATGTCGAAGTCCCTCAGGCGCACCGCCTCGGGCAGCTGGGGCATATACACCAATGCGTTGCGGGTTTCGACGCTGAGGCGCGGATTGATTTTCTTCAACACATCCTTCTGAAGGCTGTCCATCCTCATGCTGCCGTCCAGATTCAGCTCCACCAGAGAGAATATCATCGAGTCCATCTTGGCCTCTGTCTCCCCCACTCCAATCTTGAACGAAGCAGCCAACTGCTCTTTCATCATATTGTTCACTCCAATGCTGATATTCGGGGTTGCCACTTCGGCACCGATTCCTTTGCCGACCTGCGCTTTCAGCCCGCTGCCTTTCACCTTTACATCGGCCATCCTTCCCTTATGCTCCTTGGCGGGCAACTGCAAGGCAATATCAAGGTCGGGGGCGGTGGCATGAATGGTGTCCATGTCCACCTGCAGCCCTTTCACCTTCACCGTGCCGCTGGCCTTCATCTTGTCGTAGGCCTGCTTCTTCAGCTGGCTCATGGCGAACTTGGCGCTGACGTCGACGTCGGCGTCGCCATCCAGTTCAATATTCATCGTCTTGGGCATCATGGGCTTGACATCCTCCAGCGGAAGTGTTCCTTTCACCTTGGCGTCCACCCTCATGTCGCCCAGCAGGTCGTCCACCCGTCCGTTCAACGTCACGTCCGTACCCTGCGTATGGGCTTTCAGATTTTTGATGGTCACATGACTCTCCTTCCTCTTGTCCAAGCTGAGGTCCATACCCATCTCACCCTTCACCTTGTTGATCTTGTAGGGCAACATCTTGGGCGCATAGAAGAGGCCGTCGGCCAACGTGATGGTACCAACGATGTTGGGCATCGTACTGTCGGTCAGCGTGCCATTGGCATTCAGGCCGAAACTGACGTCGCCGTCCAGCTGTTCCATGCCCTTGCGGAAGCCCACAAAGCGCTCGGGCACAATGTCCAGCAGCGGTTTCACGCGCCAACTGCCATCGGTCTCTGCGGCCATGTCCATCGTCAACGGACGCTTCTCCGTGGCCAGATAGCACTGGCCGTTGAGCATCAGCGCATAGTCGTCAATCTTTATCTTGCTGTCGCTGAGCCAGACTTCTTTCTTGTTCAGCTTGACCACCACATCGGGCATCTCCACGCCGAGCAGGTCTTTCTTCGACTCGCGCAGCTTCTCGTTGACCATCTCGGTGCCGGCGGCATTCAGGGTGCCCTTGCCAACGCCGAGGTCCAGCTTGCAACGCATCTCGTCCATGTCGCCGTTGCCCTTGGCCTTCAACAGCAGGTCGCCGAGCACAGCCTTCAGCGTATGGTTGCCCAACGAGTCCAACTGGTCCAGGTCTACATTCTTGCCGTCAATCCTGATGTCGGCATCGATTTGTTCGCCCTCTTTCTTTCCGTCCACTTTCATTTCAAGTCCCGAGGCATGAGCCGTCAGCTTCGGCTGATCCCCACCCTGGGCGAAAAACAATTGGTTTATCCCCAACTTCAGGTCGGCCACAATATCCTCTTGTTTCATAGAACCTTTGAGGTTCATGTCCACACCTGCCACTTCGGCGCTCAAACTGTCTTTGTAGTCCAAGAAAGTGGCATTGAGGTTCTCTATCTTGATTTTTTTCAAGTCTATCAACTCGGGCAACGATGCCGTCGTGGTGTCGTCTTCCTTGTCCTCGCTCTTGGGGAAGATGTCAAAGTTTGCCGTTCCGTCATTGGCAATGAAGAGGTTGGCATCGGCATCCTCCAGCACCACTTGATGCACAATAACCTTGTTTTCCTTCAGGAAGGCTTTCACGTCGATGCCTACCGTCAAGCTGCCGATCTTCGCCACCGTGTCATTCTGCACACAGTCCACTATCGGTCCCTTGCCGGGGTTTACTATCACCACATCCTCAATCTTCAGTCCCGCATCGGGGAATGTCGACAACAGCGTCAGGTCCACATTGCCGAACTTCGCGTCGCAGGTGATGAAATTGCCCACCATGCCATTCACAATCTTGGTCAGTTTGCTCGGCGTAAAGACAAGCCACAGAGCCACTACCACTGTCAACACAACAAGGCCCAACAATGAGCCCAGTGCAATCCATGTAATCTTCCAACCTTTCTTGATACTCATGGCTAATTAACTTTTGTGAATGGAGTGACCCTGCCGTAGATGTCTTCCCAACGGAGGGTTGTGGTGGATATTTCCCTGATGGTATAAGTCTTGTTGATGTAGATACCGCCCAATTCGCCACCGCCGGTAAAGACGGTCTCCAACTGGTCGCCATCACTCAACGTCCACGTGAAATCGCCATTGTTCTCGTCGCCTTCTTCCACCTCGCCGCGGTTCACCTTGGTGCCCGTTCCGTCACTGTTGAACGTCCAATAATACTGCGAATTGTCCTGGTTCCACTGTCCATAAAGCATGGCGGGGTCCACATTGATGTGCACCTCCTCGTCGTTGCAGCCCCACAGTCCCACCATCGCAACAGCCATCAACAATAGTCTGATTCTTTTCATTTCTCCTTTAATCATTAACTCTTAACCCTTCACCACATACACTTCCTTCAGCGTGCGCCCCTCCTGGTCGTAGTCCAGTCCGTAGCCCACGATAAATTCATTACCTATCTCGCGCCCCACATAGTCCACCACAATGTCGCGCTGCAGGCACCCGGGCTTGGAGAAGAGTGCGCATACGCGGACACTCCGCGGTTCCAGCTTCCTGACCTCCTGCAGCATATGGTCCATCGACACTCCAGTGTCGACGATGTCTTCCACTATCAGCACATCCTTGCCTCTCACCCTCTCAGGGAACGGCAGCACGGCACTCACCGTGCCCGTCGACGAGGTGCCCTCGTAGCTCGTGTACTTCACAAAACACACCTCGTTTTCAACCGTCAGCCGCCTGCTCAGGTCGGAGAAGAACATGTAGCTGCCCGTCAGCACCGGGCAGAGCATCACCTTGCGGCCTTGGTAGTCGGCATTGATTCTCTCTGCCACCCGCAGCACAGCCTCGGAGAGCTCGGCTTCGCCGATGAACGGTTCGAATTCAAGATCCTTTATCTTCATTTCTTTGCTTTACTCGAGCATTTGTTCTAACACGCAGGCGGTCACTCGCCCTCCTCCATCACAATCCGCAGCCCGTAGAGCTCGTATTTGCCGCTTGGCAGATACCAGCCGCGGTCATACACGGTGCAGGCCGCCGAGGTGCTGTTGTAGTGGCCTCCGCGCAGCACACGGTTCTCGCCCTGGCGCGGGCCGCGGGGGTTGGTCTGCTCCTCCGGCGTGTACGCCTCCACCCAGTCCTGGCACCATTCGGCCACGTTGCCGCTCATGTCGTAGAGCCCCAACTCGTTGGGCTGGAGCTGTCCGACGGGGTGCGTGGAGCCCTCGCTGTTCACGCAGTACCAGCAGTGGTTGTCCAGCTGTCCACGGTCGCAGCCGGCATAGGGCTTGCCCTTGCTGCGGCCACGGGCCGCGTACTCCCACTCGGCCTCGCTCGGCAGGCGGAAACGGCGGCCTGTCATCTGGCTCAGCCGCATGGCGAACTGCTGGGCTTCGGTCCACGAGACGGTCTCCACAGGCAGATTGTCGCCACGGAACTTCGACGGGTTCTCGCCCATGACAGCTTTCCACAGCGCCTGCGTAACCTCGTAGCGGCCAATCCAGTAGCCGTCGACGGTCACCTTGTGCTCCGGACGTGCCAACGCGTAGTTCAGCTTGACGCCCTTGGGGGTTGCATTGCTGCCCATCGTGAAGCTGCCGCCTTCCACCCACACCAGTTCCACCTCCACGCCGTCGGCCACCTGCACACGCATCACGCTGTCCTGTGCCCGAAGTCCTATAGGACCTATTAGCCCTATAAGCGCTATAAGTCCTATAAGCCTTTTTTTCATTCGCCGTGATCTTTGCTCCACTGCTCGGGGTTGAGGCGCCATTTGGCCAGGCTCTCCATGGCTTCCGGGCGGATGTATTCGCGCTCGCGGGCCACGTCGATGAGCGTGTCGTAGTCCGTCAGCGTGACAAGCTCGACATCCTCGTTCTTGAAGTTGTCGGCAGCCACCTGCAGACCGTAGGTGAAGATGGCGGCCATGCCTTTCACCACGCAGCCCTTCTCCCTCAGCGCCTTGACGGCGATGAGCGAGCTCTTGCCGGTGGAGACGAGGTCCTCGATGACCACCACGGACTGCCCCTCGTGGATCTCGCCCTCTATCTGGTTGGTCAAGCCGTGGTTTTTCTGCTCCGAACGCACGTAGACAAAGGGCTTGCCCAGCTCCTGCGCCACCAGGGCGCCCTGGGCGATGCCGCCCGTGGCCACGCCGGCAATGACGTCGACGTCGCCCCACGTGTCGCTCACTATCTCCGAGAAACGCTGGCGGATAAAAGTTCTGATTTCCGGATACGATAACGTCACCCGGTTGTCACAATAAATCGGTGATTTTCGGCCCGAGGCCCAGGTGAAAGGGTGCTCGTTGTTGAGCTTTACCGCTTTCACAGTCAATAAGAATTCGGCCATCTGTGCGGCCATGTCTTTGTTAGTAATCATGCTGCAAAAATACACATTTTTTTCAATATAAAAAAAAAACTTTTTCAACACCCCTCCAAAACCCCTTCCACCCCTCCCCCACCCAACCCCTGGCCAAGTCGTGTCCAATTCGGCATATCTTATATTGTTTTTATATTGTTCGCATATTGTTTACATATTGTTCTTATATCAACAATATAGGAACAATATAAGAACAATATGTAAACAATATAAGAACAATATAAGAACGGCCGTATCGGACACGTCTCGGATAGGGTTCGGGTAGGGGCCGGGAGACTGGCGGGGTGGAAAAAATGGGCTGGTGGAAAACTTTTTTTTGCTATTTTAACAAAAGTATTTATATTTGTAGGTCGATTTTTGAACAGAATATAAACTAAATCTATTCAATATGAAGAAATTATCATTAACACTTCTCGCGCTTGCAACGCCATTTTTGTCATTTGCAAGCGAGGCAGACTTGGAAATGCCGGCGGGTTTCGCCTCGTCGCCCGACGCCTCCATCCTCTATTGGGGCTTCGCGGTGGTGGTGCTGGGACTGCTGTTCGGTTTCTGGCAGTTCAGCAAGGTGCGTAAACTCAAGGCTCACAAGTCGATGCTCGAAATCGGAAACGTCATTTTCAAGACCTGTTCGACGTACCTCAAACAGCAGGGCAAGTTCCTGCTGCTGCTCTTTGTCTTCATCGGTGCCGCCATTGCGCTGTATTTCGGCGTGCTGAGCAAGATGAGCGCCGGCGCCGTGGTGCTGATTCTGGCCTGGACGGTCATCGGCATCCTGGGCAGCTACGGCGTGGCATGGTTCGGCGTCCGCATGAACACCTATGCCAACGCCCGCATGGCCTTCGCCTCCCTGCGCCGCAAACCCCTCGACCTGTTGAACATCCCGCTGCGCGCCGGTATGTCCATCGGCATTGTGCTCATCTGCGTCGAGCTGGTGCTGATGCTCGTCATCCTGCTCTTCATGCCCGAGAACCTGGCCGGCAGCTGCTTCATCGGCTTCGCCATCGGCGAGAGCCTGGGCGCCAGCGCCCTGCGCATCGCCGGCGGTATCTTCACCAAGATTGCCGACATCGGAAGCGACCTCATGAAGGTGGTCTTCAAAATCGGCGAGGACGACCCGCGCAACCCCGGCGTCATTGCCGACTGCACCGGCGACAATGCCGGCGACTCCATCGGACCCACCGCCGACGGCTTCGAGACCTACGGCGTCACCGGCGTGGCCCTCGTCTCCTTCATCCTCCTGGCTGTCCCCGACCCCTCGATGCAGGTGAAACTCCTCGTCTGGATCTTCGTCATGCGTATCCTCGGCATCCTTGCTTCGGTTCTTTCCTATTATATTAATGGTGCCATAGCACGTGCAAAATATAAAAATGCCGACGACATGAACTTCGAGCAGCCGCTGACCTGGCTGGTGTGGATCACCTCCATCATGAGCATCTGCGGCACCTTCCTCGCCTCCTACTTCATCCTGAACACCCCCGAGGTCAACGCCGTGGTTCCCAACCTGTGGGTTGCCCTCTCCATCATCATCTCCTGCGGCACCCTGGGAGCCGCCCTCATCCCCGAGTTCACCAAGCTCTTCACCTCCCCCACCTCCAAGCATGTCAAGGAGGTCGTCAAGGCCTCCGAGCAGGGCGGCGCTTCGCTGAACATCCTCTCTGGCCTTGTGGCCGGCAACATGGGCGGTTTCTGGACCGGCGTGGTGTTCTTCGTGCTGATGGTCATTGCCTACTTCGCCTCCACCTTCTTCGGCATCGAGCCCGTCTTCGGCGCCTACTACTCGATCTTCGCCTTCGGTCTTGTGGCCTTCGGCATGCTGGGCATGGGCCCCGTGACCATTGCCGTGGACAGCTACGGCCCCGTGACCGACAACGCCCAGAGCGTCTACGAACTGTCGCTGATCGAGGACGATATCGAGAAGACCACCAAGGAGGTCGAGAGCGAGTTCGGCTTCAAGCCCGACTTCGAGAAGGCCAAGTACTACCTCGAGGCCAACGACGGCGCCGGCAACACCTTCAAGGCCACCGCCAAGCCCGTGCTCATCGGCACTGCCGTGGTGGGTGCAACGACAATGATTTTCAGCCTCATCCTCATGATCCAGAAGACCCTCGGCATTGAGCCCGAGACCATCCTCAACCTGCTGAACCCCTACAGCATCCTCGGATTCATCCTCGGTGGCTGCGTCATCTACTGGTTCACCGGTGCTTCGATGCAGGCCGTCACCACCGGCGCCAACCGCGCTGTGGAGTACATCAAGGACAACATCAAGCTCGACGCCAATGCCCCCAAGAAGGCCGACATCGCCAAGAGCCAGGAAGTGGTCAAGATCTGCACCAACTACGCCCAGAAGGGCATGATCAATATCTTCATCGCCATCTTCTGCTTCGCGCTGGCCTTTGCCTGCCTGTCCAGCCCCGACGGCATCGGCGGCCAGAACGCCGTCTGCCTGTTCATCAGCTACCTGATTTCGATTGCCGTCTTCGGACTGTTCCAGGCCGTGTTCATGGCCAATGCCGGCGGCGCCTGGGACAATGCCAAGAAGGTTGTCGAAGTCGACATGAAGGCCAAGGGCACCGAGCTGCACGACGCTTCGGTGGTTGGCGACACCGTGGGCGACCCCTTCAAGGACACCTCCTCCGTGGCCCTGAACCCCATCATCAAGTTCACCACCCTCTTCGGCGTCCTCGCCATGGAGATTGCCATCAGCGCCAGCTTCCGCAGCATGGCCCCCTGGTTCGGCGTGGTGTTCCTGATCATCGCCCTCTACTTCGTCTACCGCTCCTTCTACAAGATGCGTATCAAATGAGGAGTTAAGTAGTTAAGAAGATACGTAGTTAAGACAATACTCCGTATACGGATTTCGGACTGGCAGAAAGAAAAATTTTTGCCAGTCCGATTTTTTTGTGTATTATTTGCCTGCACCTGCCGCAATTTATAATAGTTTTGTTTCCCGCCTGCACAATAAAAAAAGAATGTGCGCGTTATAATAACTGTAAAAAAAACAGTAGTATTATGGCAACAATGACAATATCCTACGACGGAAGGAGCAGTGTGATGAAGCACCTCATCGAGGCGATGTTGGCTGCCGGGGCGAAAGTCCTTCAGCCCGCGACTGACGACGACTTTTATTCCGACAAGGAGGCCCTTCGCTCCTTCCGCAAAAGCGTGGAACAGGAGAAACAAGGACTTGCCCGCGAGGTGAGCCTTGACGACGTGAAACAAATGCTCAGCCTGTAATGTACCGCATAGAACTGACTCCGAAGGCCGAGGAAGAACTTCGTGCGCTTGGCCGCAGTGGCGACAAGGCGAGCATCAATAAGGTCTATCGCCTGTTTGAAGAACTGCGTGTTCATCCATACGAAGGCACTGGCAAGCCCGAACCGCTGGTGGGCGACTATGCCGGCTATTGGTCACGTCGCATCAATCAGAAGGACCGCCTGATCTACCGTGTGAAGGATGAAATCATCACAGTTACCGTGGTTCAAGTCGGACAACATTACAAGGACAAGTAACAGCGACGGATGAATTGCAATGTTTACAACTCACTGATTACCACCACTATACAAATTACACAAGTAATCGTCGGCAGGCTTTCTTCTTTGTTTTTCTCTGTTCTCCGCTTGGCTGCACTCCGTTTGCCACCCTGCGGGACGCTATCGAAAGCCACTGGCTTTCTTCATGTGCCTGCACCTGCCGCAATGTTGCGGCGGGGTGGGATAGGTTTGTATAATTACAACTTCTATCAAAATGAAAAAAAATATTTTTGCTTGGCGAGACTGAGCATTTCCTTGGAATGATGAAGAATCTCCATATGAACAAATTCGTATGATTTAATATTGATATGTTTATGACAGAAGAAGAGAAAAAAGAATATGAAGAGTTTCTTGAATGGAAGAAAGAGCATAAAAAGGATTTGCCTGTTGCAGAAGAACAGACCATCGAAGAATCTCTATCAGAAACATCAGTACCTACAGAGCAAGACTCAGTTCAAAAGCCAGATAAGGTAACATATGTCCTTGCATGGGCTTGGGTTCATCGCAAGGTTGTCCTATTGACACTTGTTATCCTCTCAATCATATTGATGATTGTTATTGGCTCGGTGAAAAATGCCAAGCAAGCCAAAGAGGAATACGAAGCAAACAACTCACCTGCTGCTCTTGCGAGAAAAGCAAGGGAAGATAGCATTGCACATGTCAACGATAGTTTAGAGAGAGTTGAGAAATTGAGAATTGACAGCATATTGCACGAGCGAAGGGTAAAAGATGTTAAACATTCAATCAAAATAAAAAGCGCATACTTGAGCCACCCTAACAGTGCAGGTGGAGTTGATGCGTATTTTTACTATAAGAATTGTTCAGATAAAACGATAAAATATCTTATTTGGGAAGGAATGCCTATAAATGCCGTTGGAGACCCTGTGACTTGTGAAATTCGAGATTACTCTATTTTCCATGGGAGAGATACGGGTCCAGTAAAACCTAATGCCTCTGGCGGTGGTGTTTGGGGATGCGCATGGTATAATTGGACAGCAAAGAAATTGGAAATTATAGGTGTTCGGATTGAATACACAGATGGAAGTGTATTCGAGATTAAGGAGGAAGAAATACCTCTAATTAAATAACAAAGGCATGGATGCATAACTGCAATACCCCCAAACGATTTTGAAAACGACTATCGCAGGTTGCGAAAATGGGTTTTGAAATTGAAAGCGGATTTGCTGGAGCGCAAAAGGGCCTTTCGGGATGACACAGTAATAAATAAGACATTTCACGGCCTCGGGTAGCGCATCAGCCTCATGAATTGTTAAAAAAAGGCTTTCCCATAAAAAAAAATTGCGGTGCAAAGAAAATTTTTCGTATCTTTGCACCGCAATTTTTGTAATCATTTATGCATATTATATAGTATATGGAACTGAAAGGTAAAATATCGCAAATCATTGGCGCTGTGGTGGACGTGACGTTCGCCGACGGCGAAGCCCTTCCCGACATCTACACCGCTCTGAGCGTGAAGCGCCCCGACGGTACAACGATTATCCTCGAATGCCAGCAGGACATCGGAGAGGACACCATGCGCTGCATCGCCATGGACTCCACCGACGGCCTCGAGCGCGGCATGGAGGTGCTGTCCCTCGGCGGCCCCATCTCGATGCCCGTGGGCGAGGACATCAACGGCCGCCTGTTCAACGTCATCGGCGAGGCCATCGACGGCATGCCCGCCCCCAAGACCGAGAAGCGCTACAGCATCCACCGCGAGCCGCCGAAGTTCGAAAGCCTTTCCACCAGCCAGGAGATCCTCTATACGGGCATCAAGGTCATCGACCTCATCCAGCCTTTCCTCAAGGGCGGCAAAATCGGCCTCTTCGGCGGTGCCGGCGTGGGCAAGACGGTACTTATCCAGGAACTTATCAACAACATTGCAAAGAAATACTCCGGTATGAGCGTCTTCACCGGCGTCGGCGAGCGTACCCGCGAGGGTAACGACCTGCTGCGCGAGATGATCGAGGCCGGCGTTATCAAATACGGCGACGAGTTCAAGAAGAGCATGGAAGAGGGCAGCTGGGACCTCAGCAAGATCGACAAAGAGGCCCTGAAGGACTCGAAGTGCACCATGGTCTTCGGCCAGATGAACGAGACCCCCGGCGCCCGCGCCCGCGTGGCCCTGGCCGGCCTGACGCTGGCAGAGTACTACCGCGACGGCGACGAGAAGACCGGCGGCCGCGACATTCTGCTCTTCATCGACAATATCTTCCGCTTCACCCAGGCCGGTTCCGAGGTGAGCGCCCTGCTGGGCCGTATGCCCTCGGCTGTGGGTTACCAGCCTACGCTGGCCACCGAGATGGGTCTGATGCAGGAGCGCATCACCTCCACCAAGCGCGGCTCCATCACCTCGGTGCAGGCCGTCTACGTGCCCGCCGACGACCTCACCGACCCCGCCCCCGCCACCACCTTCGCCCACCTCGACGCCCAGACGGTGCTCAGCCGTAAGATTACGGAGCTCGGCATCTATCCCGCCGTCGACCCGCTGGAGTCCACCTCGCGCATCCTCTCGCCCGACGTGGTCGGCGAAGAGCACTACGAGACCGCCCAGCGCGTGAAGATGATGCTCCAGCGCTACAACGAGCTGCAGGACATCATCGCCATCCTCGGCATGGAGGAACTCGGCGAGCAGGACAAGCTCGTCGTCAGCCGTGCCCGCCGCGTGCAGCGCTTCCTCTCGCAGCCCTTCTTCGTGGCCGAGGCCTTCACCGGCCTGGAGGGACGCTTCGTCAACATCGACGACACCATCAAGGGCTTCAACATGATCCTCAACGGCGACGTGGACTACCTGCCCGAGCAGGCCTTCCTCATGGTCGGCACCATCGAGGAAGCCATCGAGAAAGGCGAGAAAATCCTGGCGGAGACGAAACAATAGACTTATCCGGCCTATAAACCCTATTAGCCCTATAAGACCTATTAGACCCCTAGACCTATGAAAATCAAGATAACCAAACCCGACTCCTCGCTCTTCGAGGGCGACGCCAAGCTGGCACAGCTGCCCGGCGTTGGGGGCAAGTTCGAAATACTGGAGAACCACGCCCCCATCATCTCGGCACTGGCCGCCGGCGACATCCGCATCGTGCTGCCCGACAGCAGCGAGCAGACCTTCGCCATCCGCGGAGGCATCGTCAAAGGGCAGCAGAACGACTTGCTGATACTGGTGCAATGAAGTCATTGAGATACATTCCTCTCTTCCTCACCCTCCTGCTGCTTGCCGCCTGCTCGGGCCACCGTCACGACGACAAGATGATTTTCCGCTACAACGAGAGCGCCGGCATCGCCACCCTCGACCCCGCTTTCGCCAAGGACCAGAGCATCATCTGGGGCTGCCGGCAGCTCTACAACGGACTCATACAGCTGGACACCAACCTGCAGGTGCAACCCTGCATCGCCAAGCGCTGGGACATCAGCGACGACGGCCTGCGCTATACCTTCACCCTCCGCGACGATGTGCGTTTCCACAACGGCCGCACCGTCACCGCCCACGATTTCGCCTACAGCTTCCATCGCATCGTCGACCCCTCGGTGGCCTCGCCGGGAGCATGGATATTCGGCGACGTGGAGGACTTCAGCGCCATCGATGACACCACCTTCGCCATCCGCCTCAAGGAGCCCTTCGCCCCCTTCCTCTCGATGCTGGGCATGGTCTACTGCTCCGTGGTGCCGCGCGAAGTGGTGGAGCAGTACGGCAAGGACTTCCGCAAGCACCCCTGCGGCACCGGCCCCTTCCGTTTCCAATACTGGAAAGAGGGCGTCAAGCTGGTGCTGCGCAAGAACCCCGACTACTTCGAACGCGACGCTGAGGGCACCCCCCTGCCCTACCTCGACGCCGTCGCCGTCACCTTCATCGTCGACCGCCACACGGTCTTCCTGGAGTTCGTCAAGGACAACCTCGACTTCATGAACTCGCTCGACGCCAGCTACAAGGACGAAATCCTCACCCTCGACGGACAGCTGAAGGACAAATACGCCGACCGTATCGACATGGTCTCCACCCCCTACCTCAACACCGAGTACCTGGGCTTCGACATGGAGAACACCTCCAGTCCCCTCCACGACCGCCGCCTGCGCCAGGCCATCTGCTGCGGCTTCGACCGCCGCAAGATGATGCGCTACCTGCGTAACAACATCGGCGCTCCCGGTGTCGGTGGCTTCATTCCCCGCGGCCTGCCGGGCTACAGCGACTGCGGCTACGAGTACAACCCCGAACGCGCCAAGCAGCTCCTCGCCGAGGCGGGCTACCCCGACGGCAAAGGGCTGCCCAAGCTGAAGCTCTCCACCACCGCCAACTACCTGGACCTCTGCAAATACATACAGCAACAGCTGGGACTTCTGGGCATGGACATCCAGGTCGACGTCAATCCCCCCGCCGCCCTCCGCGAACAGATGGCACAGGGCAAGTGCGAGTGGTTCCGCGGCTCCTGGGTGGCCGACTACCCCGACGCCGAGAACTACCTCTCGCTCTTCTACGGCCCCAACCGCACACCCGCAGGTCCCAACTACACGCGCTTCAGCAACCCCACGGTCACCAAACTGTACACCCAGGCCCGCAGCTGCACCGACCCCGACGAGCGCACACGCCTCTACCAGTCCATCGACAGCATGGTGATGCAGGAGGCCCCGGTCATGGTGCTCTACTACGACCAGATTCTCCACTTCACACACAAGAACGTCTCCGGCCTGCGCAGCAACGCCATGAACAACCTCGACCTACGCTACGTGCGAATAGACGGCGAGTAACAGTAACGGCGAATAACTCGAATTATTCGAATGCTACGCAGGTTAATTACTGGCGAATTACTCGAATCGCTTGCGCGGGACCATTCGGCCAATTCGCCTGAAATTGTCCTGCGCAAGCCATTCGTCAAATTAGAGAAATTCGCCGTTAATAAAATTTATTTAGCCGTCGTATAGTCCCGCAACTCCACGGTGCCGTCTTCCGACATGACGGCGTAGTTGCGGTTGTGCAGCCAGTCGCCCACGTTGACGTAGGTGCAACCGCCGCCGAGGTCGCGTGTCAGCGGCGTGTGGCGGTGGCCGAAGATGCAGTAGTCGAAATGCTCCTTCTGGAGCCTTTCCTTACAGTAGATGACGATGCCCTCGCGGTCGTCGCCCAGGTAGTGCAGCATGTCGTGTTTGGCATGCTTACGCTTGTTGCTGTCGCTCCATCGGTGGGCAATGCCGAAGGTGAAGGCCGACGGCAGCATCTTGAACAGCTTCTGGCAGAAACGGCTACGGAAGAACACGCGGACGAAGTCGAACCAGCGGTCCACATGTCCCAGGCCGTCGCCGTGGCCTATCAGTACCCGCTTGCCGCAGAGGTCCATCACCACTGGGTCGTTGTGCACAATGGCTCCCATCTCCTCCGTCAGGTAGTCGAACATCCACATGTCGTGGTTGCCGATAAAGAAATGGATTTCCACACCCTTGTCGGCCAATTCGGCCAACTTGCCCAACAACCGCACATGCCCGCGGGGCACAAGATAGCGGTAGGTGAACCAGAAGTCGAAGATGTCGCCCAGCAGCATCAGCTGCCTGCAGTCGGGCTCAATCTCGTCCAGCAAACGGCAGAGCAGCAGCTCGCGCTCCCTGGAGTCCGAGCCGCTGCCCAAATGCGAGTCCGTTATAAAAAATACCTTATCTTTCAATTAAAAAACTTAACACTAAACACTTAACACTAAACACTAACCACTATCTCAGCCATAATCTGGGGTTCTGCGAGGCGGTGCCCTTCCACAGCTGGAAGGAGAACTCGGCCACGCCGTCGCTGTTCGTGTACACGGTGCCCAGGTTCTGCCCCGTGGTCACCTTGCGCCCTTCGCTGACGCTGACGGTGCCCATGTTGGCGTAGACCGTCAGGTAGTCGCCGTGACGGACGATGATGCCCTTGGTGCCGTTGGGACAGGTGAACACCCTCGTCACCGTGCCACCGAAGACACTCTTCACGGCGGCGCCGGAAGCACACACAAGGTCGATGCCGTTGTTCATGTTCTGTCCGCCGGAGGAGTGGGTGTACTTGCCGTATTCACGCGAGACCTTGTTGAAGGTCACCGGCCACGGCAGACGGCCCTTGTTGGAGGCGAAGTCGTTGCTCAGCGCCACCTCGGCGGCACTCGGAGCCGACGCGTTGCCGCTCACCTTGCTGCCGTTGCTGCCCGCGGACTGCTGCTGTTTCTTGGCGTTGCGGGCTTTGGCAATCTCCTCGTTGATGATGCGCTGTATCTGCTGCTGCAACTCGCGCTTCTGCTTCTCCTTCTTGGCAATCTGGTTTTGGAGGTTCTTCTCCTGCTGCTTACTGTTTTTCAGCTCCTTCTGGCGCGTTTTCTGCTCGCTGGCAAGCTCGGCCTTCTGCTTGCGGTGCTGCTCCACGAGGCTGGTCTGCTCGCGCTGCTGGCGGCGCAGCTCCTCGCCCACGTTGTTCAGCTCCTGCTCCTTCTGGTGGATGGCCATGGCCTGGCGACGGCGGTAGCGGCTGTAGTCGCGGAAATACTTGGTGCGCAGGTAGGCGTAGTTGTAGCTCTTGGTATCAAGAACAAGCACCAACTTGTCGAGGTTGCCGCGCTCGCGGTAGAGGGCGCGGACCACCTTGCCATACTCCAGCTTCATGCTGTCCACCTGCCCGCGGATGAGGGCAATGCTGTCCTCGGTCTCCGTCATGCGGATGTTCAGCAGGTTGAGCTGACCGTTGAGGTTGTTGATGAGCTTGGTGCGCTCGGCAATCTTCTTTTCCAACAGGTTGAGCTGCTGCTGGCCAGCCTTGCTGTTCTTCTTGGCTTTGGAGAGCTGGCTGTTGAGGTTCTTGATTTCCTGCTCCACCTTGGCTTTGTCCTTCTCCAGCTGACGCTTCGACTGCGCCTGCAACGGGGTGGAAGACAAGAATGACAAGAAAAACAAGCAGACCAATGCGCTCATGCAGGCCTTTGCGTCAAAAGACAAGAAAGACCGGGAAAACCGCGTGGCTTTCCCATTGTCTTTCTTGTTTTTCTTGTCTTTTAAAAAGTTACCAGTTAAGGATTTTCTTGAAGTCATACTCTTCGGGGTTGGCGACATATTTCTTCGCGGCCTCGTAGTCGGCGGGGGTGATGTAATCCATGATGTCGTTGACGTAGGACATCACCTTGTTGCTGGCGACGTTGACCAGGCGCGGCGGAATCTTGCCCGTCTCGGGGTCCTGCAGGTCCTTGAGGTAGAGGGGGCTGACAGTGCCCTGATGGTCCACATAGACCATGCAGCCCGTGCAGCCCTGGTTGAAGAGGGTGTGCACGCCCATGCCCATCAGCGAACAGTAGGTGAGGTCGAATGCAATGGGGGTATGGCAGCGGATCTCATAGCCGATTTCCACGGGGCGGGTCTTCACCTTGAGGCCTATCTCTTTGGCCTTGCGCTCCAGCAGGTCGTTGAAGATGTGGGCCTTGCTGACCTTGCCCAGCTCGGGGTGGCCGTGCTCGTCGTAGCTGAAGTGGATGCCGCTGTTCTTGATTTCCTCGTCGCTGAGGCTGTGGAACACGCCCTCGCTGATCATGGCGGCGCCGTAATTGATGCCCATGATCTTGCGCTTGACGATGCAGGAGATGACCATGTTGATAATCTTCTCGACGGTGATCTCGGTCTTGTTGAAGAATTCGGGGATGATGACCATCGGGTAGTGGCAGGCGCCGGCGATGCCGAGGGCCAAATGGCCGGCCGAACGGCCCATGGCGCTGACCACGAACCAGTTCTCGCTCGTGCGGGCATCCTCCATCACGGCGGTGGCCAACACACAACCCTGGGCCTTGGCGCTGTTGTAGCCGAAGGTGGGGCTGCTGTTGGGCAGCGGCAGGTCGTTGTCGATGGTCTTGGGCACATGGATGTTGGCAATGGGATAGTGCTTGTCGGCCAGGAACTTGGCAATGCGGTTGGCCGTCGACGCGGTGTCGTCGCCGCCCACGGTGACAAGGAGCTTGATCTCGTTGTCGGTGAAGAGCTTAAGGTTGAACCGCTGCTCGAAGTCTTCGGCCGTGGGTTTGAAACGGCTCATCTTCAGGATGCTGCCGCCCTTGTTGAAAATCTCGTCGGCGGTGAGGAAATCGAGGTCCTGCATGCGGGGCTTGTCGGTGAACAGGGCGCTGTAGCCGCCGTGCAGACCGATGACGCGATAGCCGTCGCGGAGGAAGGTTTTGGCCACAGAGGCCACCACTGTATTCATTCCAGGGGCGGGGCCGCCGCCCGTAAGTATTGCAATGCTTTTCATAATAAAATATGTTTTAAAACAAAGTGCAAAGATACGAAGAAAAAACCACACTGCCAAATTTATTTTTCAACAGCCTTTTGCACCCCGCCGCCATCTGGCAACAGGCAAGGACGATTCCTGCAGGGGTCGAAACCGCTTCAGATAGGGGTTCAATACGGCCGTTCTTATATTGTTCTTATATTGTTTACATATTGTTCTTATATTGTTCCTATATTGTGGATATAAGAACAATATGCGAACAATATGTAAACAATATAAGAACAATATAAGAACGGCCGAATGAGGTACGATTTTGGGGTGGATGAGGGGGGTGTTTTTTGGGGGGAGGGAGGATATTGCGATGGTTTACGTTTTTATTTGAAAGGTAAGGGGTTAACATTATTTAACAGGGGTGTGGTTGGAGGGATGGTTTTTATTTAGTATTTTTGCAAACTCGTTTGACAGGAAAACAGAAGTACGAAATGAATAAGAAAATACTGATTGTAAGTTTGTTGATGATAGCGGCCGGCGGCCGGTGGACGGTGGCCAACGGGCAGGACACGGTGTGGACGCTCGAGGGGTGCCGCGCACATGCGCTGGAGGCCAACAAGGGCCTGAAGGTGGCCGACGAGAAACGCACCGAGGCCGACGCCATGGAGAAGGTGGCCCTCTGGCAGATGCTGCCGAAGGTGAGCGCCAACGGCGCCTACCTGTGGATGGAGAAGAGCGTGGACCTGCTGAGCAGCGAGGAGCAGGAACGCATCGAGGGCGTGCCCCTGGTGGGCAACCTCATTGCCGAACGGCTGGCCAACGTGCTGGCGACGGACACGAGAAACGTGACCGCCGGGGCGTTGACGGTGACACAGCCCGTCTTCATGGGCGGCAAACTGTGGGCGCTGCACAAGAGCGCCGCACTGCTGAAGGAGCTGTCAGGACTGGAATACGACAAAAAGAAGGAAGAGATACTGACGGGCGTCGACGAAGCGTACTGGCAGGTGGTGAGCGTGAAGCACAAGAAGGAACTGGCCGAACAGTATGCCGCCCTGCTGGACACGCTGACCCACGACGTGGAGGAACTGGTGGCCGCCGAGGTGGCCACGAAGGGCGACCTGACGAAGGTGTGCGTGAAACGCAACGAGGCCCAGATGAACCTCACCAAGGCCCGCAACGGCCTCGTGCTGGCCAAGATGCTGCTGGCACAGCGCTGCGGCATGCCGTTGGAGAGCGAATACGATGTGAGTGACAGAGTGGCTACGCAACCAAACGACTCTGCCACTCAGTCACTCAGCCACTCAGCCACCCCCACAATGGATTCGGTGTGGGCCAAACGTCGCGAACTGCGCATGCTGGGCATTGCCGACAGCGTGGCGATGCAGGGCGTGACCATTGCGCGCAGCACGCTGCTGCCGAACATCGCCGTCACCGGGGGCTACCTGATGAGCAACCCGCATGTGACGGACGGCTTCCAGAACGAATTCAAGGGCATGTTCTTCGCCGGCGTGGTGGTAAATGTGCCGATACTGCATCCCGGCGGCTTCTACAGCCTGAAGGCCGCGAAGGCCAAACGCCGCGAGACGCAGTGGCAGATGGAGGAAGCTAAGGAGATGATCGAGCTGCAGGTGAAGAAGGTGAGCTACGAGCTGGAGCTGGCTGAGAAGAAGCTGGCCGAGGCACAGAGCAACCTGGAGAACGCCGAGGAGAACCTGCGCCTGGCCGACGAGAGCTTCCACGCGGGAGTGGTGAGCAGCAGCGACCTCATGGCCGCACAGACGGCCTGGATGCAGGCCAAGAGCGAGGTGGTGGACGCCGAGATAGAAATCGAGATGAGCAAGGTCTACCTCCGCCAGGCCCTGGGAGAGAGTTAAGAGTTATGAGTTATGAGTTAAGAGTTATGAGTGTTTAGTTTAGAAAAAAATCAAGATACGATATGAAAGAGAACAACAAGACATTGTTTGCGGGACTGGCGGTGGTGATTGCCGCCGTGGGCATCGTGGCCCTGGTGGGCATCTTTGCCATCCACGAGCCCAAGGAGATGATCATGGGCGAGGTGGACGCCTCGGAGTACCGCGTGAGCAACAAGGTGCCGGGCCGCATCGACAGCCTGTACGTGAAAGAGGGCGACCGCGTGAAGGCCGGCGACACGCTGGCGCACATCTGCAGCCCGCAGGTGGAGGCCAAGATGATGCAGGCCGAAGCCGTGAAGAACGCCGCCAGCGCCCAGAGCCGCAAGGCCAAGGGCGGCGCCCGCGAGCAGCAGAAGCAGATGGCCTACCAGGTGTGGCAGAAGGCCAAAGCCGCCGTGGAGGTGTACAAGAAGAGCTACGACCGCGTGAAAGGCCTCTACGAGAAGGGCGTGGTGAGCGCGCAGAAGTTCGACGAGGTGGAGGCACAGTACAAGGTGGCGCAGGCCGACTGTGCCGCCGCCGAGCAGCAGTACCTCATGGCCAAAGAGGGTGCGCAGCAGGAGGACATCGCCGCAGCGGCGGCCCTGGTGAACCAGGCCGGCGGAGCGGTGGCCGAGGTGCAGAGCTACCTCGACGACAGCTACCTCATCGCCCCCAGCGACGGCGAGGTGGTGGAGATTTTCGCCAAACTGGGCGACCTCATCGGCACAGGCAGCCCCGTGATGAGCATCCTCAACATGGACGACAGCTGGATGTTCTTCGCCGTGCGCGAGGACCTGCTGAAGGGCATCAACCCCGGCGACACCCTGCAGGTGCGCCTGCCGGCCCTCGGCAAGGAGACCCACCCCTGCGAGGTGCGGAGGGTGCAGGCCATGGCCAGCTACGCCACGTGGCGCGCCACGAAGACCAACGGCCAGTACGACGTGAAGAGCTTCGACGTCAAGGTGGTGCCCCTGCAGCACATCGAGGGCATGCGCCCGGGTATGACGGCGATAGTGGAGGATTAGTGTTTAGTGTTTAGTGTTTAGTTTTTAGTTTTAAGTGGACAGGAAGAATTCCATAATGAGGGTGTTCCAGAGGGAATGCAGGCGGGTGATCAACCAGCCGAGCTACCTGGTGATTCTGACGCTGGGAGCGGTGCTGACGTTCGTCATCTTCGCCTCGATGACCAGCGCCGGCCAGCCACAGCGGCTGCCAGTGGGCGTGGTGGACCTGGACGGGAGCTACCTGTCGCGCAGGATATGCCACGAGCTGGACGCCACCTCGGGCGTGCAGGTGCACGCCGTATACAACAACCACCTGGAGGCCCGCCGCGCCATGCAGCGAGGCGAGATATTTGCCTTCTACGAGATACCCAAGGGCACATACAACCAGGTGCTGCAGTTCAAGGCACCGAAGTTCGTACTCTACAACAACTCGGCCTACCTGCTGGCAGGCACGCTGTGCTACAAGCAGCTGGCCACCATGGGCATGCTTGCCACGGGAGCCGTGCAGCGCGAGGTGCTGAGGAAAAAGGGCTTCGACGAGGACCAGATCATGGGCCTCATACAGCCCGTGGCCTTCGAGACACACAACATCAGCAACCCCTGGATCAACTACGGCATCTACCTGATGACGACGCTCATACCGGCGGTGATGGCCTTCATCGCCCTGATGCATACCGCCTTCGCCATCTCGACGGAACGCCGCCAGAAGAGCGTCAAACGGTGGATGCAGAAGGCCGGAGGCAACAGTCTCTACGCCCTGCTGGGCAAGATGCTGCCCTACACGCTGTGGTACACCCTGCTGGCGCTGATAGCCAACGTCATCATGTTCGGCTTCATGGGCTTCCCCATGGAGGGCAGCTGGGGCCTGATGGTGCTGAGCACGGTGCTGCTCATCTTCGGTGCACAGTGCGCCGGAGCCTTCATTGCCAGCTGCATCAACGAGCCGGCACTGGCAATGAGTGTCTGCACGCTCTACAGCGCCATGAGCTTCTCGCTCAGCGGATTCTCCTACCCCATCGAGAGCATGCCCCCGCTGTTCCAGAGTTTCTGCTGGCTCTATCCGATACGTCACTACTTCCTGAACTACCGCGAGATAGCCATCTATGGCAACGGCTTCGGCTACTGCTGGCCGCACTTCTGCGCCCTGCTGGCCTTCGGGCTGCTGCTGTTGCTTGGCGCGGCGATGTTGAATTGGCAAACCCGTAAAAACACAGCGCAATGAAGAAACTGAGACTGAACCTATACGACATCTGGACGGCGCTGAGCGCCGAGGTGAGGCATGTGTTCTCCGACAGCACGGTGCTGCTCATCTTCTTCATCGCCCCCCTGCTCTACCCGCTCATCTTCTGCTACATGTACCGCACCGAGAACGTGGAGAACCTGCCGGTGGCGGTGGTCGACGAGGCTGTGTGCTCGGAGAGCAAACGCTTCATCCACAAACTCGACGCCACGCCGGAGATCAACGTCGAATACAAGTGCTGCAATATGCACGAGGCGCAGGAGCTGCTGAAGAACAACGAGATACACGCCATCTTCTACTTCCCCAAGGACTTCTCGCAGCGGCTGGCGAGCATGCAGACGGCCCACGTAGGCGTCTTTGCCGACATGAGTTCGTTCTACTACTACAAGGCCGCCCTGCTGGGCTCCAACGCCGTGCTCATCGATGAGATGCACACCATCGAGCTGGAAAGGTACGCCATGGAGGGCCTCACCGGCGAGGATGCCCACATACAGCTGCAGCCCATCTCCGACGAGGAAATCACGGCCTTCAACCCCACAGGCGGCTACGGCAGTTTCTTCCTGCCGGCGCTGTTTGTGCTGGTGGTGCACCAGACCCTTTTCCTGGGCATTTGCCTGCTCTGCGGCGACGCCCGCGAGAACAAGCGTTCGCTGAAGAATATCCCGGCCCGCCTGCGCACACGCAGCATCCACCGCGTGGCCATCGGCCGCGCACTCTGCTACCTGCTCATCTACACCCCCATCATCATCATGACCATGTGGTTCATCCCCCGTTGGTTCCAGCTGCCCCAGCTGGGCAACCTCTACACCATCCTCATCTTCATGCTGCCGTTCCTGCTGGCGGTCATCTTCTTCGGCATGACGATGGGCAACCTCTTCGTCCGCCAGAAGCTTTCGCCCATGCTCTGCTTCGCCTTCTTCAGCCTGGTGCTCTTCTTCCTGACGGGCATGGTGTGGCCGCAATGCAGCATGCCGAAGCTGTGCCTGTGGTTCAGCTACCTCTTCCCCTCTACACCCGGTGTGCAGGGATTTATCAAGGTGTCGTCCATGGGCGCCTCGCTGGCCGATGTGCGCAGCGAATACCTGGCCCTCTGGATCCAGGCCGCCGCCTACTTCGCCACCACCGTCTTCTCCCTCATCCTCATCAAGAAGTACAAATTCTTCAACGCCCAATAGCGCTATGAAAAAGGAGTTGAAAAATGAGCGCAGAAAAAAGACTTCCCGCCAGCGAAGAGAATGGCACAAGTACAGAGCAAGCGTCGAGCCGTTTAACCTTGCCCGCGCGGTGTGGTTGGGAAATACGTCGGCCATCATCGTGTCGATGCTGATCATATTGTCGTCCTATTCGCCCCGGGAAAACTCCTTTTCGCCGTTCTTGAATCCGGTGTACATCACGCTTGCCAATGTTGTCCTATACAATCTTCTCTATCTGTTCTTTTTCTGGATTCAGCGGCGCAATCTTTCCTCAACCATACTCAGCAACACACTGTGCCTCATCGGGTCATTGCTGATCACTCTCAGCCATGCCTACTTGAGTTTCAGACTGGAGGAGCTTTTTTTCCATCACGCCTCCTATCCGTTGCCAATGAACATGATGCTGGCTCTGATGGCCGGGGCGACGGCATTCCTTATCACCCAACTGCTCAACAACATCAACCAACGTCAGCGGATAGCCATAGAAAACGAGCAACTCAAAACCGAGAACTTTCAAAACCGATACCAGCCCCTGCAGAGACAGGTGCATCCACACTTTCTGTTCAATTCCCTGAATACGCTCGATGGACTTGTTGGGGAAGACGACAAGGGGGCGCACGATTATATAGCCCAACTGGCAGTCATTTTCCGCTACGTGATGAACAAGCCCGAGGAGGTGACCCTCGAGGAGGAGTTGACGTTCACGCGCTCCTACCTATACCTGATGCAGATACGCTACGGAGCGGAGCAGCTACGGGTGGAGGAGCAGGTGGACCCGTCGTTCCTCAGGGCAAACCTGCTGGCCATCAGCGTGCAGACGCTGGTGGAGAACGCCATCAAACACAATATCATCTCCAAACAACATCCCCTCACCATCGGCATCCGCACGACACCATCCGGACACCTGGTGGTCGACAACGCGTTCCAACCACGGGTTAACCACGAAGAAGCCGACAGCGGCATAGGCCTGCAGAACCTTGCTTCGCGCTATCGTCTACGCTACCACCGCGAAATCTCAGTACAGCAAGAGCAAAACACTTTTTCCGTGACAATCCCTCTAATTTTACCCCCCCCCATCCAAACGAAAAAAAATAAAACAAGCAAAAGATTATGACTCCACTCAACCGAATCGTGATTATCGAAGACGAGAGGATCGCTGCAGCCAACCTGCAGCGCCTGCTGAAAGCCGAGCTGCCGCAGATGAAGCTGGAAGCCGTATTGGCGTCTATCGAGGAGAGCGTTGAGTATTTCTCATCCCACGAGTCGCCCGACCTCCTCTTTGCCGATATCCACCTGGCCGACGGACTGGCTTTCGACATCTTCAACTCCGTAGCCATCAACTGCCCCGTAATCTTCACCACAGCCTACGAACAGTATGCCCTCAACGCCTTCAAGGTGAACACGGTGGACTACCTGCTGAAGCCCATCAATCCTGCCGACCTCCACCACGCGATCAATAAACTGGAAAAGATACTGATGCCCGCTGACCTCGCTCCCAAGACAACAGAGCTGAAACCACTCTCCCCGGATTCCGCGCCTCAATACAAGAGCCACTTCCTGATTCCGGCCAACAACCGCCTCATCCCCCTCGAGGTACGCCAAATAGCCTGCCTCTACCTTGAGGACCGTATCACCCGGGCCATCCTCTTCGATGGCCGGCAACAAATCATGGATGGCCCCTTAGACAGCATCATGGCACAACTCAATCCCGACATCTTCTTCCGCGCCAACCGCCAATATATCATCGCCCACAACGCGATACGGGAGATTTCCATCTGGCCCATCTCCAAACTTGCCGTCTCACTCTCCGTGGCCACCCCCTCGCGCATCATCGTCCCCAAGGCACGCGTCCGCGAGTTCAAAGAGTGGTATACCAAATAAAAGAATAGCTTATTTCAGCTTCATCAGACGCTCGAGGGTCTGGCAGATGCGCGTGTTGGTTTCGGCAATCTCGCCCGAGCCGTCGACGGTGACCAAGAGCCCGGAGACACGGTAGTAGTCGAGGACGGGCTGGGTCTGCAGGTCGTAAAGCTCTATGCGATGCCGGATGACATCTTCAGTGTCGTCGGCACGGCCCGAGATGGCGGCACGTTCATGGATGCGGCGGACAAGCTCGTCGCGCGGCACATCGATGGCCACCACACAGTCTATCTTCCGTTGCAGTTTGCCAAAGAGAAACTCGAGGGTCTGGGCCTGCTGTACGGTGCGGGGAAAGCCGTCGATGATGCACCCTTCAGGGCGGTGTGGTTCGCCCTTGCGCTCGCGGTCCCAGGGGTCGACTGTGTCGTCGGGATTGGGAAGGATGGAACGGTTGGCGAGGGCACGCGCCAGAAGCGCCACCACAATGTCGTCGCCCACAAGGTCGCCACGGTTCATAATGGCATGTGCCCGCTGTCCGAGGGGGGTGCCGGCGGCAACCTCCTGGCGCAGGAGGTCGCCGGTGGAGATGTGGAGGAAGTCGTACTTCTCTGCCAATAGCTTGGCCTGGGTGCCCTTGCCGGCACCGGGGGCTCCGAAGATGACAATGTTGATCATATTGTTATTTGTGTTATTGTGTTAGCGTACGCCATCAATCTGCCGCAGGTTTCTTGATGAGCATCGACAGCACGATGCTCAACACCAAGATGCCGAGGATGACCGCCAGCGAGGCCAGCGTGGGCATATGCCAGCCGAAGAACTCGCCGCCAATCATCTTCACACCGATGAAGGTCAGCAGCACACCCAGACCGTAGTGCAACAGCCAGAAACGGTCGGCCACATTGCTCAGCAGGAAGAAGAGCGAGCGCAAGCCCATGATGGCGAAGATGTTGGACGTGTAGACAATCACGGGGTTCTTGGTCACCGAGAAGACGGCGGGGATGGAGTCGACGGCGAAGACTATGTCCGAGAACTCGATCACCAGCAGCACCAGGAACAGCGGCGTCATCTTGCCGGCATGGAAGAAGTCGTGGCCATGACTCTCGTTGGTCACGGGGAAATATTTCGAAGCGAATTTCACCACCGGATGGTTGGCCGTGTCAACCTCCTCGCCGCCTTTGTCGCGGAACATCTTCACGCCGCTGTAGATCAGCACCGCGCCGAACACCGCCAGCACCCACGAGAACTTGGTCACCAGGGCACCCAGGGCGAAGATGAAGATGAACCTCAGCACGATGGCACCGAAGATGCCCCAGAAGAGCACCCTGTGGTAGTACTCCTTCTTGATGCCGAAGCTGACAAAAATCATGATCATCACGAAGATATTGTCTATCGACAGGCTCTCCTCGAGGAAATAACCCGCCAGAAACTCCTGCGTCATCTCGCTGCGGTAGTCCTGCACGCTGCCTCCGAACTCCGCGGCCAATGTGGCAGCGTCGGGCGGCATCATCCAGTCGCCGAAGAAATACACCAGCACGGCAAACACCATCGCCAGACCGACCCAAATGCCTGTCCACATGGCGGCTTCCTTCACGCTCACCACCTTGTCCTTCTTGTGGAACACAAAGAGATCCAGCACCAGCATCACTACCACAAAGACCATGAAGACACTAAAAAACAATACGTTCATATACAATATTTTTATTCGTTCTACGTTTACGTTTTTCGAGTTCAGTAACCCTAAAACATCAAAAACCACATAAGAACGGAAAACATGGCAAAATATTGTGAACTTTTTGCAACTTTTTTCAAAATCGGCACCTTCACCATCGGTGGCGGCTACGCCATGATACCACTCATCCAGCGCGAAGTCGTCGAACGCCGCCGCTGGCTCAGCGAAACCGAGATGCTCGACGCCATAGCCCTCTCGCAGACCATGCCGGGCATCCTGGCCGCCAACATCGCCGCCCTCGTAGGCCAGCGGCTCCGCGGCGTGAAGGGGGCGCTGGTGGCTGTGGCGGGCAACATCGTGATGCCCATCGTCTTCATCATCCTCATCGCCGCCCTCTTCCAGCGCTTCAAGGACATCCCCGCCGTGCAGCATGCCTTCATGGCCCTGCGTCCTGCCGTCGTGGCACTCATCGCCGCACCCGTCTTCACCCTCGCCCGCAAAGCCGGCGTCACCCTCCGCACCGCCTGGATTCCCCTCCTCGCCGCACTCCTCATCTGGCTCCTCGGCGTCAGCCCCGTCCTCGTCATCCTCGCCGCCCTCGCCGCCGGCTACCTCTACGCCAAACTCTCCCCCACCCATAACTCCTAAACTGGAGCGCCGGCGTCCCGCCGGCATACCAAGAATAAAATTAGAAATCAGAACTTAGAACTTAGAATTTAGAAATCAGAAATTAGAAAAAAACTCTTAACTCATAACTTTTAACTCATAACTGAAATAAAATGCTCCTCCTCACCCTCTTCTACACCTTCCTGCTCATCGGCCTCTTCACCTTCGGCGGAGGCTATTCGATGATTGCCCTCATCCAGAACGCCGTCGTCGACGACCACGCTTGGCTCACCGCCGAGGAGTTCGCCGACATCCTGGCCATCAGCCAGATCACCCCCGGCCCCGTGGGCATCAACACCGCCACCTATGCCGGCTACTCCGCCGCCATCGCCGAAGGCTACCCCACGGCCCTGGCCATCGCCGCCGCTGTCATCGCCTCGCTGGCCGTGCTCATCCTGCCGCTGACGCTCATCCTCGTCGTGGGACGCTGGCTCCTGCGCCACAAGGACCAGGCCCCCTTCGACACCCTCTTCCGCCTCCTCCGCCTCACCGTCATCGGCCTCATCGCCGCCGCCGCCCTCGCCCTCTTCCCCGCCGCCTTCGCCCCCACGCCCTCCGGCACCGTCACCCTTTTCAATTCTCAATTCTCCATTTTCAATTTAATAATCTTCGCCGTCGTCTTCACCCTCTCCATCCTGCCAAGAAAATGGTTCTCCACTCTCCGCTCTCCACTCTCCGCTCTCCAATCCCCCATCACCCTCATCCTCCTCTCCGCCCTCGCCGGCCTCATCATCTACTGACCACCCCCGCACACGATGTGCCACCCAAGCCCTCCCCCTAAGTCCAAGAGGAGTCCCCAAAGGCGATGTGGCATCCAGGCTCTCTCCCTAAGTCCAAGAGGAGCCCCCAAAGGCGATATGGCTTCCAGGCTCTCCCCCTAAAATAGGGGGAGTCCCCGAAGGGGAAGGGGGTAAAAAACTAGTTTTAGCAAAAAATAATTAACGGCCAATTACACGACAATTAACGTTAAAATGCATCCCAGCTCTCCCCCTAAGATAGGGGGAGTCCCCGAAGGGGAAGGGGGTAAAAAACTAGTTTTAGCAAAAAATAATCAACGGCCAATTACACGACAATTAACGTAAAAAAACCTCCTCGTCCCCTCACTAACAAGACGATGCGAAAAAAACCGTGCTATCCGTGATATCCGTGTTCCCCCGTCCTTAGCCGCAAATTCTGCGGCTAATAAGCCGAAAAAGCATGAACACAAACACGTACGCCACTGTATTCCACATAGTTAAACAAATCCTCAAATAATTCTGAACCTAACAGGAATAGTAAAACATCGCAGTCTACACCCCATTTTTTTTATAAAAAATACAATTATGTAAAGATATTTTTGTGTAAAAAAAATACAATATTGAAAAAAATGTGTATATTTGCACCAATAATTTAAAAATGAAAAATATGTAGAAAATAGATAATAGACAATAACATAATAGCGATTCGTGCTATTCTTGACTACCAAATTTCCACATTGTCCCGGCTCGGGATGCTACAATCAAGAATGGTCATCGAAACGCCGTTCATCGGCGTGGAATGACTTGTTGGATTGTAGAGGGCGTGGAAACCCTGGTAGTCAGACAGAGAAACGTTCCACGCTATTCTTTTTGCACTCCGCGCCCGATGACACTATACCGCAAATACCAATACAGTACCGACAAACAGTTTGTCGCCGACCTGATAGCCGGTAACGAACGAGCCACAGAGTTTCTTCTCTATGGCCGATTCAGATCTCTGCTGGTATACAACGCTCAGAAGGCGGCCAAGACCCATCTCACCCCAGGAACCTCGTCCGACCCTGCCGACCTCATACATGAGCTCTATATTTATCTGCAGAACGACCACTGGGCCAAACTGCGCAAATACGACCCATCGTTGCCTTTCGAGAAGTGGCTGTCTGTGGTAAGCTACCGTTTCTTTAAGGACCACACGCTTTCCATGCTCGACGCACAGCGGCAGACCTCCGTCAGCCGGCTGGCGGACAGCGAGGTGGAGCGCATCTACTCGCAGGGCGAGACACATCTGTCCTCCCTGATGATGGACCTACGCGATGCGTTGAACAGGCTCGACTCGGAGCGCGACCGCAATATCCTCCAATCCCTTTTGGTCGACGACGAGGAGCCCACAGCGGTTGCAGCCCGATTCGGAATTACCATCGACAACCTCTATAATATCAAACGACGCGCTCTCGCCAAGCTCATTCGGGAACTCGAAATCAAACGAAAATAATTTTTTTTCACTTTACGTGATAGATTCCTGTTGCCACCTCCCTATTGTAAAAGTGATGACAGACGCAGAACATATCTCCGACGAAATGCTGACCCGCTGGCTTTGCGGTCAGTCCACCCCCGACGAGGAGGCCGCCGTACTCGACTATCTGGCCGAGAGCGATGAACACCTCGACGGGCTTCTCACGGTATCCGCTTCTGTCAGGCTGACGGAAGAAGCAAAGCCCGTGCGCCGTGTAAAACACCTGTGGCCTACGGCCTCCATAGCCGCCAGCGTGGCCTTGCTGCTGGGCATCGGCATAGGTCTTTGGAATCAATCATCGGGCAGCTCGCCTGGAATGGATGCCGCTCCTGCCTATGGGGAGTTGGACTCTATTGTGGAACCAAACATGGAGGAATGCCTATGAAAACGACAAAACATACCATGCGGCATATCCTGTACGTCTGCCTGTTATTCTGTTTTCAACTTTCTGTTATTAATTCCGCCACCGCCCAGGTGGTACCCGACAGCTACCGCCAACAGAAACAGCAGGAATACACCCATTTCGCCGATTCCATCCTTACCGATTTCGCCCGCTATCTAGAACACCTTTGGACCGAGTACCAACTCTTCGAGGGTGAGATGTCGCCACGCGATACAAAGCCCGTCGAGCAGCCGGTCATCGACACCGTCGACCCCAATGACGACAGCCTCAAGACCGACCGTCAGATTCCCTATGGCGAGTACAGCGTACAGAAGGACGAAAAGCGAGAGCATCGCGTGCCCGACGTGCAGAATATCCAACGGCAGAACTACGAGGTCACTTTCTATGGGCGCCGTCTCAACATCATGCTCCCCAAGGGCATAGCAGACCTTCGCTTGGGTGGCACACGCGAGCGTCATGTGGCTCGATTCTGGAAGCGCTTGGCCGAACAGCATGCCGAGCAAAGCGTCGCCTCTCTCGACCAGCAACGACGCAACCTCTACCTTGGCGACTGGGGTCTCTTCGACCTCGTGCGCCACCTCGCTACCTGTGTCTATCCCGAACGGCCCAACGAGCAGGCCATCCTGTCGGTGTTCCTGTTGAACGTCATGCATTTCGATGTCCGCATGGGACGCGTGGGTGATCAACTGGTGGTGCTTGCCAATACCGGCAACCTCCTCTACAACATCCCCTATATTGAAGTGGGAGGCACTCGCTACTACGCCTTCGGTCCGCAGCCACTCAAAGGGAAAATCCGCACCTACGACCAGCAGCCCACTGGGGCCGACAGCCCGATGGACATGCACCTCGACTATTCTCCGCGTCTGGGCGATAATCCTTCGACCAGAACTTTTACAGGCGAGCTATCGGGAAAGACAGTATCGCTGCAGGTCAACCAGTCGCTGATGGACTTCTACGCCCGTTATCCGCAGACGGAACTCTCTGTCTACGCTTCGGCCGCCATGGGCGAGACTTTTGCCGCCGCCCTTGAGCAACAGTTCGCCCCCATTGTCGGCCAGCAGAATCACGTGAAGGCCCTCAACAGCCTGCTCCTCTTCATGCAGAAGGGCTTCGCCTACCAGGCCGACCGCAAACAGTTCGGCCACGAGAAGAACTTCTTCTGCGAAGAGAACTTCTACTATCCCGCCAACGACTGCGAGGACCGTGCCGTCCTCTTTGCCCGTATGGTGCAGCTGTTGCTCGGCTTGGATGCCGTCTTGCTGGTATACGACAACCACGTGGCCGCAGCCGTGCATATCCCCGGGCAGAAAGTGCGAGGCCACCACCTCGACATCGACGGCCGACGCTTCATGGTCTGCGACCCCACCTGCATCGGAGCCAAAGTCGGCGACCTCAGCCGGAAATATCGTTACGAAAAAGCAAATATTGTGTCGGTAAAATAATAAAATGAAGATTACGATGAAAAAAGATGAGTTTACGATTTGGAATTTCCTGCATGGATTGTTTTGGTCAATCCTGATCGCCATACTTGTTGTCCCTTTATGTGCAGTCTTCTCCAACCCACCGTCCCGCTCCTTAACAACATGGCTCTTGTTAGCCTATATTGCCCTAGATATAACTTTAGCGATAATGTATCGTGTTCTCACCATCCCTTCCGACAAGAGAATCATTAGCAAACTGAAAAAAGCAGGATATGAATGTGGATTACATGAAGGGAAAATTTACTTCAAGAAAAACAATTGCAACTGGACGATCTGCACATACAGTATTTCGAAACACTATCGAAGGATTGTTTTTTATTTGCGCTTTAACGCAGAAGACCTTGACAGGGACCCTCCCCTTGCGAATAAAATAGTTTGTATTGTCGGTCAAAGAAATCCTGACGTAGTTACCAATTGGAATGGAAAAAATGCTGTAAGATTCATATATTTTACCGTTTTCTCTTCGACCAAGGATATCCTTCGGGAATTTGAATCTGCTACATATGCTATATCTTCTACTGTTTTAGAGTTCAATGAATTTAAAGAAAGTGCTTTTGGCGAGGCAAATCATGCAGCAGAACATAAGGTAGGGTTCCAATATGGCGACCAGACTGAATCCGAGAGCAAAGACATACGAGCCAATAAAGAAACAGAAACAACAAATTAAAAACATACAACAATGAAACGTACAATTATCCTTCTGGCCGCAACGGCCACGCTGCTCTTCGGAGCCTGCAAGAGCAACAAACCTATCACCCAGGAGCAAATGGGCAACCGCGAAGTCGAACTGCCGTGTGCCGGTGCTGCACAGGACAATAGCGAATACTTCGGCGGCATGGGCGTCGGTGAGAATGTCAACATGCAAAACGCCCGCTTGGCAGCACTCAACGCCGCCAAGAGTATGATCAACGCCAAAATCGGCGGCCTCGCCAAAGGACTCTCCACCGACTATGTCCGCACCCAGTCGGGAGCCGCCCAGCAGGACGACGTGCAGCGTCTCGCCGAGCGCGAAATCACACAGGTCATCGAACGTGTTCTCAACGATGCCGAGCAGGTGTGCGAAAAGATGTACCAGACTCCCAACGGCACCTATCAAAGCCACATCGCCATCCGCATCAACAAAAAGGAACTGGCCAACAAGATGGCCACAGCCCTCAGCGACGACCAGAAACTCGAGGGTATGTTCCACCGCGACCAGTTCCGCAAATGGGCCGAGGAGTACATGAAGAAAATGAAAGGTGAGGATTGATGAAACGTACACACTTCATCATCATATTACTGTTGGCAAATGTAGCCGCCTGGGGATCCAAGCGGCTACCGCCGTGGATGAACGAGCTGCCCAAACCGGGCAACAGCACCTATATCTATGTCCGCGAGGCGGGCGAAGGCACTACCCTCTCCGAAGCCCACAACCAGGCCATGCTGCGTGTGATGCAGAGTACCGCCAACCGACTTGGACGTCCGTTCGACATCAACGAGGTAGACAAGGCGCTGGCGGGTGGCAACGACTACCAGACCCTCAGCCGACAGTACAACATACCCATCAACAAGGTAGACCAGTACGACCAGCAGCTGGCCGACGATACCTTCCGCGTGTGGGTGCTCTGCCAGGTGGCCGTCAGCGGCAACATCCAGCCCGTGTGGGAGGAACTGCGCCGCGAGGGTGAAATCAACAACTGGACCTCTCTTGCCAAGAGCGCCGTCGTGCCGGGTCTCGGACAGATGGGCAAGGGCTACTCCACCGAAGGAGCGCTGACCCTTGGGGGCGAGCTCCTGCTGGTGGGAACAGGCATAGGATGCTACTTCATGGCACACCACCAATTGGAGATTATGCGTGATGCCTCAACCCAATATACTGATTGGAGCACTGCAAGGAACACCTACAACACACTTCGGACGGTCTCCTACATCGCTTGGGGCAGTGCTGCTGTACTGTATGCCTTCAATCTCTACAGGGCTTTCTCTATGCAGCCCAAGCGTACATCTGGTATTGCCTTTGCTCCGTCGCTGATGCCTACTTACGATGGATTAACCCCTACTATCTCATTAACTTTCAACTTCTGACATTATGAAACGAGTGCTTTGGATACTGATACCGTTGTTGCTGACTTCTTGCATCAAGGATTTGGAGCAAGAAGGTGTATATACCGAAGGGATAGTGAAAGGTCGTGTGCTGGAACGCACAACACAGCAACCCGTCGGTGGGCTTACCGTGAGGCTTGTCTGCAATGACGCCACACTCAACACCACTATCACCGCCAATGACGGAACATTCACTCTGAAACTTGAAGCCGAGCGGCAGGCTGACGGCTGCCGTGTGGTAGTCAGTGCCGACTCGTTGTATGTTGGATGCAGTGCCGATGTGCCGAATGGAGGCTATGGTCGTCAGGAGTATGACCTTGGTGTGTTGTATGTCGATGGCCCTGGTCTTCCGATTGTGCATACCAATGCCGTACCTAATGATGCTGTCAGTGCCACCTCTGTCACACTGACCGGCACAGTTGCTGATGACCACCGTTCCGCCATCACGAGTCGTGGGTTCGCTTACAGCATCCTGCAATATCCTACACTCTCTGATGGCAGTGTGTCGGTTGGAGGTACGTTGGGCAACTTCACCGCCACCGTTACGGGCCTGCAGCCTGGCACCATCTACTATGTACGTGCCTACGCCACCAACGGGGTAGGCACCGCCTACGGAGAACAGCAGACCTTCACTACCCCCAGCGGTCTGCCTACGGTGCAGACGGCCGCTGAGGTCACCTTGACGGGTAGCGGCGCGGCGCAGTGTGGCGGCACCGTCACGGACGACGGCGGCTTCTCCGTCACCGCGCGCGGCGTATGCTGGAGTGTGTCGCCCGAACCTACCATCAGCAACCTTCACAGCACCGATGGCAACGGTCTGGGTACCTTCGTCAGCACTCTTACAGGCTTGCAGCCGAGCACCACCTACTATGTGCGCGCCTATGCCACCAACGCCAACGGCACCGTCTATGGAGAACAGCGTACTGTCACCACCCCTAGCGGACTGCCGTCAGTCACTACAACGGTTGCCACTGGCATTACCTCTTCAAGTGCCATCTGTGGTGGTGACGTGACGGCAGATGGGGGATACACCGTCATCCAGCGTGGAGTATGTTACAGCACCACTCCTGGCCCCACCACATCAAGTCCTCACACTGCAGATGGCAGTGGTACCGGCACATTTGTCAGCAATCTCACATCACTTTCTGCTAATACCACATACTATTATCGCGCTTATGCCACTAATGCCACAGGGACGGTATATGGAACGGAGAATACATTTACAACCATCGCACAATAAAGAAACTATGAAGAATGGGGTAAATAGTACAGAAAAATTATGTCAATCCGTGCCTCCACAGGGTCGGCAGCCACAGCACGGGGATGGTTCGGAGATCCTTCGACGGTGTTTCGGTGAAGATTTGTTTAAATATAGATTAAACCTCCCTCGAAAATTACATACAAACAAAAACTAAATATCATATGATTAGTATTACAACAGCCGCTTCGTTGTTTGGGCCATTAATCAGTTTATTAAACCCATTTTTAAGCCGTTTTAAAAACCCTCGATTGGCGATATCTTTGGATATTCCGAACTGTGTATTTTCAAATATCCCTGAAGGATTAGCATATACACAACCCCATTCTGGCCCGCTTACTACAGATGAATTGGTTTGGGGTAGAAGTATTAATTGGACTATCAAGATGACGATAAAGAACAATTCGTCAATTCCTGCATATAATATCAAATGGGAATTTCCTTGTCAGCAGGGAGTAAAAATTCCACAGCTACCACAACAATTTAGTTTGCAGAAAAATGAAGAAAAGGAGTTTGATCTCAAAGTAGAACATTTTGCAGAAATGAATACTACAGAAATGCGGTATAAACTAAGGTGTGGCATAATGCCATATTTCCTTGATTATATTCAATTGATATTATCCTTCAACAAAGAATCGGGAAGAAAATATTGGTTAGGTCACGTCACGTCAAAACATGGTGGGAGTTTGAATGTTCAGACTAATATAAGATCTATTTGTATACGAAAAATCAGAAGATTCACTAAAAAACAAAAATAATATGATAAAAACCGTAATTACAGATATGAGCAGTGAAGATGCAAATAGATTTTTCTTGCGAGAAAAAAACTACTGTTCTCTTGACTTGCCAAAATATTTTGATTTTCAACTATTGTTGGATAAGATAAACGAGAGATACACTTCGGCGGGTTATCGTGTAATAAAACAGAATAGTCACTTCTGGCTTGACATCCCTGAAATAAAAGGGAGTAAAGATTGGCCGTCAAATCATAATGATGTTTCGTGTCATCTTGTTGTCAATAAAGATGGACATTATGATTGGCGCTCATTGCAAATTCTCAATCCAATTCTTTATGTGATAATAGTTAATGAGATAACACAAAAGGATAATTGGAAACAGATTACAGATCGATTCCGGATTTTTCAACTAAATAGTAGAATCAAATGTATGAGTTTGCCATTTAGTAAATCGGATGGTGGCTCAAGTGATAAAGGTGAAACCATTACAAATTGGTGGAGCGAAATAGAACAGCAATCATTGGAATTGTCTATGCGCTATAAATACATGCTATCTACAGATATTACAAATTGCTATGGTTCAATTTACACTCACGCTATTTCTTGGGCATTACATGGAAAACAATATGCAAAAGAAAAACGAAATGACGATATTATTGGCAATCGAATAGATGCCATTATACGGTGGTTTACATATGGTGAGACTTGTGGTATCCCACAAGGTAGCGTTTTGATGGACTTTATTGCCGAGATGGTTCTTGGTTATATTGATTATGAGTTGACACAAAAAATCTATGAGAACTTACATGAAGATATTGATTATACAATATTGCGCTATCGGGATGACTATAAGATTTTCGCTAATACAAAAGAAGATGTTGCCAAAATAGCGAAGCTATTGACTACAGAGCTCGAAGATGTCAATTTTCGACTTAACCCATCTAAAACTTGCATAACAGACCATATTATACAAGGTGCTTTAAAACCGGATAAGTTCTATTGGATGGAAGCTAAAACAGAACTGCCAAGTTTACAGAAGCACTTGTTACTTATACATTCCTTAGCTGAGAAACATCCAAATTCTGGCAGTTTAATTACTGCTTTGAAGAATTTTTTCGATAGAATTACACCAGAGACTTTTGTGAAAGATAATAGTTCCTCAAACGTGTTATCAGCAATAATGATTGACATAATTTATCACAATCCAAAAGTCTATCCAGTTGCAATCCCCATTCTTGGAAGAATACTTGACCTGCAAGGTTGTCAAATCCTTCGTAAGGATGTTCTGAAAAGACTTAATGATAAAATAAGCACAGTACCATATACTCAATTTGCCGATTTATGGTTGCAGCGCTTGACGATTAAACAAGACCGTTCTACAGAGTATTCTGCTCCCTTATGTAAAGTCGCATATGATAATCATGTTAAGATTTGGAATAATGAATGGGCAAGTGGTGATTTAAAAACAATAGTTGATAGCACCTCAATAATCAATGATGATGTTATTAAAAAAATGAATGAATCGCCAGATTCAAAAGAGATAGAGATATTTATGGACAAATACAATTTGTAAAATGAAAAAGATACTTTTTACAATCCTGCTGTTTTCATTATCAGTTCATATTTACGCCTACGACTTTTCGGCGGTATGCAGTACGGGACAGACGTTGTATTACAATATTTTGTCAGATTCTACTATTGAGGTAACGTGCCCTCAAAGAAACACGTGGCCACATTATTATGGGTATGCAGAACCTTCCGGAGATATTATAATATCAGAAAGCATATTATATAATGGCGTTTTATATAGAGTAGTTAGAATTGGAGAGTCTGCATTTGATGGAAATTATTCAGGGATAAACTCTGTAATGATACCATCATCCGTTACTCAAATAGGGGATTATGCTTTTCGTGATTGCAACAATATCCACAAACTTGTCATCCCCGACAGTGTAACCAGCATTGGCAACTCTGCATTCTACGGCTGCTCCGGTATCGACAGTCTTTGGCTCGGCTGCGGTCTTACTTCCATTGGCGACGCCGTCTTCCAAGGTTGTAGCAGTTTGAAATACATGTACTACAATGCAAGGAACTGCACAGCACAACTATTTGGTTCAAGAAGAAGCTCGCTGTTTGATAATACAAGCACTCCAGATTTCACCACACTCGTGATTGGTGATTCAGTGAAGTCAATCCCTCAGTATGCGTTCTATAATAGGTCTGGCTTGGACAAAATAGTCATCCCCGACAATGTCACCAGCGTCGGAAGCTACGCTTTCTCTGGCTGCTCCGGCATCGACAGTCTCTGCCTCGGCAGCGGTCTGACTTCAATCGGCAATTCTGCATTCAGCGAATGTACCAATATACACAGACTCGTCATTCCCGACAATGTCACCAGCATCGGGGACTACGCTTTCTCTGGTTGTTCCGGCATCGACAGCCTTTGGCTCGGAAGCGGTCTGACTTCAATCGGCAGTTCTGCATTCTGTGGGTGTGGCGGGTTAAAATTTATGTACTACAACGCTCAAAATTGCTCGTCACAACTATTTTACACAAGTAGCAGCTCACCGTTTTACAGTACAAACACACCGAATTTCACCACACTCGTGATTGGTGATTCAGTGAAGTCAATCCCTCAGTATGCGTTCTATAATAGGTCTGGCTTGGACAAAATAGTCATCCCCGACAATGTCACCAGCGTCGGAAGCTACGCTTTCTCTGGCTGCTCCGGCATCGACAGTCTCTGCCTCGGCAGCGGTCTGACTTCAATCAGCAGTTCTGCATTCAGCGGATGTACCAATATACACAAACTCATCATCCCCGACAATGTCACCAGCGTCGTAAGCTACGCTTTCTCTGGCTGCTCCGGCATCGACAGCCTTTGGCTCGGCAGTGGTCTGACTTCAATCGGCAGTTCTGCATTCCAGGATTGTAGCGGGTTAAGATTTATGTACTATAACGCAAAAAATTGCGCTACACAACTATTTCGCCCTGATAACAGCTCCCCATTTTGCAATACTAACACTCCGTATTTCACCACTCTTGTAATAGGGGACTCCGTGAGGTCAATTCCTCATAATGCGTTCTACAACAGATCAAGTTTAGAAAAACTAACCATTCCCGACAACGTTACCAGTATCGGGGCTTACGCTTTCTACGGCTGTTCCGGCATCGACAGCCTTTGGTTGGGCAGTGGTCTGACATCGATCGGAAATTACGCATTTCAGAGGTGTAGCGACATTCGCACGCTTATTATCCCAGATAGTATCATATCTATTGGAGGTTACGCATTTGCAGAATGTAATAATTTAACAAACACAATAACAGGCTATATCCATACATTAGGGAATAGAGTTTTCTATAACTGCGACAATCTTCTTTCCGTCACTACTAACGCCAACACCATCGGCAGAAACGCTTTTGCCAACTGCGACAGGCTTGTATCTGTCACCCTTGGTGACTCTGTACAGACATTGGGCAATGGCGCTTTCAGTGGATGCTTCCGGTTGCAGAATATTGACCTTGGAGGGGTTACCGCTATTGGCGACAGTGCTTTCAGCGGGTGTGTGCGGTTGGAGAGACCTGAACTGCCGGAGGGGCTAACCTCGATAGGGACACGGGCTTTTGACGGATGCAACGTGCTGGCAGGCAAACTGACGTTCCCGGCAACGGTTACCAGCATTGGGAACTATGCATACAACGGCGTGGGGACGGTAACGGAGATTGAGATGCAGGGGGCAACACCACCTACAATTTACGAACACACCTTTAACTCGGTGAGCAACAGCGTGCCAGTCAGTGTGCCCTGTGGCGCTGTGCTCAACTACTACACCACCAACTACTGGGAGAATTTCTCCACTATCGTGGAGGCGCCGCCCTACAAGCTCACGGTGAGCACGAACAACGAAACGATGGGCAGCGCCGCGGTGAGCCAGCAGCCCACCTGCAGCAATCACTCGGCCATCATCCAGGCGACAGCGGAGACAGGATTCCACTTCATCCAATGGAGCGACGGCAACGGCACCAACCCCCGCACCGTCAACATGACGCAGGACAGCAGCTTCACCGCCATCTTCGTGCCCAACAACAGCCAGATCACCGTCGTGCCCAACGACCCGCTGAGGGGTACTACTTCCGGCTCCGGCACCTACGGATACAATGCCCCCGTGACGATGACGGCGACGGCATACGACGGATACCACTTCCTGAAATGGAACGACGGCAACACGCAGAACCCACGTTATATGGCAGCTGTGCGCGATACCACCTTCACCGCCATCTTTGTTTCTAACGTCAGCACCATCACCGTCAGTAACGCTAACCCCGACTGGGGCAACGTGAGCGGCAGCGGCGTGTATTATTACATGAACCTGGTGAGCCTCACAGCGACACCGATGTATGGCTACCACTTCAGCCGCTGGAATGACGGCAACACGCAGAACCCGCGCACCGTCACCGTCATGCAGGACTCCAGCTTCACCGCCTATTTCGCCGTGAACACCTACAGCATTGTGGGCACGAGCAACAGCACCGCGATGGGCAGCGTGACAGGTGGCGGCACCTACACCTACCTGCATGAGATGTCACTGACCGCCACGCCGGCCTTCGGCTACCACTTCGTGCAATGGAACGACCAGAACACCGACAATCCGAGGACCATCACCGTGACACGCGACTCGGCCTTCACGGCCCAGTTCGCCGCCAACAGCTACAGCATCACGGCGGAGCCCAACGACCCCACGATGGGCAGCGCCTACGGCAGCGGAGCCTATAACTTCAACACCACCGCCACGCTGACGGCGGTGGCGGAATACGGCTACCACTTCACGCAATGGAGCGATGGAGTGACGGACAACCCGCGCACCGTCACAGTGCAGAATTCCGCCACATACACGGCGCAATTCGAGATCAACAGTTTTATTCTCACGGTGCAGAGCAGTAACCCCGCCATAGGCACGACGAGCGGAGGAGGCAGCTACAACTACCTGACGCCCGTGAACATTACGGCCAACCCCAACGCGGGCTACCACTTCACGCAGTGGAGCGACGGCAACACCGACAATCCACGTTTAGTGAGTGTCACACAGAATGCCACCTATACAGCTCAGTTCGCCATCAACAGTTATGCCGTCAGCGTGACCTGCAACAATAGCAGTATGGGCAGTGTGAGCGGCAGCGGCACCTACAACCACAATAACACGGCAACACTGACGGCCACCGCCTACTACGGCTACCACTTCGTGCAATGGCAGGACGGCAATACGCAGAACCCGCGCACAGTGGTGGTGACCGACTCGGCTCAGTACACGGCAGAGTTCGCCTACAACAGCTACCTCGTCACCACCAACAGCAGCAACGTGACCATCGGCACCGCCACGGGTGGAGGCAGTTACAACTACCTGAGCCAGGTGGCGCTGACAGCGGTGGCGGCACCGCACTACCACTTCACCATGTGGAACGACAGCATCGAGGATAACCCGAGGACCATCACCGTGACGCGTGACACGGTGTTCACCGCCCACTTCGCCATCGACCGCCACACGATAGGTGTGCTGACGGACGATGCCACCCGGGGCACCACTTCGGGCAGCGACACGGTCGACTACAATACCGCCGTATGGATTGGCGCCACCGCCAACTACGGATACCACTTCACGGCATGGAACGACGGCAACAGCAGCAATCCTCGCCGGGTGGTGATTTCGCAGGACACCCTCTTCACCGCCAGCTTCGCTCCCAACCAGTATACGGCTACCTGCATGGTGAACGACAGCACGATGGGCACGGCGGCAATTGCCACATCGGCAATGCAGGCAGGGATGCCTGTGTACCAAGGAGACTACCTGACCCCGCTGACCATCACGGCCACTGCCCATTACGGATACCACTTCACAGGGTGGAGCGACGGAGTGACGGACAATCCGCGCGCCCTCACCCTGAGGCAGGACACCTCTTTAACTGCCCTCTTCGCAGTCAACACCTACACGGTCAGCGTCGCTGCTGCCGACAGCACGATGGGCACCGTGGGCGGATCGGGGACATACAACTACCTGTCTCAGGTGAACATCAGCGCTAACGCATCAGCGCACCACCACTTCCTCCAATGGAACGACGGCAATACGAGCAATCCTCGCATGGTGACGCTGACGTCGGACACGGCCTTCACAGCCATATTCGAAGAAGATGAGCAGTACACCATCGTGGTGAACGTCAACGACTCGGCAAGAGGCAGCCTGACGGTGGGCACGCAGGCTGGCGTCGGCTCGTACCAAGCGGACTATTATATGGGCGAGAACGTCACCCTTATAGCCACGGCCAACGAGCACTATTACTTCTCGCAATGGAGCGACGGAGTGACCTCGAATCCAAGAGTGGTGACCGTCATTGGTGCCGCCACCTATACTGCCGTCTTCGAGCCAGTGAGCTATCCGGTAATGGTCACCGCCAACGACTACTCGATGGGAAGCGTGAGCGGCACAGGAAGCTACCCCTATGGCAGTACGGTGACAATAGCAGCACAGGCATTTGACAACTACCGCTTCATCAGCTGGAGCGACGGTGACACAATGGCTGTGCGCAGCATCACCGTCACAGGCGACATGCAGTTTGAAGCCCGCTTCGAGGCAAGGAGCCACGAAGGCATAGACGATATTGATGGAGAGCACATTACAGTGAGTGTGACGGACAGACGCATCGTCGTATTGGGGACTACAGATGACTACACCATCTATGACCTCGCGGGACGGAGACATGCGCCAACGGAGGCACTTGCAACTGGTGTTTACCTCGTGCAGGTGGGGCGCTGGACAAAAAAAGTGTTGGTAATGTAATGGAAAAAGGTAAATATCATTACGAACAATAGTTATGCCAAAATAATATATTGATAAAACATATTAGCAATAGTTCATCCAATAATATCTGAGCGTATAAATGAGTATGTAGATGAGCATGTAGAAGTGCATCACCAGAATGTCTCCAGCAGGTCGCCAACAAGTACCCAGGAAGTTCCCAGCAGGTACATCTCAGGTTGAAAACAGGTACATTGGAGGTCGAATGCAGGTACAAACCATATACAAGCACACCGTAAGCACCACACCCGCACCCACCACTGCCAGCCACCACACCACCGACGGCAGCGGCACGGGCCCATTTGTCAGCCACCTCACCCCCCTCTCGCCGGGTACCGCCTACTACTACCGCGCCTACACAACCAACGCCATGGGCACCGTGTACGGCGAGGAAAGGACGTTGTTGACGAATTAAGGTTTAATACACACTACTCATATACAATCATCCGGGCAAGCGTAAGAAAATAGTCGTTGCTCCAGATATCAAGTGCACGAGGACTCTTGACGAAGGGCGATACATCCGCCTTTACTTGATTAATATCGGTAGAACCCAGTCGATCATTAATCAAATCTATGATTTGGGACTTGCTGACATTCTGTCCATTGAATTCCATTATCCTTGTCTGCAAATGATGTATATTCAAAGGTATTTGATTCTTCACATACCATTCGAAATCATACCAATCACGGCCTTTGGGTCTGTTTTTCCATTGTCTAAACAACAGTGCGTGCACCTTTCCCGCAAAAAGGTTGGGAAGTGTCAAACAACGGGTCATGAAGGAGAACGGCTGCAAGAGCAGGCGCTGTTCCGTTTCAAACTCCAGAGGAGGATCGACGTCGACTTCAATCTTTATCTTCAGGCTTTTCTCTGTCGTGAATGCAAGATTATACACATCGGTGTTATCCTTCAAAAAGGCCGACTCCACTTTCCCAATTGTTTTTTTCCCTTTTTTCGAGATCTCGACCGCGCGACCCAATAGGCGACATTCATCTATGATATACGGGAAATACTTCTCCATTGAGAAACCAGAATCTTTACGAAGAAGAGAGAAATCAAGATCTTCCGAGAAACGGTCAAGTCCATGGAAGATTCTCAGACATGTGCCACCGTAGAAAGCAGCCTCTTCAAAAAATCCTCCTCGGTATAGCCCACAGAGTACTACCTGCTGCAAGACTTCGCAGATGGCATTATGGCGGTTCTCTGCTGTGGTTGTGTCGTATCGCGACAGCATCTGTTCAAACACATCTTTCATTTGCTATCAGGGTTATAAGTTGGTCAATCATTTTTGACTTTGTCTTCGCCAACATCCTACACTCTTCCAATATGTTGGTGTCGAAATCCACAAGGGCACTTACCTCCAACCGCAGATCGTCCTCGAGATATTCCTTAAAGCCTTTTAGGCTCTGAATATTCAATCTGGGTGTTTTTAGCAGCAAATCGCACAAAGCCTTCTCTGGACTGGCGATAAGATACATATAGCCATCCTGTTGTTCTTGCCTCATTCCTGCCGAGAAATAGCCAACATCGCATTGGTGGTAACTGAAAAGGCCGAGAGGAGTATCAAAATTGCGACTGTGCTTGATGGTCAACGACTGTATTTCATACACACGTTCAGGAATAAGTCCATAGTGACGAAGGGCCGTATGCATACTAACATAAGAAGGTCCATACAGATGATTTGCGATGAGTGGCAACGATAAAGTGGCGCCATCATCGGCACTGCGGACATAAAGGCCTTTTTTTAGCCTGATGATGCGCTTTTCTTGCTCCAGTCGCCTTGCCTTGTCGTTGATTCTCTTCGTTCCAGAGAACAACGATAACAGAACAGAAGACTGAAAAGGAGCACTACCAACCTGATTAAGTGAGTCTTTCTCCATTTTTTATTAAATATATGCAACTGCAAATATACAAAATTTCGTACAGATAAACGAAAAAAAATCGTTTTTCTATACGAAATTTTACATTGTTCGTTATAAGACGCTTCGATAAATCAACAAACACATAGCCCTGCAGGCAAAAATCTTGTAAATATTATAAATCTTTGTTGACGCACATTACTGTGAGTGTGACGGACAGATGCATCGTCGTAATGGGGGCCAAAGATGACTACACCATCTATGACCTCGCGGGACGGAGACATGCGCCAACGGAAGCACTTGCAACCGGTGTATACCTCGTGCAGGTGGGGCGCTGGACAAAAAAAGTGTTGGTAATGTAATGGAAAAAGGTAAATATCATTACGAACGAATGTCTCCAGCAGGTCGCCAACAAGTACCCAGGAAGTCCCCAGCAGGTACATCTCAGGTACATCTCAGGTCGGAAACAGGTACATTGGAGGTCGAATGCAGGTACAAACCATATACACATACGACGTAAAACATTCATTCAGTACAAACTAAATTCGTAGCAAGAGGTCATCAACGTTCTCTTCTTGTCCTACGACGCTCTTCCTCCGCTCTAACTCCGGTCTAACTCCGCTCCAGCTCCGCTCGAAATCGTCTCCGCTCGCAGCACATGCTCCGGCCTCACGCCTGCTCCTTAATGAAGAAAAACAAGAAGGCGTATAGCAGGAAAAAGGAAGCACCGAAATGTTTGGGATAAAACAAAAAAAAAACAGGAGACCCTATTAATTGGGGGCGAATCGGCTCAAAAAAAAGAGTATTATGTGTATTTTTTTTACAAAATGATCCGATAATCGAAAATTTTTCACTATTTTTGCACCGATTTTAATATACAATAACAATGGATCTTTCGCGGGAAATACTACAATATCTGCACTATCATCCGCAGTCTTCGCGCGATGAAATTGCTAAAGGAATCGCCTTTGGCGGCAGCGATGCAACATTAAAGCGGATTATCGCCGCCGGAGTCCAAAAGGGCGATATCGCGGTCGAAGGCAAAGCCCGCGCCACCCGCTACTGCCTCTCTCCACAAGCTCACTTGTTGATGCCAATCGACTTGGACACCTATTTCGCTCTTGATGTTGACGACCGACAGGTGCAGACTTCTTTTAATTTCGACCTGATCCGCTATCAACTCCCGGCAGTAAGGCTCTTCTCCGACGAAGAAAACAAGCATCTTCAAGAGTTGCAGGCAGAGTTCCAACGGCATCTAAACGAGATGTCCGACAAAGAATATCGCAAAGAGATGGAGCGTTTGGGCATCGACCTCAGCTGGAAGTCGTCGCAGATAGAAGGCAACACCTACTCGTTGCTGGAGACAGAACGACTGCTCCGCGAGAGCAAGACCGCCGACGGCAAAACCAAGGAAGAGGCAGTCATGTTGCTCAACCACAAGGACGCACTGCGATTCATTCTCGACAACCCCGACTATCTGCAGACACTGTCTGTTGGCCACATCGAGGATATTCATCAGTTGCTCACCAAAGAGCTTTCGGTTGACACGGGCATTCGTCGTCGTCGAGTGGGTATCACTGGAACCAATTATCATCCGCTGGATAATGAGTTTCAGATACGTGAGGCTATGCGCGACACATGCGACTTGATTAACAGCAAGGATAACATTTTTGAGAAAGCACTGTTATCATTGGTGCTGCTGTCGTATATTCAAGCATTCTCCGACGGTAATAAACGTACAGCCCGTATTACCAGTAATGCCATACTGATAGCCAACGGCTATTGTCCATTGAGTTTCCGTTCGGTGGATTCCATTGACTACAAGAAAGCGATGCTTGTTTTTTATGAACAAAACAATATCTATGCTTTCAAACAAATCTTTATCGACCAGTTTGAATTTGCCGTTAAGGAATATTTCTAATTTCACTGATTTACGAGACCAAACACATACTGGGCATTGAATACAGAATGCCAACAAAACCACACACCTCCCCATGCCTCAACCAACACCCTTCCATAAACAAGAAACATAATATAAACACAACCCAGACAAACACCAAACAACTATAAAACAACTATTTAACACATAACTCATTCTCATCTCACATGACTATCCTGTTCATCTGATAAAAAAATTTCCATAAATCCATTTTTTTTTCTTATCTTTGCACCCTGAAAGTATGAGTGTGTACTTTTTTTGATAAATTAAAGTAAAAATAAAATAAAAACAATAATATTATATGAGCAAAAAGAAATACACGCTGGTAATCAATCCTGGTGCCACATCGACCAAAGCCGCCATCTACGAAGGCGAAACCGAAGTTTTCACCGAGAACCTCTCCCACCCCATTGAGGAGATCCAGAAGTTTAAGGAAGTCGCCGACCAGTTCGACTACCGCAAGACCGCTATCCTCGACATGGTGAAGCGCCACGGCGTGAGCACCGACGAGATTGCCGTCGTCATGGGCCGCGGCGGCCTCACCCGTCCCTGCGAGAGCGGCTGCTACCGCGTCAACGACCTGATGAAACAGGAGTGCATCGCCGGTATCCAGGGCAAACATGCCTGCAACCTCGGCGCCCTCATCAGCGACGCCATCGCCAAGGAAATCGGCCTGGAGTGCGCCTACATTGCCGACCCCGGCATCGTCGACGAGCGTCCTGAGTACGCCAAGATCAGCGGCCACCCCGTCTTCGACCTCGACCCCTCGCACGAGGGTGTCATCTGGCACTGCCTGAACCAGAAGATGACCGCCAAGCTCTATGCCCGCGAGCTCGGCAAGCACTATGAGGACCTCAACCTCATCATCGCCCACATGGGCGGCGGCGTCAGCGTGGGCGTGCACCAGCACGGCCGCTGCGTCGAGGTCAACCGCGCCCTCTGCGGTCTCGGTGCCTTCTCCCCCACCCGTTGCGGCTCCATCAACGCCTCCAAGCTCATCGAGGTGGCCTGCAGCGGCAAATACGACGAGGCCAAGCTGAAGAAGATGGTCACCGCCGAAGGCGGATTCGTGGCCTACCTCGGCACCAACGACGCCTACGAGGTGGAGAAACGCGCCCTCGCCGGCGACGAGAAGTGCAAGCTCCTCGTGGATGCCTTCTGCTATCAGGTGGCTATGGAAATCAGCCGTCTGGCCGCTGTGGTCAACGGCAAGGTCGACGCCATCCTCCTCACCGGCGGCATCGCCTACAGCAAGCCCTGGATGGCCCAGATCACCGAGAAAATCGACTGGATTGCCCCCGTCAAGGTCTACAAGGGTGAGAACGAGATGCTCGCCCTCGCCATCTGCGGCAAGGAAGTGCTCGACGGCGTCGAAGTGAAAGAATACAAATAATAGACAATGAAAAAGACAATTGCCATAGCCATTGTGGGTGTGGCGCTGCTGTGCGGCGCCACCGCACAGGCTCAGGAGGTGAAAATCAAGAAAGGCAAAGTCACAATGACGGAAGCCCAGTACAACGAACTGAAAGCCAAGGCCGAAGCTTATGACCAGTTGAAAGCCAAAGCCGACGCCTACGACCAGCTCCGTGCCGCTCCTGTCTCTTTCAACGACTCGGCCTCCTACGCCATCGGACGCGACGTTTACAACCAGTGGTCTGCCCAGCAGCTGGGCATCGACGGCCGCATGGCCGGACTGGCTATGATGGAGTGCAGCATTGCACAACCCCGCTTCGGCGACGAGACTGCCATTCCTTTGTTGCAGCGTTTCCAACGCGCATTTGAGGAGCGCAGCAAGGCTGCCGGCCGCGAAAATATCGAGAAAGGCGAGAAGTTCCTGAAGGAAATCAGCAACAACAAGTCGGTCTACACCACCAAAAGCGGTTTGAAATATCGCAAGATCAAAGACGGCAACGGCAAGAAGCCTAAAGCCACCGACCGTGTGAAAGTGCACTACACCGGCAAGCTGATTGACGGCAAGACTTTCGACAGCAGCGTCGACCGCGGCCAGCCCATCACTTTCGGCCTCGGAGATGTCATCCCAGGATGGACCGAAGGTCTGCAGCTGATGGACGAGGGATCAAAGTACATGCTCTACATCCCCTACAACCTGGGCTACGGCATGCGCGACATGGGCAACATCCCTGCGGGCTCAACACTCATCTTCGAGGTTGAGTTGCTTGAAATCAATCCTAAGTAAGTGAATACCTACGGAAATATATTCCGACTGACCACCTACGGCGAGTCCCACGGGCTCGCCGTAGGTGGCATTATTGACGGCTGCCCTGCGGGGTTGGCTGTTGATTTCGATGCCATAAAGACGGAGCTGCAACGCCGTTCGGACGGAGCTCCACGACAGGAAGCCGACGAGGTGGAGTGGCTGTCGGGCATCAAGGACGGGCAGACGCTGGGGACACCCATAGCCTTCACCATCAGGAACCGTGACCCGCGTCCCAGCGATTATGCAGTGCTGGAGCACCTCTACCGCCCTGGGCACGCCGACTACACCTATCAGGCTCGTTACGGTGTGCGCGACCACCGTGGCGGCGGACGCGCGTCGGCACGCGAGACCGTGGCCCGCGTTGTCGCTGGAACCATCGCCAAACAGGTCATCGCCCCTGTGTCGATTCATGCCGAAGTGGACAGCCTTGGTCCCGAAGGCGATACCCGTGGCGGTATCGTGAGCTGTCGCATCAAAGGCTTGAAATCCGGGGTGGGCAACCCCATCTTCGGAAAACTCAGCGCCCTGCTGGCACAGGCCATGATGTCCATCCCGTCAGCTATAGGCTTTGAAATGGGCGCGGGCTTCGCCGCGGCAGAGATGAAGGGCAGCGAGTACATAGACCGCTGGAACGCCGACGGCACCACGCAGACCAACCACTGCGGCGGCGTGCAAGGGGGCATAAGCAACGGCATGCCCGTGGAGTTCCGTGTGGCATTCCACCCCGTGGTGACTCTGCCGTCAGAAGTGGAATGCCTATCTGACAAAGGGGACCTTGTGCCGACAACCATCGGAGGCCGACACGACAACTGCCAAGTGATGCGTGCGCCAGTCATCGTGGAAGCCATGGCCGCATTAACATTGGCCGACTTATTGGTATAAAGAAAGTTCTTATGGAAATGAAAAAGAAAGCAAAGTTATTTTTCTGCTCCGCACTGCTGCTGCTCAGCGCCAGTGCCTGCAAACATGACGGATTCACCATCGAGGGAACCATCGAAGGCGGCGCAGGCCAAAGCCTCTGGCTTGAAGAGATTGCCCCAGAAGGCCCTATCTTCATCGACTCCATCCCGATGGACGCCGACGGCCACTTCAAGTATCACTACAACCCGCCATACAAGAGTCTCTACAACCTCCACACCTCGGAGAACAACTACATCGTCACCCTCCCGTCGAACGGCGAAACCATCGAGGTGACCGGCCGCTACGACAACCTCTCGGCCAGCTACAACGTGAAAGGTTCTGCCGAGAGCGCGCTGCTGTGGCAGTTACAGCAGTATACGAACGATGGAGCGAAAATACTCTACCAGCTGGTGGATTCGGTGAACCACTACGATGCATTGCTGGCAGCCCAAGAAATCGACGCCGCCACCTACGATATCCTGAAGGCCAACATGGATTCTATCTACCACGCCACCTTCGTGGAACAGCAAGAATATGTATGCCGATTCGTGGAGGAAAACGCAGGGTCTCTGACGACGCTGATAGCCCTGTACAAGCCGTTCAACAACCGCGCCCTCATCGACCCCCGCGACCCTGTGAGCATCGATTACTTCGACATTGTGCTGGAAGGTCTGCAACGCGAAATGCCCGACAATCCGCACACGCTACACTTCAAGAATACGACAGAACATCTGCGCAGCGCCCTCAACAGGGAAAACGAAAAATAAACAAAATATGTGAAATGAAAAAAGCAGGAACCTCGCGGTTCCTGCTTTTTTGTTGGCTGTGCAACTTTGTTATTCAGCCCAGACAGCCTGGAGATTGCGGTCGCCGTAGGCGTCGTCAATCTTGCTGATAGTGGGCCAGTACTTCTCGACGTGAGGCAGCGGGAAGGCAGCCTTCTGACGGCTGTAGGGCAGCGTCCACTCGTCGGCGCAGACCACCTGCATGGTGTGGGGAGCGTTGGCGATGGGGTTGTTCTTCTCGTCGCTCTTGCCGGTCATGATGTCGTCAATCTCCTGACGGATGGCGATCATAGCGTCGCAGAAGCGGTCGAGCTCGGCGAGGGGTTCGCTCTCGGTGGGTTCCACCATGAGGGTGTTGTGCACCGGGAAGGCCACCGTGGGGGCGTGGAAGCCATAGTCCATGAGGCGCTTGGCGATGTCGCCGACACCAACCTTGAGGCTGAACTCGTTGAAGTCGACAATCATCTCGTGGCCGCACATACCATTACGGTTGGTGTAGAGAATCTTGTAGTACTTCTGCAGACGGGCGCGGAGGTAGTTGGCGTTGAGGATGGCGTGTTTGGTAACCTCGGTGAGGCCCTCGCCACCAAGCATCAGCAGGTAGCCATAGGTGATGGGCAGGAGGTAGGCGCTGCCATAGGGGGCTGCAGCCATGGTGTTGCCCTTCTGGCCTCCGACTTCGACCACGGGATGCGTGGGCAGGAAGTCAACCAGCTTCTGGCTAACAGCGATGGGACCGACTCCAGGACCGCCACCGCCGTGAGGCATGGCAAAGGTCTTGTGGAGGTTGAGGTGGCAGACATCGGCACCCATGTGGCCGGGGCTGGTGAGGCCCACCTGGGCGTTCATGTTGGCACCGTCCATGTAGACGAGGGCGCCCATGCTGTGGATAATGTTGATGATGTCGAGGATGCCCTCTTCGAAAGCACCGTGGGTCGACGGATAGGTGATCATCAGGCAGCTGAGGGTCTCCTTGTACTGCTCGGCTTTGGCGCGCAGGTCGTCGATGTCGACGTCACCCTTGTCGTTGCACTTCACCACAACGACCGTCATGCCGGCCTTGGCGGCGGAGGCGGGGTTGGTGCCGTGGGCGGAAGCGGGGATGAGGCAGACGTTGCGCTGGCCCTGACCGTTGGCGATATGGTAGTTGCGGATGACGGTGAGGCCGCTGTATTCACCGTAGGCACCCGAGTTGGGCTGCAGGCTGACACCGGCGAAACCGGTGATGACGGCGAGACGACGCTCGATGTCGTGAATCATCTCGAGGTAACCCTCGGCCTGGTCGGCAGGAACGAAGGGGTGCATGCCGGCGAGCTTGCTCCAGGAGAGGGGCATCATCTCGGCGGCGGCGTTGAGCTTCATGGTGCAGGAGCCCAGCGGAATCATGGCGCGGTTGAGGCTGAGGTCTTTCTCCTCGAGCATCTTGATGTAGCGCATCATGGAAGTCTCGTCGTGGTAGGCGTTGAAGACCTTCTCGGTGAGGTAGGCGCTGGTACGCTTGAGGTCGGCGGGGATGGCCTCGTCGGCGAACTTGCAGCAGCAACCCTTGCACTCGAGGGCTTCGGCTTTCTTGCCGGCAGCTTCAGCCAGGCAAGCCACGATGGCGTCGAGGTCGGCCTTGGTGACGGTCTCGTCAATGGAGATGCCGATGCACTCGTCGCAGATATAGCGGAAGTTGATTTCATGCTTCAGAGCCACTTCGCGGACCTTGGCGGTGGGCACGGGGCACTGGAGAGCCAGGGTGTCGAAATAAACCTTGTTCCACTGCTTGTAGCCGTACCGCTCCAGCTCCTGAGCCAGGCGGTGGGCGCGGGCGCAGATGTGGGTGGCGATGTCGCGGATGCCTTCAGGACCATGCCAGACGGCATAGAAACCGCTCATGTTGGCCACGAGGGCGGCGGCGGTGCAGATGTTGGAGGTGGCTTTGTCGCGCTTGATGTGCTGCTCGCGCATACCGAGGGCCATACGGAGGGCGGGGTTGCCCTTGGCGTCGATGGTCCAGCCGATGATGCGGCCGGGGAAGAGGCGCTTGAAGGCATCGGTGAAGGCGAAGAAACCAGCGTGAGGACCGCCGAAGCCCATGGGGAGACCGAAGCGCTGGGCATTGCCGATGGCGCAGTCGGCACCCATCTCGCCGGGAGTCTTCATCAGGGCCAAGGCCATCAGGTCGGTGGCCATGCAGACGAAGATACCCTTCTCGTGGCACTTGCTGATGAAGCCTGTCCAATCCTGAGCCTTGCCGAACTGGTTGGGATACTGCACAAAGGCGGCGAAGTAGCTGCCGTCGAGTTCGGTCTGGGCGGCTTTGCCAGTGACGATTTCGATGCCACGGGGAGCAGCATTGGTCTGCATGACGGCGAGGGTCTGGGGAAGGATGCCTTCGTCGACAAACACCTTGCAGATGCCGTCCTTCTGGGCCTGGCGGCTACGGCTGTTGAAGAACATAATCATGGCCTCGCCGGCGGCGGTGGCCTCGTCGAGCAGCGAAGCGTTGCTCAGCGGCATGCCCGTCATGTCGGCAATCATGGTCTGATAGTTCATCAGGGCCTGCAGACGTCCCTGGCTGATCTCGGTCTGGTACGGAGTGTAGCTGGTGTACCAACCGGGATTCTCGAACACATTGCGCATGATGACGGCGGGGGTGATGGTGCCGTAGTAGCCCATACCGATATAGGTGCGGTAGAGTTTGTTCTTCTGTGCAAGCGAACGGCAGTGGTTCAAGAACTGGTACTCGCTCATTCCTTCGGGCAGGGGCATGGGCTCTTTCAGACGGATGGCTGCGGGAACAGCCTTATCGATGAGTTCATCCATGGAGCTGACACCAATGGTTTCAAGCATTTTCTTCACGTCGGCCTCTTTGGAGACGCCGTTGTGACGCGATGCAAAATTGTAACTTGTCATTTTTATTGATTTATATATTATAATCTATTTTTTTTATTGTGCAATTATCGCACGATCCAGACTTCCCCATGCACCATCGGAGCTCATGAAGAAGCGGCAACGGATGACACGGCGCACGGTTTCGATGCGGACAATATAGGAGCCTGAGGGGTGTCGGCGCATGTTGACTCTGCCTTTGCGACCGTCACCAGTATACACACACTCGCCCGATTGGTTGAAAAGTGTCACAGACACCACCTTCTCACTACGTGGAAAATTCCATTTCAAGCGTTTAGAATCCTTGTCGAACTCAACCTCCTTCAGGCCATTGATGGATTTTGCCACTTCCACTATATCGACAGTATCGTGGATTACCTTGTAACCTTCTGCGTAAACCGTATCAATGCGATAGATGGTGTCGATGATGTGTATGGTGCCAGAAGGACGTGTGACTGCCACAAAACTCTCGCTGCCCTTGGGAACAAGGACACGGGGGTTCTCGCGATTGCCGTCGCTCCATCCGTCAAAGCCATATCCGGCAGCACAGACGACTGCGAGCTTCACACTGTCGCCAAATCCATATTCACCGCTACCCATCACAACACCAGCCTGAGGATTGTCCATCGTGCCGACAACCGAGAAGGTACAGTTGCCGAAAGTCTCAAAATTGCCCAAGCGCTTCCAGAAGCCAGACTTGGTGTAGAGGCTCTTGCTTACGCAGGGTACACTGATCTTGACGGTCTTGGGAATATCGGAAAATGTGGTAACAGCAATCTCGGGCGGATAAAGAGCATTGACCTTTACACGCTTGAGGCCGACACAATGATAGAAAGCGCGACCACCGATTTGCTTCACATTGGCACCAATCGTCACACCCTTGAGGGCATGACACTGATGGAATGCACATTCGCCGACCGTTTCAACGCTGTCGGGAATGACGACACTGCCCGAGAGGCTGCTGCAATAAGCGAAAGCATACTTTCCAATGTACTGCAGAGAAACGGGCAGGCTGATAGAATCGACAATGGCATCCACACCGCAGAACGCATAGTCGGGGATGCGACGCACATCACGGTCCACCAGCACCTTTCTAAGGTTACGGCAGTTGCCAAACACAGTCATGCTCATCGACCCTCCCATGAATTCGCACTCCCGAGCCCGGAAGAGCACCTCCGAGAGGGATGAGCAACCATAGAATGCCGAAGCGCCAATAGACTTCACATTCACACCGATACTTACACGGCCCTTAATGCCCGTGCAGCCATAAAAAGCATAGGCACCAATCTGTGTCACCGTCTCGGGCATGGTAACAAGTTGCACCTTGGTGCATCCCGAAAAAGCCCTTTCGCCTATGGCCGTCACAACATATTCCTGACCATTGTTGGTCACTTTGGCTGGAATAATCACGGCGCCCGAAGGCTGACGATGACGATAATAGCAATTGGTGCCACCTTTCACCGGCGGCACAACAGCCACATGATGGGCTACCACATCGGTAACATTGAAGAACAGGGAGTCGCCATTGGTCAACCGGATGGCGAAATCGTATGCTTTTGCCTCTATGCCGAACAAACCTATCAGCATCAGAACAATGGCGACTTTTTTCCTCATAGATTACGACTGTTTTTTTAGGGTTCTATCATTTTTTCACGCACGGACCGGCAGCAACCAGAGCCTTGCCAGCATCGTTGTGGGTAAACTTGACAAAATTCTTCACAAAGCGGTCGGCCAGGTCGCGGGCTTTGTCATCCCACTGCTTGGCGTCGGCATAGGTGTCGCGAGGATCGAGGATCTTCGGATCCACGCCGGGCAGCGAAGTGGGCACCTCGAAGTCGAAGTACGGAATCTTCTTCGTCTCGGCCTTGAGGATGGAGCCGTCGAGGATGGCATCGATGATTCCGCGCGTATCTTTAATAGAGATGCGCTTGCCAGTGCCGTTCCAGCCGGTGTTGACCAGATAGGCCTTGGCGCCGCTCTTCTCCATGCGCTTCACCAGCTCCTCGGCATACTTGGTGGGATGCAGCTCGAGGAAGGCCTGGCCGAAGCAGGCGCTGAAGGTGGGCGTAGGCTCGGTAATGCCGCGCTCGGTACCAGCCAGTTTGGCGGTGAAACCACTGAGGAAGTAGTACTTGCACTGCTCGGGGGTGAGGATACTCACCGGGGGCAGCACGCCGAAGGCATCGGCACTGAGGAAGATGACATTCTCGGCGGCGGGGCCGGCGCTCTTGCCGTGCACAGGCTGCACAATCTTCTCGATGTGGTCGATGGGGTAACTCACACGGGTGTTCTCGGTGACACTCTTGTCCTTGAAATCAATCTTGCCGTTGGCGTCGACGGTGACGTTCTCCAACAGGGCGTTGCGACGGATGGCGTTGTAGATATCGGGCTCGCTGTCCTTGTCAAGGTTGATGACCTTGGCATAGCAGCCACCCTCGAAGTTGAAGACGCCCTCGTCGTCCCAACCGTGCTCGTCGTCGCCGATGAGCAGGCGCTTGGGGTCGGTGCTGAGGGTGGTCTTGCCAGTGCCGCTCAGGCCGAAGAAGATGGCGGTATGCTCACCCTTCATATCGGTGTTGGCGGAGCAATGCATGGCGGCAATGCCCTTGAGAGGCAGATAGTAGTTCATCATCGAGAACATACCCTTCTTCATCTCGCCACCGTACCAAGTGTTGAGAATCACCTGCTCGCGGCTGCTGACATTGAAGGCCACGCAGGTCTCGCTGTTGAGACCCAGCTCCTTATAGTTCTCCACCTTGGCCTTGCTGGCGGTGTAGACAGTGAAGCTCGGCGTGAAGCTCTTCAGCTCCTCCTCGGTGGGTTTGATGAACATGTTGCGCACGAAGTGGGCCTGCCAGGCCACCTCCATGATGAAACGCACGGCGATGCGGGTGTCTTTGTTGGCACCGCAGAAGGCGTCGACCACGAAGAGTTCCTTGTTGCAGAGCTCCTTCTTGGCAAGGTCTTTCATCTGGGCCCACACAGCCTCGCTCATCGGATGATTGTCGTTCTTGTACTCCTCCGAGGTCCACCAGACAGTGTTCTTCGAATTCTCGTCCATGACGATATATTTGTCTTTGGGCGAACGGCCGGTGTAGATGCCGGTCATCACGTTGACAGCACCAAGTTCAGTGAGTTGACCCTTGTCGTAGCCGGTCAGGCTGGGGTCCATTTCCATTTTGAAGAGTTCCTCGTAAGAGGGGTTGTAGTGGATAGTTTTCACGCCGGTGATGCCCAGCGTTTCGAGGTCTTTTCTGATTTTGTCGGTCATAGTTCCTTTATTTTTTTTAAACCTATAGGGCTTATAGGCCTTACAAGCCCTATAGGTCGTATTATTTATTGTTTACTAAGTTTTTTTTTATTTCTCTCTGGCTTCCTTGATGGCAGCTTGGGCGGCGGCGAGGCGGGCCACAGGCACGCGGAAGGGCGAGCAGCTGACGTAGTTCATGCCGGCCTTGTAGAAGAACTCGGCAGCCGTCGGGTCGCCACCGTGCTCACCGCAGACACCGCACTTGAGGTTGGCGCGGGTGCCACGGCCACGCTCGATACCGATCTTCACCAGCTCGCCGACGCACTCGGAGTCGAAGTTGTTGAAGGGGTCGGCGGGGATAATCTTCTCGTCGACATAGGTCTTGACGATGGCGTTGACGTCGTCGCGGCTGAAGCCGAAGGTCATCTGCGTCAGGTCGTTGGTACCGAAGCTGAAGAACTCGGCCACCTCGGCAATCTGGTCGGCGACGAGGGCGGCACGCGGAATCTCGATCATGGTGCCGAACTTGTAGTCGAACTTCATGCCGTACTTGGCCTCGACCTCTTCCTTCACGCGGGTAGCGAGGGCTTTCTGGTGCTTCAGCTCGGCGGCGTTGATGGTCAGCGGGACCATGATTTCCAGCATCGGGTGCATGCCTTCCTTCAGCAGCTCGACGGTGGCGCTGAAGAGGGCGCGGAACTGCATCTCGGTAATCTCGGGATAGATGATGCCCAGACGCACACCGCGCAGACCCATCATGGGGTTCACCTCGTGCATGCTCTCAATGCGGGCATGCAGCTGTTCGTACTCGATGCCGCGGGCCTTGGCCACCTCGCGCTGCTTCTCCTCGGTCTGGGGAACGAACTCATGCAGCGGGGGATCCATCAGGCGGAAGGTCAAGGGCTTGCCGTCCATCACCTTCAGCGTGCCTTTGGCACTCTCGCGGACGTAGGGCTCCAGCTCGGCCAGAGCAGCCTTGCGGGCCTCCAGCGTGTCGGCCAGAATCATGTTGCGCAGTTTCTCCAGGGGCACTTCGCTGTTCTCGCCATAGAACATGTGCTCGATGCGGAACAGACCGATACCCTCGGCGCCGAAGTCGATGGCCTTCTGGGCGTCGGCGGGGTTGTCGGCATTGGTGCGGACGCCCATCTTGCGGTGCTTGTCGACGAGCTTCATGAACTCCTGGAAGAGGGGGTTCTCGGTGGCGTTGATCATCTTCACTTCCTCGTCGTAGACATAGCCCTTGGTGCCGTTGAGGGAGAGCAGGTCGCCCTCGTGGAACACCTTGCCGTTGATGGTGACAGAGGCGTGCTCTTCGACGTTGACTTTCTTCTTGCCGAACTCGTTGGTGGAGACAGAAGCCTTCTCGAGCTCGATCTTCACAGCGTCGCAACCCACGATGCAGCATTTACCCCAACCGCGGGCCACCAGGGCGGCGTGGCTGGTCATACCGCCACGGGCGGTGAGGATACCGTCGGCGGCACGCATGCCCTCGACGTCCTCGGGGTTGGTCTCCTCGCGGACGAGGATATTCTTGATACCGGCAGCCTGATACTCCTTGGCCTTCTCGCTGGTGAGGGCAATGACACCCACGGCGCCGCCGGGGCCGGCGGGCAGACCCTTGGCCAGCACCTTGTGCTTCTTCTCGTCCTCGGCATCGAGGATGGGGTGCAGCAGCTCGTCGAGCTGGGCGGGGCTTATGCGCATGACGACCTCGCTGTCGTCGATGAGGCCTTCCTTCAGCATGTCCATGGCCATGGTGAGGGCGGCAACACCGGTGCGCTTGCCCACGCGGCACTGCAGCATGTACAGTTTGCCGTCCTGGATGGTGAACTCGATGTCGAGCATGTCGTGGTAGTTCTTCTCAAGGATATTGCGGATGTCGCAGAGCTCCTTGTAGGTCTCGGGCATGAGCTCCTGCATGGAGTGCATCATCTTGTTCTTCTCGTTCTTGGTGTCATCGTTGAGGGGGTTGGGGGTACGGATACCGGCCACGACATCCTCGCCCTGGGCGTTGATGAGCCACTCGCCGTAGAACTGGTTGTCGCCGGTGGCGGGGTTGCGGGTGAAAGCCACGCCGGTGGCGCTGGTGTCGCCCATGTTGCCGAAGACCATGGCCTGCACGTTGACGGCGGTGCCCCAATCGTCGGGAATGCCTTCAATCTTGCGGTAGCTGACGGCCTTCTTGCCGTTCCAGCTCTTGAACACGGCCTTGATGCCGCCTTCCATCTGGGCGCGGGCGTCGTCGGGGAACTCGGTGCCGAGCACCTCTTTCACGCGGACCTTGAAAGCCTCGGAGAGCTTCATCAGGTCCTCGGCGGTGAGCTCGGTGTCGCTCTTGTAGCCTTTGACCTCTTTGTACTCGTCGAGCATGTCGTCCAGCTGCTTGCGGATACCCTTGCCGTCGGCGGGCTCGATGCCCTCGCTCTTCTCCATAACGACGTCGGCGTACATCATGATCAGACGACGATAGCTGTCATACACGAAACGGGGATTGTTGGTCTTCTTGAGCATACCGGGGATGGTCTTGCTGCTGAGGCCGATGTTGAGGACGGTGTCCATCATGCCGGGCATGGAGGAACGGGCGCCGCTGCGGCAGGAGACGAGCAGGGGGTTCTCGGCATCGTCATATTTCATGCCCATGATTCTCTCTATATTCTCAACGCCTTTCCAAACCTCTTCCATGAGGCCGGCAGGAAGCTGGCAGCCATTGGCATAGTAGGCCGTGCAGCACTCGGTGGTAATCGTAAGACCAGCAGGGACAGGGAGGCCCAGGAGGCACATCTCGGCCAGGTTGGCACCCTTGCCGCCCAGAAGGTTCTTCATGTCAGCTTTTCCCTCGGCAGTCTTGCCGCCGAACGTGTAAACATACTTTGTCATCTTAGTTTAATGTGTTTATTATTAATATATTATTTAATTTTATTCATTTTTAGAAAGTGCAAAGATACAAAAAAGGCACCACATGGCCAAATATTTTTTTCAACATCTATACAAACACCCACATATTCGATAACGGAATACCGATTAGAAAGAACCGCGACATTATTTTAACACTCAACTCCCACCCTCCCCGACCCCTCTCCCCATCACCACCCTACCACCACCCTACCAACTCCTATCATGGTAGGAGTTGGTTAGGAGTTGATAAGGAGTTGGTAAGGAGATGATAAGTAGATTATCCGTCTGAAATAGTAATAATTAAGCACTCCGAGAGCTGTTTTTTTCAAAATGAAAGGGTTCGGAGGCGATTTTTTCATGTTTTTCGATACATCAACCTAAGGAGCGGGACAAGCGCTTCAGACGGTATATCGCTATTGATTTATCGTTATATAGACCGAAGGGATTATTTTTTGGCGTAATGGGGATGGAATGCGGCGATGGTGTTGCGGAGGGTGTCGCGGGTGAGGTGGGTGTAGATTTCGGTGGTGGAGATGCTTTCGTGGCCCAGCATCTCCTGCACGGCGCGAAGGTCGGCACCGTTCTCGACAAGCTCGGTGGCGAAGGAGTGGCGCAGGGAGTGCGGACTGACATGCTTCTGGATTCCAGCCTGTTCCACGGCTTGCTGCAGGAACATGAAGACGAAGTTGCGCGAGAGGTGGGTGCCGCGGCGGTTGAGGAAGACGTATTTCTCCTCGCCGGGTTTGACGTCGAGATGCGAGCGGACATTGTGGATGTAGGTGAGCATCAGGTCGAGAGCACGCGGATTGATGGGCACCCAACGCTCCTTGTCGCCTTTGCCGACGACGCGGAGACATTGTTCCTGCACGTAGATATTTGACAGTTTGAGGTTTACAAGTTCCGAAACCCGCAGGCCGCAGCCGTAGAGCACCTCGACGATGACGTAGTTGCGGTATTGGTCGGGCAGGCTGAGGTCGAAGGTGTCCTGGATTTTTGTAATGTCCTCGTCGGTAAGCACATCGGGCAGGTGCTTGGGGCGCAGGGGGAGGTCGAGGAGGTCGGCGGGACTGTCCTTGACAGCGTCCTCCACCACCATCATGTGGAAGAACATGCGCCAGCCGGCTATCATGCGCCGTTGCGAAGTGGAGGCAATGCCCGTATCGTTCAGCAGTGCAAGGAGTTGCTGCAGCTGTTCGAGGGTGACGTGCTCGCTGTCGACCCCTTGTTCGGACATGAAGCGCGCCAGGTGGTCGAAATCCCTCAGGTAGGCCTGCACACTATTGTCCGCCAGACCTTTCTCCAATCGAAGGTAGGTCTCGAAATCGCGCCGGTTGCGCCGCCAGGTGGGACGGATGTCTTCCATAGTTATTCCTCCTTTTTCAAGTACCACTTAATAAAATCGACTATACTTTCCTGATCCCCATACTTTTCAACCTTCTTTGGGTCAGGGTTTTCAAGGTCCACCGTTCCCCACGAGAAGCGGCTTTGAATGTCGGCCGTGCGACGGCGGAAGTAGGGCGAGGAGTGAGAGGGGTTGCGCTTCAACGGCGACGGGAGGGTGGCGGCCAGCTGGGCGGCCTCCTTGCGGCTGAGGGTCTTGGCAGAATGGCCGAAGTAATGCTGCGAGGCTGCCTCGGCACCATAGATGCCGTCGCCGAACTCGATGATATTCAGGTACACCTCCATGATGCGGCGCTTGCTCCAGAAGGTCTCGATGAGCACCGTGTAGTAGGCTTCCGCTCCTTTGCGGAGGAGGGTGCGGCTATGGGGCAGGAAGGCGTTTTTGGCGGTCTGCTGGCTGATGGTGCTGCCGCCGCGGAAGCGCTTGCCGCTCTTGTTCTCACGGTAGGCAATCTTCATCTGCTTCACGTCGAAGCCGTTGTGGTATTGGAAGAGACCGTCCTCGGAGTGGATGACGGCGGTGACAAGGTTGGGCGATATGTCGCTGAGGGTCACGTAGTCGCGCTCGAAGCGGACGGTGCGCTCGTCGTCCTTGAGCTGCTGGAAGAAGCGCTGCACCATCAGGGGCGTCATCGGAGGATTGAAGATGGTGCCCAGCAGCACCTGCAGGACGGTCATCAGCCACAGGCCCGCGACCGCCATCCACACAACACGCACCGCCTTGCGCCAAAACGAAATGGCGTGCCAAGGTTTGAGCCAATGGCGGCGGGGGGTGTTGGTGTGATGTGGCTTCTTGTTTTCCATGTATTGCTGATTATGCCGTTATCAACGAAGAAAGTTTTTTTTTATTGTCCTCGGGGCTTGACGATAGGCAAAAAGATTTGGTGAAAATTATTTTGCCATATTAAAAAATATTAGTACTTTTGTAAAATCAATAAACAACAAAAACATTTATAAACCTTTTAAAAACAATATAATATGGCAAAAGTTGCTATCAACGGCTTCGGCCGAATCGGAAGAATGAGCTTCCGCGCCATGCTCGCCCACCCCGAGCTGGAAATCGTCGCTATCAACGACCTTACCGACGCCAACACCCTGGCCTACCTGTTCAAATATGATTCCGTCCACGACAACTTCGAGGGCGAAGTGCACGCCGAGGGCGACTGCCTCGTGGTCAACGGCAAGAAGGTGAAAATCTATGCCGAGCGCGACCCGCAGAACCTCCCCTGGAAGGACCTCGGAGTGGACATCGTGGTGGAGAGCACTGGTCTGTTCAAAAAACGCGAGCAGATGATGAAGCACATCAACGCCGGCGCCAAGAAGGTCATCCTGACCGTTCCTGCCAGCAAGGCCGAGGACGTCGACGCCACCGTCGTCATGGGCGTCAACGACAGCGTGCTGACCAAGGAGATGCAGCTCGTCAGCAACGCCAGCTGCACCACCAACTGCCTGGCCCCCGTGGCCAAGGTCCTGAACGACAAGTTCGGCATCAAGCGCGGTCTGATGAACACCGTCCACAGCTACACCAACGACCAGAAGATCCTCGACCAGCCGCACAGCGACCTCCGTCGTGCCCGTGCCGCCGCCGTCTCGATCATCCCCACCTCCAGCGGCGCCGCCAAGGCCGTGGGTCTGGTGATCCCCGAACTGAAGGGCAAACTGGACGGCTTCGCCATGCGCGTCCCCACTCCCGACGGTTCTGTTGTTGACCTCACCGCCGAGCTGAACTGCACCGTCACCAAGGAGCAGATCAACGCCGCCGTCAAGGAAGCCGCCGAAGGTTCCATGAAGGGCATCCTGCAGTATGTCGAGGAGCCCATCGTGAGCATCGACATCATCGACAACACCCACAGCAGCATCTTCGACAGCCTCCTGACCCAGGTCATGGACGGCAACTTCGTGAAGATCGTCAGCTGGTACGACAACGAGAAGGGCTACAGCACCCGCGTGGGTGACCTCGCCGCTAAACTGGCTAAACTTCTCTAACGACCAGATATGCTGTTAGAAAATAAAACTGCAATCGTGACCGGTGCCACTCGTGGCATCGGTCGCGCTATTGCTATACGGTTCGCCAAGGAGGGCTGCAACGTGGCTTTCTGTGGCCGCTCGCGCGGCGAGAAGATGATTGCTGTGGAGCAGGAACTCACGGCCCTCGGCGTAAAGACCAAGGGATATGTGGCCGATGTGGCCGACATGGAACAGGCACAGGCGTTTGTGAAGGAGGTGCTGGCCGACTTCGGCAAGGTGGACATCCTGGTCAACAACGCCGGCATCACCGACGACAGCGCCGTCAAGCGCATGACCGAGCAACAGATGGACCGCGTGATGCACACCAACCTCGGTTCCGTCTTTTGCATGACCAAGGCCATACAGCCGTCGATGTGGAAGCAGGGCTACGGCTCCATCGTCAACATCGGTTCGGTGGTGGGCATCGCAGGCAACTACAACCAGGCCAACTATGCCGCCTCCAAGGCCGCCATCATAGGCTTCAGTAAGAGCTGCGCCAAAGAGTTTGCGGCCCGCAACATCCGTGTCAACGTGGTGGCTCCGGGCTTTGTGGAGACCGAGATGACCGCCGAGGTGCCGGAGGAACTGATGAAGACTTGGTGTCAGCGCATCCCCATGAAACGCCCCGGCACAACCAACGAAGTGGCGCAGGCCTGCGTATTCCTGGCCAGCGACATGTGCCCCTACATCACCAGCGTCGTCCTCCCCATCTGCGGGGGCATGGAAGACGCTTGAGAAATGAAAAATGAAAATTGAAAATTGAGAATTGAAAATTGAGAAACACGTTGCCCATCAAACCCATTAACCCCATCAAACCCATCAACCCCATCATCTTGGGCCTCGTCCTGCTGTTCGCCGCTTGCGGCGGGCCGCAACAGCAGGCCTCCACCACCGACACCGTCACCGACGACTACGGCCGCACCGTCGTCATCCCCGCCCACCCGCAGCGCGTGGTGAGTCTCTCCCCTGCCGTGACGGAAATCATGTTCGCCCTCGGCGCCGACAGCCTCCTCGTGGGACGCACCGACTTCTGTGAGTATCCCGCCGAGGCATTGCAGATTCCCTCCATTGGAGGCATCAGCAACCTGAACATCGAGCAGATCCTCTCGCTCCACCCCGACCTGGTCATCAGCGGCTCCATGGTGGGCAAGAAAGCCACCGACCAGATGGACCAGATGGGCACCCCCATGGTGTGCGTCATCGAGAAACCCCGGTTCGAGGCCCTCTACGACAACATCCGCGCCATCGGCAGCCTGGTGGGCAAAGAAAAGGAGGCCGACAGCCTAGTGGAAAGTTTGAAGTGGAAAGTGGAAAGATTATTGGCCGACACTTCACTTTCAACTTTCAACTCTCAACTTTCAACTTGCTACTATGTCGTCGGCTTCGGGCCCACGGGCAATTTCACCGCCGGGGGCAACACCTTCATCAACGACATCATCCGCATGGCTGGAGGCCGCAACATTGCCGAGAAGGTCGAGGGTTGGAACTACAGCCTCGAAGCCCTGATGCAGGAGAATCCCGACTACATCATCGTGCGCCGCGAGGACAGCGCCGCCTTCTGCGGCATGAAGCCCTACAACACCCTCGACGCTGTGCGCAAGTGGCACGTCATCGGCATCGTCAGCGGCACGCTGGATCTTCAGGTACCGCGCAATATCGACGCCATTCTGTACCTCCGCCAGCGCATGAGCGAGTAGCTGAGGGGCTTTGCTGGCATGTCTTATTAGTTGAGCGGAATCAGCGTACTGATCTCGATATTGTTATTGGACTCCGTCTGGCCACCCACGCGTGTGATGCCGCGCTGGGGTCCTTTCACGTCGGTGATAAGGGTCGTCGTAGAGCCGTCGGCCATGATGACGCTCTCGATGAAAGCTCCCAGGCCACCGTCGTAGTTACAGCCTGTCTCGAAATTGAAGGCAGGCACCTGTGAGCGGTCGCACGTAACCTCCTCAGTCTGCAGTGTAGCGAGGTTATAGATGGTAAAGCTCTGCAAGCCACCGTTCATATGCGGCTCATAGCAGTAGCCCTCGGCATCGAACAGGCTGTATTGGGGCCAGCCGGCAGGCAGCGAGCTTTCGGTGAGCTGGTAGGTGTTTGAGTTGAAGGTAAAGAGCGTCGTCCCGCTGACCCAAGAGTAGTTCTCCTCGTCGCTGACATAGACCGTCGTCGAGTAGGTCTCGTACTGGTCGCCGGTGAAATAGCCCTCGGCCACAGCGGTGGCGGTAGCCGGCGAGGTGCTGACGTCGACAAGGTAGATGCTGTCGGTGGTCGTAATATATTCGTTCCCTTCCCAAATCTCAACATAGGCCGAAACAAAGAACTTGCCACCGATGCAGCGCATCTCGGGCCCATAGTCGTTGCCTGGTATACCCTGTATGGCGGGCAGGGTGCCGTCGGGGGCCATGATGGAGGCTACGTCGGGCGAGTTGCCAGTGTAGCAGATGGTGGTGCCCAAGTGTCCCTGGTTGTCGGTGACCGAGTAGCCGATGTTGTAGTCGAGCACATTATAGAACGAGATGGAGCTGCCATTGTCGTGCAGCCGGGTGAGGCCGCCATAATAGGTGCCCGAAGCCAGGTAGATGTCGTCGCCCAGTTGGTTGATGAGTCCCAATTTGCGCAGGCGGTCGCCCGTAAGGTCGCCGTCGACGGGCAGCCCATTGTCGCCGCCATAGCCTACCAAACCCACGCTTCCAAGGCCGGGAACATAAATTGACACGATGGGAAACTTGATAATTACCTCGTTCAGGTCGAATATCTTGCCGTCGTTCTTACGGATGAGGAAGTTCTCGCCGAAATTCTGTTTGCTGTGGTTCACCATGTCGCGGATAGCGTCCTGCATACTCTCGCTGAATCCACTATAGTCGTCGCACTCGTAACGGCAGCCCACAAGCCAGATGTACTTGTCGCCCACGGGCACCATCTGGTTGATCGTTAGCGTCAGTTTGCGACTCAGCTCGCTGGCCACCCCATTGTCGTCACACTGATACTCGTAGGCGACAATGTTCATATTGCCCTCCTCGTCAATACTGTAGAGATACTGCTGGCTGCTGCCGTTCTCTTTCGTGCCGTTATGTCCACCTGCCAGAGCCAGATAATTGGCACCGTTGAGGTTGACACGGTCCATCTTGAACTTGTAGAAATGGTCGTCGTCACTGCACGAGACGAACAACACTGCCAAAAAAGCCATACAAAACAGGCGGTAAAAGTTTTTCATATTTTTGAATTTTTGTGTTTATGTTTAATTCTTTTTCCGATTTGCAAAAGTACAAATAATATTCCATCCTACAAAATTTTTTTTCTATTTATATATATATAGATACAATAAATTTCTGTAAAAGACGTTTTAATATATTATGGATAAATTAAGCTATGCATTGGGCCACAACATTGGCCACCAACTGATTGGTATGGGCTTGGGAAAGAGCCTGAACATTGACGATTATGCCGCCGCCATCCTCTACCTCCGCCAGCGCATGAGCCGCTGAGATTTCAATCGTCGTTCTTGGCGTTGGGGACCGCGAAGATGACCGTCAGCGCCCCCACGGCACCGGCGGCAAGCACTATGGGCCGCGCCACCGAGGTGGAGGGGATGAAGACAAACGCCGAGAGAAGCACGAAAAACACCATCACCCCCATGGCGCCGGCCTTCTGGGTGGCCGTCATGCCTCCGTGCCTGTGGTAGGAACGGATATACTTGCCCAGCCAGGAGTCGAGCAGCCATTGCTGCAGACGCGGCGACGAACGGTAGAAAAGCCACGACGCCAGCAGCAGGAACGGCGTCGTGGGAAGGCCCGGCATAATCACGCCCAGCACACCCAAGCCTACACAAATCAATCCTATGGTGATATAAATTATCCTTTTCATTTTCAGTTGCTTTTATTGTTTTCCTCCCACAATGGGTCGGTGGAATATCCGTTGAATGCCGACTCCAGGCTGCAGGCACACCCAAGGACGACGGGACAGTCGGGATACATCTCCCGATACAACGCCACACGGCTTTCCAAGTCCATGCCCGCGAGTGGGTCGCGATTGTCGTTGAGCCTCATTCCGAGCACCAGGGCCGGATCGTGCAGCGGTGGCCGCCAGCCATCGTAAAGACAGTATTCCGTATGGTAAAGGAACTTCATTCCGGCGATGCGCTCCGTCATCGGATTGCCGTCGGGCACGCGGCCTTCATCGTAAGCCTCGCACGCAGAGTTGTAGCTTTTGCTACAGCCGAGGGCGAACAGGACACAGAGCAGTACGCCAGCCAGGTACCACAACCTCGCAGCTGCGAACACAGGACGAACCATATTGCGCCACACCAGCAGAAACAGGAACCACAACGGCACAGGCATACACACCACCCATACTCCCAGGAACAGGCACCAGTAGACGTACACACACGTGCTGATGCCGCACAGCAAGGCATTCACGCCCCTCATCCGCGTCTGCTCCAACCTTGTGAAACCGATGACGTTCAAAAAACTGACCGCCTGCACAATGGCGGCCCACAACACCGGACGGCAGAAACCCGCGTTGCTTGCAATGTTGCCACAAATGCAGATTGCAACCAACACCAAATTGACGCCCGGCACAACCTTGTGCCAAAAGCCACTCCAATCTTTCGCCATCATTTTTTTTAACAGTTTTCCCGAATAACGGCAATATTGCGTTTTTATTGTCCCGAAAAAAATATCGCCAGCGAGCAAAAATACGGCTTTATGGCGACCGCCCACAATAAAACCCGACAAACGCCGTTATTGATGGCATTATGGATAAACTTAGCTATGCATTGGGCCACAACATTGGCCACCAACTGATTGGTATGGGCTTGGGAAAGAGCCTGAACATTGACGATTATGCCGCCGCCATCCGCGACGTGATGGAGGGCCGGCCGGAACAGATGAGCGCCGCCGAGGTGCAGCAGGTGCTGCAGCACTTCTTCAACGAACTGGAGGAGCGCCAGCAGGCCGAGGCCGCCGAGCGTGGCCGCGCCGCCCGCGCCGAGGGCGAGGCTTTCCTGGCCGAGAACAAGAAGCAGCCCGGCGTGGTGACCACCGCCAGCGGCCTGCAGTACACCGTGTTGCAGGAAGGCACCGGCCGCCAGCCCAAGGCCAGCGACACCGTGCGCTGCCACTACGAAGGCCGCCTGCTCGACGGCACGGTCTTCGACTCCAGCTACCGTCGCGGCGTGCCCGCCGACTTCGGCCTGCGCCAGGTCATCAGCGGCTGGACCGAGGGCGTGCAGCTCATGAAGGAGGGCGCCAAGTACCGCTTCTTCATCCCCTACAACCTGGCCTACGGCGAACACGGCGCCGGCGCCGACATCCCGCCCTACGCCGCCCTGGTGTTCGACGTGGAACTCATCAAAGTGCTCTAACCGGGACTTACTGCAGACAGAAAAAAAGGCTGGCGCCAATTGGTGCCAGCCTTTTTCTTTTTACATATTACAATTACTCCGCCGAGCTGATAAACGGATACTTGTAGTCGCGAGCAGGGTCGAATGTCTCCTTGATGGCCTGCGGTGAGGTCCAGCGGATGAGGTTCAGGTACGAGCCGGCCTTGTCGTTGGTGCCGCTGGCGCGGGCGCCGCCGAAGGGCTGCTGACCCACAACGGCTCCGGTGGGCTTGTCGTTGAAGTAGATGTTGCCTGCGGCATTCTTCAGCAGGTCGTAGCCCGTGCGCAGGGCCTTTCGGTCGCTGGCGAAGATGGCGCCGGTGAGGGCGTAGGGCGACGTGGTGTCGCAGAGCTGGCAGGTCTTCTCATAGTCTTTGTCGTCGTAGACGTAGATGGTGATGATGGGTCCGAAGATCTCCTCGCACATGCTCTTGTAGTCGGGCTTCTTGGCCAGGATGACGGTGGGCTCGACAAACCAGCCCTTCTTCTTGTCGCACTTGCCGCCGAACACAATCTCGGCGTCCTTGCTCTTCTTGGCGTGGTCGATGTAGGACTTGCAGGTGTCGAACGAGGCCTCGTCGATAACGGCGTTGACGAAGGCCGAGAAGTCGCGCACATCGCCCATCTTAATCTCTTTCAGCATCTTGCCGACAATCTTCTCCACCTTGGGCCACATCGAGGCGGGCACATAGGCGCGGCTGGCGGCCGAGCATTTCTGGCCCTGGAACTCGAAGGCACCGCGCACGATGGCCGTGGCCACCTGCTCGGGATCGGCGCTCTTGTGCACCATGATGAAGTCCTTGCCGCCGGTTTCGCCCACAATCTTGGGGTAGCTGCGGTAGTGGTCGATGTTCTTGCCGATTTCCTTCCAGAAACCCTTGAAGGTGGCGGTGCTGCCCGTGAAGTGGACACCGGCGAGGTTCTCGTCGGCGAAGGCCACCTTGCCAATGAGGGCGCCGCTGCCGGGCAGGAAGTTCACCACGCCGTCGGGCAGGCCGGCTTCCTTGTAGATCTTCATCAGCAGGTAGTTGCTCAGCAGGGCCGTGGTCGAGGGCTTCCAGATGCACACGTTGCCCATCAGCACCGGGCTCAGGCAGAGGTTGCTGGCGATGGAGGTGAAGTTGAACGGCGTGATGGCGAACACAAAGCCCTCCATGGCGCGGTAGGTGACGTAGTTCAGCGTGCCCTTGTCGGAGCAGGGCTGATCGCTGTATATCTGGCTGGCATAGAAAGCGTTGTAGCGCAGGAAGTCCACCAGCTCGCAGGCGCTGTCGATTTCGGCCTGCATGGTGGTCTTGCCCTGGCCGAGCATGGTGGCGGCGTTGATCAGGTAGCGGTACTTGCCGCTGATGAGCGTGGCAATCTTCAGCATGACGCTGGCACGGTCCATCCAGGGGGTCTCAGCCCACTCCTTCTGCGCCTTCATGGCGGCGGCGATGGCCTGCTGCACCTCCTTCTCGCCCACCTTGTGGTAGCGGGCCAGCACGTGGTGGTTCTCGGTGGGCATCACCACTTCGCCCATATTCTTGGTTTTGACCTCCTTGCCACCGATGATGGCGGGAATCTCGGTCACTTTGTTGTAGAGCTCGTCGAGGGCCTTGCGGATTTCCTTGCGCTCGGGACTACCGGGCTTGTAGCCCAGAACAGGTTCGTTTTCAGGTTTCGGGAATACGAAAATGCTGTTGTTCATTTTTGTAATGTTTTAGTGGTTTAATTTTGGGTGCAAATTTACAAATATTTTTTGATATGCGAAAAAAAAAGTTTCAACAGATGTTAAAAAAAACCACCAATACCCTACCCGATAGGTGTTTCATTCGGCAGTTCTTATATTGTTCTTATATTGTTTACATATTGTTCGCATATTGTTCCTATATTGGGGATATAAGAACAATATGCGAACAATATGTAAACAATATAAGAACAATATAAGAACGGCCGTATTGAGCACCTATTATCCCCCTGTCGGGTGGGTGGCGGGACTATTTTTCAACAGATGGGAGTTGATAACATTATTTTGCCATTTCACGGAATGGGTGTATCTTTGCAGCGTGAAGATGAGAAGGAGTGTCCGAGCCAAGTACTTTGACATGAACATTTTGCCATGGTTGAACGCCCCGCCGGCCCCCGGCAGGACGGTCACCAAGAGGGAACCGCGTGCGATTCGCGGGCTGTCGCGCAACTGTGATGCCCCTATCCGTCGGCAACTGCAAGCCATTGGAACACAGCGTTCTGAGAAGGCATGCCGCCGGAGGGCGAGCCAGGAGACCTGCCATGTGCAAGTACGGAACCATGCACCTTTCGCGTCAAAAGGCGGCCGTCATCTTTTTTCCCACCTGCCGGTCTCCTTTACGCACAGTTTTTTTGACAAAAATATATAAGTAAACAATATAATAAGCAGCACAATGGAGACCACAAGTTTCACCATCACCAAACGCGACGGGAAGACCGAACGCTTCTCGCTGGACAAGATTATGAACGCCATCATCAAGGCGTTCAACGCCCTGGACGAGCCCATCGACCTGGGCCGGCTGTCGAAAATCCTTTCGCGACTCGACATCCACAACGGCATCACCGTCGAGGAAATCCAGAACCAGGTCGAGGTGGCCCTCATGCAGGAAGGCTACTACAACGTGGCCAAGAGCTTCATCCTCTACCGCCAGCAGCACACCGAGGACCGCGAGACGATGGAGAAACTGCGCTTCCTGGCCGACTATGTCGACGCCGCCAACGCCGCCACAGGCTCCAAATACGACGCCAACGCCAACGTGGAGAACAAGAACATCGCCACGCTCATCGGCGAGCTGCCCAAGAGCGGTTTCATCCGCCTCAACCGCCGCCTGCTGACCGACCGTATCAAGAGCATGTACGGCAAGGAGCTGGCCGACCGCTACATCGACCTGCTGACGCACCATTTCATCTACAAGAACGACGAGACCTCCCTCGCCAACTACTGCGCCTCCATCACCATGTACCCCTGGCTGCTGGGCGGCACCACCTCCATCGGAGGCAACTCCACGGCCCCCACCAACCTCAAGAGCTACTGCGGCGGATTCATCAACATGGTCTTCATGGTCTCCTCCATGCTGAGCGGCGCCTGCGCCACGCCCGAGTTCCTGATGTACCTCAACTACTTCATCCAGAAGGACTACGGCAAGGACTACTGGAAGGAGCCCGACCGCGTGGTCGACCTCTCGCTGCGCCAGAAGACGATGGACAAGGTCATCACCGACTGCTTCGAGCAGATTGTATACTCCCTCAACCAGCCCACCGGCGCCCGCAACTACCAGTCGGTGTTCTGGAACATAGCCTATTATGACAAACCCTATTTCGAGAGCATCTTCGGCGAGTTCCGTTTCCCCGACGGCTCGGAGCCCGACTGGGACGGCCTCTGCTGGCTGCAGAAGCGTTTCATGCGCTGGTTCAACGAGGAGCGCACCAAGACCGTGCTCACCTTCCCCGTCGAAACCATGGCCCTGCTCTACGACAAGGACGGCAACTTCGTCGACCAGGACATGGCCTCCTTCACCGCCGAGATGTATGCCGAAGGCCATTCCTTCTTCACCTATATCTCCGACAACGCCGACTCGCTGAGCTCCTGCTGCCGCCTGCGCAACGAAATCACCGACAACGGCTTCAGCTACACCCTCGGCGCCGGCGGCGTCTCGACGGGTTCCAAGTCCGTGCTCACCATCAACCTCAACCGCTGCATCCAGTACGCCGTCAACAACGGCCTGGACTACCGCGACTTCCTGCTGGACATCATCGACCTCTGCCACAAGGTGCAGCTGGCCTATAACGAGAACCTCAAGGACCTGCAGGCCCACGGCATGCTGCCGCTCTTCGACGCTGGCTATATCAACATCGCCCGCCAGTACCTCACCATCGGCGTCAACGGCCTCGTGGAGGCCGCCGAGTTCATGGGCATACCCATCACGGACAATCCCCAGTACCGCGAGTTCGTGCAGACGGTCCTCGGTCTGGTGGAGAAGAAGAACAAAGAGTACCGCACCAAGGAGGTGATGTTCAACTGCGAGATGATTCCCGCTGAGAACGTGGGCGTTAAACATGCCAAATGGGACCGCGAGGACGGCTACTTCGTGCCGCGCGACTGCTACAACAGCTACTTCTACATCGTCGAGGACACCTCACTCTCCGTACTCGACAAGTTCCGCCTCCATGGCGCCCCTTACATCGAGCACCTCACCGGCGGCTCGGCCCTGCATTGCAACCTCGAGGAGCACCTGACGCAGGAGCAGTACATGCAGCTGCTGAAGGTGGCCGCCAAGGAAGGCTGCAACTACTTCACCTTCAACATCCCCAACACCATCTGCAACGACTGCGGCCACATCGACAAACGCTACCTCAAGGAGTGCCCCAAATGCCACTCCAAAAACGTGGACTACCTGACCCGCGTCATCGGCTACCTGCGCCGCGTCTCCAACTTCAGCCAGCCCCGCCAGCAGGAGGCCGCCCGCCGCTACTACGCCACGATGAAATAATCAAGAATGCTCAAGTACGTCGATACAGATATTGTCTTTCAGGAGATTCCCGACGAGGTGACGCTGGCCGTCAACCTCTCGGGATGCCCCTGCCGCTGCCCGGGATGCCACTCCAAGCACCTCTGGGACGACACGGGCGAACCCCTGACCGACGAGGCTATCGACTGCCTGCTCTCGCGCCAGCCCGCCGGCGTCAGCTGTGTGGCCCTCATGGGCGGCGACGCCTCCCCGGCGGAGGTCGACGCCATCGCCTCGCGCCTCAAACAGCGCCATCCAGGCATCAAAACAGCCTGGTACAGCGGCCGTTCGATCCTCTCCAAGGAGGTGAACCTCGACAACCTCGACTATGTCAAACTCGGCCCCTACCTGGCCCACCTGGGCCCCCTGAAATCGCCCCAAACCAACCAGCGCCTCTACCTCGTCCAGCACCGCCGCAACACCGAACCCGGCAACATCCTCATGGACCTCACCCCCCGCTTCTGGCGCAACAAGACCCCCTGAAACAGGCCTCACCACTGGCCCCCAAAGCCTCACCCCTGACCCCTCTCCCAAGGTGAATAGGCCTCACCCCTAACCCCTCTCCCAAGGAGAGGGGAATTTGCGTCAGCCCGTTGTCTTTCGTTGTCTCTGTTGTCTTTAAGAAAAAAAAAGTCACCCGTTGTCGTCAAAACCGAGGATAATACTCCTCAAAAGTGTGATCGGCATAGAACATCAAGATCTTCACCAGCCGCCGGCCCGCACTTTCCGCCGGAGCCATATCCCTTTTCCCCGTCTGTAGAGACGCGGCATGCCGCGTCTCCCCACCAGCCTGCTGCGTCTCAACATCGACATGTGGACTCTCCATTACAAGGTCCCCCTCCTGTAGAGACGCCGCGTGCTGCGTCTCCCTGTCAACCGTCCCCGTCTCCACCGCCCCCTGCGTCGCCTCCGGCACAGAAAACAACGTCGGCTCCGCGGCATCCATTCCCCTCTCCTTGGGAGAGGGGTCAGGGGTGAGGCCTGTCTTCTCCTTGGGAGAGGGGTCAGGGGTGAGGCCTGTCTTCTCCTTGGGAGAGGGGTCAGGGGTGAGGCCTGTCTTCTCCTTGGGAGAGGGGTCAGGGGTGAGGCCAGCCGAGCCAGTCATATACATCTCCCCGCGTCCCAGCAGCAGCCAGTTGGCATCGATCTCCGGGTAGCGGCGCACCACCTTGTTGACGAACTCCAAACTGGGGTTGTTGCGCCCGCTCATGATGTGCGACATTCCGGAGGGCTGGATGCCTATCTCCTCCGCAAACTGTCTTGCGGTGATATTTTTGGCCTTTAATATCAGATTTATCCTGTTTATCATAATCTTACAATTGTAACATGCAATATTTTCAGTTTACAAAATTACACATAATTTTTGACACTACAAAACACAATTAACATTTTTACAAACGTAAACAACGCGACATAAACAACCAATACTTTAAACAAAATATATTTAAACACTAAAATACAATAGTTTAATAATTAAAAATAATTATATTTCAACCAACAGATAAATATACTTAAAATGCACAATTATTACTTTAAATAAATTATTTTAAAACACTGATTGTTAATTATTACAATATATAAATATAGTAAATTATAGAATAATTTAACAATAATACAATTTACATCTGTAATTACAACTGTAAACATGTAAACTTAATTCAAATTTACAATTTTCACCACCATGAACAAAGGAACTATGTACACAAATGTAAACACAGAAAAATCGCCCCTAATGGCCTATCTCCCCCTCCGACTGCCCGGACGTACAGATTGACGAGAAAGTCGCTCAGCGGTGCCAAAAACGCGTTTCCCATTTTTCATATTTCAACGGCGAATAATTCAAATTTTGCCAATGAACCGAGGGGGCAAATCCTGACGAATGGGCTGCCACCAATCACCCCTGCCCTACCCTACTTTGGACATTTAACCAGAGGTCCCCACACCTCCTGCTGTCGTCTCCCCGTCGCTATGCCCTGACGCCAGCACACAAGTAGTACCCAACACCATGACAACAAGCAGTCAACTCCCTTCCGGTTTCGGTCGAGTTTCGGTCGAGTTTCGGTCTACCATCGGTATCCATAGTATCAACAAGCCACACCAGGAGACACTCGGTCGCCAAGAGTTGCAGGTATGGATCATGGCGTATTCCCCTACTGAAACTGACTTGAGCCCGCCCGTATATGATTTTGATTTGGCTGATTCAGAAAAAATTCGTATCTTTGCACCGTGAAAAAATAGAATTTCTACAACCGCAACAACATAAAACAGAGAAATAAGAACAAAGAGAATATAACGACATAGTGTAAAGCGTTTCTGCTTTTCTACTTATAAAAATATGGCAAACAAAATAATCGTACAAGATACACCAATTACGGTAATTAAACAGGGGGCTGAGGATTATATCTGCTTGACAGATATGCTACAAGCCAAAGATGGTGACTTCTTTGTCACCGACTGGCTGCGTAATCGTAATACATTGGAATACATAGGTATATGGGAGAAGGTGTACAATCCCGATTTTAATTACGGCGAATTCGCCACAATTAGAAGTCAGGCCGGACTCAATCGGTTCAAGATTAGCGTCAAAGAGTTCGTTGCCCGGACCAACGCCATTAGTCTTCAGGCCAAAGCAGGACGATATGGTGGCACCTATGCCCACAAGGATATCGCATTCGAGTTTGCCATGTGGATTAGTCCGGAGTTCAAAATTTTCATCGTCAAGGAGTTCCAACGCCTGAAGGAAGAGGAACAGAAAGCTATCGGCTGGAACGCCAAACGCGAGCTCTCGAAGATCAACTATCATATCCACACCGATGCCGTTCGTGCCAACCTTGTGCCTGACGAGGTGGATGCCTACCACAGTTCGCTCATCTATGCCGAGGAAGCCGATGTGTTGAATGTTGCCTTGTTTGGAATCACGGCCAAAGAGTGGCGCGAAGCCAATCCCGACAAGAAAGGCAATATGCGCGACTATGCAACTATCAATCAGCTTATTTGCCTCTCTAACCTTGAAAACATCAACGCTGTTTTTATCAGCGACGGCATCGCGCAGCGCGAGAGGTTGAAGCGCTTGAACCAGATAGCCATCAAGCAGATGAGTGTCCTGGAGGAGGTAGACAATCGGAAACTGTTGAAATAACATCGCAAAATAATGAAATAGTTTTGTATCTTTGCAGCACAAAACAAATAAAAAACCAATAATAAAAACAACAGTAAAAGTAAGAAACAGAATAGAATAAAGAGAATATAACGACATAATATAAAGCGTTTTTGCTTTTCTTCGTAAGGTCGAAATCGGCAAATTTCAAACTATCTACAGAAGAAAGTGAGACGCTCACGGTATCCGTGAGCTTTCATGTTGTAGATAGGGTTTTGCCGAACCTCGACTTTAGACAGAAAGACCTCACGGATGTTTTTATGTCATTTTGCAAACATAATAATAGCACATAAACAATAATCGCAATGAAACACATAGTATTCTGGATTGCCACTATAATGATGGCGTTGATTATTCCCCAACAGGCAAGAGCCTATGATTTTTCTGCCGTCGCCCCCACTGGTCAGACGCTTTATTACAACATCAATGGTAGCAATGTCGCCGTTACTTATCCTGGTTCAGAATATTGGATGCCATACGATGGATATGATAGACCATCTGGCAGTCTTGTAATTCCACCGACTGTATCCCATAATGGCATTACGTACTCTGTTACCTCAATAGGATCAAGTGCGTTAGGGGCATGTAATGAGCTAACCTCAGTGACTATTCCAATTTCAGTGACAAATATTGGGAACAGCGCATTTAGTGGTTGTTCGGGATTGTCTTCAATGATCATTCCTAACTCGGTAACTAGTATTGGCGATTACGCTTTCTCTGGTTGTACAGGATTAACCGTTGTAACAATTGGTGATTCTGTAAACAGTATTGCAGCAGGAGCTTTCTATGGCTGCGTTGGGCTTTCATCAGTTACCATTGGATATTCTGTGACTTATATTGGTTGTGATGCATTTTCTCGTTGCTATAATTTGATGGAAATTATCTGTTTTTGTATTTTTGGGCCAACGCTAGATTATAATGCATTTGACCAAGTCCCTTCTACAATACCTATATATATACCTTGTGGTAGCACGACATTATATCAATCAAGATGGCTTCATTTTAGTAATTTTGTAGAGCCAGATAGCCCATACTCTTTATATGTATTCTCCTCCGACGAAATGATGGGGAGTGTCAATATTACAACGATGCCCACTTGTAATAACAGCAATGCTGTGATTGAAGCAACCCCCAATTATGGCTATCACTTCGCCCAATGGGACGATGGGAACACAGACAATCCCCGTTTAATCACGTTGTCTCAAGATACTTCGTTTACGGCACAGTTTGCAAAGAATCAATATACTGTCAATGTAACACCTTCACATGCCGAAAGAGGAAGCGTGTCGGGTGACAGTACGGTGGATTACCTCGATAGCATCACGTTGACAGCTACAGCGAACTATGGCTACCATTTTGGCTATTGGAGTGATGGCAGCACTTTCAACCCTTATACGATTGCGGTCACAAGTAATATGACGCTAACGGCTTACTTTATCCCTAATCAGTATAGCCTTACGGTTGTAACAACTGATGAGTCAAGAGGAAATGTGTATGGTGGAGGAAATTATGAGTATTTAAGCAATCATATCATCTCGGCCACTGCCAACTATGGATATCATTTTACACAATGGAATGATGGGGAAACGATAAGTAGCCGCAACGTTACGCTAACCCAAGACACCACTTTTATCGCACACTTTGCCCCCAACCAATATATTCTGACGGTAACGGCTGGTGAGCACGGAACTGCCAATGGAAGTGGCACCTACAGTTACGGAGACACAATCACTATACAGGCATATCCCGATGTTCATTATCACTTCATCAAATGGAATGACAACAATAGGGATAACCCTCGTCAGTATCGTGTGGCGGCGGATGAAACTCTGACAGCAATCTTCGCCAGTGATACACACACCGTGAATGTTGTTTCTAATGATATCGTCAAAGGTATGGTGGAAGCTACTGGCACAGAATTCGCTTACGGAAGCCCCTGCACGGTGACAGCAACAGCCTATACTGGCTACACCTTTGCCGGATGGAGCAACGGTGTTTCTGCCAACCCTTATACCTTCGCCGTGATTAACGATGTGGAACTGACTGCTATATTTGTGGAAGAGACAGAAGAGTTTTTTTCCGTAATCGTTGAAAGTGCTGATTCGACAATGGGAAGTGTGAGTGGTGGAGGACAGGCAGTGAGCGGAGGTACGGTGACCATCCGTGCCATACCCAATGAGGGCTACCGCTTCTTGAACTGGCAGGATGGTAACACGGAGAATCCTCGTACTGTAACCGTGACTTCTGACATTACATATACGGCCTACTTCGAAAGTACCACACAGGGTATCTTTAGTGTTGATGATAATAAAATTACCGTCTATCCTAACCCAACAAGCGGCAAGGTGATAATTGGTGCCGACGACGTGACCCGTATTGATGTTTACAACGCCAACGGGCAGCCGGTAAAGACTATTGTACGGGATTCCAGCATCGACATCTCAAACCTCCCATCTGGTGTCTATACCTTGAAGGTGGAGACTAACCACTCGACTTACGTCAGTCGTGTAATCAAGAAATAGTAACCGATATAATAATAAAAAGTATGACAAATAAAAACAAAGAACTGGCCAGAAAATTCCTCAGAGAAAACAAATTAATTGAAAATACAATGTTGATGACAAATCATGTTACTGATCAAAAAGGTAAAGTTGCTGCATTTTCATTGTATCCTATTCCTACCTACGTTGGAAGAGGTCATATTGTTGTGGCAGACACAATTGAAGAAGGAAAACGTATCTTTTTGGAAGCATACCCTAATAGCGATTGGGATATGGTCGAAATCGACAAGTTTGAAGGTAAAATAATTGTTTGGGATTAAGTATTAAAGCAAGAAATAGCCTCTGACTATTGAGAAAATTAGAAAAATTTAATAAACCATAGAATCTTGAACCAATGAAAAAAATCCTATTCCTCCTGGCTGCCACCCTCCTCTTCGCCGCCTGCACCAAAGAAGATGATACCCTTGTGGGCTCAACATGGAGCCAGTCTTACGGCGGATTAAGTATAGGCCTCGATACAGAAGATACTACCTCAGTTAGTTCATATTCTTTTGAAATAAAATTTGAGACCGCCACCCACGGCCACGCCTACCTACACCACATCGAAACAATCTATTGGGAACACGACACTGTTACATATACCCTCAATGGTGTGTTTGATGTTTCCTACTCATTCAACGGTGAGGACAAAGAAGGCACCATCACCTTCTCAAAAGAGCATTGCGAAGGGGAGATGTACGCAGAAGAATACCTTGCACAATTTTGGAGCGACCCTATAACCTCATCCTTCTACACTTATTCCAACGACAGTAAGATGCTTCTATACTCATGCCCAGGACAATATTCATTTTCCAGTCATTTGGTAGTCCTTACTAAAGAATAACCATAAAATCTTGAACCAATGAAAAAAATAATCATTCTTGCGGTCTCGGCCTTTCTTATGCTGTCCGCCTGCACCAAAGAACCAATCCCCATCCTTGAGCAAACCACATGGCAATATTCAACCGAAATATCCAACATCCGTTACACTTTTATTTTATGCTTATCCAGCCCAACGCACGGATATGCAGTTGTCTACGAAGAAAGTAATAACGTATCTAACACTTCCATGGAACATATATATGATGTCAAATACACTTTCGATGGAGAAGAAGCTGGTACAATGACATTTCGCAAAGAATATGGCGAAATAATCAACTCGTACCACTCTGACATAAACAATTATACAGACACAATAACCACCTCTTTCTATACATACGCAGGCAACAACAAGATGCTTATCCACGACACACCAAATAAACTCATTCGCCAAATCGAACTGACTCGCCAATCATACTCCCTCACAAATCAATAGTTGGTATAATTAAGCAAAAGAATAAAATGAGCGAACTTGGTGTTGCAAAAGAAGTAGAGGGAATGAGGTTTCTGGTGGAGAATATTGAAACCAAAACTGACCTTGAGTGCCCTGCAAGGTGTTTCCTGAGAAAGAAGGATTATTCAGACTGTAGTGTCCAAAAAATGTTCCAAGTTAATGGCAAAGAGTCATCGTACTCTGCAATTGTGGTTACACTAATTGCGACCAATGTCGGAGCAAGTCGAGTTGAACACGTTCACGGAAATGATGTTTTGATAGTGGATTCTGACGGGTATCCTCATAGAGGAACATTAAAATGCTACAAGAGTACTTTGCCTCAAAACGAATGGGGCGATAACGACACAGAGTATCTTCCTCAAACCAAAGTCAGATTTAAGGTTCTTTTTCCAACGCTTGGAGAAGGGCTGACTGTCAGCAAGGTGGTGATAAGGCCCTATTGGGGAAGGAAAATCACCCTGACGTTCAATATTGAGGATTACAACGAAGAAATAAATGCAGAATTCAAACCCTTGCAACAAGACGACAATACCATTAAGAAAGAGGCTCCGGTGATTTATCCGTATGGTAACAAGAATTACTACATTGAGATAGTTCAACAGAAGCTTCAATCGTTGAAAGTATCCATCCATTCAAGATTGACAAATATACTGACAGAAAAAGAGCAAACAAAATTGGAAAACAAAATATGCACCAATTCATATGCTTTGCAACTGGAGTTGGAGTCAAGAAATGAACCTGCGTATCAGGCGCTAAAAAAAGAGCTTGATGAATTATTAAGCAGCTACAGATCAGAACTGGCTGCACAAGCGGAGGCATGTAATAACAAGTTTGACCTGGATACAAGAGTGGAGGAGCTGTATTCACTGTCGCCGAGAGAGTTCGAAGAATACACACAGCAGTTGCTGGTATACATGGGGTATGAGAATGTCATTTTAACACCATACGCGAACGATAAGGGTGTTGACTTGTTCTGCGAAAGAAATGGTCAAAGAATAGCCGTGCAATGCAAGAAATACAAGGGTACGGTCGGGTCACCTGAGATAATTTCATTTTTAGGCGCAATGTCCAATGCACAGGTGGATTCTGGAATTTTCATTACTACTGGAATGTTTACTTTTGAGGCAGAAGCACTCGCCGCCAAAAATCCAATTCTCCTCATCAATAGGGTAAGGCTTGCGAAAACAATCACGAACCTCTTGGATACAACAAAATCTTCCATCAAAGAGAATCATCCCCAAATGGGACAAACCACGATTGACTTTAGTTGAAAAAGAGTGACTAAAGTTTTTTCATAAACCCTATTTTTTAAACGGGACCGTCATGCGTGTCGGTCCCAATTTTTCAGGTAATCAGGTAAACTGGCGAATTACTATTCATCGAATTGTAAAATACATCATTTATTTTAGACCTATACGCCCGAAGAAGGCATAAAGAATGCAGGTGCAAAATGCGTAAATGCGCTTGTGCTTTAAGATTGTATAAATGTGGGAATGCTTAAAAAAATGCGTAAAAGTGATATTGTGGGAATGCGTTAGTGGGAATACACGAGACTTCGCCGTGGGGTGACGGCAATCTGGCTGACAGGGGCGTTATAAAAATATTTTTCCAATTTCAAAAACAGTTGTACTTTTTGCATTTCGAAAAAATGTACTTTAGCGAACTAGCCCCACCCTACCTCAACGCTCTCAGGTGGGATTTGTGCTCGGCGGGGATGCGGAAACTCTCGAGGGCTTTCTGGATGGCTTTGCGGCGGACCCAGTCGGGGAGGCGGCCGTCGTGCATGTAGGGCTCGGCGGCGGACCATTGCTTGGCCAGCGCGGTGGCGAAAAACCAGGCCTGCATCATGCGCACATAGTACTCCTCGCGGTCGATGGCGGCAACCCAACGCAGGTACTCCTCGGAGAACACTTCGGGTTCCAGAAAGTAACGCATCAGCATCCCGATGCCGAAACGGCAGGTGTACTCGTGGCCGGAGGCCATCCAACGGCGCACATCGGGCAGCAACTCCGCCCTGTGGCGGCCAAGAACGCGGGGCGACAGCTGGTCGCAGGTGGCCCAGTTGTCCACAAACGGAAGGAAACGCTCCAGCCGCTCGATGCAGCGGCGGTAGTCCCGCTCCTGGGCGACGAGGAAGGCATGCAGCTGATTCTCTTCGAAATAGCGATGCGGCAGCGCAGCAAGGAAGGCCTCCGCTTCGGCGGAACCGTGCAACTCCTTGGCCAACAGTCGCAACGCTGGGGTGCGCACGCCGATGATGCTTTCCGGAGCAAGGTTGGGCAACAAGGGGCGCTGGAAGGCGGCATACTTTTCGTCGCGCAGCGAGAAGAGACGGTCGGGAGTGGAGAGTGGAGAACGGAGAGTGGAGAGCGGGCTGCCGCATCGTGTTGTTCTCCGCTCTCCACTCTCCACTCTCCGCTCTCCGCTACCCTCTAGAATTTTGTTTCTTACGTGCCTGAGGCCGGGCTTCAGGAGGGCGGGGTCGAGCATCAGCAGACTCTGGCGCAGCTCGCCGAGCAGTTCGGGATAGTGGCGGCATTGGAGGTAGGCCAGCTTGGCGCAGAGGGCGCGGACGCCCACGGCCTCGGAGGGGTCCATCAGGTGGCCGAGGCAGAAGTCCAGCAAAGCGGTATCCACCTGGTCCACACCCCATTCCAGCCGCTCCAGCAGCGTCAACGCCAGCCGCCGGCGCGTGGTATCGGTGGCCGTGAGGGCCAACGTGACCAGCTCGGGGCGGTGCTCGGCGATGTGCACCATGTCCACCCTCGGCAAATGCGTCAGCGCCCACAGGGCATTCGCACTCGCGCGCCCCTCCCCCTCCAGCGCGTCGGCGAAGAGGGAACGGCGGGCACGGGCATCGCCATGGGCGCTCATTGCCAGTGCTTTGACATCGTCTATATGCAGGCTCTCCATGGTGCAAAGATAATAAAAATTTGTTTATTTGGAGAAAAAATGCTAACTTTGCACTCGAAAACAAAACACCTCTCGTTATGGAAAACAGACATATTATCGACGGACATCGCGTGGCCTCCGACAGAATCGCCATCCTCAACGAAGGCGAAATCTTCGTCTTCGGCAGCAACATTCAAGGCATGCACGGCGGCGGCGCGGCCTGGTACGCCAACAAGAACTTCGGCGCCGAATGGGGTGTCGGCGAGGGCCTTACGGGTCGCACCTACGCCCTGCCCACCATGGAGGGCGCAGCGTCGCTGAAACACGCCGTGGAACGCTTCACCGCCTGCGCCAAGAACCATCCGGAGCTGACGTTCCTGGTCACCGCCGTGGGCTGCGGCATCGCCGGATACCGTCCGGAGGAGGTGGCGCCGCACTTCAACGAAGCCGCCAAACTGGAGAACGTCTACCTGCCCCAACTGTTCTGGGAGAATCTATAAGTCTTATGCCCAGCGGAAGTTGTCGGTTCCGGCGCCGAGTTCGAAGTGGCATTTGACGATGCCGAGGTCGATTTTGAGGTAGGTGCCGATGAGTGCAAAGCGGGTGCGGGCGGCGACGCGGCCGTCGGCAAGGAGTTCAAATTCAAACTTCTGCATGTTCATGGCCGTGGGTGCGAGCACGGCAGCTTCCACGCCGCGGCGGAACCAATCGGGGACTTCCTTCGACGGGGTTTTGCAGAAGGTTTCGAGGGGTTTCTGCGGATGCTGGACGCCCTGGTTGGCGCCGTAGCCGAGGGCGACGACGCCGAGCATGGCCTCGCCGTCGGCGACGGTGTAGCGGCCGGGCTGTTTGCGGAAGGTGAGGCCGACCCAGCAGGAGTTGAGACCGAGGGTTTGGGCAAGGAGGACGATGCGCTCGGCGCGGTAGCCGAGGAGTTCGTCCTCGCCGCGGCGGCAGACGAGGGCGATGTAGTTGCGCACGCCACTGAATTTGCCGTATTTGGCAAGGCCGTGGGCGAAGGCTTCGGGCTCGTCGGCGACGAGCTGGAGGTGGAGGCGTCCGTCGGCGTTGGCCTCGGCGATGGCAGCCTGGAGGCAGTCCAGTTTTTCTTTTTCGATGGGTTTGTCGAGGTATTGGCGCACAGAATGGCGTGCAAGGATGGCTTCTTGGAGGGTCATGGGGGGAAAAGTTTATAGTTTAAGGGTTAAGGTTTAAAGTTTAAGGGTTAACGGGTATCAGGGTGGCGGTATTGGCGTTCTTTGGGGACGGGTTTGCCGGCGACCTGGATGGCCTGCCGGGGGCAGACGTGCAGGCAGCCGAGACAGGCGGTGCAGGCGGTGCCGATGGCGGCGTGGTTGAGGTCGTCGAGGGTGATGTTCGATATGGGGCAGGTCGATACGCAGAGGCCGCAGCCGATGCAGAGGTCGGCGTTGACCTGGGGTTTGAAGCCACCGAGGAGTTTGCGTTCGACGGCGGGGATGCCCGTGAGGCAGCCGGCGAGGCCGGGGGCACCGAAGTGGCTGGCGTGGCGGCGAGCCTTGACGTCGGCGGCAATGCGTTCGAGCCGAGGGGCATACTTCTCCAGTTTCCACAGTTGGTCGTTGGGGTTGCGGCCGAAGAGGGTGGCGCTGTTGTCGGGCATGCGGATTTTGTGGCAGTAGGCCACGCGGACGCCCTTGCGGCGGAGGATGCGCCGCACCGTCCAGACGGAGTTGCCAGTCTGGGCGCCGCAGGTGACGACGATGAAGAGGTAGGCCGAGGGGGTGATTTGAAGCTGGGCCACGAGGTCGCGCACGGCGGGCGGGGTGTTGAAGTCGTAGCAGGGGTAGACGAGGCCGACGGTGGTTTCGGCGCTGAGGTCGGTGCCGGCGGCTTCGGCCAGGGGGAGTAGGCTGTCGCCAGTGGCGGCGGCGATGTGTCGGGCTACGGCAAGGCTGTTGCCGGTGCCGGTGAAGTAGAGGAGCATGTTAGTGTTAAGTGTTTAGTGTTTAGTGTTAAGTGTTTAGTGTTAAGTGTTTAGTGTTAAGTGTTAAGTGTTTAGTGTTAAGTTTTAAGTGGTGATTATTGTTCGGGGACGATGGCGAAATAGGTCAGGGGTTCGGTGGGCGAGGCGTTGATGAGGCTGTGGCTGTGGCCTTTGGGGCAGTAGTGGCACTGGCCGGGGGCGAGGCGTTCCTCGCCGTCGTCGTAGAGGCAACGGGCGTCGCCGCTGAGGATATAGATGACCTCGCTGCTGGTTTCGTGGGTATGGTAGCCGATGGTGCAGCCGGGCATGAGGCATCCGCGCATGATTTTGTTGACGCCGTCGAAGAGGGTACGGCTGCGGGTCTCCCCTTCCCCACCCTTGAAGCGGGGGATGACGGTTTCTTCTATCTGGTCGAAGTCGATTTTCATGAGGGTTTAAAGTTATTGTTTTTGGGTGATATAACGAACTTTGACAGGTTTTATTGCATCGATACAATAAAGACGGCATATTTATGCCGGCGGGACGCCGGCGCTCCACTTTTTACCGTTCGCGGCGGTCGATGACTTCTTTGAGCTTGTAGCGGTCACCCGTGGCGGCGGGGAGGGCGTCGATGAAGGGTTGGGAGTAGCCGGGAGTGTCGTAGCCCCAGCGGAGGAAGTTGCCGTCGGCGTCGGTGCGTTTGACGACCTGGTCGTTGTATTTCACTATGAGGTATTTGGCGAGTTGTTCCCAGCGCTGCATCATGCGTGCGGCGTAGGCAATGCTGCGCTTGTTGAGGTAGCTCTGGCGGTCGGCGGGCGTAAGGTTGCGGATGGCGGCAAGGACGGAGTCCTGGTCGGCGAGGTAGTAGTTTTCGAGTTCGCGCTGTGCGAGGCGGAGGTCGCCGATCATCATGCTGTAGCGCGGATAGACCATGTTGGCCACCCAGTTGTTCATCCAAAAGGCGGACTCGAAGGAGAATTCATTGCGAGGGTTGTTCTCCGGGCGGAAGGGGTCGGGCACTTGCGTGAGGCAGCAGTAGAGGGGCACGTAGGCCACCATGTCGGCATCGTCGCAGTTGAACCAGGTGACGCCGCCGACGTCGTCGGGCAGCGAGGAGCGCATCTGGCACACCATGGTGAAGCCCGTCTGCTGGGTGGCGATGGGGCGTTCGCGGAAGAGGTGGATGCTGTCGGAGGTGGCGAAGTGCATGGGCAGCGGACGGACGGGCATGCGCCAGGGGCCGGCGGAGGCGTCGGCGGTCATGTCGAGGGGTGTGCCTTCGAAGTGGTCGCGCATGTCGGCCATCACGTCGGTGAGGGTCAGCGGTTTCTCGGGTTTGACCCAGAGGGGCAGGTGGTCACACTTGTCGAACTCCCCATTGATGTACGGCAGATACTGGTCCATGTCGGAGCGGTGGTGGCGGAAGAAACTCCACACGCGGGCGTCGGCATAACGGACGTTTTCGAAATCGATGGGACAGTAGGCGTCGCGGAACGAGAACTCCTCGTCCTTGCCGTTGAAGAAGCCTTTCTCGCGGGCGAAGTCGATGACGTCGGCGGCATAGACGCATTCCACTTCGGGTCGGGAGATGTGCTTGAGGTTGCGGCTGCTGATGCTTCGGTAGGAACGTTTCTTCTCCTGCGGAAACTGCCGAATACGGCTCAGGTTGGCGTGGGCGGAGATGCAGTCGTCGGGGATGCGCAGGGCCACCCATACGGCACCTTTGCGGCCGGGACCTTTGCCCACCATCTCCATGATCCACGCCTCGTTGGGGTCGCAGACGGTGATGCTCTCGCCGGAGGAGTTGTATCCGTAGCGTTCCACCAGTTCGGCCATGCAGCGGATGGCCTCGCGGGCCGAAGAGGAGCGCTGAAGGGCCAGGCGCATGAGGCTGAAGTAGTCGAGCAGGCCGTCGGGGTTCTGCAGTTCCAGGCGTCCGTCGAAGGTGCTCTCTACGATGGTCACCTGCCGTTCGTTCATGAATCCCACCACGTTATAAGTATATTCCACCTGCTCGACAAACTGGTCGTCGTGCGAGGGGCCCCAGCCGTGGATGGCTATCTTCTCGCCGGGGGTGTGGCGCCCGGCGGGGGTGTGGAAGAGGGAGCCCGCGAAGCCGAAGCCGTCGCAGTTGTAGGTGCAGATGACGCTCCCGTCGGCGGAGGCTTTCTTGCCCACAATCAGGTTGGTGCAGGCCTCGGCCTGAAGGATGGCGGCCATGGTGGCCAGCAGTATCAGAAAGGTCTTTTTCATCTCTTGTTCTTACGTGTATATTGCTGTTTCACTATCTCATACGAATTTCTCACCAGCTCCCGCATCAACCCGTCCTCGGCCGCCTCGGGCAGGATGCCTATCCAATGGCCGGGGCTCATATTGTAGGGCTTGCAGACGGCGGAGGAGCGTTCCCTGAGGTCCTCGATGCGGTCGGGCTGGCACTTCACCGTCACCACCTCGTAGCGGTCCACGTCGAAATAGCAGAACATGTGGCCACAGACATAGAAGGCCAGCACCCCTTGGGCCGCCTTGAAGGCCTGGAAGGGCATCTTCTCCTCCACGTCGGCGCCCAGCGCCAGGCAGTAATTGCGCAGTTCCTCAACGTTCATATTCTTATCTTCAAAGAAAGGCACCACACGAAGCCCCGGGCCATGCGGGCGGCGGGGTCGGCGAAGTGGCCGCCCTCCTCCCACACCAGCGTGGTGTTCTCCTCGCCCAGCTGTTGCTGCAAACGTCTGTGCTCCTCGCGTATACGGTCGCCCACACGGGCAAAGGTCTTGTTGCGGCTGCGCTCCTCGCGGTCGCCCAGGCTGAGGTACACCTGCCTGGCCTGCATCGCATGCCCCGCGGCATACCCCGGCCAGTCGCCCGCCCACAGCGACGGCGACCCCGCCACGACGGCCCCGAAGCGGTCCGTCTGGCAGGCTGCCCAGAGGGCGAAGAGGCCGGCGAGACTGTAGCCGCCCAATATGATAGGTGCAAACCCCTCAGTCGCTGCGCGACAGCTCCCCTTGTCAAGGGGAGCAGCATAGAACTCGCACGCTGGAACTTTCGTTGCTCTCACCGGCTCTCCCCCCTCACAACGGGGTGCAGCACAGAGCTCGCACGCTGGAACTTTCATTGCTCTCACCGGCTCTCCCCAGCTCTCCCCCTTCTCAAGGGGGAGTACCCGCAGGGGGAGGGGGTAAGACAACTCTCCCCCTTCACAAGGGGGAGTCCCCGCAGGGGGAGGGGGTAAGACAGCGGGCAGCAACGCCTCCATGAGGTAGCGTAGCGTCTCCCCTGCCCCCGTGCCCACCTCCGGGCGCTTGCTCACCGCAGGCTCCGCCCACGGCATCAGCTCCAGCTCCCAGTCGCGGACGGGAACGGCCACGAAGACAGTGTTAAGTGTTAAGTGGTAAGTGTTCAGTTGGTCGAGGCCAGAGAAAATCATCTCCGCCTCGCGCTCCAGGTCTTCCTCCTGCCGCTCGCTGACCAGCTGCACCAGCAGCGGACAACCGCCCCACTCTCCGACATCCCCCGAAACAGAAGGTCGGGGGCCGGCACAGAACACCCTGCACCTCCGGCCTCCGACCTCCATCCAGCGGCTCTCTACAGTCATTTCTTCTTAATCAGCGAGATGATCCAGAGCAGTAGCAGCGCGCCGATAACGGCGGTGACAATCTGGCCCACAAGCGTGCCGCCCCAGTAGATGCCAAGCCAACCCAGGACGTTGCCGCCAATGAAACCGCCGACAATGCCGACCAACAGATTGACCCAGAATCCGAATCCGGACCCCTTGAAGAGTTTGCCGGCCAGGAATCCCGCCAGCGCTCCAATCAGAATCGTGATAATGATACCCATTTTTTTATAAAGTTTAAGGTTTTACTCATCCTTGTACCCCGCCGCGATGCGGGCGCGCTTGCGCTCGATCTCGTCCAGGATAATCTTGCGGATGCGCAGGTTCGTCGGCGTAATCTCCAGGTACTCGTCCTCGCGGATATACTCCATTGCCTCCTCCAGACTCATCTTGATGGCCGGACTCGTCGTCGACTTGTCGTCGGCACTCTTGCTGCGCATATTCGTCAGGTTCTTCGCCGTCACCACATTGATAACGATGTCGTTGCCCGGACGCAGGCTCTCGCCGATCACCTCGCCGGCATACACCTTGTCGCCCGGCTCGATGAAGAACGGTCCGCGGTCCTGCAGCTTGCTGATGCTGTAGGCCGTAGCCTCGCCGGTCTCCTTGGCGATGAGGGCGCCGTACTTGTGGTCGTCCATATCGCCCTTCCAAGGCTGGAACTCCAGGAAGCGGTGGGCGATGATGGCCTCGCCGTTGGTGGCGGTCAAGAGGGTGTTTCTCAGGCCGATGATACCGCGGCTCGGGATGGTGAAGTCCAGCTGCACACGGTCGCCCTTGGTGTCGATGGTGCCCACCTCGCCTTTGCGGCGCGTCACCACGTCGATGACCTTGCTCGAGAACTCCTCGGGCACCAGCACAGTGAGCTGCTCTATAGGCTCGCACTTTTCGCCGTTGATTTCGCGGATAATCACCTTCGGCTGGCCCACCTGCAGCTCGTAGCCCTCGCGGCGCATGGTCTCGATGAGCACGGAGAGGTGCATAATGCCGCGTCCGTAGACCAGCAGCTGGTCCGGCGAACCCGTCTCCTCGATGCGCATGGCGAGGTTCTTCTCGAGCTCGGCATAGAGGCGGTCGCGCAGGTGGCGGCTGGTGACGTACTTGCCCTCCTTGCCGAAGAAGGGCGAATTGTTGATGGTGAAGAGCATGCTCATCGTAGGCTCGTCGACCTTGATGGGGGGCAGGGCCTCGGGATTGTCGATGTCGCAGATGGTGTCGCCAATCTCGAACGCCACATTCTTGTCCAGGTCCAGCAGCACGGCGCAAATCTCGCCGGCCTCCACGGGGGTCTTGATACGCTCTTTGCCCAGACCCTCAAACACATACAGCTCCTTCACCTTGGTTTTCACCTGGCTGCCGTCGCGCTTCGCCAGCGTGATGCTCTGGCCGGCCTGCAGGGTGCCGCGGTGCAGACGGCCGACGGCGATGCGGCCCAGGTACGAGCTGTAGTCCAGGCTCGAAATCATCATCTGCGTATTGCCCTCCTCCACCTTCGGGGCGGGGATATGCTCGATGATGAGGTCCATGAGGTAGGAAATGTCCTCGGTGGGGGTGTTCCAGTCCTCGCCCATCCAGCCGTTCTTGGCGCTGCCGTAGGCCGTCGGGAACTCCAGCTGGTCGTTGTTGGCGCCGAGGTTGAACATGAGGTCGAAGACGGCCTCCTGCGTGGCCTCGGGGTCGCAATTGGGCTTATCAACTTTGTTGACAACGACGATGGGCTTCAGGCCCAGCTCGATGGCTTTCTGCAGCACGAAGCGCGTCTGCGGCATCGGCCCCTCGAAGGCGTCGACGACCAGCAGCACGCCGTCGGCCATGTTGAGCACGCGCTCCACCTCGCCGCCGAAATCGGAGTGGCCAGGGGTGTCGATAATGTTGATTTTGTATCCCTTGTACCGAACCGACACATTCTTGCTCAGAATCGTGATGCCGCGCTCGCGCTCAAGGTCGTTATTGTCCAAAATCAGCTCCCCCGTCTCCTGATTGTCGCGGAAGAGCTTGGCCTGATGAAGCATGCGGTCGACGAGGGTGGTCTTGCCGTGGTCGACGTGGGCTATAATTGCTATATTACGAATATTTTGCATAGACTTTATATATAAAATCGAAACTGCAAAAATACGAAAAAAAATTGAAAAACGACAAAACGGAAGAAAAAAATACAGCGAGCCTTTCCCCCACCCTTTCCGCCACAAGCCCAAACAGGGGTCAAAACCCTACCCGATTCGCCCCCGATACGGCATATCTTATATTGTTCTTATATTGTTTACATATTGTTCGCATATTGTTCTTATATCCACAATATAGGAACAATATAAGAACAATATGTAAACAATATAAAAACAATATAAGAACGGCCGTATCGGATAC
>Ga0256405_10000598_pt1 | contig 116417 bp, 94 predicted proteins | sample RumenRJG_02DNA_FD_189096 | JGI IMG/M metagenome (GOLD analysis project Ga0256405, IMG submission 189096) | Bovine rumen microbial communities from Lethbridge, Alberta, Canada - RJG_02 | ecosystem: Host-associated > Mammals > Digestive system > Stomach > Rumen | place: Canada: Alberta...
ATAGATTATTACAACAACAAACGCATCAAGCTGAAACTAAAAATGAGTCCGGTGCAATACCGAACTCATTTCTGTAGACAAATTAACTGATTTTTTAATCCGTCCAACTTTTTGGGGTCACTTCACTAATAATTATTTAAAACGGCGTGGTATGCCTGCGAATACATAATGAATAAAGAAAATGCAATGAGCAATTGTACGAATTAAACGAATTGATATTTATAAATTTGTTTTGCAAACAAAACGCGAACGTTTCGCAAAGCGAGAGAAAAGAAAACTTGTTTGCTTTTCCGAGCCAAAGAAATGTCAACGAAGATAATTAAACGAATTTTAGAGGTTACCTAAAAAAATAATAATATGAAAAAACTGACAATGATTATCGCGGCTTGCTGCATGATGCTGACAGCCTGCGCACAGAACAACACAGAAAACAAATCAAATCAGAAAGGAAAAAATATGAACAAGACACTTGTGGTCTACTTCTCGGCCACCGGAACCACCAAGGCCGCCGCACAGCGTCTGGCCAAAGAAATGAACGCTGACCTCTTCGAAATTGCACCCCAAGTGCCCTACACTTCTGCCGACCTCGACTGGCGCGACAAGCAGAGCCGTTCCACCAAAGAGATGCAGGACAAGTCGTCGCGTCCCGCCATCAAAGGCAACTGCCCCAACATCGCCGACTACGACACCGTCTGGATCGGATTCCCCATCTGGTGGTACACTGCTCCCACCATCATCAACACCTTCATCGAAGCTCACGACCTCAGCGGCAAGACCCTCTGCGTCTTCGCCACCAGTGGCGGCAGCAGCGTCAGCGGTTCTGCCAAAGACCTCAAGAAAGCCTACCCGCAGTACACATGGGGCGAAAGCCGTCTGATGAACTAACACCTGTAGCAAACATACAATTAACATGAACAACGAAAAACCGACAGGCAAAGACTACGTCGGCAGCGACACCCTCTATGCCGATGTGCAGCGCACCATGCAACTGGCTGCCGAGATGAATACCGGCTGGCATTCAGAGTCCGAAGTGCGCGACTGTCTGCGCAAAATAACCGGACACGACATCTCAGACGACGTGCGCGTCTTCACCCCATTGCACATCAACTACGGTCCCGGCGTGACTTTCGGCCGCGACTGTTTCCTCAACTTCGGCTGCACCCTGCTGGCTCTTGGCGGCATCACCATAGGCGACGGCGCCTTCATCGGCCCCCACTGCGTGCTGGCCACCGAATATCACCCCGAAGAACCAGCCCGCCGTCACCAACTGCTCACGAAACCCATCGTCATCGGACAAAACGCGTGGTTGGGTGCCAACGTGACAATTCTGGCCGGTGTCACCATCGGCGACAACGCCATCGTCGCCGCAGGCAGCATAGTCACCAAGGACGTGCCTCCCAATGCCGTTGTCGCCGGAGCCCCGGCACGCTTCATCAGGGAAATCAAGAAATGAAAAAACAATTCTGAAAGAGAATAAAACACATTTCGAACAAGAGGACACCACGCAAGAGGCAGTCCTCTTTTTCGTATGCTCAAAAATATTTTTCTCCGTATCAGAAAAAATTTGTAATTTTGCAGTCGGAAAAAAGTGTAATCAAATACGATGACAGCAACACAAATAGCCACATCACAGATGCATCTGCTCAAGTTCTCAGCCTTTGAAAAGAGCGAAAATCTCACCGTGGAAGTGGATGTCATCGGACTGATTAAAACAATGAGAATCATTAACAACAAATAACATATTAATTTTATGAGTATAATAAAACCTTTCAAGGGCTTCCGCCCGCCCGTCGACATCGTCGAAAAACTGGCTTCACGTCCCTACGACGTACTCAATAGCGAGGAAGCTCGCAAAGAATGTGAAGGCAATCCCTACAGCCTGCTGCACGTCACCAAGGCAGAAATCGACCTTCCCGCCGGCACCGACGAGCACTCGCCCGAAGTATACCTCCAGGTCGTCAAAAACTACAACAAGTTCAAAGACCTTGGCTGGCTCGTAAAAGACGAAGAGGAAAAACTCTACATCTATGCCCAGAGCATGAACCCCAAGGACAAGGACGCCAAGTGGCAGTACGGCATCGTCGCCTGCGCCTACAGCGAGGACTACGTCAACAAGGTCATCAAGAAACATGAGCTTACCCGCAAGGACAAGGAAGAGGACCGCATGAAACACGTCCGCATCACCAACGCCAACGTCGAGCCCGTTTTCTTCGCCTATCCCGCCGTCAAGCGCATCGACGAAATCGTGGCCAGCGTAACCGCACAGAAGCCCATCTATGACTTCATCGCCAAAGAGGACGGCTTCGGTCACCGCTTCTGGGTAATCGACGACAAAGCCATGATTGCCGAGCTCGTCGAACTGTTCGACAAACAGGTTCCCGCCATGTACATCGCCGACGGTCACCACCGCTCAGCAGCTGCAGCCCTCGTGGGACAGGAAAAGAAGGAGCAGAACCCCCGCCACACCGGCAAGGAGGAGTACAACTACTTCATGACCGTCATCTTCCCCGACAACCAGCTGAACGTCATCGACTACAACCGCGTCGTCAAGGACCTCAACGGCCTCGACCCCAAGCAGTTCTTCGCAGCCCTGCAGGAAAACTTCGACATCGAGTGCAAGTGCGACTGCACCAAGAACGGCGGCAAGTGCGAGTGCGAGTTCCCGTGCCACTGCGAGTGCAGCGAGCCCTACAAACCCGCCAAGCTCCACAACTTCTCGATGTACTTCGAGGGTGTATGGTACAGCCTGACCGCAAAGCCCGGCACCTACAATGACAACGACCCCATCGGAGTGCTCGACGTCACCATCCTCTCCAACCTCGTCCTCGACAAGGTTCTCGGCATCAAGGATCTCCGTACCGACAAGCGCATCGACTTCGTCGGTGGCATCCGTGGTCTCGGCGAACTGAAACGTCGCGTCGACAGCGGTGAAATGAAAGTCGCTTTCGCCCTCTATCCTGTTTCGATGAAGCAGATCATCGACATCGCCGACACTGGCAACATCATGCCTCCTAAGACCACTTGGTTTGAGCCTAAGCTCCGCTCTGGCCTCGTGATCCACGAACTCTGCTAACAGATATTATTCTATACAAAAAAGGTTGCCCAGCAAAGGCAACCTTTTTTATGTTTTCTACTACAGCTACAGGTATGCGGCCGGCTCCGTTATTTGTTTTCTATAAGCGGAACTATCACACTATCATATACATCTCGACGGATTATCCGATAATGCTGATGGTAAGTGGCATTGAAAAGCCTACTGTGGTGGAAAGCATACTGACCTTCGGACAGCGCGTTGGCTATCAAAACACTATCCTCCTCAAAATTGAGCGGCAACGGTTCGACACTGCGAATGCAGGAAAGAATCTCATTCCATTTGCGCGACCACTGCGAAATCGACTCGTCTGATATTTCATGCCATCCTTGCGCACTCTCTACAAAAGCCGATGCAAGTACACCGGCAGGAATCACGCCCTGACGCACGTAGTTCAAGTCGACACGCACAAAATTGCTGTACATACCTACCGGGTAGGCAAACAACGGATACTGCCAATCCGCACTGTCGGCCCTCTCGATCTCGGCAACAATATAGTCTGCCACCGAAGCCGAATCGCTCACAAGGTGTTCTGGACCGAACCAGTCCTGAAAACAGAATTTGTAGACATCGCACAACTGCGACTGAGGGTAGGCATCCATATATCCCTGAATAATCTGCACAATTTCAGAATGTTCAGCATCCACTGTCTCATTTTTTTCTCGTCCCGAACACGCCGTGAAAAAAGTCAGGACTATAACCAAAGCATAAAAAAGATGTTTCATCGTTAATGTTTCATAAAATAAGAATGCAAAATTACACAAAAAAAAACAAACTACGTAATTTTGCATCCGGTTTTTTAAAACCATAACCTAAACCTTAACGTTAACTTCAGAATGATTTTTAAAACTTTAGCCCTCGGCACGAAAACAAAAACGGGAACGAAAAACTTCTTGCTGACGCTCTTGTTTATGCTGGCGGGCAATATGCTTTACGCACAGACATATACCATCAGCGGCAGCGTGACCGACTCGACCAGCGGCGAAACACTGATAGGCGTTGCCGTGATGGATATGCGAAGCGGAAAGGGAGCACTGACCAATGCACAGGGACGTTTCTCGCTGACACTCAAAAGCGACACTGTCCAACTAAGAGTATCGTACGTCGGCTACAAGCCTTTTTTCGAAACATTTGTATTGAAAAAGAACGAGAAGCGCAACATCGCGCTCCAATCGAGCATCGAACTGAAGACCGTCGTCATCGAAAGCAGACGCATCGACGACGCCAAATCGTCACAAATGAGTGCCATTCAAGTTCCTATCGAACGTCTTAAGGCAGTGCCTGTCCTCTTCGGCGAGGCCGACCTTGTAAAAGCGCTTCAACTTCTGCCGGGCGTCCAAAGCGGTTCGGAAGGCAACAGCGGCTTCTACGTGCGCGGCGGTGGACCTGACGAGAACCTTTTCCTGCTCGATGGGGTGCCGCTCTACAACGTCAGCCACATGGGAGGCTTCTTCTCGGCCTTCAACACCGATGCCGTCAAGAACGTAACCCTCTACAAAGGCAGCTTCCCGGCACACTATGGCGGCAGGCTCTCGAGCGTGCTCGATGTGACGACCAACAACGGCAACGACAAGCAGCTGCACGGCAATGCATCGATAGGTTTCATCTCAGCCAAACTGAACCTCGAAGGCCCCATCAAGAGCGAGCGCACAACCTTCTGTCTCTCAGGACGGCGCACCTATGCCGACTTCCTGCTGCAGCCCTTGGTCAAACGCCTTGCCGACCGTCGCGAATACAAGCTGAGAGCCGGATACTATTTCTACGACGTGAACGGCAAACTGACCCATCGCTTCAGCGACCGCAGCCGCCTCTTTGCAAGCTACTATATGGGCTCCGATGTGATATACACACGCATCCGCACCCTCGCCACCGACGTGCAGGAACAATACCTGAACTTCGACACCCGGTGGGGCAACATCGTGGCATCGGCACGATGGAACTACGAGCTTACGCCTAAGCTGTTTATGAACGTCACGGGTGCCTATACACGCTACAGCAACAACGTAGGTGTAAAATACGAGACCGAAACGCTGGCCACGGAAGACCGCGACAGCGAAACCTCCGAATTCACAATGGACTACTTGTCGAAAATCAACGACCTGACCCTCAAGGCCGATTTCGACTTCACGCCCAACCCCAACCACCTCGTAGGGTTTGGAGCGTCATTCACGCACCACATTTTCATGCCCGAAGTGGCCGACGCACACCTCAACGCCTACAGTTCTGATGTGATGAACAGCTCGTTCCTCATCGACACATCAGTCAACTCAAGTGTTGTGAAAGCGGAAGAAATCACCGCCTACATCGAAGACGACTGGAGCCTTAGCGATGCAATAAAGATAAACTACGGCCTCAATATCAGCGGTTTTGCCGTCGAGAATGCCTTCTACCCCACCCTCCAGCCCCGTTTGTCGGGACGCTTGATGCTCGGCGAAGGGCTCTCCCTGAAAGCCGGCTATGCCTACATGACCCAGTTCATGCACCTCCTCTCGACAACCAGCGTCAGCATGCCCACCGACCTATGGGTCCCTGTGACCAAAAACATTGCTCCGATGTATGCCCATCAGGTGGCAGCCGGATTGTTTTACGAAATCAGGGGATTAGCCGACCTGTCGGTCGAAGGATACTATAAGAAGATGAGCAACTTGCTGGAATACAAGGATGGTGCCACATTCTTCGGCAGCAGCGAAAGCTGGGAGGAAAAGGTCGTCATGGGCGACGGCTGGGCCTACGGTGTGGAATTGCTGCTGCAGCGCAACTTCGGCGACCTGACAGGATGGATTGGATACACATGGAGCAAATCGATGCGACAATTCGACCGCCCGGGACAGGAACTCAACGACGGCAATCCGTTCCCAGCCAAATACGACCGGCGCCACGACATCAGCATTGTCCTCAGTTACAAGGTCAACAGCAAGATAGACCTCAGCGCCACATGGGTGTTCAGCTCCGGAAACGCCGCAACACTTTCGCTTCAGGAATACGCTCAAGCTCAGGAGACTGCCAACGAATATGCCGACATTGACCCCGAGGGGTGGAACGGCTATCTATCATACTCTTCGGGACGCAACAATTTCCGTATGCCCAACTATCACCGTATGGACATCAGCGCCAACTTTCACCGCACATTCAAACGCTGCTCCAGAACGATCAACGTCAGCGTTTACAACCTCTACAACAACAAGAACCCCTACATGATATACGAAAGTCACGAACACACATGGAACGGCTACAACGGTGCCCTCGTCCAGCTCTCCATCTTCCCCATACTGCCTTCCGTAGCCTACACCCTAAAATTCTGAGTCAATGAAGAATAAAACAACTTTACATCTTTCCCTATCAGCATTTCTGATGCTGACACTGCTTTTCGGCTCTTGTGAAAAAGTGGTGGAATTCGACATAGAAAACACAGAGCGCCATATAGTTGTCAATGCCCTCCCCTGCACCGACAGCCTACTGTTCGTCAACATCACTTACAGCCGTTTCTTTCTCGACAACAAGCCGTTTGAGCCTGTTGCCGACGCGACAGTAAGTGTCGATATCAACGGAACAATATACAATGCGACTTCACGCGATGGCGCCAACTACCTGTTCGGACATACAGTCACGTCCGGCGACACGATGACACTGCGGGTTGAAATCCCCGGTCGCGACGCCATTGTTGGCGGCACCCGCATTCCTGCCCTACCAGCCATGATGCCCCCGACCGCCGAAATCGACACCCTGCAGCCGATAAGCATGGGCAATGTGACGTTCGCTCTCGACGACCCCAACGGTGCCAACTACTACTACGTCTACCTGATGGAGCGCGACAGCGGCACACGTTGGAACCAATGGGAGTCAAAATGGGACACCGTCGACACCGTGAGGCACGCATACTTCAATTGTCTGAACAAAGAGGTCACTGCGCCCGAAGTCAACAGCATTGAAGGAATGATGGACTATTACGACGCACTGCTTTTCAGCGACGACAACATAGACGGCACAAACTACGAGATAACCCTGTCGCTGATGATGTTCAAAGACACCGCCGAGCATCCGCTGCTGCGCGAATACACATTAGTGGTGGAATCGTTCAGCAAAGAGGCGTACACCTATATCAAGGAAAGCATTGCTGCCGGCGGGATAGGCAGCTATTTTGCCGAACCTGCACGCATCTACAGCAACCTCAGCAATGACATTGGCATCTTCGCCGGCATAGCGCGACGCCAATACCCTCTGACGTTCACATACAAAGAGCAGGAAGAAGAATAAGTTCCTAAATGCGCCTTACATACTGAGTTTCAGCGACTCTACATAGTCGTTGATACGCTGCATCTGTTCCGGTATGTTGATTCCTTGCGGACATTCACTTACGCAGTGGTTGCACCCGATGCAGTGGTCGGCCTGGCGGAACGACGGCACAGCACGGTCATAGTCGACCAAGAAGGCTCTGCGTGCACGACGGAATTGGCGTTTCTCTTCGCTGTCCGTACCTATGTCGTTCATCACATGACCCTCATTGAGACATTTGTTATAGTGCGCAAAGATTGTCGGAATATCAATGCCATACGGACAGGGCATGCAGTATTTGCAGTCGGTGCAGGGTATCGTTTTGAAGTTGGCAAAGACATCGGCAATCTCTTCGAGCAAACGCAATTCTTCATCCGTCAGCGGTTTATGCGGCGAATATGTTCGTATATTATCCTGCAGATGCTCCATGTAGGTCATGCCGCTCAGCACAGTGAGGATGCGAGGCTGGTTGCCAGCGAAACGGAATGCCCACGAAGCGATGCTGGCTTGCGGGGCGCGCTGTTTGAGCAGGCCGACCGCGTGGTCGTTCAAGTTTGCCAGCTGGCCTCCGAGCAGTGGCTCCATGACAAACACTGGAATATTGCGTTTTGCCAACTCTCCATAGAGGTAACTGGAATTGGTGTTGCTTTCATTGATGAGCTTTGAGTGGTTCCAGTCCACATAGTTATGCTGGATGAGCACGTGATCCCAATGGTATTTGCCTTCATCCTGCAGCTTAAGCAGATAGTCGAACACCCGTATGTCGCCATGATAGGAGAAACCGAGGTTGTGGATATGGCCTTTCTCGCGCTCCTCACACAAGTAGTCGAGCATGCCGTTGTCGAAAAAGCGGCGATTTAGAGTCTGCATCGGATCGAGCTCAACACCATTCTCGTCGCGGCGTGTACCGCCAATACTGTGCAGCATATAGTAGTCAAGATAATCCACCTGCAGTTCCTTCATCGAATTGTGGTACATCTTGATGCTCTCTTCGCGGCTCCATGTGCTTGGCAAAAAATTGGAGAGTTTTGTCGAGACAAAATACTCGTCGCGTTTGTGACGGCTCAATGCGATTCCGACAGAATGCTCCGAACGGCCCTTGCAATATGGCGGTGCAGTGTCGAACAGGTTGACGCCATGGCCTATAGCGTAGTCGACGAGGCTGTTGACGGCATCCTGGTCCAGTTCCTGGTCCTGCTCGCGTCCGCTTTCGCCGCTAATGGTCGGGAAACGCATGCATCCGTAACCGAGCAGCGACACTTGTTCGCCATGCAGGTTTTCACGCATAGTCATCTTGTCTTCCGGCACTTCGCCAAGGGCTACACCTTCGGCTTTCGTTTCGTTGCCGGACTTGCATCCGGCCATAGCTGCCGCACCTGCGACAGAAGCAGCACCTGCCACTTTAAGAAATTGTCGTCGTGAGAGTTCTTTTACCATTGTGAATCAAATACAGAGTCATACATATTGAACATGCTGCCATGAGCGAAACCATGGAACGAGCCATAAGGATAGCCGAGCATATAGGGAGTCAACGCGCCAGTGCGGTCGTCGACAAAAGTCATGTGGATGTCGAGGAAATTGTCGTCTCCGATGCGGTAGCGCATTGCCGCAGAGAATGCTGTTGCGTTGAGATTGAGAGGCATATCGCCATAAAACCAAGGATTGAATACGGCACCCGAAGCCAAATCGCCACCCACATGGTAGAGCGAAGCACCCAGCATCAGGCGATCGTTCACCTTGTAGATTGCAGAGACCGAAGCCGATGCAGCCACACCGGTAGGGTTGCGGAGCGGAGCCATGCTGCGCGGCACACGGCCATGCAGGGTATAGCCTCCCGGCGAAAGCGAGTAGCTGTTGAGCAGCGATGCCGATGCCTTGACCGTGAAGCGCTCGCTCGGCTTGTATATCACCGAGGGGGATATTCCGAAAAGCGACGCCGACGAATGGCGGCTGCCGGTAATCGCGGTTCCCATCGAGACATGGAACTCCCAACGCTCGAGCGTGTCGGAAGCAATCTTGGAAATATCATCAAGTCTGTGCATCGGGCGTGAAGAGGCGGGCAACGGCGCGACCGTTATGTCGCCCGACGAGGAGACTATGCTGTCGTTCTGCGCCGACACGACATGCACCATCGCGACAGCCATCAGCAGTATATATATGTTTTTAAAATATCTCATTGTTCATATTGTTTTCACTATAACGGACAAAGGCTCGAAATATTCTGTCGTGGGGCGAAAAAACTTTTCAGACTTCGTTTTAGGCAAAAAGAGCCCTGAATGCATCTTCAATGACAGAGACCTCTACAATTTCAATTCCGAAACGTTTCTTATTGAGAGAGCGAGCGTTATATTTTGAAACAAAAATCTTCTCAAATCCCAAACGGTCTGCTTCCGCAATGCGGTGTTCGACGCGGCTCACAGGGCGCACCTCGCCGCTCAATCCCATTTCGGCGGCAAAACAGTGGCGCGGCGATATGGGGATATCGACATTGGACGACAGTATCGAACATGCCACAGCAAGGTCTATGCCAGGGTCGCTCACACGTATTCCTCCGGCAATGTTGAGAAACACATCCTTTGCTCCGAGTTTGAAGCCACAGCGTTTTTCGAGCACAGCCAGCAACATCGACAAACGGCGGAAATCGAAGCCGTTGGCATTGCGTTGAGGGGTGCCGTAGACAGCCGACGACACAAGCGACTGGACCTCGATGAACATCGGGCGCGCACCCTCCAAGGTGGCAGCAATGGCGCATCCGCTGAGATTCTCGTCGCGTTGCGAAAGGAGGAATTCGGAAGGATTGGCCACTTCGCGCAGTCCGTCGCCCTGCATCTCGAAGATGCCGATTTCGGCAGTGGAGCCAAAGCGGTTCTTGAGCGAGCGCAGCATGCGATAGCCGTAATTGCGGTCGCCCTCGAACTGCAGAACGCAGTCGACGATGTGTTCCATAACCTTCGGGCCGGCCAGGTTTCCGTCTTTGGTGATGTGTCCGACAAGGAGTACCGGCACCCCGCTCTCTTTGGCAAAACGTTGGAATTCAGCCGTACACTCGCGAATCTGCGAAATGCTGCCTGCCGACGAGTCAATATTCTCAGTGCAAATGGTCTGAATCGAATCGACAATAAGCAGGTCGGGCTGGACGGAATCGACATGCTCGAAGATGCGCTGCGTCACCGTTTCACTGACCACATATAGCTCGCCGCCCTGAGTGCGCCGTTCGTTGTTTTCCAAGCGGTCGGCACGCATCTTGATTTGCTGTTCGCTCTCTTCTCCGCTGACGTACAGGACTTTTCTTTCCGGAATCGACAGTGCCGTCTGGAGCAGCAACGTCGACTTGCCAATGCCTGGTTCGCCACCCAGCAGCAAGAGTGAACCAGGAACGATTCCGCCACCGAGCACCCGGTCGAACTCGCCGCACTGCGTGGGAATACGCTGCGTCTCGTTGGTGGTAACGTCGCGAATCAGTTTGGGCTTGGACGCTCCGGCTGCCGACTTGTTTTTGGCTATAGAGCCCGTTTTCGAGGCTTGCACAACCTCTTCCTGAAAGGTGCCGAACTTGCCACACTCCGGACAACGTCCGAGCCACGAACTACTCTGGTAGCCACACTCGCTACAGAAATAAAATGATTTCGGTTTCGCCATACTCTTCAAGCAATTATCTTGTGTTCCAAAAATTTATCGTATAAAACCAACATTATCCGCCGGCTTTTTTCAGAAAACAAACATTGACCGCCCGCTTCTTTTCGTCTGTCATATATGCGGATATTACATTGTCAGAATTCGTCAGCTACTGTGTCGACACGATACAGTTTGTCGCCACGGTGGAGCTGCTCCGTTGTGGCAAAGCTGAAACGGTCGCCTTGTCGCACCTCGGCAACGGGATCGCGCTCCAGTCGCAATTCCTCGACGGTGGCACGATAGACACCTGTTGTCTCGCCGATGACCATCACCTCGTCGCCAGGACGCAGCACCTCGGCGGTCTGCATCTGCGCTTCGGCAACGCCGATGCGGTTGAAGTAATTTTTAATCAAGCCCAGATAGACTTTATTCTCAGTAGCCTGACTACCATAGCGTTCAGTCCACTCGCCCATCTTGCGGCCCATGTAGTAGCCATCCCAAAAACCACGGTTGAAGACCGTCGACAGCCTCTGTTTCCATCCGGCTATGCGCTCCTGAGTGTAGCTGCCGTCGGCTATGGCGGCAACAGCCTCCTTATAGCACTCCACCACCGTCTTCACATAGTCAGCACTACGGCCTCGGCCCTCAATTTTGAGCACCCTGACGCCGGCTTTCACTATCTTGTCGAGAAAGTCGATAGTGCACAGGTCTTTAGGCGACATGATATATTTGTTGTCGACTACCAGCTCTATGTCCGACTCCAGGTCTTTGACCAGATATTCGCGGCGGCACAGCTGCAGACAGGCACCGCGGTTGGCGCTGTAGTTGTAGTTGTCGAGGCTCAGGTAGCATTTGCCGCTGACGCTCATGCAGAGGGCACCATGTGCAAACACCTCAATCTGCACCAGCTCGCCTTTGGGTCCGCGGATGTCATTGTCGCGGATATATTGCGTGATTTCTGCCACCTGACGCAGAGGCAACTCGCGAGCCGTAACCATAACATCGGCCCACTGAGAAAAGAAACGCACAGCCTCGGTGTTGCTGATGTTGCACTGGGTTGAGATGTGCACCTCCACACCGACGGAACGGGCGTAGGTGATGACTGCCATGTCGCTGGCAATGATGGCGCTGACCCCTACCCTTTTGGCTGCGTCGACGAGCTGACGCATTTCGTCGAGTTCGTGATTGTATATTATTGTATTTAGCGTCAGGTAAGTACGTATGCCGGCTTGCTTGGCTATGGAACAAATATTCTCGAGGTCGTCAATCGTGAAATTTGCCGCCGAGCGACTACGCATATTCAGGTTGCCTATGCCGAAATATACAGCGTCTGCCCCTGCCTGGATTGCAGCCCTTAGGCTCTCGTACGAGCCCACAGGGGCCATGATTTCTATTTTATCTTGCATCTGATTTTCTGATTTACAATCTATTTTCCCTTGTATAGGTCAAACACATTCATTGTGGTCCATTTGGTGGGCTTCACGTCGTTATCCCTCAACGTGGCATCGTAGTGCATCTGACGCCCTTTGAGGGTGGCATTGACAAAAGCGTCGAACTCCTGTATTGTATAGCTCATCAAACCTGAAACCTCGTGGCCAATGCCATCGAATATGAAGTACCAGTGTGCATAGTCATTCTTCTCGAAAAGCTTGTGCAGCTTTTTGGGGCCATAGAGTCCGCTGCGCAGCACTGGCGGGAATTTCTTGTAATTCACAATTCTATCTGCATCTCCATGCAAAAAGAACGTCGGTGCAGGCGGCGTGCTGTAGTTCGGACGCACACCGTCGCAGTATATGGCACCCGAGTAGGCCACCACTGCCGCCGGTTTCCATCCCGACGGAAGGACAGCGGCCGGGCGCAACTGGTTGCATCGGCAATAGTCGAGTTGCATCACGCTTATTGCTCCTGCGCTGCTGCCACAAAGCACTATACGCTTGGTGCTGATGCCCAATTTGGAGGCATTGCTGCATAGGAATGCAACTGCAGCGGCACAATCTTCGGCACCTATATTGATGGCGTCGCAGAATATGCTCTGCATGTTTGTCAGCCTGATGGTGTCAGCATCTACCTGTTTCAGGTGAAGGCGATAGTCGATGGCTATGGCCGTGTATCCGCGTTCGGCCAAAAGCTGACAGTACTGGCGGGTACTGACATTATTGCGGGCACCACTGACAAAGCCACCTCCGAACATGAATACCACACAGGCCGAGTCCTGACGCGGCGTGGCCGGTGTATATACATCCATCAGCAGCGGTTTGTCGCCTCGCTTCACAAACTCGTAGGTCTGCGGCACAACCGTGTCTTGTGCCACTGCCACGACGGTGGCAGCAACAAGAAATAAAGTATACAATATTATTTTTTTCATTATTTATTATTAGTATTCGGTTTTAAATTTAAGAAGGGGGAGTGAAGGGGGGAGTGATGAGGAAGTGAGGGGGGAGTGATGAGGAAGTGATGAGGGAGTGATGAGGGAGTGATGAGGGAGTGATGAGGGAGTGAAGGGGAAGTGATGAGGGAGTGAAGGGGAAGTGATGAGGGACAATAGTTTTATATCTGAAGTTAAAGTTATGGTTAAAGTTAAGGTTAAGGTTAAAGTTCTGGTTAAGGTTAAAGTTAAAATAATATTAAAATTCTCAAAAACAATAATTCACACCTATACCGACACTAAAACGCTCGTAGTTGAAGTAGCTATTGTCCGTAGGCCATCCGTCGATAAAGGAGTATGCCATATTTACAGAGAATTTCACTTTTTCGATTCCAAAGCGGAACACCAACTGCGGTTCGAGCAGGAAATGAGGATCCTTCAACTCGTCAACCACCGTTTCTGTGCCGTCGTCGGCAATCTGACGCTTCTCCCACGAGGGGTTAAGCACTCCCGCCTTCATCGCCATTCCGACGTCAATCGAATTGTCGGCCAACTGACGCCATCCGAAATCCACCTGTCCAAACACCAGCCCATAACTGCCATCAACGCTATACGAATTCTGGTTCAGGTCGTTGTTTTTGCCACCACTCGACACTCCGCGCCCGTAGCCGACATAGCATTCAAGCACCGAGCTGCCAAATGTATGGAAAGTTCCGGCAGCAACCTGACCAAACATATTTTGCCCGTCGGTAAAACTGCCCGAAGCTTGCAGCCCAAGCATGTTGATTGGAGCGTAAGCATACGACGCGTTAAGCGACGGCGACAAGAGGAACGGTATTGTTGTCGAAACATTCGCTTCCAACTGCATCTCGCCCCTCTCGCGAAGCAATGGCACATTGACATTATGCGGATGGTACACCACACATGACGAAAAAGATGACATTGCAACACATATTAATATCAGTCGATTAAAAATAGACTTCTTCATTTTTTGTGACTTTTTTGACATTGCAAAGGTACATTATTTTATAGAAACTGCAAAAAGTGACAAAATGTCATATTTGGTATTTCTTTTGAATTTGGCACTTTTCTTGATGATTGAAAAATGGTTTTCGCTCTCCGAAAACAATAAATTAAAGTTGAATAAAAAAATAAAAAATACAAATCATGGGAAAAATAATAGGAATAGACTTAGGAACGACCAACAGTTGCGTCAGTGTCATGGAAGGCAATGAGCCTGTGGTCATTATGAACAGCGAAGGCAACCGCACCACTCCGTCGGTGGTCGGATTCCTCGAAAACGGCGACCGCAAGGTGGGCGACCCCGCCAAGCGTCAGGCCATCACCAACCCCCACAACACCGTCTACAGCATCAAGCGCTTCATGGGCGAGACCTACGACCAGGTGACCAAGGAGATTGAGGCCGTGCCCTACAAGGTGGTGCGCGGCAACAACAACACCCCCTGCGTCGACATCAACGGCCGCCAGTACACCCCGCAGGAGATCAGCGCCATCGTGCTGCAGAAGATGAAGAAGACCGCCGAAGACTACCTGGGTCAGGAAGTCACCGAGGCCGTCATCACCGTCCCCGCCTACTTCAACGACAGCCAGCGTCAGGCCACCAAGGAGGCCGGCGAGATTGCAGGCTTGAAGGTGCGCCGTATCGTCAACGAGCCCACGGCGGCCGCTCTGGCCTACGGCCTCGACAAGAAGGCCCAGGATATGAATGTCGCTGTGTTCGACCTCGGCGGCGGCACATTCGATATCTCGATTCTGAACCTCGGCGACGGCGTCTTCGAGGTGAAGAGCACCAACGGCAACACGCACCTCGGCGGCGACGACTTCGACCGTAAGATAATCAACTGGATGGCCGACAGCTTCCAGAGCGACAAGGGCATCGACCTCCGCAAAGACCCCATGGCCATGCAGCGCCTGAAAGAGGCTGCCGAGAAGGCCAAGATAGAGCTCTCCAGCAGCATGGAGACCGAAATCAACCTGCCCTACATCACCGTGGCCGACGGCGTGCCGCAGCACCTGGTGATGAAACTCAGCCGCGCCAAGTTCGAGCAACTCTGCGACGACCTCATCCGCGCCACCATCGAGCCTTGCCGCAAGGCCATGCAGGATGCCGGACTGAGCAACAGCGACATCAACGAAGTCATCCTCGTCGGCGGCTCCAGCCGTATTCCCGCCGTGCAGAAGAAGGTCGAAGAGTTCTTCGGCAAGGTGCCCAGCAAGGGCGTCAACCCCGACGAGGTGGTCGCCATCGGCGCCGCCATCCAGGGCGGTGTGCTCACCGGCGAGGTGAAGGACGTGCTGCTGCTCGATGTCACTCCTCTGAGCCTCGGTATCGAGACCCTCGGTGGTGTGATGACCAAGCTCATCGACGCCAACACCACCATCCCCACCAAGAAGAGCCAGGTCTTCAGCACCGCTGCCGACAACCAGCCCGAGGTGGAGATCCACGTGCTGCAGGGCGAGCGCCCCATGGCCAACGACAACAAGACCATCGGCCGCTTCCACCTGGCCGGCATTCCGCCTGCACCGCGTGGAGTGCCCCAGATTGAGGTTACCTTCGACATCGACGCCAACGGCATCCTCAACGTCAGCGCCCTCGACAAAGCCACCGGCAAGAGCCAGAACATCCGCATCGAGGCCAGCAGCGGCCTGAGCGAGGACGAAATCAAGCGCATGAAGGCCGAAGCCGAGGCCCACGCCGACCAGGACAAGAAGGCCAAGGAAGAGGTGGAGAAAATCAACAACGCCGACGGCATGATCTTCCAGAGCGAGAAGAACCTCAAGGACTACGGCGACAAGATTCCCGCCGAGAAGAAGAGCGCCATCGAGGCCGCCCTCACCGAGCTCAAGGCCGCCCACAGCGCCCGCAACGTCCAGCAGATCGACGCCGCCATGGCCAAGATCAACGCCGCCTGGCAGGCCGCCAGCGAGGACATGTACAAAGCCCAGCAGCAGGCCGGCGGTGCCAACCCCGGCGCCGGCTTCGACCCCAACAACATGGGCGGTAACCCCGGCGCCAACACCAACCAGCAGTCCAACAACGGCGACGACAACGTCACCGACGTCGACTACGAAGAGGTGAAGTAATAAAAAGTCTAACAAACGAAAAGAGGTGCAACCTTTTGATTGCACCTCTTTTAATATCTACAAAATATTATAATGACAGACAAAACAAAAGAAATACAATTGGATTATGTAGCATGTCTTTATTTCAAAAGAGAATTATTGTTTTTCCGTCAAGCTTATGACAATCCTTCAAATTCCCTTTTTGAATTCTATATTAAACTTAAGTCTCACCTTATTTCGTTAAAAAATTTCAAAGATTTTATAAAAGAGAAGAGTGTCCTTTTTAAAGATCGCGCCGAGTTAAATGCACAAAAAAAAGGACTCAATCAATTGCTTAACTGCGCGGAGTATTTACGTAATAAAATATGTGGACACGTAAATAGTTTCTTTATAGAACAAGCTGTCACATGGTCTCCAGAAATACTCTCAAATGTAGAGGGGAATGTCCCTCAAGAAATAGTGGAACAATATCGTACAGAATTATTCATCAAATCACTGATTGAATCAGGTATAAACTCATACCGTATTGATTTTAATGACAACACCATTTTCCCATCTGAAATAGATCTTCTGTATCCACCAGACCTTGAAAAGCTTATGACATTTATTAGAAATGTCAATGAAAAAAGCATTCAGCTGTTAGACCAATTAATCGCTTTAACAAAAAATGATGTGCATTTCTTTGATGGTATTGAAGAACAATTAAAAGCAATATCTGTTGCTGCAAAAATGGATTTTGGAACAAAAAATAGAAACACTTGATCCAAGCAGAATACTCCAATTTCTTGTACATGTATTGCCCTTGACTCCCCCTTTAGTCATAGATATATTTTTCTTTAAAGAGAGGCCTTGCCGCCTCTCTTCTTGTGGGTTATATATGCCTTCTTTATGGTAATAGAAAAATCGCAGAAAACCAACCGAGTACACAAAATCGTTTGTAACGTGTACAAAATATTGATTTACAGCATTATTATTGGGTAATCTCTCGGTAATCCTTCGGCGACCCTTCAACGATGTATCGGCGGTCTGCTTACAATATTAAACATAGCAATACGTTATTCACTTAATAAACTACAAACAGAACCACTATGAACCTATTTGATTTGAATCCACAAGAAGATGACGATTGGCAACTTGACATTGGTCATGAAGCAATTGATTATCCCGAAGGTAACAACTACATTGTTCCTCTCTTTGAAAAAACACAAATGAAAACACACAAAGGTTGTGGAATATTTGTTGGCAACTATCTGATCACTGTTGGGCACGTGGCTATTGATTCTGACAGGAGCCCTCTATCCGAATTATATGCCTATTATAATGATGGCTATATTCGAATTGGGAATGAAAGCATTATCTATGATGGTCGTGGAAAAATAGATGTTGATGGGGTACATGATGATTTAATTGTTTATTATGTACCTGGAATTAATAGCCCATTTTGTCTAAACGAGCAAGACATTAGAGTAGGACTATCCCTCTATACAATGCCCTATGACTATATTGAGGAAACAAATAAGGTACAACGTCATGGAAACGAATGTAGAATAACATCAGTACTTGGAAAGGAGTTAAACGGTGAAAAAATATGGACCAATTGCTTTATGGTTAATAATCCATGCATTTACCATTCAGGGAATAGTGGAAGTGCACTATACTACAAAAATGTTGTGTACGGCCTATTGATAGGGGGGGGATGGTACAGGAAATAATGGTAGATGGTATACAATACTGGATGCCAGGTATATTAAAAGTAAAATAGATTATTATTGATGTTTTATTCGTACATTTTCCAATCGCTTGTTTTAGATTATATCAGGTCAATTTGAGTTATTGTTGATGGTATTGGAAGAAAGTACAGAGTGAAAGTTACGTCTTTGTAGCTATAATTTGAGACCGATGGCGATATATTTATTCCTTCCGTTCGTGTGAGATTCAACCGCTTGCATTTAGCTGTAATATATGTGTCAGCAGCAATGCTACACCACGCATGGTTTGAGAATCTCTAGCGAATACGGATTGCCGTGCATGTATAATTACCTATGACGTGCAACAGATCGGGTATGATGTCCCCATCACGCTGATATCCATTTATGACAAGTCCGAAATCAGCAACGTTTCCGATGCATACCTCCGTCAGCTGGTATGGGAAATCGAAAGCAAGAAAAGCTGATATTATCATATAGACAACAAAAAAGGAGCGCCACAGTTGGGGCTCCTTTCTTTATGATTTTTTTGGATTGTTTTTTATTCCTCATTAACATCAATGGACATTCCTTTCTTTAAAATAGATATGCCGATTGAGCCAAATAATATTATTCCCATGATTGGGGTCGACATTCTTCCTTCCGGTATGGAAATGACAAAAATACCAATTAGATACAGTACAGATAATAAAATAAAAATCATTCCGATTGTAATCAAGATGGTTTTCCTCCTCTTTTTCTTTGACTTCGTTATTAATGTTCCTTCGGGCAATTCACTGACTGCAATGATAATCCATCCAAGCCAATTAAGAAGAGAACCAATCAGTGCCCCCTTCCATTGACCCATTTTTCTTCTTTTGCCGAGCAATGCGCCGACAATTCCTCCTAACAAGAAGTAGCAAATAATAAATGTTAATTTATTCATAATATAAAAGGTTTTTTGTTAGACGTCTATCTTTGAAACATATAATATTGCCTCGATTGTCAACCATTGCGATTCGCATAGATACACCTATTTCCTCATATATATCTAGAATTTCGTCCACTGCAATCTCCATATTATCTCCCGATAGGATAGTTTTCTGAAATTCTGATATCGCAAAATCCATAATAATGCTGCAGTATTCTGATAAATCCGACAGTTTTGCATTAAATAATATAATATCATCAACAGTAATGAAATATGTAAATAGTTTTGTAGTATTGTGATATGCCACATTTGTCATGTCAAATCCATCATCTATTTTGATAGGTAGCCTTACACATAATGACGCAGCCTGTTTTTCTAATCGAGATTCAACATGTTTCATCATCTCCGCCTTTGTAATTGGACTCTCATAGTCATCAGGTGCATAGGTGGCATCTTCCAATACATATCCATCGTCGGTCGTTGTATAAAATCGTAGTTTTATATTCGCTTTTGCCAATGATTTTATGATTTCTTTGTCGGTATAGTATTTGAAGATCACTATATTTTCTCTTGAATTATTTTGGCTATATTGAGCATAGAGTGTGTTCTCGAATGCTGGTGATAGATGCTTTGTTTTTATGACTGTTATGTGAGATATCGTCTTTAGGCGTTTATCATATGTTACTTTGTAACTCATTTCGTTATTGTTGATTTCTGATTGTGATTCAACATACTGCTTTGCTATATTATTTCCGTCGTCCTCCTGTCGAAGAAATATAACGAAAAGCGCTATTTGAATTAAGATTCCAAATAGTATAATCAACCAAGTTGGCATCCGTTTCATATCATTTTTGGGGGGCGGTTTTATCCTGTTGCCTCTTCAGTTTTATAATGATTAAACAAATTTCGGCTTCCGGCCGTAGAGCCGGAAGCCGATGTCGGGGTAAGGATATGAAAAAAGGCGCGAAACCTTCGTATTTCTCATTGATTCCTTATTCCAAGTTGGGTGACTGGTAAATACCCTTGCAACAAATAAGGTACGAATATTCCACGCCAAGGCGTGAACCTTCCGTAAACTTATTCCCTGTTGCTTTAGATTACCAGTCTTTAACTTGGGGAGAACAAGCACTTCAAGCTCTATCTATTTTTTTTCTATTTCTACGTTTTATGTCATATTCATTTTATCATTTTCACGCTGCAAAGATACAACTTTTTATTTAATCACCCCTTCGTGCAGTTGCTCAATGGGGAATATCAAGTCCCAGTTGCGACCCCAGACGATGTTGCCTCCGTCGAGGGTGAATGTGCTGAACTTCTTGGGATCGAGGTATTTGTTATACTGCGGGTGCGGGTGTCGACGGATATAGTCGCCGACATCCACCGTGCTGTCGGTGCCGTCGCTGAAAACCAACCGCACCTTCAACCCGCCAAGGTCAATAGCTTCTGTTATGTATAGTCTGTCGCTCATCGTATATCCTAGGCAAATCAAAACCATTTTTTCACGCTGCAAAGATACATGTTTTCTCCAATATGGCAAAATAATTTTGCCATGTCACCCAATTGTTGTACTTTTGCAAAAAAAAGAGATTTATGTCAGACTACACATTACTCGTTGGTATAATACAATTCTTGGCTGCTGTTGTTCTTTTCTTTATTGTAAATTGGATAGGATCAAAATCCATTTCTGTTGGTTATATTCAATTGTCAACCAGTATTGCCGAGGATTCCTCTCCAGCATTCAATTTCCTTTTCAAGGTCATTGCGCCACCAGTCTACCTTGTTCTGTATGCTACAATATGTCAAACGAGCAATGCAAATTGGCTGAATGTCAATTGTTATCTGCTGGTTATTTATTATTGGACTTTTCGGGGCTTGTTTATCCTTGCGACAGGGAAATGCAGATTGACCAACTGGATAACCTTCGGTTTATATGCTCTGTTTTCCATAGGTATCTCGTATGGAATTTATAAAGTGCTAAATGATGTCGACAAAATTCTACCAGACCCTAAAGATCTGCTGAACCAACTATGGCTGTTGATTATTATCTTCTTATATAACATTTTGAATAAAATGGAATTTGGAAGAGACCGAACAATTCGCAGAAAAGAATCGTATCTTTCAAGACAGTTTATGGTATTCAACACGAAATATGGCTCCTTGGTCCATTCAAAATGCCAGAATGAGTTTTTAGAAGCCATTGTTTTCGCAATAATGATATACGAAAATTTCAATAGACCAAGAGTTGTCAGGTGGATAGAATATGCTCGTTTTTTTCTTACAAAGAAAGAGCATACATTGGGAATCATGCAGGTAAAGTCTCAAAAGTTTATAAACGACAGAGAGTCTATCCTATTAGCTATAGACTATATAAAAGACACCATAAAAGACACTGAAATGTCAACATATTTGGATGTCGATGATTTCGATTGGCTGGCAGGAACTATTGCGGATAGATACAATGGTGAAAGTTTGGGATACGACAACGAAGTGTTGGGGATATTACATTTTATAACGAGCAATCATTTCGAACACGTTAACGAAGACTACTTGAGAATCGTACAGCAAACAGAGCAAACCATTACCTGAAAGACTCAATATTCAATGGCAGGGCCTAAACGGATATCATATATTACCCTGTTCATTATCACTTTATTAATGCCAATCAAATCCAACTTTCGCTCTTCTACGGGTTTCCCAAACAGGGCAATGTTTTTATATTCTTGATCTCTAACTTGATTGAAATAAGAGGGGTAGATTATTCCGTCATATCCTCGTTCAAAGATTGTTTGAGCAAGTAATTGCGTGGTTTTGTAAGAACCAGTACTGGCAGTAAAAATGAACCGGACTGCAATATCAAGGTTTTCAAAAGGAGTCGCTTCGGTTTCAGATTCTTGTATATTAGTGACATCCAAAAGTTTTAGTTGTTTTTGGGGTTTAAATGTTGCAATATATAATTCATCGTTCATTGTGGCTCGTCCTTCGTGGATGCACGTTTCAATGTCAAATGCTGCATAAAAAACCACATTGCCCCTAAGGTTAAGCCGTCCGTTTTTGAATGTTTGTTTTGGTGGCGCATCATACTCCTTTGAGTATAAAACATTGTGAGAGATATCTGTGCGAAGCCGGTATATTAATGTATCCGTGTTTAAACAGATGGATGAACACCTATCAATGATATTGTTTATGACTTTAATTCTCTTACGTAGAGAACCATTGTTTAGATTGTCCAGCCAGTCATTCATCCCAATGCGCCACATCTGTGGTGCATAATAAAACACATTGATGCCAAAGTGTTTATTTAGGAATTTAACATCTTGTTTCAATACATTTTTACAATCAATCGTATCGTGCACTCCTTCATGATTGATCATCAATATACTTGCACCGCCATATTCAGTTTTGTAGAATGAACCTTTCACAAAAAACAAGTGGCATAATTCTTCAATATCATCTTCGTTTAGTTTTTTTCCCGTAGTACTTTTGCAAAAAGGACATGTGGTATTGTCGTTTTTGCCAATCTTTTCGGCTTCTTTTTTTAAGCCGATATCGTGAAAACAATTTGAACAGACAATCATACTGACCATTTGTTTTATTCCAATTCGGCTTCGATTTCTTCGATGGTGGGGAGCGAGGAGCGGAGGTCGCTGGGGAGAGCCTGTCCGAGTTCATAGTCGGATACGCCTATAGGTTTGGCTATGTCCCGTAGTGCATACTCGGCTTTGATACGGTCTTTGGTACGGCATAACAACAGGCCAATGGTTTTGTTGTCGCCCTCGCGGCAAAGAATATCATCGACAGCAGAGCAGTAGAAATTCAGCTTGCCGATATATTCTGGCTTGAACTCCGTGTTCTTCAATTCAATCACCATATAGCGATGGAGGAAGGCGTTGTACATCAGCATGTCGATATAATAGTCGTCGCCAGACACCTCGATGTGATACTGCCGCCCCATGAAAGCAAATCCCGCCCCCATCTCGACGAGGAACTTCTCTATGTGTTTCGTCAAGCCAATCTCAATGTCCCGTTCGTTATACTGGTCGGTGAAAGTCAACATGTCGAAGATATAGGGGTCTTTGAGCATGGACTTCACGTCATCAGATTCGACTGTGGGAAGTGTCGTGTCGAAATTGTTGGCAAGCGCACCATGCTGGTTGTAGTAGTCGAGTTTGATAGTCTCGGCGAGATAACGGCGCGACCAATGGTTGATAACACATTGTGTCATATACCAGTAACGGGCACGGATGTCTTTGACCTGCTGTATAAGGAGAATATTATGTGACCAAGACAAGTGTTTGATTGGCAGCTCAAAGTTATACTTGGGTAATTGTGAAACCGGTGGTTTCATATTTGATTGTAATTGTGAAACCAGTGGTTTCGTATTTGTTTCCAATTGCGCAACGGGTGGTTGCGTAATTGACTTCACCATAGTTAACTCCTTGTTATATTCCTCAAAAAACTGGATCATGAAACGACAGTTACGCGGAGAGAACCCCTTCACTTCTGGATACAGATTGTTAATGTCTGTCGCAAGTCGTTCTAAAGAGCCATTCCCCCAACCCTCAAGTTTTTGTGCCGAAGAGAGCATCTCACCAATGTCCCAATACATCCGCAAAAGTTCTTCGTTGGCAGCGTAAATGGCACGTTGCTGGGCTTGCGACACGCGCTGTTTCACCTGCCGGAGGAGTTGCGAATAGTCAAAAAGTATCATCTGCGTCATATGCGAATCTCCTAGTATAAAAGCAAATGCAAAAGTACACTTTTTCTGCGACATGACAAAAATAAAGTTTTGAGATTGCCACCAATATATGTATGAATGCAAAGAGACTGCCGAAAGACCGTCGAAGGATCGCCGAAGGGGCGATGGATTAAGTGTTGTAAATGAGCTTTTTGCGTTGTCTTGTGATGTTAATTTGGTTTTTGTTGATTTTCAATACGTTGCGGCCATTTCAAAGAAGGCACAAAGAACCCACGAAGAAGGAGAAAAAAAGGAAGGGCGACGAAAGCATAAAACAGCGACATCTGGTGTGCCCCGCGAACTTGATGAGCGAACGAGGTCATCCTCGTCGGCGGCTCCAGCCGTATCCCCGCCGTGCAGAAGAAGGTCGAAGAGTTCTTCGGCAAAGTGCCCAGCAAGGGCGTCATATTATGGCGGTTGCTCCCGAAGGTCGCAAGCCATAACACGCCATCGGCGCCGCCATCCAGGGCGGTGTGCTCACCGGCGAGGTGAAGGACGTGCTGCTGCTCGACGTCACTCCTCTGTCGCTCGGTATCGAGACGCTGGGCGGCGTGATGACCAAGCTCATCGACGCCAACACCACCATCCCCACCAAGAAGAGCCAGGTCTTCAGCACCGCTGCCGACAACCAGCCCGAGGTCGAGATCCACGTCCTGCAGGGCGAGCGTCCCATGGCCAACGACAACAAGACCATCGGCCGCTTCCACCTGGCCGGCATTCCGCCAGCACCGCGTGGAGTGCCCCAGATTGAGGTCACCTTCGACATCGACGCCAACGGCATCCTCAACGTCAGCGCCCTCGACAAGGCCACCGGCAAGAGCCAGAACATCCGCATCGAGGCCAGCAGCGGCTTGAGCGAGGAGGAAATCAAGCGCATGAAGGCCGAAGCCGAGGCCCACGCCGACCAGGACAAGAAGGCCAAGGAAGAGGTGGAGAAAATCAACAACGCCGACGGCATGATCTTCCAGAGCGAGAAGAACCTGAAGGACTACGGCGACAAGATTCCCGCCGAGAAGAAGAGCGCCATCGAGGCCGCCCTCACCGAACTGAAGGCCGCCCACAGCGCCCGCAACGTCCAGCAGATCGACGCCGCTATGGCCAAGATCAACGCCGCCTGGCAGGCCGCCAGCGAGGACATGTACAAAGCCCAGCAGCAGGCCGGCGGTGCCAATCCCAGCGCCGGTTTCGACCCCAACAACATGGGCGGCGCAGGCCAGCAGGGCAACCCCAACCAGTCCTCCAACGGCGACGACAACGTCACCGATGTCGACTATGAAGAGGTGAAGTAAAGAGCCGGTGGCTCTTTACGATAGCGAAGCGGAGAAAGACACCCTCGCGGTGTCTGCGGTCTCCTGGACCGCCCCGCGGATTCGAATACCGCGGTAAATTCAGAAGCTTTACAATCACAACCAGCAAAAAGAGGTGCAACACCAAGTTGCACCTCTTTTTTTGTTACCAAGGCAATAATACCAAACAATCTGCGTTATACATGTAAAAAAGGAGGCTTATATATGATGACATCGGCACAACAAAACACGATGAACACGGAGCTGTGGCAAAGCATCGGCTACATTGCCGATGACGATGCCCTTATGCGCCGTCTGACTCGTTATGCCAAAAAGTTGGCCAAAGAGAAAGATCCGTCTCTTATGACCAAAGAGGAGTTCTTCGCCCGTGTGGACGCTGCCAAGGAAGGCCCCACATACGAATTGCAAGAGGGTGAGACTATCGAAGACCTGCTTAAACGTGTTGGCTAATGGCGTACAAAATCAAGTATCAGAAGCAGGCTGTCCTTGATGCTGCGAGACTGCAAAAGACCGAGCCTAATGCATTCAAGAAACTGTTGAAGCTGGAAGCCGAATTGCGTGAGCATCCGCGCACTGGTACAGGCCATCCAGAGCAGTTGCGCGGCGACCGCTCCAATCAATGGAGCCGCCATATCACGCAAAAACACCGCCTTGTGTATGAAATCTACGACACCGAGGTTGTTGTCCTCGTTCTAACTGCTTACGGTCATTATGAAGACAAATAAAGGTAAAGAAGACGAAACACCTAGGGATGCTTTTTTCTTTGCAGCCAAGGCGCAGAAGGAAATAGACGCTCTGTGGGACAATGGCACCATCAACGAGGAAACCATCAACCAATGGGGCAGCGAGCACATGCGCATCCCCTACCGTTATATGGAGGCATCCACTTCGACGGCCTCAAACAAATAGACAGGCAGAAGGTCGCCATACTGACCATACAGGAGTTTGCCGCGCAGATTTAATTGCATATTCTCCGCAAAAAATGCGGAGAATATTTTCTTATACTCCGCACAAATAATGGTGCCACGCTACCGGATGCGACTTGACAAAACAAACAATATAAACAACAAAGGGAGTGCCAAAGTTGACGATCCCTTCTACATGCCTTCTTTGTGGGTTCTATGTGAGTATACTGATTTGGGGTTAGATTGAAAAGATATACCCTTTAGTTACAGCATATCCTTGCACGAAAGATATACTCTTTTCAAGGGGATAATATACTCTTTTTCTTCTAACGCATTACATCCACTAAAATATAACACGTTCTCCGCTGAACAACCTATAGTTCTGAAGGTAGGAAAAACTGTTCTACATTTGTTTGTAATAATATTTTGTCTTTAGAGAATCCGCTATCGATTTTTCGGAGTAGATTAATAAGAGATTCCTTAATATCTCCAGCATGAGGATCTTGTATATAAATGTGTTCCAAATTTTTCATTTTAGAAAGTATAAATGCATCCGTCTCCCTATTAAAATATGGGAATCTATATCCTATAACAACTAGTGATATCGCATCACAAATGGCTGATTCTATCCTTGTTTTGTAATTTGTTTTGGCATCATACTCATTTTCCAAGTCCCATGCAAAATTCATCATACTCAACTTTGATTCTCCATTTTTATAGTATGGAGCAGCATATATTTCAAGAATGGCACGAATCATACCGTCATCCAATTGGCCATGATGATTCAGATAATAATGAGCCATAGAATATTCGGTATGGAAAGCTGCACTACCATTTAACTTGAATATTTGCCGTTCTCCATTATCATGACGCGAAAATGGTTTGACAAAATCAGATACATTAGAGTGAATGTCAATCCCCAAATCCGATGGAAATTCAACATTCTCCTTGTATAATCCATCTGACAAGTATTCCAAATAAGCTATTTCGAATTGACTATCGTAATTCCACGTTAGTATTGAAATATCTTCGCTAATACGTAGTTTCCCATAAGAGTTTGAGCGAAGAACACTGGCCAAAAAGGAATCATATCTACTGTCAGGGGGAGTAATAAGTTGTTCAACTTTAAAATATACACTTAAAAGACGTTTGAGCTTTGTATATTCCTTTGTTTTGCCAGTAAGAAACAATTTCTTTGCAAACGTATCAATCGTGGCATGTTTTTCTGAATTTTCAATTAACCACACGAGGTCATCTACTAGTAATTGTCGGCGATTTCGACAGGTCAATGAATTATTTGTGCCTTCATTCTCAGTAATGTCATCTTTATTAAATGTGTATTGTTCAAATAATTCTTTAACCTTTCTCAAACGAATTGACATCTCTTCAACTGTAGGAAGCCCCTCTGTTATTTTTCCTGGAATATCTTTCCCAGAAGAGTCTTTCTCTCGCTTCCCATAGCTGGCACCAGCCCCTATTATATAAACCACTTTGCTCATACCACAATCTTTTAACCTTTCAGAAATAAATATTTCACTATTGCTTTTCCTTCATTATTTGCAGGAACAGGTCGGTTGTTTCTGATTTTACGAAGAAGCCATCCAAAATTAAACCTTCAATATCTTTTAGCTGTTCGTCTGTCAATGAGTCCCAAATCTTGAAATTGAGATAATCAATGACTTTTTTTTCATTCTTCCCTTTCCGATATTTAAAGTTCTCATGGAGTTCTACATATATAGACAACCCTGTCTCATAATTAAGTGATAGAACCATACCTGTTTTTGAGATATCGATAGAACGTACATTGACACTTACCAATGAACCATATGGGATGTTGAAACGATCCAAGATAGAACGGATGTTCTGACTAAGCAGTTCATCACTAATGTTGTAACTTCCTGCTGTATAGGGAATATGTACCAAGGCTCTACCTTCCATATATACACTTATATTGTAGTCCTGCAACTTGAATCGGGTATCCTTTACCTTAATTGCGTCCTTTAAGTTTTTTATACTCATTATAGCTTCTTCCGGAGTATTCCCCAAGAAAAAGATTGCTAACTCATCCTCGAATTGGTTGTCACTGCTTATGATGAGAGCGAATTCATTAGCCTCTTTGTCGTATATTGTATTGGCCAGGAACTCTGTTTTCGATTGTTCAGCATCAATAGGTCCTATTTGGGCGTAAGAAACAGCAAACAAACAAATAAATGTAATGGTTGAAAACATTTTTTTCATGATTCGTGTTTTTTGTTAATTATTGGTTTAAAATGTGACATAAAATATATCCGTGAAATCTTTCTGTCCATCGTTGAGGTTCTCGACTACCTTTGCCACAAACATGAAAGCTCACGGATACTCGCGAGCGTTCCGTTTTCAAGTGTGGCGAGAGAAATTGTCGAGATTTCAACGACCCAAAGAAAAGCGAATCGCTTCTATATAATGTATTTTATTCTTTTATCTTTCTATATTATTGTCTGTTTAGTTATTAATTATCATTCTGTTTTCGAGTAGCAAAGATACAAACTTTTATTGAAATGACAAAGACATAAAATGATCTGCGTTATTCTTCTATGTTGTCGTTGTTATGTTTCTACGTTTTATGTCATATTCATTTTGCCATTTTCACGCTGCAAAGATACAACTTTTTTATCTTTTAATCATTTTTGCTGCTTTTATTCTATCAATCACCACTGTGTCATTCTCGATATGAAAGATATACACCCAACGTTTGTTGTGCGACACCATATGCCGCGCCTGAGGATGTATGCGTCGGACATCGGCATAGCGGCTTACACGATAGAGGTCGGCAAAGATGGTAAGCGAAAGTATCTCCTGCCGCATTGCCTCTTTGTATCGCCATGCACCTTCCTCGGACATGTTCTCCGCCAAGAAATCGGACAACTCGCCAAGGTCAGCTCTGGCCGATGCGTCAATCTCAATTCTGTAGGTTCTCACGTTTCGTCAGATACATGGACCACAATTCATCGAAATACTCGTCAACCGACATCCGTTCGCGTTTTCCGCCGATTGGATAACCCTCGTGCGCAACTGCTGTACGCCCATATACGGCCTCTGGCTCAGATGCTGTCGGCATTGGCTGTTCATTTGTTTTATATGGTTTTACTGCCATGGTATTATTTGACTATATAGGTACAAAACATTTTACATCATAGGTTGTCGAAGTATTGTTGCATTTCTTCAGGGGTGCTACACACGATGGTTTCGCTGTCGGACGACTCCTTGCGGGCTTTCCTGATTTTGGTACGCAACGCGGGTGTGACCATGTTGTCGCCATGTGCCACACGGACCGCTGCAACACCACGTATCAACAGCAAGGCCTTCTTGATCTCGGACAAAGCTGCACCATCCTCAAGAGTCACAATCACTTGATTTGACTGCGGTGTATATGTTCTTGTATCCATTTTATTTTATCATTTTCACGCTGCAAAGATACACATTATTTTCCATTTGGCAAAATATAATTGTTGGTTGTTGCCCAAATGCCATGCTGTTTCTGCACCTTTACAACAATGGAGGTAGGGTATAGGAAGGACGGAGTTATGATATAGTCAGGTAAAAGATGAGTAAAGTTTGAGTAAAAGGGGAGTAAAACCTATAAACTGTTGTTATGTGTATATCATGGTTTTAAAAACCATCATTTCCCAAACCATCCGTCATAACCAACAGCCTATCGTACCATTATCAATTAGACAAGGGTGGGCGGTGGTCAGATGGTAAAGCGGTGGCGGCCGCTGCCGAGTTTCAGTAGTTCGTAGCCGTCGGCGGTAGGGAGCCACACCTCGGCTGTTCTGTTTGGGGGAATAAGAATATCCCACTCGAAGACATCGCCCTTGCGTCGCCAGTTGCTTTCTATGCGACCCGACACCGAGTTATAGGAACAAGTGACGCGCCGGAGCCCTTCCAACAAATAGGGTTTGAGGATGATACGACTGTAACCATTGAAGCCGCGGATGCCGCCGAGGTAGGAATAGTACCACGGGATGAGGTCGCCGAGGAGCATCACATGGTTGCCGCTGTTCATCGACGGGTCGCCAGTGTCGCCATTCCAAAGCTCCCAGATGGTGGTGGCTCCATGCTTGACCATATATCCCCAACTGGGGTATGTGGTGTCGGTGGCAATCCTTAACGCCAAATCGCCGCGACCGTGTTCGGTAAGGGTGGTCATCAACTGCTGGATGCCCACCACGCCTGTGGATACGTGACCGCCGAAGTCGTCCAAGGTCTTGTCAATGATGTTGGCGAAGACTTTGTCTTCCAGTTCTTCAGGTACCATGCCGAAAGCCAGCGGCAGGAGGTTGGCTGTGACGGTGTTGTTGCTGTAGCAGCCGTGAAGGGTATCGAGGTAGCGGGCATTATAGGCACTTCTGACGAAGTCCATCTCATTCTCGAAGTAGGCCGTATCTGCATAGTTGCCAGTCTTGGCCGCAAATCCTTTCATGAGTTTGCAGTAGAGATAGTAGTACGGCGTGGAGAGGTTGGCGGGCCAGGTCATACGGTTGGTGTCGCGGGTGTGTATCAGTTCGGGACTTTCGGGCGGCACACACCAGTCGCCGTAGGTGTCGCGGATGAGGATGCCGTCCTTGAGGTAATATTTCTTCATGTGTAGCAGCCAGCGTTTCATTGCATCGTAATGAGTGCGGACAGGCTCCAGGTCGCCGTAGCGGATGTAGAGCATGTTAGCCACCGTGATGAAGGCGCCGGGCCAGGTCATGTTGTCGGTGTAGTTGCGCCAGTAGGCGGGGGCGACGTCGCTGAGCTGGCCGTTGGGCCACTGGCAGTCCTCGAGGTCCTGCAGCCACTTGGCGTAGAGGCGGTGGCTGTTGAAGAGGAAACTCTCGCCGTAGCAGCCGGTGGTGCGGTCGCCGGTCCAGCCCATGCGCTCGTCGCGCTGGGGACAGTCGGTGGGCATGGAGCGGTAATTGCCGCGGATGCCCCAGAAGGCGTTGCGGTGCACGGCGTTGATGACAGGGTTGTCGGTCTCGAAGGTGGAGGTGGAGGCCATCTGGTCGTAGAGGACGAGGCCGGTGAAGTTGCTGAGACTGGGCTTGCTGCCTTCAGGCAAGCCGCTGATTTCGACGTAGCGGAAACCGTGGTAGACAAAGTTGAATGTGTGATTGTGTGAATGCGTTAATGCGTTAGTGGCTGCCGCGATGTAGCGGTCGGTGCATTCGGCGGAGCGCAGGTTGTCGGTGTAGAGTGTGCTGTCGGCGGTGAGCAGTTCGGCATAGCGGAGGGTTATGGTGTCCCCGTTTTTCAATTTTAAATTTTCAATTTTCAATTCAAGTGTCCCTACCATATTCTGCCCCATATCGAGAATCCATTTGTCGCCCTTGCGGAAGACGGCCTTGGGCTTGAGGTGCTCCATCACGCGGATGTTGGGGGTGGGTTGCGGCGTCAGTTCGTATTCCAGGCGCTGGGCGGCAATCTCGGCGCTGTCGGGGAAGGGCATGGAGGCGTCGTAGCGGTCGTCGCGGCGTTTCCAGCGGGGGTTGAAGCGGTCCTCGAGGTTCATGTTGTGGCGGTCGTAGTCGACGGTGGCGTCCTGCCATTGGCTGTCGTCGTAGCGGGGCGAAGTCCAGTCGCCCAGGTCGAGGCGGGCGTCGTAGGTCTCGCCGTCGAACTCGTTGGCCTTGCGGATGGGGCCTCGGTTGGTGATTTTCCACCCTTCACCGGAAACGATGGTGTCGGCGGTGCCGTCCTTATAAAAGACCTCCAGCTGCATCAGCAGCTGCGGACGGCCGTAGTGGGCGGCGTGGTTGATGCCGCACCATTCCAGGTAGTTGGTGTCGTGGCGGGGGGTGGTGAAGCGGCCGGGGGCGAGGATGACGCCGACGGCGTTGTTGCCCGCTTGGAGCATATCGGTGACGTCGTAGGCGTTGAAGTAGACGCGGCGGGTGTAGTCGCTCAGGGCGGGCTTCAGAAGCTCGTCGGGGGCCACTTCCTGCCCGTTGAAGAAGGCCTGATACTGGCCGAGGCCGCTGATGTAGAGGCGGGCGTGGTCGATGCCCTGTCGCAGCTGGAACTCGTGGCGCAGGTAGCGGGCGGGGACTTCGGTATGGCCCTCGATTTTGTCGTCGGGGTAGTCGCGGCCGATCCAGCGGGCGTGCCAGTCGCTGCGGTCGAGGAGGCTGAGCTCGAAGTATTGGATGGGGCTCTCCAATGTCTCCTCATGCCGGCGGGACGCCGGCGCTCCATAGGTGACGGTGGTGTAGACCCGCCACCAGCAGCGGTCGCGGCTCTTGAGGGGCGTGCCGGCGTAGGGGATGTAGAGCATCTGCGAGGTGTCGACGGTCTGCGAGTCCCACAGGTCGCCCTCGCCGCGGCGGGCTTTTCCCTCGCTGCTGGCCACGATGATGCGGTAGCTGGTCTGGATGACGTTGTCCACCTTGGCCTCGTAGTTCCAACTGAAGCGGGGCGTGGCGGTGGCCAAAGGCATACTTCCATCCTGCATCTCGACGGTGAGGTTGGTGATTTCGACTTTGCTGCCGCAGGCGGCGAAGAGTGCTGCCATAAGCAGCAGAGGGATGATGCGTCTCATATATTTTCAGCGTTTACTGTTCAATGTCCATTGTCCGGCACCGAGCGTGCGCTCGCTCGGGGTGCCGGGGAAAAGGGTGGCGGTGGTGCCGTCGGGGACGGTGACTTTTAGCGTGTCGCCGTTGATTTCTACCCGTATGTCGCCGTATTGTGTGGGCTTGATGCACCGCACCCATTCAATTCCGTTGCATGGCTGCGGGTCGATGTAGAAATGCTTGTAGCCACCGTCATACCCCCTCCCCCCTTCGGGGTGCTCCCCCTCGGCGAGGGGGAGAGCCGGGCGGATGCCGGCGAGGGCCTGGTAGAACCAGATGCCGATGCCGTTGTAGCAGTTGTGCACGCGGCTGCGGTCCTCCTTGCCGGGGCGGCCGCAGTCCCACGACTCCCAGGTTGTGAATGCGTTATTGTGTGATTGCGTTATTGCGTTAGTGATTGCCGCGTCAGCACTTACGCATTGACGCATTAACGCACTAACGCATTCAGTATCCATCATATTCAGGTAGCCGGGGTAGTCGGGCTGGCGCAGGAGGGTGGCCATGAGGTCGGCCTGCCTTTCGCGGATGCACCATTCGGTGAAGACGGGGGTGCCCATGAGGCCGAAGGCGACGTGGTCGCGGTAGCGGCCGTGGATGTCTCTGATTAATTGCGCCTTCACGGCGGTGGCAGTGGCGCTGTCGGGCGGTACGCCCATCATCAGGGCGTAGGCCATATCGAGCGGTGTGCCGTTGGCATAGGTATGGGTCTCGGGGTGGTAGAAATGGCGGTGGATGGCGTCAACGATGAGCTTCCGCCTCTCGGCGAAACGGTTCGCCTCGGAGGTAAGTCCCATCATGCGGGCCATTCGCTCCATGTCGCCGAGACATTCGACGATGAAGCAACTGTTGGCATGTAGCACGCTCTCGCCGCCCTTGTCGACACCGTCGGGGACGGCCCAGTCGCCGAGGAACCATCCGTGCCGCTCCGTGTCGCCCCACGGTTGCAGGATATAGTCCTGCTCTCCCCCTCCTTGAGGGGGAGTACCCCGAAGGGGGGAGGGGGTATGACGTTCGATGTAGTCCATCCAACGTTTCATATCTTTATAGTAGCAGAGGATGAGCGAGGGGTCGCCATAGTTGAGGTAGGTGCGCCACGGGGCCTTGACGATGAAACCCTGCCAGTAGGGGCCGCCGCCGGTGCGGAAGGCCGGTGCCACGTAGGGCAGGTCGCCCGTGCTGTCCAGCGCATCTTGCCAGGCCTGCATCCACTGGCGGTAGGTGTCGCGCACATCCCAAAGGGTCTGCAGGGTGTTGGTCGACGAGTTGCCGTCGCCGCCGTAGCCCATGCGCTCTATGTGCGGGCAGTCGACCATATAGCCACTGAAGGTGAGGCAGCTGAGGGTGTACTTCACCATGTCGTGGATGGCGTTGAGCCGCGGGTCGGAGCACTCGAAGGTGGCACCGCCCGCAGGGTCGACGGCGCTGATTTGCAGGGCGCGGGCTGAGACCACACTTGCACCTTTGACACGGACGTAGCGGAACGAGTGGGTGTGGAAGCGGTTGGTGAAGTGGATGTCGTCGTCGCCCGATCCGTCACTGACGTAGATGTCGGTCTCGGTATGTGGAGGCTTGGCATCGAGGTGGTCGAGGTACTCCATGGTTATCGAGTCGCCTTCGGGGATAGGGAGACAGTCGAGTTGGAACCAGCCTGTCACCACGCGGCCGAAGTCGAAGAGGAGCGTGCCGTCGGGCAGGGTGTCGACCGATTGAGGCTGCGGTCCGCCGACAATTCGGTTGCCTTTGAATTCCTGTGATGTTATCTCGGGCTGGCAGCCTGCGTCCCAAATGGTTGCCGGGCGCCAGGTTTCCTTGACGCGGGCGTCGTAGCGCTCGCCGCCGAACTGCAGGGGCTGCCAGCTGCCGGTGTAGCTGTAGGGCGACGGCGAGGCCTGCCAGGTGCTGTCGGTTTCCGCATACACAAGGCTTTCATCATGGACGTAATATTTGGTGTGGCAGCTTGTCACTTCGGCCCGGACCACCGCTGGGGTGCCGTAGATGCGTCCCCAGCCCTGTCCGAGCCATAGCATCACCTCGTTGTCGCCCTCGCGCACGAGGTCGGTGATGTCGTAGTCCACTCTCAGTGCCTGCTTGTCGAGCTGGCTGACGGCGGGCTGCAACACCATGTCCCCCACCATGCGACCATTGACATACACCTCGTGGTAGCCCAGCGAGGCCACACTGATGGAGAATGCTATGGTGTCGCCCGGGCGGGTTGTGGCAAAGTCGCTGGCCTCCAACTTGAACGTGGTGCGCAGCATGGGCGTCTCGGCCCAGCCGCTGGCGGTGCGGCAGCCGATGAAGTGCTGGGCAAGGAGCGGAGCCGGCAACAGCAGCAGGACAATTAGCAGTTTCAACCTTTTCATGGCGTTTGCGGTTCGTATCTTCGACCTATCATGTTCTTCCTTCGAAGAGGATGGTAAGAGGCGGGTAAGACCGAGGTAAGAAGATGGGAAGAAGATGATAGGGTAAAGGTACTGGTTATCAGTTAATTATGTGGCAATTTGTTTGGTTCTTCAATTTATTGTAAATCAGTCTGTTGGCAAATCCGATTTTTCCGGATTCCGGTTGTGTTTTTTCCGGTCGTAGTATTCGGCGGTGGCGGTGAAGAAGGCGTCGCCGCTGGAGTTGAGAGCTGTCTCGACCGAGTCCTGCACCACGCCGACGATGAAGCCGATGGCCACGGCCTGCATGGCCACGTCGTTGCCGATGCCGAAGAAGGAGCACGCCATGGGGATGAGCAGCAGGGAGCCGCCGGCCACGCCCGAGGCGCCGCAGGCGCCGAGGGTGGCTATGATGCTGAGGAAGAGGGCCGAAGCGAAGCTGACATCGATGCCCACCGTGTGGGCCACAGCCAGCGAGAAGACGGTGATGGTCACCGCCGCGCCGTCCATGTTGATGGTGGCGCCCAGCGGGATGCTGACGGAGTAGAACTCCTCGTCGAGGCCCAGTTTCTTGCACAGCGCCATGTTGATGGGGATATTGGCCGCCGACGAGCGGGTGAAGAAGGCCTGCAGGCCGCTCTCCTTGAGGCAGGTGAAGAGTAGGGGATAGGGGTTCTGCTTGAGCATGAGGAAGGAGATGAGGGGATTGAAGATGAACGTGTTGGCCAGCATGCAGCCCACGAGGAGCAGCAGCAGGTGGCCGTAGGTGGTGAAGACCGTGAGACCGTTCTCGCTCACCGTGCTGAACACCAGGCCGAGGATGCCGAAGGGGGCGAACTGGATGACCCATTTCACCACGCGCGTCACCACGGTGCTGAGGTCGTGCACCACGTTGACCGTGGCCTTGGAGGCCATGGTTTTCAACGCTATGCCGAGGATGATGCTCCAGAAGAGGATGGCGATGTAGTTGGCGTTGGCGATGGCGGCCACGGGGTTGGCCACAATGGAGGTGAGCAGGTTGGTGAACACCTCGGCCAGCGAGCCGGCGGAGGCTTCGACGTCGGCCACCTCGCCCAGCTCCAGCGTCACGGGGAAGAGCATGCTGCCCACCACGGCGCAGAGGGCGGCGATGAAGGTGGAAAGCAGGTAGCGCGAGATGACGGTGCGGAAGCGAGGTCCCAGGCCGCTGCCGGCTTTGGCGATGCTGCTCATGACGAGCACGGCCACCAGCACCGGGGCTATGCCTTTGAGGGCGGAGACGAACATGCGGCCCAGGATGGCGATGCCGGTCCACTGCGGCAGCAGCAGACCCAGCGTGGCGCCGACGACCAGGCCGATGAAGATGCGCAGCATGAGGCTGACGGAGGTGTACTTGGTGAGTATTTGCTTGAAGATGTTCATAGATAAGGTTTAAGGTTTAGGGTTTAGGGTTTAAGGTTTTAGGTTTAGGGTTTAAGGTTTGTGGTTTAGTTGATTTTTATGACGAAACCGCCGCCGGGGGCGAGGTGGACTTTGAGAGTGGAAAGTGGAGAGTGGAAAGTGGAGAGTTTGTAATCTGATCCCTTGCGGTGGGCGTTGATGCCGTCAGTGTAGAGGGTGACTGAGTGACTGAGTAACTGAGTGGCTGAGTCGCTCTGCAACTCTTCAAAATCGATTTCGACGTCCCGTTCTGTCCAGTTGGTGATGCCACCGATGTACCATGTGTTGCCTTTGCGGCGGGCGGTGACGATATACTCGCCCACCTCGCCCTGCAGCACGCGGGTCTCGTCCCATACGGTGGGTATCCCGGCCACGAAGCGCGTGTAGTCGGGCTCGCGCTCGTAGTGCGTGGGCGAGTCGCAGAGCATGTTGAGCGGCGACTCCAGCACGATGTACAGCGCCAGCTGATGGCAGCGCGTACCCTGGCTCATAGGCTCCATCCAGCAGGGGTGGTAGTTCCACTTGCCGCCGTTGAGCATGGCGCCTTGCGTGTAGTCCATCGGGCCGGCGGCCTGGCGGATGAAGGGGATCTCGCAGTCGTAGCGCATCTGGTCCACAGTGGTCGGGGCCCACTTCATCTGCTCCAATCCGAAGACGCCCTCGAAGTTGAGCACGTTGGGGTAGGTGCGCGTGAAGCCTGCGGGCTTGAAGGCGCCGTGGAAGTCGACCAGCAGCTTGTATTTGGCGCACATCTCCGCCGCACGGCGGTAGAAGTCGACAGCCAGCTGGTCGTCGCGGTCCATGAAGTCTATCTTGAAGCCTTTGATGCCCATCTGACTATAGTGCTCGCACACGCGCTCCATGTCCCTTTCAAAGGCATAATAACCAGCCCAGAGGATGATGCCGACATTCCTTTCTTTGGCATACTCCACCAGCATCGGCAGGTCTATTTCGGGCACTACCTTGAAGAGGTCGGCCTCGCCGTTCACCGCCCACCCCTCGTCGAGGATGACGTATTCGATGCCATACTTGGAGGCGAAGTCGATGTAGTGCTTGTAGGTGTCGTTGTTCACTCCGGCGGGGAAGTCAACGCCACTGATATTAAAACAGTTCCACCACTCCCAGGCCACCTTGCCGGGCTTTATCCAGCTGATGTCGTCCACCCGCGACGGCTCGGCCAGCAGGTAGCTCAGGTTGTTCATCGCAATCTCCGTGTCGGTGCCCACCATCATGATGCGCCAGGGGAAGACCTTGCTGCGGTCCATCTCGGCGATGTAGTCCTCTCGCTCCTTCACCAGCAGCTGCAGGTTGTTGTGGCCGCCCTGCTCCACGCGGCGGGGCAGCGGGGCGTGTTGGCAATCGAGAACGCCATCTGTAAAATGGCGCAGGTACATGCCGGGGTAGTCGAGCAGTGCGGACTCGGTGATGCACATCTTGATGCCGCGTTCGCCGTGTATGAGCAGCGGCAGGAAGCACAGGCGGCGCGAGTCCAGTTTGCGCAGCGGCAAGGTGGTGTATTGGTTCTCGAACGAGGAACTGTACTGCGGGTAGAACCATTTCCATTTCTCCGACTGGGGAGTCCATGCATTGGTGAGGACAAAGGGCTCGCTGCCGAAGGCCGTGGAGTCGAACTGCGACACATAGGGCACCGTGGCCGAATCGGCCTGGAAATAGAATTGCGCCACCTCGTTGAGTACCTTTCCCGGTTCACCCTCCCACACGTAGCGGTAGGCCGCACCGTTGTTGTAGGCGCGGAAGACCACCGAGAGGCCTTCCTTCAGGTGCAAGGTCATCTCGTTGCAGTGGTTCCGCATCGTGGCCTGTCGGCTGAAAGGCGAGGCGATGGTTTCGTTGATAGTGCGTCGCGATACTTTGCGCACGGTCATCTTGTCATACATTTTGCCTTCCTGCTCGTATCTGAGACCGATGATGGTCATGGGCGTCAGGTAGTGGTCGTCGTACAGTATGGCATAGGACAATCCCCCTTGTTCTGCCTGCACACTCAGCGTCAGCCGCCCGTCCGGCGAGGCAAGTCTGTAGAATTTCGGTTTGGCTGCGGCGGAGAGCGACAGCAGAAGCAGGAAGCTCAGTAGAATGGGCTTAATGGTTTTCATAGGGAAGGTGGTTTATTTTATCTCGCGAATCGAAACGGCAAAGCCGCCGCAGGGGGCCATGCGGAGCTTCAGCTTGCTTTTCTTGGTGACCGTCTTCTTGGTGATGGTGTAAGCTTTGGGGTTGTAGCCCTCCTTCTGGGCGGCTTCCCAGCCGATATGCACATCCGACACGTAGCCGCTGGCGTCCTTGGCGTCGGCGTAGATGGTGGCCTCGTACTTCACGCCGGGCTTCAGGAAGTCGAGCTTCACCTCCACCTCGCGGGCCTGCTCGTCGGTGACACCGCCGATGTACCAGGTGTCTCTGGGAGTCAGCCCATCCAACCCATTAACCCCATTAGCCCCATCAAACCCATACACGAAGCGCGCGGCATTGCTGACAACGCCTTTCTTGCCGTCAGGCAACTCCCCTACGCCGTCGGCGGCGAGGTTGAGGGTGGAGGTCTTCGGGTGGCGGGCGGTGACGATATAGTCGCCGATTTCGGCGGCGATATAAATGCTGGTGTCCCAGTCGACGGCCACATCCTTGATGAACTGGAAGGCGTCCATGTGGGGCTCGTAGTGCTCGGGGAAGTCGGCGGCCATCTGCAGCGGCGAGTAGAAGGTGACGTACAATCCCAGCTGGTTGCAAATCGTGTGGCGCATCAGGTCCTTGTTCCACGGCGCGTTCTTCTCCATGTCGGTCTCGAAGATGCCGGGGGTGTAGTCCATGGGACCGCCCTGCAGACGCGTGAAGGGCAGGATGGTGGTGTGGCCGGGATTAATCCTTCCGCGGAACTCCGTGCCCATAGCGCTCTCGTTGCCAATCATGTTGGGCCACGTGCGGCAGAGGCCCGTGGGGCGCACCGCCTCGTGGGCATTGACCATTATCTTGTGCTTGGCGGCTTCGACGATGGCGCGGTGGTAGTGGTTGATGATGGGCTGGCTGTAGTGGTGCTCGCCGTGGGGCACGATGCGGCCCACGTAGCCACTCTTGACGGCGTCGTAGCCGTACTTATTCATCAGGTTATAGGCAGGCTCCATGAAGCGCTCGTAGTTGCTCACCGACGAGCTGCTCTCGTGGTGCATAATGAGGCGGATGCCCTTGCGGTGGGCGTACTCGTTCAGCGCCGGCAGGTCGAAGTCGGGGTAGGGGGTCTGGAAGTCGAAGACGTAGTCTTTGTCCTTGCCGTACCAGTCTTCCCAGCCGATGTTCCAACCCTCGATGAGGAGGGCGTCGAAACCGTGCTCGGCGGCGAAGTCGATATAGCGGCGCACATTGGCGTTGTTGGCCCCGTGGCGGCCGTGGGGCTTGGCCTTGGTGTAGTCGGTAACGGAACCCTGCAGCGACGGCGGCAGGCTCGGGTCGCCGGGCAGGCGCACCGAGGGGAAGTCGTTCGTGTAGCCCCACGTGCTGTGGTCGCTGATCATCTCCCACCACACACCCATGTACTTCACAGGGTGGATCCAGCTGACATCCTCCAAGGCGCACGGCTCGTTGAGGTTGAGAATGAGGCGCGAACGCAGCACGTCGGTGGCCTTCTCGCACACCTGGACGGTGCGCCAAGGGGTATAGCAGGGCGACTGCAGTCGGCCCACATAGCCCGTGGCGTCGGGCGTCAAGTGCACCCTTAAAGTGATTGCGTTATTGTGTGATTGCGTTATTGCGTTAGTGTTTGCCGCGTCAGCACTAACACATTCACGCATTAACGCATTAACGCATTCAACATCCAGGTTCATCGTCGGGAAGTCGAGCACGGCGGCCTCGTGGATGTTGATGTAGAGGCCGTCGTCGGTCTTCATCTGCAGGGCGGTCTGCAATCCGGTGTCGGAGAAACTTTTCCACGGCCAGCCGCCGGTGAGGTGGGGATTGTTGTGCAGCTCGCGCACTTGGCTGAGGCGGCTCTGGGTGTAGTTGAACTCCTGTGTGTCGTAGTCGCCCGGAATCCACCATGCCGTGTGGTCGCCCGTCATGCGGAACTCCGTCAGCTCGTCGGTCAGCCAGAAGGTGACGAGGGAGTTATAAAGTGGCCGAGTGGCTGAGTCGCTGAGTCGGCCTGGAGCGCCGGCATCTTGCCGGCAATCACTCTGCCACTCCGCCACTTGCGAGGGAAACTCGTAGCGGAACCCCAAGCCGTCGTCGTAGAGGCGGAAACGGATGACCATCACCGTGGGTTTGTCCACCCGCTTGCCCTCGTGGTCCAGGTAGAAGTCCTGCTGCAGCGTGACTGCCAGCTCGTTGTAGTGGTTGCGGATGTTGGCCTCCTCACCCCACACGGGCTGCCACACCTCGTCGAAAGAGCTGTGCTGCACGTCGCTCACCCTGAAGCCGCTGGCCAGGTCGCTCTTGCGCCATTCCAGCGTGAAACCCATGCGCGATGGCTGCACCACCGCCTTCCCGTCGCGGTAGAGACTGTAATAGGGTTTTCCGTCGCGCAGCTCCAAGCGCATCTCCAACCGCCCGTCCGGACTCTTCAGCGGCTTGAGTGTCGTAGTCTCGTAGGCCCAAAGCGAGGCTTCTGCCAGCACCAGCGAGAGAAAAAATAGAAATACTCGTTTCATATTGCTGTTTTTCAATTTTTTTTGATTCGCTCCTTGTACCTGTCATCTTCCGATTGCAATCTCATGCTCTTTACCGTCGTCGACGAGCGTGATGGAGCGGTTAAGTGGCTGTGTGTCAGTGTGGCTAAGTGGCTGGGTGGTGTTTGGCCTGGTGTAGCGGATGGTGTACGTTGACTGGCCGAAACGGTAGCGGAGGGTGAAGGAGGGCCACTCGGTGGGCACGCGGGGGTCGATGACGAGGGTGTCGCCCTGTTTGTGCAGCCCCAGGATGTTCTCGATGCCGGTCTTGTAGGCCCAGGAGGCGGAGCCCGTGTACCAGGTCCAGCCCCCCCGGCCCGCGTGCTGCGGGTTCGAGTAGATGTCGGCGGCTATGCAGTAGGGTTCCACCTTGTACTTCAGCACGTCGGCCAGCGTCTGGGTGCGGTGCACCGGGTTGATGATGGAGTAGAGGTAGTACGCCTCGTCGCGTTGGCCTTCCTTCAGCTTGGCCATGATGTACCACATCGCGCCGTGGGTGTACTGGCCGCCGTTCTCGCGGAGGCCGACGGGGTAGTTCATGATGTAGCCCGGCGAGGGGGTGCTCTCCTTGAAGGCCGGCGTCAGCAGCTGGATGATCTCCTGTTCGCGGTTGACGAGTCGGCGGTCCGTTTCGCGCAGGACGGACCGCTTCTGCTCCGGGCTGGCCACGTCCGTGAGGATGCTCCAGGCCTGGGTGATGAGGTCTATCTGGCACTCGATGTTGTTGCGCGAACCCATCGGGTCCCCGTTGTCGAAGAAGGCGCGGAGGAACCAGTTGCCGTCCCAGGTGTTCTTCTGCAGCGCGTCGACCAGGCGCTGGCGGGCGTCGTGGAGCTGCTCGCAGTAGGCGAGGTCGGCTTGGAGCGCCGGCATCTTGCCCGCAATCACCGTCAGCTCCTCCATCTTCGGCAGCAGGTCGCAGAGGAAGAAGGCCACCCACACGCTCTCCCCCTTGCCGCCGACGCCTACGGCGGACATCCCGTCGTTCCAGTCGCCGCAGCCCATCAGGGGCAGGCCGTGGCGGCCCATGCGGGACAGCGCGCGGTCCACCGCGCGGCGCAGGTGGTCGTAGAGTGTGGATTTCTCATTCCCCACCGTGTAGTGCATCCCCCGTTCGGCTTCCCCCGGGGCCAGGGGCTCCGCTCGGCAGAAGGGTACCCCCTCGGAGAGGATACCCTCGTCGCCCGTGACCCGGACGTACTGGTGGGTGACGAAGACCAGCCACAGGTAGTCGTCGCTGAAGGTGGTGCGGGCGCCGAAATGCAGGCTCTCGTGCCACCAGTGGAGGACGTCGCCTTCGGGGAACTCATGCGCCGCGTGGTCCAGAATCTGCCGGCGGGCATACTCCGGGTCGCTGTAGAGCAGCGACATCACGTCCTGCAGCTGGTCGCGGAAGCCCGTGGCGCCGCCGACCTGGTAGAAGCCCGCGCGGGCGTAGAGGCGGGAGGCGTAGACCTGGTAGAGGTACCAGCGGTTGAGCATGTGGTTGAGGGCGCGGTCGGGCGTCTCGACCTGGATGTGGCTGAGCTTTTCGTCCCAGTAGGCGACGACGCGGTCGAACTCGGCATAGATCGTCTCCAGGCTGGCTGCTCCCCTTGCCAAGGGGAGCTGTCCGCAGGACTGAGGGGTCCCTGCCTCAACCCCCCATCCAGCTGGCTGGCTCAGTGGCTGGGTGGCAGCGTTGTTCTCCGTTCTCCACTCTCCGTTCTCCACTCTGTCACCCTGCGACCCAGTTACCCTGTAACTCGCAATGATGAATGCCAGCTCCTTCTCCTCGCCCGGGGCCAGGCGTAGAACGAGTCCTACCCGTTTGCGGTTGGGATACTGCATCGAAACCTCCGTCAGCCTCTCCGTGCAGGAAAGGCGCAGCCTTTCGTCGTGGTAGACGGCATGGTAGACATTGCGCACCACCAGGCTGTTCGCACCCTCGTCCCACTCCGAATGCAGGTAGCGCGCCGTCTCCTCCTCGCACATCCCCAGGACAAGCTTGTACACCATCTCCACCTGCACCTGACGGCTCTCGGCCGAGCCGTTCTTCACCTTGATTTGATAGTACTTCTCCGGCTTGTCGACGGATACGAAAGTGCGCACCTTCACGGCCAGCCCGTCGTCGTATTCGGCGTCGAAGGCCGACCAGCCCTGCGAGTGGCGCGCCGTGGCGGGGAGAAACTGCCGGCGGTTGATCAGCAGCATCTCACTGGCATTGTCGCGGACCATGTCGTTGCTCCACCCCGTCAGCTTGAACTGCTGCGCATTGTGGGCGAAGGTGAATCCCGCCATCGTCGAGCTGACGATGCAGCCGAAGTGCTGCTCGTTGGCAATGACGTTGATCCACGGCATGGGAGTGTCGGTGTTGGTCACCACATAGTCGCGCCCGTCGTTGTCGAAGCCGCCGTACTGGTTGTAGAACTCCAGGTCGCTCCATACGCGGAAGTCGCGCTTGGGACGCAGCACGGGGTATTCGACTTTGTCCTGGTAGTGCTGGTTGGCGACCTCGAGGCGGCGGAGCTGCTGGGCGATGGTGATGCCTTCGGCGGTGGAGAAGGAGAGGCGTGCGACGACGCGGAGCAGCGTGCGCTCGGCATCGCTGATGTCGCTGCCGTTGAGGACATACACCTTGCCGGCGTCGCTGTGGGTGGCCCAGAGGTGTTCGGTGTTGGCCATGCCGAGGATGAAGTGGGTGAGGGCGTCGCGCTCCTTGTCGGGGGCATCGTTGATGAAGACGAGGTCGAGGATGAGTCCGTGGACCTTGTAGTACTCGAAGGCGCGGAGGAGTTCCTTGGCGAATCCTGAGCGCTCCATAGAGTCTATTTCAAGAAGGATGATTGCCAGGTCGCCACTGATGCCGAAGCGCCAGAGACCGCTCTGCGAGAGGGTGTTCCGGGCGAGGAGGTCGTTGCGGTCGTTGCCGAGGGTGGCGGTCTGTGCCATGTATTTGGCCAGGGAGGCGTAGAGCTGCATCTGGCTTCCCTTGAGGAGGGAGAGGGAGGTCCGCATGTTGTTGAAAACGGAAGCGGTCTTGAAGGCATGCTCGACGTCGAGGGCCGATTGGTACTGCCCGGAGAGCTGAAGCAGCTGTTCGCGGGCTTTGCCGAAGGCAGTCAGGAGGAAGGCTTCGGCTTTCATGCCGGGCTCGATATGGAGTCGGCGACGCATGGAGAAAACAGGGTCGAGGGTGGTGCCGACGGTGCCGGTGAGGGTGCGGCGGCTCTCGATGATATCGGCGTGGCGCAGGCTTCCGCCACGGCCGAGGAAGTTCATGCGCGATGTCTCGTACTCGACAAGGGGCGGCTGGGTGGCTCTGTCACTCTGCAACTCAGTTACTTTGTCACTTGCTGCGTCACTATCCACCCACAGACGGTGCAGGAGGAAATTGCGGGAGTTGTGGGCTCCAGGGCGGTTGAAGAGGAGCGCCTGGTGAGAGGGATCGTATTCGGAGAGCACCTTCATGGCGGCGAAGACGCGGTGGCTCTCGTCCTCGGCGGCAGGGGCGAGGACGACCTCGCCGTAGGATGTCAGTTCGAGGTCGACGGGGGCAGGGGTGTGGTTGGTGAAGGTGAAGCGGCGCAGTTCGGCGGAGCGGTCCTTGAGGACGGTGATTTCAGTTTGGGTGACGATGCCGTCGTCCTCGCGGGAGAATTTTATTTTGTCGCTGGCGAAGGATACGTGGTAGCCGGATGGCATAACATCCAAGGGGGCGTAGGTGGCGCTCCAAAGGGCGTCGGTGGCAAGGTTGCGGACGAAGAGGAAGGTGCCGTAGTGATCGGCGGAGATTTTGCGGTAGCGGTTGAGCATGATGTTCTTGTAGCGCGAGAATCCGGAGCCGCGGTCGTTGACCATGACGGTGTATTCGCCGTTGCTGACGACACCGATTTCGGGCACGTTGGCGATGCCGTCAAAGTCGCGCGCGTCGCTCTCGGTTTGCACCTTGCTGTATTGGTAGCGCTTGTATTGAGTCACTTTCAGGTCTATGTAGGGCTTCACCTGGGCTTTCTCTTTCAGCAGGGTCTCCATGCTTTGCATGACGGGGGATTGCATGAAGAGGTGCTGCAGGCGGTTGTGCTGCAGGTAGTTGGTCAGGGAGGCCAGTATCATGCCCTGGTGGTGGGCGTAGTGGGCTTTGACGGTTACATGGTCTTCGTCGTCGTAGCTCTCGAAGAAGCCGTATTCGTCGGTCATGTCCAGCTGTTTCAGCGCCTGCATGTTGGTGTAGACGGCGCGGTCGTCGGCGGAGATGGCGAGCAGCGAGGAGTAGGGGGAGATGACAATGCGGTCGGGAGTGGTGTTCTGGAACTTGAGGTATGGGACGCCGAAGGCGTGGTATTTGTAGTTGCGGGCGTCGTCCAGTTCGTTGTAGGCGGTTTCGCTGATGCCCCAGGGGTCGTTGAAGGCCCGCTGGGCGCGGATTGCGAAGCTGTAGGTTTCGTCCATGAGAGTGTGGCGGTAGGTGGGGAGGAAGATGAGCGGCATGAAGTATTCGAACATGGTGCCGTACCACGATGCCACGCCCTTGTAGCCTTTGTATTGCACGAGGGTCTTGTCGAGGCAGAACCAGTGTTTGTAGGGGGCGTCGCCCTGGGCGATGGTGAGGAAGGAGGTGAGGCGTGCTTCGGAGGCGAAGTTGTTGTAGTGGTAGGGGAGGAGGGTGTGCGAGGTGTCGTCGTAGCCGATGCTGAAGACGTCGAGCTCGGGATTGTAGAGCTTGGAGAAGTCGGTCTGGGAGATAAGGCGTTGCACCTTGGACAGCAGGGCGTCGGTGTCCTCGCCGCGCGCTTCGCCGTCGAGGGTCTCCAGCCAGCCTTTGACCACATAGAGGCAAGCTACGAAGTTGCCGCTGTCGGCGGTGCTGACGAAGAAGTTGGGGAGCTTGCGCAGGGAGTGGATATCATACCAGTTGTAGAGGTGGCCGTTCCATTTCTCGAGGGTTTCGATGGTATCCATGATGTAGCCGATACGCTTCACCGCGTCTTCGTGGCTGATGAACCCCAGCGTGTCGGCACTGACGACGGCTGTGAGGGAGAATCCGATGTTGGTGGGCGAGGTTTTGTAGTCGGTCAGCGGTTCGCGCCCCACCTGGTAGTTGTCGGGGATGAGCCAATGGGTCTCTTCGGTGAGCATCGTGTCGAAGAAGTGCCAAGTGTCCTTGGCCAGCTGGCGGACCTCCGAGGTTTCCTGTTCGGAGAGGGTCTTGCGTTCCTGGGGGAATTTCTTCCCAAGGCGGTACATGACGAAGGGCGCAGCTACCCACACGGCACAGGCGATGGCGGCGAAGACGGCGGCAACGATGTCGCCCGTGGGGATATGGCCAGAGGTGTTGCCCAGCATCCGGACGGTGATAAGGATAAGGACAATGGCGGCCACGTAGTTGAACCAGAATTTCTTCACATAGTCGCCCAGGGTGCCTTTGGTGCTTTTGGCGGCCTCGTCGCTGGTAATCCAGGCCAGCAGGTCGTGCTTGCTGACCCACATGCGCCAGCAGGCGCGCACGGCGGCGTCGGTGTACATCCAGGCCTCCTTGGGCAGCAGTGCGAACTGCACTACCGAGCGGTAGACGATGACGCGGAAGCCACGCATGAGGGTCATGTAGTATTTGTAGCGTCGCCCGAAGCGAGGCAGTTTGGTCACCTGTCCCACGATGAAGAAGACGATAGGACTGGCCACCACGATGGCTGCCACGAGCAGGAACCACGCCGGGCTGGGGCGCGTGCCGTGCGCGATGGCGAGGGCGTAGCCCGCAAAGACCATGAGCATCACGCTCAGGCTGAGCATCGACCGGCGCAGGTTGTCGAATATTTTCCATCGACCGATGGTGTTCACCTGGTTCTTCACGCGCTGGCCACGCTCGTTGCGCACATGGGGCGTGAGCCAGGAGATGATTTGCCAGTCGCCGCGCGTCCAGCGATGGTGGCGCTTGGCGTCGTCTATGTAGTTGGAGGGGTTGTCGTCAAAGACCTCCACGTCGTTGATGAGGCCGCAGCGTATGTGGCAGCCCTCCAGCAGGTCGTGGCTGAGGATGAGGTTCTCCGGGAAGGTCCCCTTCAGCACCTGCTGGAACACACGCAGGTCGTAGATGCCCTTGCCGCAGAAGGTGCCCTCGTTGAAGATGTCCTGATAGAGCTCGAAGCTGGCGGTGGTGTAGACGTCCAGTCCGCCGAGTCCGGCCATCAGCTGTGCGTAGCGACTCTTGTTGGTGACCTCGACGTCGACGTTGACGCGGGGCTGCATGATGCCGTAGCCGCGGTCCACGCGCTTGCCGTCCTTCGACAGCTGCGCCACGTTGAGCGGATGCGCCATCGCCCCGATGAGCTTCTGTGCCGAGTAGAGCACCAGCTCCGTATCGGTGTCGAGGGTAATGACGAAGCGTATCGGAGTGGAGCTTTTCGTTCTCCACTGGCTGATGGTCTCCGTGCAGAAGCGCTTCTGCTTCTCCTCCTCAGTGGTCTGGCCGAGGAGCAGGTCGTTGAAGTGGAGGATGGCGCCACGCTTGCGCTCGTGGCCCAGCCAGGTCTGTTCGCCCTCGCTCCAGGCGCGGCGGCGGTAGACGAAGTTGAATATCGGGGCGCCGTATTTCTCATTGAGCTCTTTCACCATCCGCAGTCCGGCTTCGGAGACCTCCTCGTCCCACGGGGCGTCGGCCTCCTTGTACGAGGCGGCGTCGCCGACCAGCGTGTAGTAGATGTTGTTGAACCGGGCGCATCCGTTCTCGATTTTCCCTTCGCCACGGTTGATGTTCGACAGGTAGTACATCTCCAGCACCCCCATCAGTTCCTCGACCTTCTCCTTGCTCTTGAGGATGGTGGGCATGATGACCATGGTGGCATATTGGTCGGGGATGAGGCCGTCCTTGAATTTGAGTTTGAAGGTGCCCTGTGGCTTGTGCAGTTTGCCGAGGAGCCAGTTGAAGAGGTCGATGGCCACCTGGCTGACGGGCACCGCCAGCAGCACGGTCATCAAGGCCTTTATCCATAGGTCACAGTTCGTCGTCACCCATGCCACCACCGCGGCTCCGGCCCACGAGGCCAGGACGATGATCCAGATGTAGAGCCTTGCACGGACCTTCCAGCGCTTCGGGGGAAAGAGAGCCCATCCCACATGCTCGTCGCTTTCAACGAGTTTTTTCACCAGGTCGTATTCTTTCACCTTGCGCTTGCGGCAGAGGCGGACAATCTGTGCGCGGTAGTCCTCCTTGGTCTTGTCCTGCATCTGGTCGTACATCTCCGCTTTCTCGTCTTTCAGCATGCGCTCGGAGAAGGAGACGGCGTCGATAAGTTCGGCCATGGGCAGTTTGGTCATCTTCTTCAGCGAGTTGAAGATGTTCATCATGCGGAGGTTCTGCCTTGCGGCACGCTCGAGGCCTTCGGTCGAGGGTTTCTCCGTGGGGCGGTAGTGTTGGGCTCCTTCTGACTCCAGCTCGCGGCAGAGGGCTGCCAGCTTGCCTATCAGCAAGGCTTTCATCATGGGCAGCAGTGCCGTCACTTCGGGATAGGAGAGGAAATCTTTCTGTCGTGTCTGCACCTGGCGCAGGTAGCGGAAGAACAGGTTCTTGTCCACCTCGCAGTGATTGCACTCGACAAAACCGTCCAGCAGTTTCCATAGTACCTCCACGCGCCCGCCGCTCTCCACTTTCCACTCTCCGCGCTCCACTCCCTTCAGTTCGCCCACCATCACTTTCTCCTGCTCACTGATCATGTAGTAGTTGTCGAGTACCCACTCGTTGGTGCTGCCAACAAGCCGCTGGCTGCGCGTCTCCTCGACCAATATCATGTAGTATCGCGTAATGTCCTTTACGTCCGTCCGAAATACCTTGTATAGCTTTTTCATAATATTTATTATTGTGTAATAATATAGAGTGCAAAATTACGAATATTTCTCCATATGACCAAATCTAATTTTACCACCTTCCCCCGCCACCCCTTTTTCATGCCCATTTTATACCATCTTCTTCCGGAGCGATATTTCGTAAAAAGAGGGTATGAACGTGGTAAGAAGATGGGAAGAAGATGATAGGTTACCGCTGGTGATTATCAGCGGTTTGCAAAATAAGGGAAAAGTGTCAAAATCCAGGTCTGGATTTAACAAAATCAGATGAAGAATAGACATACGCCGACCACGGAGACGACGGCGCCGACGACCTCGCGCAGGGTCACCCTCTGGTGGAAGAGCAGCGCCGCGGGGGCGATGATGAGCACGGGGGTGAGGGCGAAGAGTGTCTGGGCGATGCCGGTGGAGGTATACTGCGTGGCCAGCAGCGAAGCACTGACGCCGATAAAGGGGCCGAAGACCGTGGCTCCCAGCAGGCACCACATGGCTTTGCGGTCGTGCACGGCGTGGGAGAGCTTTTCCTTCCAGTCGCGGTTGAAAACGGACAGCAGCACAAAGAACCCAACGAGGCCGATGGAGGCGCGGATCATGGTGGCGGCGAAGGGCACCGAGAGGAAGAGCGGCAGGGACACCGCGGCGCCCTCGGCCACAGCGTCGCCGTTCAGCCCTGCGGCGGCGATGGCGGCGTCGTAGCGCTCCAGTCCTATTTTGCTCAGCACCAGTCCGAAGCCCTGGCAGATGCCCGCCATCGAGGCGTAGAAGATGCCGCGAGGGGGCAGGGTGAGGTGAGCAGAGAGAGGAGAACGCTCTCCACTCTCCGTTCTCCGTTCTCCACTCAGTATAGACATGGCTATACCGCTCAGAGTCACCACCATACCGAGGATGGCGAGCCAGTGCATCTGCTCGCCCAGGAGCAGGTAGCCCGTGATGGCAGCCGTGGGGGCGGAGAGGGTCATAAAGAGCTGGCCGATGCGGGAGCCGATAATGATGTAGCCCTGCATAAGGCAGTAGTCGCCGATGACGTAGCCCACCACGCCGCTCAGCGCCAGCCAGCCCCATGTGCCGCCGTCGGCATAGCGTGGCCAGGGGACGCCCATGGTAAGCCAGAGGGTGGCCGCCAGCAGCAAGAGCGACATGGTCATGCGAATGGTGTTCAGCGGCAGGGAGCCCATGCGCTTCGATGCCACCTCGGCAAAGAGCGCCGTCGCCGTCCACGACACCGCAACGAACAATGCTATCGTTTCTCCTATCATCATGCACCCATAAACGCAAAGAGAATCTTTTTATTGCACGTACACAATATTTCCCCCCTTGCTGCGTTCTGTGTTCTAAAATAAATAATGTAATATGATGAAAAGAATACATCTTCTCCCCCTTGTTGCCGCTGTTGCTATGGCGGTCTCTTCCTGCAGCATCTACCACCCCCAGGCCGTGGATATCCCCCTGATCAACCACGCCGACGACGTCCGCGTCGACGCCTCCCTGGGCCTTTCCACGTGGGTCATCCCTGACGTCTTCACCCTCAACGCCACCGCCTCCTACGGCTTCAACGACTGGCTCGCCGGTCAGGCTCACTTCAACTATGGTGGCGACAACCTCTACGCACAGCTCGCCCCCGGCGCCTACTTCCCCCTCGGCGAAAACGCCGTGGTGGAGACTTACGTCGGCATGGGTATGGGTGGCTCTTGGCGCGACAACATCAGCTCCTCCAACGCCAACTCCAGCGACACCACAACTTTCAACCACTACGGCTACTCGGGCCATTTCTTCCTGCCCTTCGCCCAGGCCAACATCGGCTGGCACGACCTCACGGCGGCACACATCGACCTCGCTTTCGGCCTCAAACTGGGCGCCTATCTGCCTGATTTCGACTATAAGAAGTACGACGAGAACGGCAACTTTATCTCCGGCAGCGATCAGTCCTACTCCACCGCCAACTTCCTCGTCGAGCCTCAGTTCCTCTTCCGCATCGGCGGCCAGCGGATGAAGTTCAACGTCAAGGTCGGCTTCAACTGGCTCAGCGACATCTTCGGCTCCGACAGCTACTCCGGCCCCTTCACCGCCGACCTCTTCACCATCTCTACCGGCTTCACCTTCAGTCTCTAATACTTAAACTAAAACTGGAATGAAAAAACTAACCTTGCTGTTATTTGCATTCTGCTTCACGCTGGTGCAAGCCCAGGAGGTGAAGACCTACCCCTTTGTGCAACGCGACTCGACGCTCTTCCTCGACGTCTACCGCCCAGCCCAGCCCCGTGCCGACAAGGCCTGTGTGCTGACGGTCTTCGGTGGCGGCTTCGTCAGCGGCGAGCGCAACAACGGCCTGCAGCGCACCATCGGCAACCTCCTCTCCGAGCGCGGCTACACCGTGGTCAGCATCGACTACCGTCTGGGCCTGAAGGACACCGTCAAGACGAAGGAGCTCAGCGGCATCAGCGGCCTGCAGGGCATGTTCCAGTACTGTATCGACATCGCCGTCGAGGACTGCGCCGCCGCCGTCCGCTGGGTCTGCGACCACGCCGCCGAGCTGGACGTCGACACCTCCCGTCTGGTGCTGACTGGCTCTTCCGCTGGCGCCATCACCGTGCTGCAGCTCGACTGGTGCCGCGCCAACGGCCTGCCGCAGGTCTCCGTGCTCCCCAAGGGGTGGAAACCCGCCGCCGTGGTGCCCTATTCCGGCGGCATCATGAGCCACGGCAAACCCACCTGGAAGACCCCTCCGGCACCCACCATGCTCCTCCACGGCGAGAAGGACAAGATAGTGTCCTACAAGAAGTTTCCGCCCGTGCTCTCCTATGCCCTCTATGGTGCCAAGAAGGTATACAAGCAGATGCAGAAGCAGGACATCCCCTGCTGGATCATCCGTTTCCCCGGCATCGGCCACGAGGTGGCCACCTGGCTGCCCGGCAGCGTGGACCTCTTCTGCGGTTTTGTGGAGCAGGCCCTCGCTGGACGCATCACCAACCTCGACGCCACCATGACAGACTCCAAGCTCGTCCCCTCCAAGTGGACCACCATGAACCTCAAAGACCTCTATGCAGAATAGGATAGAAATCATGTCGCCCGTGGGCTCCTACGAGAGCCTGCAGGCCGCCATCCAGGGCGGCGCCAACGCCGTGTACTTCGGCGTCGGCAAACTGAATATGCGCTCGCGCTCCGCAGCCAACTTCACCGTCGGCGACCTGCCACGCATCGTGGACATCTGCTGTCAGGCCGGTGTGCGCACCTACCTCACGGTGAACACCATTATATATAATGATGAAATCGAGGAGATGCACGCCCTGCTCCGCGCCGCCAAGGAGGCCGGCATCAGCGCCGTCATAGCCTCCGACATGGCTGTCATCACCCACGCCAACCAAATCGGCCTCGAGGTGCACATCTCCACCCAGTGCAACGTCTCCAACATCGAGGCCGTGCGCTACTATTCGCACTTCGCCGACGTCATCGTCACTGCCCGCGAGCTGTCGCTCCGCCAGGTGGCGGAAATCACCCAGTTCATCCGCGACAACGACATCCGCGGCCCCAAGGGCGAGCTGGTGCAGGTGGAGGTCTTCGCCCACGGCGCCCTCTGCATGAGCGTCAGCGGCAAGTGCTACCTCTCGCTCGACAACTACAACTACTCCGCCAACCGCGGCGCCTGCCTCCAGCCCTGCCGTCGCGGCTACATCGTCAAGGACAAGGAGAGCGACCTCGAACTGGAGATCGACAACGAGTACATCATGTCGCCCAAGGACCTCTGCACCATCGGCTTCCTGGACAAGATAGTGAAAGCCGGTGTGCGTGTCCTCAAGATAGAAGGGCGGGGGAGGAGCGCCGACTATGTCCGCACCGTCACCGAGTGCTACCGCGAGGCCGTGGAGGCCATCGCCAACGGCACCTACACGCAGGAGCGCATCGCCGAATGGACACGCCGCCTCGCCACCGTCTTCAACCGCGGCTTCTGGGACGGATACTACCTCGGACGCCGTCTCGGCGAGTGGAGCGAACGCTACGGCTCGCAGGCTACCGAGAACAAGGTCTTCCTCGGCCCCGTGCACAACTACTTCGGCCGCATCGGCGTGGCCGAGGTGCAGCTGCAGACCAACGAGATCCTCCGCGTCGGCGACGAGGTGATGGTCATCGGCGAAACCACCGGCGTCTACCGCGCCACCATCCACGAACTCCGCACCGACCGCGACCCCGTGCCCGAGGTACACCAGGGCGACCACTTCAGCTTCAAAATCGAGGATTCCTCCCCTTCTCAAGGGGAGGTGGCCGCAGGCCGGAGGGGTGTCCACCGCGGCGACAAGGTCTACCGCGTGGACAAAGTGACAGACGAATTCTAATCCAGAATGAATATGTTGAAAAGATTCAAAACCTGGGAAATCGTAGTGGCGCTGCTGCCGCTGCTGTTCGCCATCGACGAAATATGGCACTACTACACCGACGACTACCCGTCGGCGTTGTACCAGATAGTGGAGCATCTTTTCGCCTTCGGCTATATCGCCATCCTGCTGTATTCCGTCTACTGCATGTACCGCGGCGCCAAGTGGTCGGGCCGTTTCCCGAAGCTGATGCTGACGCTGCTGATAACATTGACAGCCGCCGAGCTGCTGACATTCGCGGGCAGGTTTCTCCCCCAAGGGCCTACGGAGGACTTCGGTGTTCCTTGGTATTACTATGTTATGACCGGATTGTCGATAGCCTACACGGTCGTCTCGCTTTTCGCCATTGTCCGCATGTTCATGGCGAGGCTCAATGTGCTGGCCATCGCTTTCACCTGCTTGGCAGTGGCGTTGCCGCTGCTCAGTTCGCTGATATTCTCCCTTCTCTCGGCCTTTTCCGGCAACATGATGTGGGACGGCCTGTATACAACAGTGGACATTGTCGCGCATGCAACCTCTTTTCTCGGGTCGCTATGCTATAGCGTAATCTTCCTCTATCGCAACGATTTCTATAAACCCATCGACGAATGACCGCTGACCAGGAACAAGCCTTGCAGCTGGCCACTGAGGCCGGACACATCCTCCTCGAGAACGGGGCGGAAATCAGCCGCGTGGAGGAGACCATGGAACGCATCGCCACAGCCTACGGCGTCGAGGACGAGAGCTTCTTCGTGCTCAGCAACGGCATCATCGCCACCGGACAGCACTACGCCCGCGCCGAGTTCATCCCCATCAAGGGCACACAGCTCAGCCGTGTGGTGGAAGTGAACCAGCTGAGCCGCGAGGTGGAGCGCCGGCATCCTGCCGGCATGGCCCAGGATGGCGTCTCTGTGAGCCGGCGGGACGCCGGCGCTCCAATGCCAGTCCCTGAGCTGGCCTCCCGCCTCCAGGCCATCCGCACCGCTCCCGGAAAGCCCGCCTGGGAAATTATCCTCGGCATCGCCCTCGGCGTCTCCGCCTTCAGCATCCTCTTCGGCGGCAGCCTGACCGATGCTGCTGTCACCCTCGCCTGCGGTCTCCTCTTAGGAACCTTCATGGCCTACGTCACCCCCCACCTCTCGCGCCTCATCGGCAACGTCGCCGGAGGCCTTGTCGGTGGCCTGCTCTGCATCCTCGCCGTCCTGTTGCTTAGTCCCTCAGCCACTCTCCACCTCCCCAATATGATCATCGGCACCATCATAGCCCTCGTGCCCGGAGTGCCCTTCACCAACGGCATCCGCGACCTGGCCAACGAGGACTACATCGCCGGCACCACGCGCCTCACCGACGCCTTCTTGGCCTTCCTCTGCATCGCCCTCGGCGTCGCCTTGGCCTTCATCGTCGAAGGTCTCTTTGCCGGAGGCATCATGCAGCTCGGGGATCCGGTGAAGGACCCGCTGGCCTCCGCCTGGTACTTCCAGCTCCCTGCAGCCTTCGTTGGCACCATCGGTTTCTCCGCTCTCTTCGGCGCCCCGCGACGCTACTATCTCGACTGCGGCCTGGCGGGCACGGTGGGCTGGGCTGTCTACCTACTGCTGGCATCGGCAGGCCCCACCCACGTGGTCGGCGCCGCCTTCCTCGGCGCCCTCGCCGTGGCCGTCATGGCGCACCTGCTGGCCGTCACACGGCGCTGCCCCGTCACGGTGTTCCTCATCTGCGGCATCATCCCCTTGGTTCCCGGAGGCGGCATCTTCTGGACGGCCTACTACATCATAACCAACCAGCTGCGCCTCGCCGCCACCACAGGCTTCACTGCTCTCAAGGTGACCATCGCCATCGCCGGCGCCATTATCCTCGCTGCCGCCCTGGCGTCGCGTCTGCAGCGTAAACAAGTTAAAAATCATTAGACTATGGCTAAAGCAAAATCATATTATTTCTGCCAGGAATGCGGCTATCAGAGCAGCTCATGGCTCGGTCGTTGCCCGGAGTGCGGCAAGTTCGGCACCTTCGTCGAGGAGGTGGTGAAAACGGAAAGTGGAAAACGGAAAGTGGAAAGCGGAAAGATGCAATCGCTTCCAAAACGTATACAAGATGTTACCTACAGCGAAACCCGTCGCATCCCCACCCACTGCGCCGAGTTCGACCGCGTGCTCGGCGGCGGCATCGTCCCCGGCAGCCTGCTGCTCCTCGGCGGCGAGCCCGGCATCGGCAAGAGCACCCTCCTGCTGCAGACGGCCCTCTCCATCCACGACCGCAAGCTCCTCTACGTCAGCGGCGAGGAAAGCGAACAGCAAATCAAGATGCGCGCCGACCGGTTGGAGAGTGGCAGAGTGACAGAGTCGCAGAGTGGCAGAGTGGCTACGCAGTCAGATGACTCAGCCACTCAGTCACTCAGCCACTCTGCCACTCCTGACCTTTACGTCGTCTCCGAGACCGTCACGCAGCGTATCTTCGAGCATATCGACGCCGTGCAGCCCGACCTCCTCATTGTGGACTCCATACAGACTATCACCACCGAGGACGTGGAGTCGCCGGCCGGTAGCGTGAGCCAGATACGCCAGTGCACCACCGAGTTTCAGCATTACGCCAAGACCACCGGTGTCCCCGTGCTCCTCATCGGCCACATCACCAAGGACGGCACCCTGGCCGGACCCAAGGTGATGGAACACATCGTCGACGCCGTCCTCCAGTTCGAGGGCGACCGCAACTACGGCTACCGCATCCTCCGCGCGTTGAAAAACCGCTTCGGCTCCACGGCCGAGATAGGCATCTTCGAGATGCAGGGCAACGGCCTGCGCGAGGTGCCCAACCCCAGCGAATTCCTCCTGGGCCAGCGCGATGAGACCCTCAGCGGCGCCGCCGTGGCCGCCACCCTCGAGGGCGTCCGCCCCATGTTCATCGAGGTGCAGAGCCTCGTCTCCAGCGCCGTCTACGGCACCCCGCAGCGCAACGCCAACGGCTTCGACATGAGGCGTTTGAGCATGCTGCTGGCCGTCCTGGAGAAACGTTGCGGTTTCAAGCTCGGCACCAAGGACGTCTTCCTCAACATCGCCGGCGGCATCCGCGTCAACGACCCCGCTATCGACCTTGCCGTGGCCTGCTCCATCCTCTCGTCCAATGTCGACATCCCCATTTCGCCCCGCATAGCCTTCGCCGCCGAGTTGGGACTGAGCGGCGAGGTGCGCCCCGTCTCGCGTGTCGAGCAGCGCATCGCCGAGGCCGACCGTCTGGGATTCGAAAAAATATTCATTTCCAAATACAACCTCAAGGAAATCGACCAGCGTCGCTACCATATCGAAATCGTCCCCGTCAGTGTCATCGAGGAGGCTTTCCGAGGCCTTTTTGCATGATTTTTTCGGTGCCGAAGCCAAAATTGGAAATCAGCAAGTTACAGCGATGTTTTTGCATTTAACTTGCTGATTTCTTGCTTTATATGTGTTTTGTAAATATGTAACTTGCAGGTAATCAGTATACTTAACCTATCATCTTCTTCCCATCTTCTTACCTCGTTCATACCCGCTTCCTATCCACCTCTGCCAGGGAAGAAGATGGTAGGTCGAAGGAGGGTAGGAGGAGCCCTTGGGACCCCTGTCGGGTACCTTCCCCGACGGGCGAAAAAGTTTTTGAAAAGATAATTTATAATAATTCATATTTTTTTTGTATCTTTGCAACGGATTAATAATGCAGTGTAGACTATGTTTGAGAATCTTAGTAGCAAGATAGAGAAAGCGTTACATACCCTTCGTGGCAAGGGGTCGATAACCGATATCAATGTGGCGGAGACTGTCAAGGAGGTGCGCAAGGCCCTGCTGGACGCTGATGTGAGCTATCCGATAGCCAAAGAATTCACCGACAAGGTGAAGGCCGAGGCCATGGGTCGCAACGTCATCCAGAGCATTGAGCCCGGCCAGTTGATGGTGAAGATTGTGCACGAGAAGCTTACCGAACTCATGGGTTCGGCGGCTGTGGACATCAATATCAAGGGGCAGCCCGCGGTGGTGCTCATTGCCGGTCTGCAGGGTTCGGGTAAGACCACCTTCAGCGCCAAGTTGGCCAACTACTTGAAAACCAAGAAGGGGAAGAGCGTGATGCTCGTCGCGGGCGACGTGTATCGTCCTGCCGCTATCAGCCAGTTGCAGACGCTGGGCGAGCAGGTGCAGGTGCCGGTCTACACCGAGGAAGGCAGCAAGAATCCCGTGCAGATTGCACAACATGCTATCAATGAGGCAAAAGGCAAAGGCTATAATGTGGTCATCGTCGATACTGCCGGCCGTCTGGCTGTCGACGAGGAGATGATGGACGAGATTGCCGCCTTGAAGCGCGAGCTGCAGCCACAGGAGACCCTCTTTGTGGTCGACTCGATGACCGGTCAGGACGCCGTCAACACCGCCAAGGCCTTCAACGACCGCATTGACTTCGACGGCGTGGTGCTCACCAAGCTCGACGGCGATACCCGCGGCGGTGCCGCCCTCACCATCCGCTATACGGTGCAGAAACCCATCAAGTTTGTCGGTATCGGCGAGAAGATGGACGCCCTCGATGTGTTCCACCCCGACCGCATGGCCAACCGTATCCTCGGCATGGGCGACGTGGTGAGCCTTGTGGAGAGAGCCCAGGAGCAGTACGACGAAATGGAAGCCCGCAAGATTCAGAAGAAGCTGATTCACAACGAGTATAACTTCGACGACTTCCTGTCGCAGATTGCCCAGATCAAGAAGATGGGTTCGATGAAGGACTTGGTGGGTATGATTCCGGGCATGGACAAACTGACACGCAATGTGGAGATTACGGACGACGCTTTCGTGCCCATCGAGGCCATGATTGGCAGCATGACGCCCTACGAGCGCCAGCACCCCGGATGCCTCAACGGCAGCCGCAAGCAACGCATCGCGGCGGGCAGCGGTCGTTCCATCCAGGAGCTCAACCGCTTCCTCAAGCAGTTCGAGGACACGCGCAAGATGATGCGCATGGTGAGCAAGAACGGAGGCAAACTGCCGATGAGAAAAAGAAGATAAAGAACAACATAAATATGGTACAGTTATTGGACGGCAAGGCAATGGCCTTGCAAATCAAAGACGAGATAGCCAATGAGGTGCGTGCGCTGACCCGGGAGGGGCACCGCGCACCGCATCTGGCCGCAGTAATCGTGGGCGAGGACGGGGCCAGCATGACCTACGTCGCCAACAAGGAAAAGTCGAGCCACGAGGTGGGCTTCACCTCCAGTGTCTACCGCATGAGCGATAAGACTACCGAGGCTCAACTCCTGGAAACTATTGAATTTCTTAACAATGACCCCGATATCGACGGCTTTATCGTCCAGCTGCCGTTGCCGAAGCATATCAACGAGCAGAAGGTTATCAACGCCATCTCGCCCGACAAGGACGTCGACGGCTTCACGCCTGTCAACATCGGCCGCATGGTGCTGGGCGAGGAGTGCTTTGTGCCTGCCACCCCCATGGGCATCTGCACGTTGCTGAAGCGCTACGGCATCGAAACCGCCGGCAAGCACTGCGTGGTGATCGGCCGTTCCAACATTGTCGGAACACCTGCCGCCAACCTGTTGAGCCGTAAGGGCTTCGACTGCACTGTCACCATGTGCCACAGCAAGACGCAGAATCTGCCGGAGATTACACGCCAGGCCGACATACTGGTGGTGGCCATAGGCAAGCCCGAGTTTGTCACCGCCGACATGGTGAAGGAGGGTGCCGTGGTGGTCGACGTGGGTATCCACCGCGTGGCCGACGCCACGAAGAAGAACGGCTACCGCGTCATCGGCGATGTGAAGCATAGTGAGGTGGACGGCAAGTGCAGCTGGGTGACGCCTGTACCCGGTGGCGTAGGGCCGCTGACCATTGTCAGCCTCCTGCAAAACACATTGTCAGCCTATCATCGCCACGAAGGCCGGTAGGCTATGGCAAGAGGATAAACAATAAAAGCCGTCCTGTAGAGGACGGCTTTGTTTGTTATGCGAAGGGGTTGGCTTACTGCTCGATGATGTAGTTGATGGGAGCCGTGGCCACGACGCGGAAGGTCATGGGAGCAGGGGTTTCGAAATAATCAAGTTGGAGCTGCGGCATGTATCCGTCGAGATCCTGCATGATGAGGGTCACTTTGCCGGGGTCTATTTTGTAGTAGAGGGCTTCGGCAGCAAAACCGTATGTGCCATCGTCATACTTGACGGGTACGAGATAGGTGTAGGGGAGGGCAAATTGGGAGTCGTTGTCATAGAGGTAGACATTGACATTGCCGTCATAGACCACGTGTTCGGAGAGAATGTCCCACTCGAGGACGCAATAATAATAGTTCCTGTAGTCGGGGTTGTTGGGGTCGCCGAAAGGCTTCCAATTTTCAATCTCGACGGTGAATTCCTCGACACGTGTGCCGGAACTTTCAAGAACCACCTCCCTGACATCTTTGGTGCAGGAAGTTGCTGTCAGGCCCAATGTGGCGGCGACGAGCAAAGATAAGAGAATTTTCTTCATTGTTATTCAATTTTATTTATTTTCACGTTGCAAAGATACGCAAAATATTGGTAGGAAAAATCTCTTTTTGGGAATATTTTTCCCTGCGGCATGTATGTTGTTGTATATCAGTGTGGATTTGTTTCTGTTTTAGTGTTGCGAAGTGTAATGGGGGCGCTTTTTCAGGATGCGAAATGTTAAAAATGGGCTTGGGAGAAAAAAAAATCGAGGTTGACGTAACATTTTCGATTTTTCTGCGTTATAGGAATAAAATTTGGTGTAAATATAAAGGTGTAGTATGAGACAACTAAAGATTACGCATTCCATTACCAACCGCGACATCAAGTCGTTGGACAAATACTTGCAGGACATCTGCAGCGAGGAGCTGTTGACGCCCGAGCAGGAGGTGCAGCTGGCCCAGCGCATTAAGCAAGGTGACCAAGCCGCGCTGGAGCGCCTGACGAAAGCGAACCTGCGATTCGTGGTGTCGGTGGCCAAGCAATATCAGAACCAGGGGCTTTCGCTGCCCGACCTCATCAATGAGGGCAATGTGGGTCTGATCAAGGCAGCCAAGCGCTTCGACGAGACTCGCGGTTTCAAGTTCATCTCCTATGCCGTGTGGTGGATTCGCCAGAGCATCCTGCAGGCCATTGCCGAGAACAGCCGCATTGTGCGACTGCCGAGCAATCAGTTGGGTGCTTTGAACAAACTGAAAAAAGAGATTTCCAAACTGGAGCAGCAGCTGGAACGTCCGCCTTCAGAGGAGGAACTGGCCGAGCTGTTGGATATTCCCGAAGACAAGATTAAGGCCATCATGGGCATCAGCGGACGCCATGTGAGCATTGACGCCCCGTTGGCCAGCGACGAGGATGTGAACTTCGTCGACGTGCTGCCCAACGAGGACACTCCCCCGACCGACAGCAAACTGATGCAGGAGAGCCTGTCGCAGGAGATTGAGCGTTCGCTCTCGACGCTGACGGAGTATGAGCGCGAGGTCATCAAGATGTATTTCGGCATTGGGTTGCCTCATCCGCTGAGTCTGGATGAAATTGCAATGAAGTTCAACCTCACCCGCGAGCGTGTGCGACAGATCAAGGAGAAGGGCATCAAGCGCTTGAAGACCAGCAGCAAGAGCAAACACCTGAAAGCATATCTCTAATGGATATCATTCTGAAATATTTCCCGAACTTGACAGAGCGGCAGCGTGAACAACTGGCCGCTCTGTTGCCATTGTACGAGGAGTGGAATTCGCAGATCAACGTTATTTCGCGCAAGGACATGGAACACTTCTATGAGCATCATGTGCTTCACTCGCTGGCCATCGCCAAGGTGATGGAGTTCGCCTCCATGACCGAGGTGCTCGATGTGGGCACCGGCGGCGGTTTTCCAGGGGTGCCGCTGGCCATCATGTTCCCCGATGCCCGTTTTACGCTGATTGACTCCATCGGGAAGAAAATCAAGGTGGTGAATGATGTAATTGACCATCTGGGGTTGACGAACAGCAAGGCGATGCAGATACGCGCCGAGCAGTTGGACGGGGAGTATGACTTCGTTGTCTCGCGTGCTGTCACCACGCTGGGCGAGTTTGTTCCGTGGGTGAAGGGCAAGATTTCCAAGACGCAGTACAACAAGCTGCGCAACGGCATCCTGTACCTCAAGGGCGGAGACCTCACCAACGAGTTCTTCACCTTCCGCCACAAGGTGAAGACGTGGGACATCAGCGAGTGGTTCGAAGAGGAATTCTTCGAGGCCAAGAAGGTGATTTACTTGCCGTTGTAGCGGTAGATTTCGTTCAGGTTTTTTATCTTTATTTTGACATTTTTTACGTCGGCTTTGGGGTCAACGGGGTGGAAGACTGTGCGCAGCGTCTGGCCTTCGCGCAGGTCGACGAAGTTGCGTGAGAAGTGGCCGTTGATGTGCGGGTCGGTGTCGATGTAGACGTCGTAGAGGTCGGTGAGGGCTTTGATTGTCACCACCAGCTTGCCGTCGCTCTGCCACGACTGGCTGATGTTGTACTTGGCCTCGGGATAGGTGCGGTCCTTGGGGTAGACGGTGTAGTACTGACTCCATTTCTCGAGATTGGCATCGTTTGCAAAGAGGGCCTGTGCACGGTAGTGCAGGGCCTTCCAGTTGCCATAGTAGTCGATGCTGCTCCACGAGGCCACGGGCCAGCAGTCGTTGAGCTGCCAGTAGAGGGTGCCCATGCAGTGGGGCTGCTGCAGGAGGTGCTGGAGGATGCCATAGCCGACACCCCAGGCTTGTAGCAACTGACTGACGTAAGCATAGTTTGTGAGGCTTAAACTTTTGCTGTCGAAGCCGTAGTATTGACGCATGGCTTTGTCGATAATCTCGCGGCCACGGCCGTGCTTCTGGTGGTTGCGGAGGGTGGGGGAGTCGATGCTGAGCTGGTCCTCGGGGCAGAACTGGCGGATGGTGCTCATCATGGGGTAGCTCTGGAAGCCGTACTCGCTCATGAAGCGGCCTGTCTTCTCCTTGTAGACCTCGAAGGGCAGCTCTCCCCACCAGACGCCCCAGTAGTGGCTGTCGCCGTGGGTGACGCACTCGGGGTGGCCCCAACCGTAGAGCGGCGAGGTGGTGATGTAGGGGCGCTGCAGCGGGTCGCAGTCGCGGACAGCCTTGGCGAGGATGCTGGTGGAACTGGTATTGCTAGTTGTACTAGTGTACCCGAAGATGGTGTCCATGGCCTTCTCCAGGCGGGCGCGCTGCTCGGGTGTCCAGTTGAACTGGCCCTGCCAGCCCCAGTCTTCCCAGCCGTTCTTCACCTCGTTGTTGCCGCACCAGAGGACAATGCAAGGGTGCTTCGATAGGCGGGCCACCTGTTGCCGTGCCTCGCGGTCGATACTGTTCAGCATCTTCTCGTTGTCAGGGTAGGGGGTGCCGGCGAAGACGAAGTCCTGCCAGACCATGATGTCCAGCGAGTCGCAGAGGTCGTAGAAGTAGTCGTGCTCGTAGATGCCGCCGCCCCAGATGCGCAGCATGTTGAATCCGGCCTCCTTGGCGGAGCAGAGCAGGTGGCGGTAGCGGGCGCGGTTGGCACTGTCCAGCACGGGGAACGAGTGGATGGGTATCCAGTTGGCGCCTTTGATGAAAATGGGCTTGCCGTCACGGTAGAAGGTGAAGCTCTGGCCGATGGAGTCTTGCTCCTGCCGCAGAGTTACAGGGTGTTCTGGTTTTTCCGGAATTTCCGGATTATCCGGATTTTCCGGTTTTCTGTTGGTGATGTATACTCTCTTCCAGATGCCGCAGGTCTGCAGCTTAGGGCCCCAATCCCAGCCCTGCTGGTAGGGCGCTATGCGCGTGAAGGCGCGCCGCTCGGGGAGCGTGATGCCATAGTTCGCTTCGCGCAGCGAGTCCGAATCGTAAGGGTACTGGAAAAATAATTGGATGACTATGCTGTCAAACTTGCCCCATATCTCGATGGGGACAGTATGTTCGACAAACATATTGTCAACAAAATCTCCAATAGCGGCTGCGGAAGAGCCTAAATAGCACTGGACAAGGATCTCAGCGCGTCCGGCCAACCCCTCGAAAGTGAGCCAAATAGTGTCGTTGGGAGGTATCTCATTCCTCACCATCCTGGATAACTCCTCCTTGCTCAATACAGTGCGGTACTTCCACTCTCTGTTCGCTAACCATTGTACTGAGTCCTCGTTGGTGCCGTAGTAGGGGTCGGGGATGAGGCTGTTGGCCATCAGGTCGGTGTGTATGAATCCCGGCACCGTCGCCGGATACCACTTGCCGTTGTATTCAAACTGCCAGTCGGTCAGTTCCACCATGTTGAGCTTTGAGCTACAGGCCGCCAACAGCAGCGGCAACACAAAAATCCATATCTTTTTCATAATACCGTTTCTTCTATTTTGTGGTATTTGCTGATTTCCCGTGTCACCTTCATGTCGAAGTAACCGAGCTCCATCAAGAAACATTCTCCGGCATAGTTCTTGACTACCAGTGTGGGAAAATCGGTTGCCAGAAGGGAGATGCTGTTCCACGGTATCTCCACCACCAGGTCGCTTGTCTCCAGGCCCTGGGTCATCCAGTACCTCTTTTTTCTTTTCGTTGTGTATTCTATAGCGCCGTCCAGTACCAGCGCTTCCGGCCCCACAATAATCTGTGCCTTGAGCATCGAGATACTCTGGCGTAGGATAAATATGAAAATAACAATGCAGAATATGCACACTACATACATCCAAAAGTCAGGGTCGCTGAAAATCAGCAAATACAGCATCATCGCTATGATGAGGCAACTGAGAACAATCATGAACCAGGCGCCGCCGCGGGCCTTGAACACAGTGGTCTTGTCGTAGTTCTTGAGTTGAGGCTGCTGACGGTTGTGGCTGTCCAGTTTTTTCAGGACAGACCTGACAATCATCTGTGTCAAAAGAGTGTGGCTCATCGCGCTGTGCTATTTCGTTTTCATGAACGCAAAGAACACCGCCAGCACGATGCAGCCGAAGCTCACCAGGTGGTTCCAGCGGATAGGTTCGCCCTTGAAGACGGTGGCCACGATGACCGTGAAGACCAGCAGCGACACACACTCCTGTATCACCTTCAGCTGCATCAGCGAGAAGGGGCCGCCGGTAATCTGGCTGCCTATGCGGTTGGCCGGTATCATGAACGAGTACTCGAAGAAGGCCATGCCCCACGACAGCGCGATGATGGCTATCAGCGGCCAGTCCTTAATGATGTTCATCTGCTGCAGCTTCAGGTTGCCGTACCAGGCGAAGGTCATGAAAACATTGCTCACTACGAGCATCAAGATGGTTATGAGTCCTTTGGGCATTTGTCTTAACTACTTAACTACTGTCTACTTAACTATTAGCTTCATCAACATGGAGAACGCTTGGTTGACCGTGCGGTCGATGTTCTGCTGGCGTCTACGGCCGGGGAAACTCAGCAGCTGGGCCTCCGTGTGTGTGGCGTCGGCTACGGCGATCCACACCGTGCCCACGGGCTTCTCCTTGGTGCCCCCGTCGGGGCCGGCGATGCCGGTGGTGGCAATGGCCAGGTCGGCACCGAGGCGCTTGCGCACCCCTTCGGCCATCTCCCTCGCCGTCTCCTCGCTCACGGCGCCGTGGGCCTCCAGTGTGCTGTGCTGCACGCCGAGGGCACACTCCTTCACCTCGTTGCTGTAGGCCACCACGCCGCCCTTGAAATAGGCCGAGGCACCGGCCTGTGCTGTCAGCTGGCTGGCAATGGTGCCACCCGTGCAGCTCTCGGCGGTGGCCAAGGTCAGGCCGCGCTCCGTGAGGGTCTTGTGCACCAGCTCGGCCAGGGTCTCGCAGTCTTCGCCCACGATGTATTGGCCGGCAATCTTGTAGAGGCCTTCAACCGCTTTGTCGATGGCCGTTCGTAGGCTGGCGGCCTGCGTCCCACGGGCGGTCAGGCGCAGCTTGGTCATGCCCGCCACGGGCAGGTAGGCCAGCCGTATGCACTTCGGCAGCGCCAGCTCCCACGGCTCAATCAGATCCGACAGAAACGACTCGCCGATGCCCTGCGTCAGAATGTTCTTGTTGATGATGGTCTCCATCTTGAAGGTCTCCTGCAGCTTGGTAATCACGCGGTTTGCCATCAGCCACTCCATCTCGTGCGGCACGCCGGGCAGCGACACCAGCACTTTGCCTTCTCGCTCGAACCACATGCACGGCGCCGTGCCCACGTCGTTGTTCAACACCTCGCAGCACTTCGGCACCAGGGCCTGGGCGCGGTTGACGGGCGTCAGCTCGAAGCCTCGCACGGCGAACAACCGCTTTACATTCTCCAGCGCCACCTCGCTCTCCACCAGTTCGGAGCCGAAGTATTCGCACAGCAGTTTCTTCGTTATATCGTCCTTCGTAGGACCCAGTCCGCCGGTCACCAGCACGGTGTCCGACGAGTGCATGGCGGCATCTACCGCCTGCCAGATGTCGTCGCGGCTATCTCCCACGACGACCGTTTTCCCCACTTCCATTCCCGCCTCGGTGAGTATACGTGCCATCGTCGAGGCATTTGTGTTGACGACCTGCCCAATCAGCAGCTCGTCACCGATATTGATTATCGTAACGTTCATTATCTTAACTGAAACTAATGCTTCATCTTCCTGTCGTACTCCTCGTAGGCGTAGTCCAGGCCGCTCTCTTCATCGTACATCGGCTCGCCCAGTTTCACCAGCGTGAACTCCGACATGTCGATGGTCGGAAAGTAGACATCGGCCTCGTAGTCGCGGTACACGCGGGTGATATACAGCCGGTTGGCAAACGGCAGCAACGCCTCGTAGATGGCGGCGCCACCCATGACGAACGCCTCGCCCTCGCAGTCCTTCAGGGCCTTGAACAGGCCGTTGATGCTGTGCACCACCGTCGCCCCCGCGGCCTCGTAGTCGGGGTTGTTGGTCATCACGATGTTCTGTCTTCCCGGCAGGGGGCGCTTGGGCAGGCTCTCCCATGTCTTGCGACCCATCACCACAGGGTGGCCGGTGGTGAGCTTCTTGAAACGCTTCAGGTCGTCGCTGAGGTGCCACAGCAGGTCGTTGTCCTTGCCGATGGCACCGTTCTGCGCTATGGCCACGATGATGCTCAGGTTCGGTTTCTTGTTGGTGTCGACCATGGCGTGTCAGTTTTTGAATTTTTCGTTGATATACGAGGCTATCGAGTTGACAATCATGTCGGCGCCGACGTGCGAGATGTTGAACACCATGTCGTAGTTGCGGGCGTCGTAGCGCGACACGCCTGCGAACGTCTGGGTGAAGTTCTCGCGCTGCTTGTCGATTTCGTCAATGGTCTTCTCGGCCTCTTTGGCGCTCATCTGCAGCTTGTTGCCGATGCGCTCCACGCGGTCCTTGCGGTCTGCAATGATGAAGATTTTCAACGCCTCGGGGGTGTCCTTGAAGATGTGGAAGCCTGCGCGGCCCACAATGACGCAGCTCTCCTCGGCAGCCAGCTCCTTCAGCAGCTTGGCCTCGGTGTGGTACAGTTGCATCGGCGTCACCTCGCGGTCCACGGCCAGCGGGTCGCTGGCGGCGGCAAACTGGCGGTGGAACTGGCACACCTCGTCCCACCAGCTCTGCTTGCGCGAGCGTATGTGCTCAATCTCCTCTTCGCTGAGGTTGAAGTGTTTGATCAGTCCGTCGATGGCGGCTTTGCTGTATACGTTCACGTTCAGCAGCGCTCCCAGCCGTTCGGCAATCTCCTTGCCGCCCGAACCGGCCTCGCGGTTCACCAGAATAACGAATTTCTTGTGGTTCATATTAAAGTTTAAGGTTTATGGATTTAATTTCAATTTTCAATTTCTCAATTCTCTCGTGGCGCGTTCGAAGATGCCGTTGCACCAAGCCAGGGCCAGGCCGTAGTTGCTCACGGGTACACCCGCCTCCAATGCTGGTAGCAGTCGCGCGCGCACCTGTTGCTTCGTGATGACGCATCCGCCGCACTGTATCACCAGCGCATACTTCGACAGGTCGGCAGGCAGCGGCGACTGCCCGCCAATCACCTCGCACTCAATGTTCTTCCCCGTCTTCTTTTTCAATGCGGCCGGCAGTTTCACACGGCCGATGTCCTCGCAGGTCACATTGTGTGTGCAACTCTCCAGCAGCAGCACCCGGTCTCCGTCCTTCAGGCGGCCAATGGTCTGTGTGCCACGCAGGTACTCCTCGAACATGCCCTTCTGGCGAGCCAGCACCACGCTGAAGCTCGTCAGCGGCACCTCCTCGGGCACCACCTCAGCCACCTGCTTGAACGCCTGGCTGTCGGTGACCACCAGGCGAGGCTCTTCGCGCAGCGAGGCCAGGGTGCCTTCCAGCTCTGCGGGCTGGCAGAAGTAGGCGCGGGCATGCAGGTCCATCAGGTCGCGCAGCACCTGCACCTGCGGCAGAATCATCCTCCCTTCGGGGGCCGAACTGTCGATGGGTGTCACCAGCACCACGGTATCGCCCTGGCTCACAATGTCTCCCAGCAGGCTTCGGCTGCGGTAGGCGCTCTCCGGCATCGCCCGGCGGATGGCCTCGATGAGGCCCTCGCGCAGCGACGGGTCGGTGGTAGTCAGCTGGAAATCCGGATTTTCCATTAGTTCCGGAGATGACGGAATATCCGTCTTACTCCTGATTTTCAGCAGCGGCGTGCCGTGCCCGGTGCACCAGCGCACCACCTTCTCTTCGGGCTCGCCCCACTCCGTGTAGAGCAGCAACGCCAGGTCCACCTCGGCCAACGCCGCCATGCTCTTCTCCACGCGCTGGACCCCGAGGGCACCTTCGTCGTCGATGCCGGCGGTGTCGACAAGCACCACGGGGCCTATGCCGCCGATTTCCATGCTTTTGCGCACGGGGTCGGTGGTCGTTCCGGCAGTGTCGCTGACGATGGCTATCTGCTGGCCCGTCAGGTAGTTGACCAAGGAGCTCTTGCCCACATTCCTCCTGCCAAACAGGCCGATACGCGGTTTCAGTTCGTTTCCAATCATGCTGCAAAGATACGAAAAAAATACCAATTCGCACGCGATATGTAAAAAAATCCTTTCACGGACCCTCCAACTCCCTATCATGTTCTTCCGTCGTAATGGTTGGTAAAAAGCGGGTATGAACGTGGTAAGAAGATGGGAAGAAGATGATACCTCTTCAGAGTTGATTATTAGGCTGTTATGTGCAATTTTGTTGTTTTTCTCAAGTGTCTGGAAATTAGATTGTTGTATATTTTGTATTTTTATTGCTTTACGATAAGTGCATGTTTCTTAAATAATGTTAAATTGCATAGTCGGTGTAGACTTTTCGGAAAAAACCGGTTATAATGGTATATGTAGAAGGGCCGTTTTTTGCCCGATTGATAAAAAAAATGTATATTTGCAAACATAAAAAATACGGTAAAATGAGGTATTCTTTTATTTTAATGTTCTTGTTGTTAGTGTCTTGTGTTGGCGAATCGCAACGCAAGGAGGTACGTTTCTGTCCACGTGAGGGGGCCAATCCGGCCAGCACGTGGACGCTGATGGGCATTGCGCGCAACACGGAGGATCCGCTGTGGATCCGCATGGAGCGCGAGGACGGCAAGGGCGAGCCCGTGGAGTGGAAGATTGCCGGCGGCAAGGGTACGGAGTTCCTCTACCTGCCGCCTGCGGCGCCGGGGCGCTACCTCCTGCGGGCTTCGCTGAAGAAGGGCGGCCCTTGGCTGGATGAGATTGTGGTTTTCCGGTCCGACACTGTGATGGTGTTCAATTGCGACGAGAATTTCTTCCAGATTGGCACCGAGGGGTTTATGCTCGATGCCGTCAGCGGCAAACCCATCCCGGGCGTCGAAGTGAAGGTGACCGACTACGAGGACAGTACGTGGGTGAGGACGGTGCGGACGGACTCGACGGGGGCCTACCGGCTCGAGGGCCTGGTGCCGTGGAAGGAATATGTCGTTGAGTCGGGCACGCAGGTCATGGGCATTATCTACCAAGGGGATGCCTTCGGGCGCTATTGGTTCTTCGGCGACACGCTGCGCATAGTTGGCCGGGGCTTCTCGCCCGAGGGCCGGTTGGTGGACGAGGATGGCCGGAAGGTGGCCTCGGTGCGCTTCAAACCCAACGACTTGGGCGTTGGCGAGGCAATGGCGTTGATGCCCAAGGGGAAATTTTTTCACATGATTTTAAACCAGAACGATACGGTGTCTGTCGTGCGGCCCGATACTGCCGACAATGCTACGTATTGTTACCTGTATTCGCGTGAAATACAGACTGTTCCGTCGGAGGATGACCGCTTCCGTTTCACGGTGGCGAGTCGTGGCAACGAGCCGTTCCGGACGACGGTGCATGTCGACGTGATGCGCATTGCCGACCCGCAGCCCTGGCGTATGAACACCTTCATTTCCACACCGATATGGGCGGAGGGTTTCCACCATTCGATAGACAGTGCCGAATTCGCCCGGCGTTTTCCGTACCTGCTGATGGACACCCTGAACCGCCATTCGCTGTCCGCGCTGCCCGCGTTTACCCTCGCGAACTCCTATGACATCGCGATGTCGCTGGGCGACACGGCAAGCGTCGACCTGTCCAAGCTGGCGCCGGGCTTGTACCGTATCGCCCTGCAGATGCCCCTGCCGGAGGGAGATGCGGATTCCGTTGAGAGCCTTTTTTACCACTATCACACTCCCGGCTACCGCCTTGGCAGCGGCCCGTTCTATGTCGACATCGTCGGCGGGCGGCACCTGGCCGTGGGCGACACGCTGCGGGTGAAGGTGGGCAGCTGCTACCGCGGGGTGACGGTGATGTGCCAGGTGGAGGTGAATGGCAAGGTGTTGGAGGTTAAGCGGTTGGAGTTCAACGACAACGATACGGTGCTTGCCCTTCCGTTGCGGCGCCGGGGTGTGGTGCAGATGAAGTTCCTGTCGATGTGGCAGGGCGAGTTTGAGTCGTGGACCGCGAGTGCCGACGTGGGGCGCACGCGGCTGGACTGGTACTGGGACGAACTCTACAGCAACAAGACGTACGACCTCTCCAGGCAGTATGAAATTAGGAATTATGAATCAGGAATTGGGAATTAGGATATGAAACGATATGTTTTTTGGGTATTGTTGGTGCTGGTTGCAACCGCATTGCAGGCGCAGGAGAACCCCGCGCCCGTGCCGCCCAACTACGAGCGCATCGACAAGGAGACGCGCCGCTGGTTCGGCGAGTACCGCTACCGCAGCCTCGTCCGCCGCTTCGAGCGCGGCGACACGTCGCTGACCGTCGACCACTACCGTTGCCTCTACTACGGTGCCGGCCAGCGTGGCGACACCGCCTATACGCTCTCCGCCTGCAGCCGCCGTGCGGGCAACGCCGGGTGGCTGCAGCTGATGGGGTTGGTGCAGGCCGTGTGGTCCTCCGGCAACGGAAGCGACACGCTGCCGTTCCACGTGGCCTCCTATGCCGACGCGCGTTTCATGCGCGACGACACCGGCGACCCCGATGTGTGTTGCTCGCTGATGGGCAAGCCGTTGCGGCGGCGGACTGCCGTCAGGGTGGAACCGTTGGTTCCGCGCAGCGGACGCGATATCTTCGGCGACCGCGACAGCGTGGCCATGGTGCAGCTGGGTGTGCTGCCCACGGCGGAGCAGCGGCGCCTCTTCGAGCTCGCCGCCGGGCGCGACCACCAGGCCGAGGATTCGCTGCGGCGCAGCTATGAGGGCAGGCCCAACGGCAGCCTGTGGTTCGACCTCCAGATGGCCGAGCGCGACGTATGGGAGTCGGATGAATACGAGTTGCACCTCCATAGCCATCGCGGCGACACCTCGTTGCTGCTGGCGGAATACTACCTGCGCATGGCCAAAAAAGCCTTGGTAGAAGCCGAGAAGTACAGCCAGTGGTACCGATACCGGGACATCCTCCATTGGTGCGACACCATCGAGCAATTTTGGCCTGCCAGCGTTGCGGCGCAGCATGCCGCTGTGCTGCGCTCCAGAGTGCTGACGGGCGACGTGCGCCTCACGGACGACCACCGCCCCTATATCGTCCCCTTCACCGCCGGCGAGTGGGCGTTGGCCACCCTCTGGCACCGCAGGACGGACAAGGTCTACCTGCGGCTGACGCCGATGGATTCCGTGGCGCGAGAGCATCCGCAGGTGCTCAAGGAGTGGACGATGGCGGTGACGCAACATCCCGACCTGCTCTTCCACGAGGCCTACGTCTACCTGCCGCCCATGTCCACGGGGCGCTACCTGCTGTGGGCCTCGGCGGACAGCCTCTTTCGCAGCTACGAGGCGCAGGAGGTGGTCTTCAGCGACCGCTACCTGATGGCCGACTGCCTGGGGCGCGGCGTGGTGATGGACAGCCGCACCGGCAAGCCCATCCAAGGTTTCGAAGTCCACCTGCAATACGAAGGCCATACCGTCGCCACCACGCGCACCGACCCCAATGGCTGCTTCGCCTTCGAGGTCCCCCATTCGGGCAAAGAGTACTGCTACACGCTCTACGCCCCCTACAAAGGGGTGGACCTCGCCCGATCCTCACAAGCCTATCCTTCGTACCTCTGGCATTTTGAGCTCGACACCGCCCGCTTCGAGGATGACTTGGATGATGATGAGGATGACTTGGATGAGGATGATTTGGACGAAGAGGAGCCGCAGGAGGACGAGGAAGGGAATGGCAATTTCGACGGGGAGGGATGTGGCCTCTACCTCGACAGCGCCACGTGCGACAGCCTCTGGTTTTCCTATGGCTATTGGGACTATATGAAGGGCGGAATGAAGTCCACGCCCGCGGTCGACGCCGAGCTCTCGGTGGCGCGTCTGCTGCCGCCCGCTGTCCATCGGTTCAACCACACCATGCTTTCATCCGATGCCGAGCATTCCATAGATTCCGCCGAGTTCGAGCATCGCTTCCCAGGCTTTGCCTACAGCACTTACATTAACAATACCGGTCTTTGGCCTGTGGCCGACAGCGTGATCCTCCGCCAGCGCTTTGCACCCGCCAGGCTTCATGCCTTCGCCCTCCCTCCGATGTCGCCCGACGGCGTCTATCGCGTCACCGTCAGGGCAGGGGAGAAGTCCACACACACCACCCTTTACCAAGGCCGCATGCCGATAACCACTTCGCATGTCGACGCCTGGGTGGAGCATCCCGGCCCGATAGCCCTCGGCGACACCATCCGCATACACCTCGCCTCGTGGCAGAAGGACGTGCAGGCCGTCGTACAGTTGGAGGTGAACGGAAGGGTGTCGGATGTGCGCCGTGTTTCGCTGCATGGAAAAGAACTGGTGCTGGAGTACCCCATGGGCAACCAGGAGGGCATCGTGCTGTGGAAAGTGGCGTCGGTGTGGCACGGCGAGCCGTCGAACGCGGCGATAATGTTCGCAGTGGGGCCCCATGCGAGCGACTATGAAAAGCAATACAAAAGCGAATTGTACTACATTGAGAACCACCTGCTCGATTGGAGTCGCTTCTACGACGAGCAACGTCTGCGCCAAGCTCCGCAGGCCATCTATCCCGACCGTCAGCAGTTTGTCCCGTCCGTGTGGCGCTACTTAGACCTCCCCGAGAAGGGCCTTCGAGGCGGGCTCCTCTATTGCCCCGGGGAATACAACCGTTGGCGCAACGTCAGTTACATGTGGCGAATATTCTGCCGTTAGCGCAGTTCGACGATGGTGACGCCCACGCCTCCTAGCTCTACCTTCTCGGGGTGGAAGGTTCGTACTTCGCGGATGGATTTCAGCTCCTGGTGGATGACCTGCATGAGGATGCCGTAGCCTTTGCCGTGGAGGATGCGCACCTCCTTCTCGGAGAGGAGCATGGCTTCGTCGATGAACTTGTGTAGCATGTCCAAGGCCTCTTCGGCGCGGTGGCCGCGGAGGTCGAGGGTAGGGTTGAAGTGGGCGCGCTTCTCGTTCATGTCGCTGTAGATGGAGGTGTAAGAAGTGGCTGAGTGACTGAGTGACTGAGAGGCTGAGTTTTTCGGTGTCGGGAGTTTCTGCTTGGCGGTACCAGTGAGGCGGTCGAGCGGTATGGTCATGCGGATGGAGTTGCTCTCCACGACGGCTTTCTTGCCCTTGATTTCGACCACCTGGCCGAAGGTTTCCTCTCCGTCGATGCGGACAATGGTGCCCACCAGAATCGGGATGTTTTTTTCTTTATCAGAACCCAAAGAACTATCGGAGCTGCGACTCTTTTCTTTTTGTTTTTTTAGTTCCGTTTGGGCTTTGATGTTCTGTTCTGTGGCTTCGGCCAGGCGGGCGCGGGCTTGCTGGGTGGCCTCCTTCTCGGCGTGGGCGCTCTTGATGTCGCTGATGGTGCGCTCGACGGTGCGGTTGGCACCCTCGAGGATCTGCTGCGCCTCGCGGCGGGCGCCGCCGATGATTTCGTTGCGGCGTGCCTGGAGGTTGTCGCTCAGGCGTTGGTATTTCTGCGTCACCTCGCTCAGGAACTCGTCGGCCACACGCAGCTCCTCTTTCTTCTTCTCGATTTCTTTCTTGTCCAGTTCCAGCTGTTGCAGCTGGTGTTCGAAGTTGAGCTGTTCGCGGCCCACCTTCTCGCCTGCGCGGTCGAGGATGTCCTTGGGGAAACCGATGCTCTCGGCAATCTCGAAGGCGAAGCTGGAGCCTGGGTGGCCGACGTTGAGGCGGTAGAGGGGACGCATGTGTTCGGTGTCGAAGAGCATGGCGCCGTTGACGACACCGGGCATGTGGTCGGCCAGGAGTTTGAGGTCGGCATAGTGGGTGGTGACGACGCCGAAGGCCCCTTTGTCGTACAGCTCTTCGAGGACGGCCTCGGCGATGGCGCAGCCGGAGCGCGGCTCGGTGCCGCCGCCCAGCTCGTCGAGGAGGAAGAGGGTGCTCTCGTTGGCGCTGGCCAGGAGCTCCTTCATGTTCTGCAGGTGCGAGGTGTAGGTGGAGAGGTCGTTGTCGAGGCTCTGCTGGTCGCCGATGTCGATGAAGACGGAGGAGAAGAGGCCGCACTCCGACGTGGGTCGCAGGGGCACGGGCATGCCGCACTGCAGCATGTATTGTATCAGGCCCACGGCTTTGAGCAGCACGGACTTGCCGCCGGCGTTGGGGCCGGAGATAATGAGGATGCGGGAGGATTGAGAATCCAGTTGCAGGCTGAAAGGTATCACACCGTCTTTTTTCTGCAGATAGAGTATCGGGTGGCGTGCGTCGAGCCATTCGATGCGGGGCTCGGGGTGGAGTAGGGGCACGGCGGCGTTGAGCTCCACGGCCACGCGGGCTTTGGCCCGGAGGAAGTCGATGCGGGCCAGGAAGCGGTAGGCCTCCTCGAGTTGCGGCAGCAGGGGTCGCAGGCGGTCGCTGAAGGTGAGGAGGATGCGCTGTATCTCGTGGCGCTCGTCGAAGTCCAGTTCGCGCAGGTCGTTGCCCAGCTCCACCACCTCGGAGGGCTCGACGAAGGCCGTCTGGTGGCTGGCGCTCTCGTCCTGTATGAGGCCGCGCATCTTGCGGCGGTGGGTGGTGAGGAGGGGGATGACGGGGCGGCCGTCGCGGATGGTCACCTCGGCGCCTTCGGGGGCCCAGCCTTCGCGCTTGGCGCGGGCCAGGGCGCTGTTGACCTGGGCGTCGACCTCGGCGGCCTTGCGGGCTTTGGTGCGCCGTATCTCGGCCAGGGCGGGGGAGGCGTTGTCGTAGAGCTCGCCGTGGTCGTCGATGAGCTGGCCCAGGAGCGAGTTGATGACGTTGAGCTGCGAGGCTTTGCCGCCGTAGCCCAGTTCCACCTCGACGGCCACGTTGCGCAGCGCCTCGTATTGGATGTGCTCCTCGGCGGTGAGGAAATAGTAGCATTCGCGGATGGTGCGCAGGGAGAGTTTGAGGTCGAAGAGGGCCTCGAGGGGAATGAAGGTGTTGCCCACGCGCAGGTGGGTGAAGATGGGGGTGAGGTCGATGAAGTCCTGCTGGGGGAATTCGCTTTCCATGAGGACAATCTGCCGCATTTCCTCGGTGAGCTGCAGTTCGTGGCGCAGGGTGTCGTAGTCGGTGGAGAAGTCCATGGCATCGACCATTTGGCGGGCCAGGGCGTTGGTGGTGTGCTCCGCCACCATCTGGCGGATGCGGTCGAAGCCTAGTTTCTGTTCTATATTGTTCATTTAATCGAAGTCAAGGTATAAGGGCCATTTCTGGCGGAAGGAGTCGAGGCGTTGGCGGTCGAGGGTAGCGGTGAGGCAGAGGGACCCGTCGGCGGTGCCGACGGGCATGCTGAAGCCTTTGTAGTCGATGATGGCGCTGTCGCCGCTGTATTCGCCGCCGACGCCGTCGATGCCGGTGCGGTTGCAGCCGACGACGTAGCAAAGGTTCTCGATGGCGCGGGCGCGGAGGAGGGTGGTCCAGGCCTCGCGGCGGCTGGCGGGCCAGTTGGCGCAGACAAGGAGGAGGTCGTAGGCCAGGCCGTCGTTGCGGAGCCACTTGGGGAAGCGCAGGTCGTAGCAGACGGCGGGCTTGATGCGCCACCCTTTGTATTCGAAGACCGTGCGGCAGGTGCCGCGGCTGATGATGTCGTGCTCGCCGCTGGGACGGAAGGTGTGGGCTTTGTCGTAAAAGCCATAGGTGCCGTCGGGGAGGACCCAATGCAAGCGGTTGAAACAGCAGTCGCCCTCGCGGACAATCCAGGTGCCGACGAGGAGCACGTTGTGCTTCGAGGCCATTTCCTGTGCCCAGCGCAGGGTGGGACCGTCGGGGGCTTCGGCCAGCGAGGCCATGTGGTCGCCGAAGCCGGTGGTGAAGGTCTCGGGAACAACGAAGATGTCTGTTTCCGATGGGACGGATGCCAAAGCCTCCGCCACCTGACGGCGGTTCTCTTCGGGCTGCGCCCAAGCGATATTGTGTTGATAGAGGGTTATGACCATAAGCGTGTCTGTTCAAGGTCTTTCTGCAACTGCTGCTGCAGCGCTTCGGGGGTGGAGAAATGCTCGATGTCGCGCAGGCGGTGGAGGAACTCGACGTTGACCGTCTGGCCGTAGAGGTCGCCGTGGAAGTCGAGCAGGTGCACTTCGAGGGTGGGTTGGTCGATGCCGAAGGTGGGGGCTGCGCCGAGGTTGGCCATGCCGACATGAGTGGAGAGCTTTACGGCGTAGACGCCCTCTTTGGGGAGCATCTTGCGGGTCTGGGAGAGGTCGATGTTGGCGGTGGGGAACCCGAGGGTGTGGCCCACGCCACGTCCGTGCTGCACGGCTCCTGTGATGGCGAAGGGACGTCCCAGGAGGGTCGAGGTCTCGTCGACGGCGCCGCGCTCCAGGGTCTCGCGGATGCGGCTGGAACTGATGGGGGAGCCCTCCACCTGATAGGGTTCTCCACGATGCAGGGAGAATCCCAGCTCGGAGGCCAAAAGCGGCAGACGGTCGAAGTCGTCGTTCTGCTTGCTTCCAAAACGACTGTCGTATCCCAGCAGGAGGGCGCGCATGTTCATCTGCTCAAAGAGCAGGCGTGCCATCGCGCAGGCCGACAGCTGTGCCACCTCGGCGGTGAAGGGCAGCACAGCGACATACTTTGCGCCGGCATTGAACAGCAGGCGCAGGTGCTCCTCCGGGTCGTCGAGCCAGTACTCGCTCTGCCGACGGCCGAGGACGAAGGAGGGGTGGGAGGTGAGGGTGACGACGAGAGGGGAGAGAGGGGAGTGGAGCGTGGAAAGTTGGGAGATTAAAGCTTGGTGGCCGCGATGCACGCCGTCGAAGACACCGACGGTAACGGCGGTGGGGTCGGGAATGGCGTGGAGGGGTCCGTGTATGTCGTAGAGTTGGAACATTTAGTGCAGTTTGATAATAGGGCAGAACATTACGGTGGCCCCGACGGAGAACTGGTTGCGGTGGCCATACTCCTGAGTGGTGCCGTCGGTGAAGGTGCCCGTGGAGGGCAGGTAGTGGTAGAGGGTGCCGCGGAAGGTGAGGATGCAAGAGGGCAGGGGGGACCATTTCCACCCCACGCTGAGTGTGGCCACGCGTGTGAGGTCGAAGGTCAGCCCGGCGGTGTTGGCCGAGAGGTTGCTGAAATGCCAGCTGCCCAGCAGGGGGACGAAGTCCTTGCCGTGCCAGTAGCTGGCCAGAAGGAGCCAGCTTTCGTTGATTTCCATCTGCAGCTCGGGGTAAATGCCCCATCCCTGGGTGAAGGGCACGTCGGCGTTGCCATTTTGGTGATACCACATCACGCGGCAGCTCAGGTCAAAGTAACAATTGAAGACGGAATAGTTGTTGCAGAGACCCAATCCGGCAGCGGCGTTGAAGTTGTTGTTGATGTTGTGGCTCACCGACATGTTCTGCCCGCCCTCGTGCTGGACGACGAAGTGCAGGGGCAGATAGATGCCCCATTGGCCGTTGAAGTAGTGGTTCAGTTTGGCGGAGAGGCCCGCCGTGAAGCGCTCGGGCACGGGGCTGCGGTTCCAGATGTATTCGCGCCAGTCGGCCCAGATGTCCACATTGAACCAACGGCCATCGGCTTCCAGCTCGAAGCCAGCTTTGGGGTCGCCCACCAGTTGTCGCTCGTCGTTGTAGAGGGGCATGGGCAGGTTGTGCGAACTGTTGTCGAGGCATCCAATCTTCAGCCGCACCATGGGGGAAAAACTAATCTTGGCCTGGAACCACGGGAGCAGGTGCAGGGGGCTCGAAAGACTGTCGTAGAGCGGATAGGCGCCGTAGGCTGTCGCGGAAGGGTATTCGCGTGCGCCCCAGTAGTGGAGCCAATGCAGGCCTCCCGTCAGCGACACCTCCGGTGTCAGCTTCCATTCCACCTTGGGTTGCAGCACGAAGCCCGGCAGGGTGTAGCCGCTGAGGCGGTCGCCGAAGTACTCGTTGTCGATGAAGAACGAGGCCCCGTCGACGTGGAGGAAAAGGTTGTTGGTGTCCTGGGCGTTAATGGCGTTAATGGGCATGATGGGGTTAATGGGCAGAACGCCCATCAATCCCATTAAAGCCATCAAACCCCAAAACCTCTTCATTTTACTAAAGCTTTCTTGATGGCTTCCTCGATGTCCTTGTCGCGGAGGTCGCGGGCGAGGATGGTACCGTCGGCGCCGATGAGGAGAATCTGCGGGATGCCCTGCACGCCGTAGGTGTCGGTGGCGGTGCGGGTGCTGTCGACGAGGACGGGATATTTGATGCCGAGGTCGGCGATGACCTTCTGCAGGTCGGCGGCGCGTTTCTCGGCGTTGCCGCGCTCCCACACGTTGAGGCCCACCAGCACAAGGCCTTGGCCTTTGTATTTGTTCCACAGGCCGATGAGGTTGTTCTCAATCTCCTGACGGCAGGGGCCGCACCACGAGGCGAAGAAGTCCACGAGGGTCAGATGGCCGTTGGCCAGGTCGCTGAGCTTGCCGTCCTTCAGTTCGCCGTTCTCCGAGCGCCACTGGCCCTCGATGTCGATGTAGGGGTGGCCTGCCGACGTGGCGTCGGCCTTGCGCAGCTCCTCCAGCACATCCTTCAGGGGTTCGAAGTTGGCCACCACAGGGGTGGCGGTCTTCAGGATGCTGTCCAGTTGGCCGAAGGTCATATCCCCGCCTTCGGCAAGTCCCAGCAGGGCCATGGCACCGAGGATGTTGTCTCCGTTGTTGTCGTGGAGCTCCTGCAGGGCTTCCGTCATGCGCTGCGAACCGATTTCGGAGATGCTGTCGAGCTTCTTTTCGGCCTCGGCGCGCTGCTCGGCATCGGGGGTGTTGTAGAGGGCTGTCCACATGTTCATCTCCTGTGCGAGGTCTTCCATCTTGGTCTTCTGGATAAACTTGTTCATCTGTCCGTTGAGGGGTGTACCCCACAGGCTGTCGGGCGTGATGTGGATTGTGCCGGGCTCCACCACGCACGATATGCCCTCGCCGCCAAGGAACGCCACGGCACCAACCCACGGGGTGTCGACGGTGCCCTCGAAGGTGAAACGGCCATCGCTGACCACGGCACTGTCGGAAATCTTGCCCATGAAAGCTTGGTCAATAAAGTAGACCGTCTGTCCGTTCATGTCGTCGAAGCCCTGAGCCTCAATCTTGTAATTGTTACTGTTTCCGCAGCTGGCCAGCACAAGCATAACTGCCGCTGCAAAAAGCATTTGCATCGTTTTTTTCATTGTTTCTATTATTAAATAACGGCTGCAAAGATACGAAAAAAACAGGAACCATGAAAAAAAACTCTTCCTCCCAAATTCCTATCATCTTCTTCCGGAGAGATAGAGGGGAATAACCGGGTAAAAAAATGGTAAGAAGATGGGAAGAAGATGATATGGTAAAGGTGCTGTTTGTCAATGTGTTGCATATTTTGTAAAATTTATTGTGATTCGATATGTTTTTGCGGAGTTTTGATGGAAAAGAATTTTTGTGCATTAATATTTGATAATCAGGTTGTAGTGTGAAATTCTGCGCTGAGGGTGATTTTTTTTGTTGCTATGTTGAAAAAAAGTTGTATCTTTGCAAATTAATATTTTTAAGAATAAAATTTATAAATCATGTATACAGACACTTCTAAATTCATCGGCGAAGGCCTCACTTACGACGACGTGCTGCTCGTCCCCGCTTACTCCGAAATCCTCCCCCGCGAGGTTACGGTTGCTTCCCGTTTTTCGAAAAACATCACGCTGAACACCCCGCTGGTCAGCGCGGCAATGGACACCGTCACCGAGGCCGCCATGGCCATCGGCATGGCCCAGGAAGGCGGCATCGGCGTGCTGCACAAGAATATGAGCATCGAGCGTCAGGCCAACGAAGTGCGCAAGGTGAAACGTGCCGAGAACGGCATGATCATCGACCCCATCACCCTCACCAAGGATGCCAAGGTGAAGGATGCCCTGAAGCTGATGGAAGAGTACGGCATTGGCGGCATACCCATCGTGGATGAGAACCGCATGCTTATCGGCATGGTGACCAACCGCGACCTGCGCTTCGAGCGCGACATGGAGCGTCCGCTGAGCGAGATTATGATTACCAAGCTTATCACCACCCATGTGGGCACCACCTTTGCCGAGGCTACGGACATCCTGCAGCAGCACAAAATCGAGAAGCTGCCTGTGGTCAACGACAAGGGTCAGTTCATGGGCCTCATCACCTACCGCGACATCATGAAGACCAAGGAGCGCCCCAACGCCTGCAAGGACAGCAACGGTCGTCTGCGCGTGGCCGCCGGTGTGGGCATCACGCCCGACATGATGGACCGTGTGGATGCCCTGGTGAAGGCTGGCGCCGACGCCATCGTCATCGATACCGCCCATGGCCACAGCATCCGTGTGGTGGAAGCCCTCAAGAGTGTGAAAGCCAAGTATAAGAATATCGATGTGGTGGTGGGCAACATCGCCACCGGCGAGGCCGCCCTGATGCTGGCCGAGGCCGGCGCCGACGCCATCAAGGTGGGCATCGGACCCGGAAGCATCTGCTCCACCCGCATCATTGCCGGTATCGGCGTGCCGCAGCTCACGGCTGTGTGCGAATGCGTGGGTGCCCTCAAGTCCAAAGGCTACGATGTGCCCGTCATCGCCGACGGCGGCATCCGCTACAGCGGCGACATCGTCAAGGCCCTGGCCGCCGGCGCCAGCACCGTCATGGTGGGCAGCCTGGTGGCAGGCACCGAGGAAGCTCCAGGCGAGACCATTATCTTCGAAGGCCGCAAGTTCAAGTCCTACCGCGGTATGGGCAGCCTGGAGGCTATGCAGGCAGGCTCGAAGGACCGCTACTTCCAGGACAAGGAGACCGACTCCAAGAAGCTTGTGCCCGAAGGCGTTGTGGGCCGCGTGCCCTACAAAGGCACCCTCAGCGAGATTCTGTACCAGATGGTGGGTGGCCTGAAGGCCGGCATGGGCTACACGGGTAGCCGCACCATCGAGGACCTGCAGAAGGCCAAGTTTATCCGCATCACCGATGCCGGCCGCACCGAAAGCCATCCCCACGACATCGCCATCACCCGCGAAGCTCCCAACTATTCGAGATAAACGTTTAAGTAGACAGTAGTTAAGTAGACAAGACAAATGAAAAAGAAGATTTTGTTGGCTACGGCCATCATTTCGTTTTTCGGTTTTCAGTTTTCGACTATACAGGCCCAGGACAATCCTGTTGTTGTGGAGGTTGGCGGCCGTCAGATTCGCCAGCAGGAATTCATGAAGGACTTCATGCAGTCTGTTGGCAACAACCTCGTGGCCAAAGGAGCCTCCGAAGCTGAGAAGCGTGCTGCTTTGGACGAATATGTGGATCTCTACGCCAATTTCCAAGCCAAGCTGCGCGACGCCCGGGCACTTGGAATGGACACCTCTGCTGACCTGCGTGCCGAGTTGGCCAAGTATCGTGCCGAACTGGCAGCTCCCTATCTCATCGACTCCGTCATGCTGTCGAATATCCTGCACGAGGCCTATGAGCGCAACCGCTATGCGTTGCATGCCATGCATATCTTGGTAAAAGTCGGCCTCGACGCCGCCCCCGAGGATACCCTGGCTGCCTACAATCGCGCCATGGAGCTGTACAAGCGTGTGGTTGACGGCGAGAACTTCAATGATGTGGCCATCGAGGAGGCTCGCCGCGTGGATCCCAAGGCCAAAGTGCAGCCCAACGAGGGCGACCTTGGCTATTTCACCTCGTTCGACATGGTGTATCCCTTCGAGAATGCCGCCTATGCGCTGCAGCCCGGCGAGGTGAGCAAGCCTGTGCGTACCCGTTTCGGCTATCACATCATCAAACTTGTGGAGAAGGTGGAACACTATGGCAAGGCAACCATCCAGCACTACTGGAACCGCAATCGAAACAGTCGCAATGAAGTGGCCCTGCTGTATGAGCAGTTGGTAAGCGGCACGCCGTTTGAGATGATCGCCCGCCAGAGCGACGACCTCTCCACGGCCAACACCGGTGGCTTGATTGAGAATGTCGATATGCATCAGTTGCCTGCCGAATACATTACCATCATCAGCCGACTGAACGAAGGCGAGGTCTCCCACCCCTTCTATACCCGTTATGGATGGCATCTGGTGAAGCTTCTCAAGCGTGAGCATCAACCCTCCTTCGAGAAGCTGGAACCCTTCTATCGCCAGCGTATGACGCGCGATCCTCGTGGCGATGCTTCAAAAAAAGCCTTTGCCGCCACAACCAGAAAGAAATACGGCATCGTCGACTTGACCACGACTCCGGTGCCCCAGAAAGGTAAAAAGAAGAAGAAAAAACAGCCTGTACAGATGATGGCGTCGATCAATGCCCTGACCGAGCAGTTGACCAACAAGGTCTTCTCCTCCCAATGGAATGTGAAGGACTCCGTCTTCACCGAGAATCCAGTGCTGGTGCGTGTGCCTGGCAAGGAGTATAAGCTGCTCGACTTTGTGGACTATGTGCGTCGTACCCAGAAGGACGAGCGCCGTTGCGACCTGGACTACTATGCCCAGCAGCGATACGAAAGTTTCTTGGACAGCGTCTCCATTGCCTATGCCGACAGTCAGCTCGAGAAGGAGCATCCTGAGTTTGCCGAGCTTGTTGACGAGTATCGTCGCGGTCTGATGATTTTCAACTACAACGAGCAGATGGTCTGGACCAAGGCCATTCGCGACAGTGCCGGTTTTGCAGGGTTCTATGCCCGCGAGAGCGCCAAGAAGAGTCTGTCTGTTCCCGAAGATTCCATTTATTTCTGGCGTACACGTGCGCGTGTGGCCGTGTTTGATGTTCCCGACAGCCGTTGTCTCGATTCCGACAAGGCTCTCAAGATAGTCCGCAAGGCTGCCAAGAAAGGGTTGTCGTCGTCCGACATCCAGGATGCCCTTGTCAAAAAGGTGGACAGCAAGAAGTGCGAGTCCGAGGAACCCGTAAAGGCCACTGTTGAATTGGTTGAGCAGACCCGACAGAACCTTCTGGCCGACGACCAGTGGCACACCGATGTCTACCTTGTCCATTCCGGCAAGGGATACCGCGTGCTGCTGGTGCAGGACATCATCGAGCCTTGCCTGAAAGGACAGCTCGAAGCTCGCGGCTATTACCTCAACGCCTGGCAGAACGAGGTGGAGAACAATCTTTGCAAGGAGCTCCGCAGCAAATATAGGGTGAAAATCCACAAGAATGTTGTCAAGGCTATCAAATTCTAACAGGCTGACAGTCGTTCTGCTGCTTGCCGTTGTGCTGCTGGTTGGTTGTTCCCGCGCGTCGGGCGACGACTCGCCGGTGGTGGCAAGTGTCTACGACCATGAGTTGCATCTCAGTGACCTGGAAGGCCTGGTGCCTGCCGGAATGACCGCCGAGGACAGCATGTTGGTTGTACAGAACTATATCGACCAGTGGATTCGCCAGACCGTTATTCTGGCAAAGGCCGAGAAGAATGTCTCCGACGACTTCTCGCACGAATTGCAGGAGTACAAAAACAACCTTCTCGCCTATGCCTACGAGCGTCAGATTGTCGACCAGCTAATCGACACTGCCGTCACCGACCGCCAGATAGAAGACTACTACGAAGAACACAAAGCCGACTTTTTGCTTAAGAACAGCATTGTGAAGGCTGTCTACGTCACGGTTCCTGTGAAGAGTCCTGTTGTGGCGAAGATTAAGAAGATAGTGCTCCGTGGCAACTTTGGCGAAAGTGATGTGCTGGAACTGGAGGAGACGGCCTCGCGCTATGGTTTCAACGGCTATTATGACGCCTCCGCCTGGATGCCTTTTGTGACCCTGCAGACTGTTATTCCCGTCACCGCCTACAATGAGCAGCTCTTCCTTCGTCAGCACCGTACCATCACCCTCTCTGACGACTCGCTCTTCTATGCCGCCCGTATCCTCGACTACAAGGTGACCGACGAGATGTCGCCTATAGAGCTGCAACGCGACAATATCCGGGCCATTATTATCAATCACAGAAAGATAGAAATCCTCAGCAAACTCCGTTCCGACCTCCTTAAAGAGGCCGAAGAGGGAGGCCATGTGAAACGTAAACACTAAATGTACCGATGAAAAAAACGACATATCCGGCCCTTGTGGCCTTGCTGATTCTCCTGCAATTTGTGGCCACGCCCTCCTTTGCGCAGCCCCAGAAACATTCAGGCACCCTTGTCGACGGTGTCGCCGCGGTTGTGGGCAAGAACATAGTGAAGTATTCTGATGTTGAGCGCTCCTTTGCCCAAATGCGTCTGCGCTCGGGCTTGGACGACGCCCAGAACAATCGTTGCGCCATCCTCGAAAACCTCATCCTCACCCAGCTCCTTGTCCACAAGGGCGAATTGGACAGCGTCGAGGTCAATGAGGAGGAAGTCAAGCAATACCTTGAGAGTTTCCTTCAGAGCGACCTTGAGCGCTATGGTTCCAAAGAGGCCCTTCGTGAAGCCACCGGCTTTGCCTATGATGAACTCAAGGAACAATACGACCGCATGATCCGGACCAATCTCCTCAGCCGTAGCGTCGAATACAGCATCACGGAGAATGTCAAGGTGACGCCTGCCGAGGTGACGGAGTTCTTCAACACCCTTCCCGCCGACAGCCTGCCGATGATGCCCGAGCGCTATGAGATATCCGAAATCGTCATTCAGCCTACCATTCCTGAAACCGAGCGCGACCGTGTCCGTGCAGAATTGGCCGAATTGCGCGAGCGCGTCATTAAGGGCGAGAGCTTCTCGATGCTTGCCGCTCTCTATTCGCAAGACCCTGGCTCCGCCCGCAAGGGTGGCGAGCTGGGGTTCTTCCCCCGTGGACGCATGGTCGCCGAGTTTGAGTCGGCAGCCTTTGCCTTGAAACCCGGCGAGGTGTCGCCCATCATCGAGACCCAGTTCGGCTTCCACATCATCCAGCTTATTGAGCGCCGTGGAAATACCATCAATGCCCGCCACATACTCATCATCCCCAAAGTCTCGCCAGAGGACTTGCTGCGTACCCGCATGCAGCTCGACAGTATCGCCGCCGAGATTCGTGCCGGGCATATCTCCTTCGAGGATGCTGCCAAGCAGTACAGCACTGCCAACAGTGCCAAACAGGGCGGCACGGTGACCAACGCCTCCGACGGCAGCAACCGTTTCGACGCCGAGGCTCTTAAACAGAGCTATTTCGCCGTCGGTATTCCCGGCATGAATGTGGGCGATGTCTCCAACGCTACGGCCTTCAAGACCGAGGACAATCAGGATGCCTACCGCATTGTGCGCCTCAACCATAAGTATCCCTCTCACAAGGCCAACCTTGTCGACGACTACGACAATATCTACAATGCCGCCTTGGCCAATGCCAAGCAAAAGCGTATGCTCGACTGGGCTCGCAAGCAGGCCAAGAAGACCTACATCCGCCTCGCCGACGAGTTCAAAGGATGCACCTTCCACAATCTTGGCCTTTAACATACTAAATGCTCTTAGTGGAATTATGACAGATAAAGAACAACTCGACCTTCTGGTCCAGAAATATACCGCTCTCCGCAACGAGATGGGCAAGGTCATCGTGGGACAGCATGAGGCTGTCGACTCCCTCCTGTTGGCTCTTTTCACCGGTGGACACTGTCTGCTCCTTGGTGTGCCGGGTTTGGCCAAAACCCTTATGGTCAACACCCTTGCCCGCACCCTTGGTCTTTCCTTCAGCCGCATTCAGTTCACCCCCGACCTGATGCCCTCCGACATCACGGGCTCGGAGATTCTGGACCGCGAACGCAACTTCAAGTTCATCCAGGGTCCCATTTTCGCTTCGGTGGTGCTTGCCGACGAAATCAACCGTACGCCCCCCAAGACCCAGGCTGCCTTGCTCGAGGCCATGCAGGAGCATCGTGTCACCGTTAGCGGCACCTCCTATACGCTTCCCAGCCCCTTCCTGGTGTTGGCCACTCAGAACCCCATCGAGCAGGAGGGCACCTATCCGCTGCCCGAGGCCCAGCTCGACCGATTCATGTTCAACGTCCGCCTCGACTACCCCTCCTTCGACGAGGAGGTGCAGATCGTTAAGCAGACCACCGTCAAGCAGACCGCCGAGGTGGCCGAGGTGCTCAACGCAGAGCAGATTATAGAGTTCCAGGACGTCATCCGTCGCATGCCCGTGCCCGACAACGTGGTGGAGTATGCCGTGCGTCTGGTGACCTCCACACGTCCCGTACAGGGCTCTGAGGGCAACCGCTACATCTCCTGGGGTGCCGGCCCGCGTGCGTCGCAGTACCTCATCATGGGCGCCCGCACCCACGCCGCCCTGCGGGGCAAGTACTCGCCCGACTCCGACGACGTCCGTGCCGTGGCCTACAACGTGCTCCGACACCGCATTGTTCGCAACTACTTCGCCGAGGCCGAGGGCATCACCACCGACCAGATCATCACCTCCCTCCTGGAGGCATAACAAGATGTTTAACCTGATGTCTGAACAATGAAAACCATCTTGCGAATCGTCCTCATGACGCTGCTCCTCTCCCTTGGAGCCGCCGCCTCGGCGCAGTCGGGACTCTATGTCCCCAGCGCCAAGCCCATCAAGGATATGCAGAAAGCCCTCGTCAATCCGCAGGTCTTCCATCTGTTGCTCACCTTCCAGGGCAACGATTCCACCTATACCATCTCCCACCTCGACCTTCTCGACTCCGCCTATCGCATTGCCTTCTCCGAGGAAAACCCCATGCTCTACACCATGGTGGTGGAAAGCTATGCCGGCGCCGACGAGTCCCTGGGCAGCAAGCGCAACGAATCCGTCATCCGATATTTCTCCATGCGTTGCAAGACCCTCTTCCCCGTGCGCTATGCTCGCAACCCCATCCATTGCTCCTGCCACGGCGACTCGGTCGAGACCATCCGCTTCGAGGTGCCCACCGCTACCGCCGTCTACGACTGTGCCACCCTGCCTTCCGAGCGGTTGAAAATCAACAAAAGCGTCGACCTCCACAACTCCATCCTCGTCACCTTCCGCCACAATCCCGACGAGTGCATCGGTTCGGCCCGTGGATGCTTCATGCCTGCGGCCGACAGCCTGGTGCGTGGCTACTACGCCCAGCTCTTCCTGGCCCGCGGCTCGGTCTACTCCGTGGACGGCACCAAGGACACCTGTCCCTCCGACCTCGACATCAAGGTGGAGGATCACCTCAACTACCGCACCACCGTCGAGCGCTACAGCCTCATCCCCCATCCCAGGCAGATCCTCGTGCAGGCCGGCTACGTCGTTGTCAGCAGCAACTACGGCCGCACCCTCGACGAGTGCGAGGAACCCCAAAAAGACTCCATCTTCATCCGCATCCCTGCCACCCCCGAGCAGGTGGCCTCCAAGCTGAAATTCTTCGCCAAGGTGAAGACCTCGCGCGGCATCGAATACAAAGCCCTGCCCACGCGCAAAATGCCCGGCAAGGGCGAGCTGATGCTCCAGGCCCCCATCAATGTCGCCCAGTTCGACACCATCTACCTCGGCAAGCGCATCAGCGAGAAAGAACTCAAAGACTATTTCTTCGAGGTTGACTCGCCCACCGAGGCTGCCTCCTTCGCCGTCGGCAACCGCTTCTTTGTGGCCTATCGGGTCGACAAGCGCGGCGAATACGAGCTCCGCAAGGCCCTGCGCGACCTCTTCCGCATAGTTCCCGAGCAGGAGGAAGACGTCAACCCCGCCGGGGAGAAACGCAAGAACCTCAACCCCGACGAAATTATCGAATAACGTTTAGCGCCTATTGTTTAGTGTTAAGTATTAAGCGCAGAATTAATCATTTGTTCACGATAATTTTAATTATTAATTGTTAATTAAAAAAATGGCATACTTACAGACTGATGTCACCAAGGTCACTACCCGCGTGCTGCAGAACATGAAGCTGCACGGCGAAAAGATAGCAATGATCACGGCCTACGATTACTCCATGGCCTCGCTTGTCGAGAGCACCAAGGTCGACGTAGTCCTCGTCGGCGACTCCGCCGCCAACGTCATGCAGGGGCACAAGACCACCCTCCCCATCACCCTCGACGAGATGATCGTCTACGCCACCTCCGTTGTCCGTGCCGTCAAGCGCGCCCTCGTGGTCGTCGACATGCCCTTCGGCACCTACCAGGGCAACTCCAAACAGGCCCTCGCCTCCGCCATACGCATCATGAAGGAAACCGGTGCCGACGCCATCAAGATGGAAGGCGGCGAGGAAATCCTCGAGAGCGTGCAGCGCATCCTCTCCGCCGGCATCCCCATCATGGGCCACCTCGGCCTCACGCCGCAGAGCATCAACAAATTCGGCACCTACGCCGTCCGCGCCACCGAGAAGGAGGAGGCCGACCGCGTCAAGAAGGACGCCCTCATCCTCCAGGAGGCCGGTTGTTTCGCCCTCGTGCTCGAGAAGATTCCCGCCAAGCTTGCCTCCGAGGTCACCGCCGAGCTCAAAATCCCCACCATAGGCATCGGTGCAGGCCCCCATACCGACGGCCAGGTCCTCGTGCTGCAGGACATGCTCGGCATCACCCAGCAGTTCAAACCCCGCTACCTGCGCACCTACGGCACCTTCGGCGAGGATATCTCCAATGCCATACGCCACTACGTCGCCGACGTCAAGAGCGGCGACTTCCCCAACGAAAAGGAACAATACTGACAAAAAAAGGCCGGCACCATTGCCGGCCTTTTTTTATTTTCACAGCAGCACCACGCGCCGCGAGGCCGCGCCCTTGTCGGAGGCGAGGCGCAGCAGGTAGACGCCGCGGGGCAGGGCGGACACATCGAGCACGGCCTGGCCGCCGCCGAGCGAGCAGGCCGTCACCTCGTGCCCCTGCCATGGCAGGCTGTCCCACACGGCATGGAGGCATCCGTTGGGGTCCGCCGTCACCGTGATGTTCTCTATCGCCTGGCATTCCGGCTCGAAGATAAGAAATACCTCTGGCAGCTCTCCGTCCAGCGTGTCGCCGCTGTCCCATCCATATTTATAAAGGAATGGGTAATCCGGCAGAGTGTCATACCTCGAGAATATGATGGGTTGCGCCTGTGTGAAAGTGATTGTGCATCCAATAAAAAAGGCCAGCACAAGTGTTTTTTTTATCAGTAACATTTTTTTATGTTTCATGATTCCGCTTTTTACTGGTTGACAAATGGTTGCTTGTTTTTGATGGATTGTGAGAACACTGCAAATATACAAAAATAATCCATATCCAACAAAAAAAAACTTCACCCTTACCGACCCGGGGTCAAAAGGGTACCCGAGAGGTGTCCGATACGGCATATCTTATATTGTTTTTATATTGTTTACATATTGTTCGCATATTGTTCTTATATCCCCAATATAGGAACAATATAAGAACAATATGTAAACAATATAAAAACAATATAAGAACGGCCGTATCGGGGGCGTATCGGGTAGGGGTTGGGTGGGGGTGGGAAGTGTCAGAGGCGGATGCCGAGGATGCCCATGAAGTGCCATCGGGCATTGCGGAGCTCGACGGCGTCGACGTCGCCGGTGCGTTCCCAGACGTACTGCATGGTGATGCCCGCAAACCAGTTGCCGAAGGAGCGTATGGCGGCGCCGCGCGAGACGATGACGAGTTCGGGGAAGCGGGTCTTCCATTCGCGTTCCTGGCCCAGTTCGTGCAGGGTGCCACGGGAATGGATGGCAAAGTAAGGGACGGCGGAGATGTGGAAGAGCCACTGTTGGCCGTCGCGCCGAGGCAGGACGAAGTTGTGTCCGTATCCCAGGCCGATGGCTGCGAGGGAGTTGACGATGCGGTAGACTTCGTTGTCCGCGGCGGCACTGCCCACGGTGGTCTGGGCGCCGTGGATGTAGAGGCCCGCCAGGAGGCTGCCGGCGCTGCGCCGCTGGATGTAGCTCTGCGTGAAGGCGGCGGGGTAGGAGAAGTGTCGGTGGTTGAAGACGTAGTAGCTGTTGAGGACGATGTTGAACTGCGACACGTAGCCGCGTTCGGCGGGCACGCGGAGGGTGTCGTTGTCGAGGGCCACGGTGAGGGTGCCTTCGAGGGTGTTGATGCCGTTGATTTCCACCTCGAAGCCCAGGCGACGACCGTAGATGTCGAGGCGGGCCTCGATGTCCTGTTCCGGGCGTCCCAGGAGCACTTCGGGCTTGGCGGAGAGGGAGAGGCTGATGCCGCTGTAGCCCGCCGAGAGGCTGAGGCGCCCTTTGGGCGAGGAGGACACGTCGCAGGTGAGGTCGGCACCGTCTATGTCGGAGTTGCTCATGACGTTGAACCACGACAGCTTGGGCCTTATCCTGAGGGTCCAGCGGCGCTCGGGGCGGAGGATGTAGGAGGTGTCGTAGGCGAGGCGGTTATAATGAAGGTCCAGAAGGCTGTCGGCCTTCTGGACCAGGGTTTGTGCGTCTGCCGCCAGGGGGCAGAGCGCGATGAGAATCGGAAAGAGTGTGTGCTTCATTTCACCACTTCGGCCTCGACGTAGTTTTCGTCTTTGTCGAGCAGTGCTCGGCGGGAGGCTTCGAAGTAGTCCTCCACGAGGGTGAGCCCCGCGAGGGCGGTGAAGCTGGCGCAGCCGATGGCCAGGAAGGCAATGCCGAAGAGGATGCTGAGGGTGGTGGCGGCGATTTCGGGCACGAACACGCTCCAGGCGCCGAAACCGATGGTCATCAGGCCCAGCAGCAGCATGAGCCACCAGCCTTTGGCACCGGCACGGTAGTACTTGATGGTGTTGAGGCTGAAATCGATGCCTTCGAAGAGGATGTAGACTCCCAGCAGGATGGCGATGATGGAGGGGTGGAGCACGATGAGCACTCCGAGCACCACCATCAGAACCGAGGCCGAGAGGGCTATGGTGTCGAGGCTGCGGAGGGTGGCCTTGTACTGGAGGAAGAAGAAGACCACGCCGGTGAGGATGACCACCACGCCGGCTATCTTGGCGAAGACGCCCATGGTGTCGATGGGGAAGCAGAAGCACAGTATGCCAAGGGCGGCAAAGGCTATGCCGCGGATGATGAGGCTCAGTTTGGAACTCTTGAACATTGTTTTATTGTCAATTTTCAATTATATCAATTCTCGGTTTTCTTGGGGGCGGGCTTGGGGGCGCCGGCGGGGGTGGCGAGGGAGGCGCGCATGTCGGTGTCGGCCTGGATGTTCTTCATGCGGTAGTAGTCCATGATGCCGAGGTTGCCGCTGCGGAAGGCTTCGGCCATGGCCAGGGGCACTTCGGCTTCGGCCATGATGACCTTGGCGCGGGCTTCCTGGGCCTTGGCTTTCATCTCCTGTTCGGAGGCCACAGCCATGGCACGGCGCTCCTCGGCCTTGGCCTGGGCGATGTTCTTGTCGGCGTTGGCCTGGTCCATCTGCAGCTGGGCGCCGATGTTCTTGCCCACGTCGATGTCGGCGATGTCGATGGAGAGGATTTCGAAGGCGGTGCCGCTGTCGAGGCCCTTGGTGAGGACGAGTTTGGAGATGCTGTCGGGGTTCTCGAGCACCTGCTTGTGGCTGGTGGCGCTGCCGATGGAGGTGACGATGCCTTCGCCCACGCGGGCGAGGATGGTCTCTTCGCCGGCGCCGCCGACGAGCTGCTTGATGTTGGTGCGCACGGTGACACGGGCTTTGGCGATGAGCTGGATGCCGTCCTTGGCCACGGCGGCCACGGGGGGCGTGTCGATGACCTTGGGGTTGACGGAGGTCTGCACGGCCTTCAGCACGTCGCGGCCGGCGAGGTCGATGGCCGTGGCGGTCTTGAAGTCGAGGTTCATGTTGGCCTTGTCGGCGCTGATGAGGGCGTTGACCACGGAGGCCACATGGCCGCCGGCCAGGTAGTGGGCCTCGAGGTCGTTCTGCTTGATCTGCAGGCCGGCCTTGGTGGCGGAGATCATGTTGTTCACAATCACCGTGGGTGGCACTTTGCGGAAGCGCATAAAGATGAGCTGCACAAGGTTGACGCGCACGCCGGAGATAATGGCTTGGAACCAGATGCCCACGGGCACCAGATAGAGGAGGATGATCACCGCGATGACGATCACTCCGATGAGGATCATTGTACCGATTGTCATGTTTTATTTGTTTTTAGGGGTTTCTTCGAAACGGTTGTCGCCGGCCTCGCGCACGTCGATGCGGTAGCCTTCGATGGCCACGACTTCGATTTCGCGGTCGGGGTCGATGAACTTGTTGACGGCGTGGACCTCCATGGTCTGGCCGTCGATGAGGGCTTTGCCGGTGGGGGCGAGGCGCGAGATGGTGACACCGCGGGTGCCGACCTTCACGGCGGGTTCCAGCTGGTTCACTTTGCTGTCGCTCTCCTCCTTGAGACTGAAACGGTTCCAGGTCTTGGTTTTGAAGATCCACAGGAATGTCAGCAGGCAGAGCACGAAGGCGCAGAGGAGGATGATGGTGCCCACGGTGGTGCCGAAGAGCACGTAGCTCTGCCACACGCCAAAGGCTATGGCGGCCACGCCGATGGTGCCGGCCACGCCGCCTGGGAGAATGAGCACTTCGAGGGCCAGCAGGGCAACGCCAACCAGCAGGGTGATGATGAGGAGCGTTGTGTTCATATTTTTTTCGGTGTTAAGTGTTCAGTGTTTTTTAGTTTTCTACGATTTCGGAGGTCAGTTGCTTGTTGAGGAGGGCGGTGTGCATGGGGAGGAGGTCGGAGTAGGAGCCGTGTTTGACGGTGCACTTGCCGTGGCAATGGACCAGTATGGCGCACTGCTCGGCCTGCTCGGTGGTGTGGCGGCAGATGTCGACGAGGGCCTTGATGACGTAGTCGAAGGTGTGCACGTCGTCGTTCCACAGCACCAGGGAGCAGCCGTTGTCTTCCAGTACGGCGGCCTCATCGTCGGCTTGTGGGCTTACGTAGGGTTTTTCAGTTTTGTCCATTTCTATGTTGAAGTGTTTCAACTTTCAATTATTTATTCAGCAGCGCTACGGCCTGGGCCGAGATGCCTTCCTGCCGGCCTTCGAAACCGAGGTGTTCGGTGGTGGTGGCTTTGACGGACACCTGCTCGATGTCCAGACCGAGGGTGACGGCGATGTTGCGGCGCATCTGTTCGATGTGGGGTGCCAGTTTGGGGCGCTGGGCCACGACGGTGGAATCGATGTTGACGATGTGGTAGCCGTGTTGTGCGAGCAGTGTTCCGACATGAGCCAGAAGCTTGAGGCTGCTGATGCCTTTGTATTGTGGGTCGGTGTCTGGGAAGTGTTTGCCGATGTCGCCCAGGGCGGCGGCGCCGAGGAGGGCGTCGGAAATGGCGTGGAGCAGTACGTCGGCGTCGCTGTGGCCCAGCAGGCCGTGGGTGTGCTCGATGTGCTCGCCGCCAATCCAGAGCGGCAGCCCTTCCTGCAGTTGGTGTACGTCGTATCCGGTTCCTATTCGTATCATAAAACCTTAAATTGTATTAAACCTTACTTCGTCGGTTTCATGTCCAGACCGATGCTGACGCGGATGGTGTTGGCCAGCGAGTTGTTGGAGATGGTGGTGGTGGGAATGAGGTAGGAGAAGTCGCCGGTGAAGTAGCTGTAGCGGATGCCGACGCCGACGGTGGCGTACTGGCGGCCGCCCTTGTTGGCATGCTCGAAGAAGTAGCCGGCACGCACGGCGAAGGTCTCGGAGTACCAGTATTCGGCACCGGCGGAAATCTGGATTTCCTGCAGCTCTTCCTGCAGTCCGCCAGGGGCATCGCCGAAGGAACGCAGGGCCCCCTCGATGACACCGATTTGGTTGTAGTCGGCCCAGCCGGCGGTGTCGTTGCGCAGCGGGGGCGTGGGCACGAGGAGCTTGTTGAAGTCGAGCATGACGGAGATTTTGTTGAAGTCGTCGATACGGTTGGTGTAGCGTCCGCCGAGACGGAGGTTGGTGGGCAGGAACTCCTTGTCGTTGTCGTCGTTGGAGTAGGAGAGCTTGGCGCCGAGGTTGGAGATGAAGGCGCCAAGGGCGAATTCCTGGGTTTTGTCGATGGCCTGCTGGTAGTAGAGTCCGATGTCGGCGGCCAGGGAGTTGGCGGCCTGGGTGGCGGTGTTGGAGCTACCGTCGCTGATGGTCTGTCCGTTGGTGAGGTCGGAGCGCAGGAAGCGTCCGGTGGCACCGAGGGAGAGGTTGTCCGTGATTTTCAGCGCGTAGGAGGCATCGATGGCGAACTCGTTGGGGTGGAGTGTGGTGATTTTGTTGCCCTCGATGTCGGTGTTGTCAATGTCACCCAGGGTGAAGTAGGTGAGGCTGGCGGCGGCGGTGCTACGGTCGTTGATGCGGTAGTATCCAGCCAGATAGAAGAGGTTCATGTCGCCCACCTTCAGTTTGCGCAGCCAGGGGGTATAGGTGGTGTAGACGCCGGTGAGGCCGTCGATGAAGGCCAATTTGGCGTTGTTCCAGTGGGCCGAGTAGGCGTCGGGCGTGGTGGCGGCACCTACGTCGCCCATACCGCTGGAGATGGCGTCGGGGGCAATGAGGATGATGGGCAAGCCGGTCGATATGAAATTCTTTTCTTGACCGAGTTCGGAATACTGGGCGCTGAGCGTTCCGCACAGGGCCACAAGCATTGTTAGGAGGGTTAGTTTCTTCATTCTGTGTATTAATCAAAAAATTTGTTCTATAATAACGCGGTTGTTTTTCTTTTATTGTGTCAGCGTACAATACATTTCGTTGTGGCTTGATGGGTCTCGCCGTCGGTGTCTGTCACTACCATGCGCGCCAGATAGAGTCCTGGCGGCACAGCGCTGACATCCCATACCACAGGGCCCACAATGAAACCTTCGGCAGAGACCGTCGGGGTGCAGCGGTAGGCCATTTGTCCGCGGCTGTTGTATATTTCCAGTTCGGCGGAGGCGATGGCGTCGGGCACGTTTACACGCAGCGAGAGTGTCATGCGGGTCGACGAGGGGTTGGGGATTGCGTCGAGGTTGGAGAAACAGAGTGTGTCGGCGCCACGTACCACGAAGGGAATCGAGGCTGTGCTGGAGACGCCGAAGATGTTCCATGCCTTGACGGTGACGGTGTGGCGCCCCGGGGCAAGGTCGCGGAGGGTGTAGGCTACGCTGCCGCTGCGGCTGTCAGTGATGTCGGGTTGGTAGAGGTCGTTGAGGACGATGAGGCCGTTGGGGTTGCCGTCGAGCACGGCCGTGATGTCGTGCCCCAATCCTGTGCCGGCATTGATGCCGGCTGAATCGGACAGCAGCGCCACCAGGGTGGGCGAGGGCCCCGTCAGTCCGCCGGCGTGGAAGTTGGTATCGCCTATGTAGAGTCTGATGTCGGGGGCCAGATTGGCATCGATGACAGTGTCGCTCATGCCGCCGAGTTTGAGGTGAGTGAAACTACCGGTGGCGTGCTCGGAGGCCGACTTGGCGTAGTGGCTCAGTTTGGCGTAGGCGTACTGGTAGGAGACGTCGCGCGGGACGAGGAACGAATACTCGAAGCATCCGTTCTTCACTTCGTGCGAGCCTCGGTAGAGCACGGTTTTCTGTTGCCAGAAGGCCACCTCGGTGCCGGGGTTGTCGTTGGCCAGGGTGGAGGAGCGCATCTCGCGGTCGAAGACGATGGGGTAGACGGTGCCGTTGAAGTCGTCTATCCTGACGCCGTTGCTGTCCTGTATCTCGCCGCGCACGGTTACGCGCGACAGCACATCGGCCTGCACATCGTTGATGTCGTCGACGGGGTCGGCGTTGATATGGGTCACTTTCACACGATTGGAGGGTTGGCTCAGGCGCAGCGCCGGATCGCCAAGGAGGCAGATGGCCATCGAGGTCGAGGTGCGGTTCTTGGCCATGCGCAGGGCGTCGCCCACGGTGTTGGCGGGGTCGAGGGCGAAGAGCACCACGTCGCGGTTGAAGCGCTCGATATGGCTGATGGGGCGTGTGGCGCTGATGACGCCTATCATGGCCGAGGGTGCCAGCACGCACAACTCGGCGCCGCACTGCTCGCCCACCTGGTCGAATCGACCGTAGGAACAGGTGCTGGTGACGAAGAAGGGCATGCGGTCGCCGTTGGTGTAGTTGGCTATGTGCGAAGGCTCGATGAAACGCTCGGTGCCGATATAGGCGGCGGAGCCGTGGCCGATATAGTTCAGCAGCAGGCATCCATAGTTGATGCGCTGGCGCAGGGCGTTGTTAAGGTCGGGGTAGTAGGAGCCTATAGAGCCCGATTCCTGATGGTAGGCATCGGCATAGAGGCGGTCGATATTGATTTGCGGCATGGTGGTTTTGAGGGCCTTGGCAATAGTCTCGGAGGAGTGGACGAAGGTGGTGTCACCCGAGCGTCCGGGGTCGGCGTCGTCGGCCAGCAGGGCCACATAGTTGCGCCAGTCGCCGCGGTTCGTCTCGTCTTCGAGGTCGACGCGGGTGAGGTAGCGTTCCACTTTGTCCACCAGCAGGGTGGCCTCGCTTTCGTTCTTGGCCGGCAGGCGGCCGACGCTCACCTCGAGAGTCTCCGTTGAGGAGCCGTGGCCGTAGGGGGAGAGGTAGCCCAGCATGTCGTCGCTGGCATAGGAGGCTCCTTCGCTGTCGAAGGAGTAGGGGGTTTCGTAGGTCACCATGGTGGGCGTGTTGTCGCCCAGCAGGTTGCGGTTGTCATAGGTGCCTTTGCCGAAGAGGGCCAGATAGCGTGGCGGACGGGAGGCGTAGCGGCTCTTGAGGTCGCGCAGCAGCGAGCGGATGGCCATGGGGTCCTTCTTGCCGGAGGAGTATTCGTTGAACACTTCCTGGTCGCTGACCACCAGGGTGGTGAGCCCGTCGAAGACTTCGTGCAGCCCGGCCAGGCGCTCGGCCTGGGAACGGTAGGCTTCGAGGGTGACGATTACCATGTCGGCCTGCGGGGCACCGTGGAGGTTCTGGTTTTCGATTTCTGCGATGTCGCTGGGGGTGAGGTAGGAGTATTCGTCAAAGACCACATATTTGCGAGCCTTGAGGGTGTTGTCGCTCCAGCCGTTGGAACTCACCTCCATCTCGCGCACGTCCTCGTGGTTGGTGACCTCCCACACGCGGGCGCTGTTCAGACCCGACATGGTGAAGCGTGCCGTGGAGCCCAGGTGGCGGTCGTTGCGCACAAGGGCCTGTCCTCCGCTGTAGGCCAGCGTGGCATAGGCGTTGAGCTCGATAAAGTCGAGGTAGCCCAACCCGGCGTTCTCGCTGGGCGAGAATCTGATGTTGAAGGTATAGGCGGATTGGTTGGTGGTGATGCGGTCAATGGCCGTACGGTAAGGGGAGTACTCGTTGGTGGTCTCCTGGCGGCTGAGGCCGCTGGTGTTGAATGTGAAAGTGGCCTGCGCGGTGGAAAGGCTGGCCACGGCGTAGCGCACTTTCACGTCGCTGATGCCCGAGCCCGGCAGGCGCACCTCGACAGAACGTTGCGGCTGCGACGTGGAGAATTTTTCGCCGAGCCACACTTGCCCGGACTGGTAGATGTTGACCAGATCGTTGTCGCGGCGCGCCACCACGGTGTGGGTGCTCATCACCGTGTCCGCCTCGACGGCGGGGACGGTGGCGATGCGTGTGGTCTCTGTGGCGTTGACGGTAAGGTAGTAGCAGTTCTCGTTGGCGTAAGCGTGGGGGGTGAAGGTCCAGCGTTTCAGTTCGTTGTCGTAGCCCCATCCGCCAGCGCCCTCGCCGAAGAACAGCAGTTCGTCGTCGGCGTCGAAGCGGTGGTTGCTGTTGCGGTCGCGAATGTCGACGTGCAGGGACTGCAGGTCGGCGGTGGAGGTGAGGTGGTTCTCGGTGGAAAGCATGGCTCCGTCACGGCCGTAGACGGCTATGCTGTCGATGTTGACCCCCAGCAGGGCCGGTATGTCGCGCGGGGTGATGCCGTAGACGCCTTCCTCGTTGACGCTCAGTCGCCACCAGCGACCCGTCGACAGCACCGACTGGCTCTGGGCCACGGCCACTCCGCAAAGCGCCATGAATGCTATGATGATATGTCGTTTCACAATATTCACTTTTATTCCTTTTGGTTTCTATTAACGCCGTTTTATTTTATTTATTGTATCTATTAGTATATTATTTTTGTCTTCAACTGCCACAAAACACCTCCCGCCAAACCCTCCCTTTCGTACCCCGGACCTATCATCTTTTTCCATCGAAGAGGTGGATATGAAGCGGGTAAGAAGAGGGTAAGAAGATGGGAAGAAGATGATAGGATAACACTACTGTTTTTCAGTGTATTATAAAAATGTTAAATTTATCGTGTTTCGATATTGTTTCGGGGCGTTTCGCCGGGTTGTGGAGGGTGGGGGAGGCGTGGGTGTGAATTTTTTTTTCATCAAAGCACAATATTATTTTTTATTCGGAGTTATTAATGATGCTTGCTTGAAAAGCGCGGCCCCGTAGTTCAGCTGAATAGAACGTCGGATTCCGGTTCCGAAAGTCGTGGGTTTGAATCCCGCCGGGGTCACCAAGTGAAACGATTCTCCCATCCTTTTATGCACCTTATGGTGCTTTTTCTGTTGTCGCTGTCGATGATGGTGGTGTCGGTGGTTGTAGGCGCTGTGGCCGGCCCCGCCAACCCCAAATCGGGCGATTCGTGGTTGCCGTGGCTTTCGTGGCAGGCGTTGTCGCAGGTGCTGATGTTTGCCCTGCCGACGCTGGTTGTGGCGTGGCGCTATTACCGCCCCGGGCAGCGGCAGTGGCTGCGGCTCGACTTCTCCGGCAGCCGGTGGCTGCTGGCTTTGGCGGGAGTGGTGGTGATGCTGCTCCTGGTGCCGTTGACCGACTGGCTCACCGCCTGGAACGACGCCCTGCACCTGCCCCAGGCCCTGAATCCCGTCGAGGAGTCGCTGCGCCGTGCCGGCGAGCAGTCGCAGGGGATGCTGCAAGACATGATGCGCGAGGTGAACCCGCTGGTGAGCCTGCTCTGCGTGGCTCTGGTGCCGGCAGTGTGCGAGGAGCTCTTCTTCCGTGCTGGCATACAGAACCTTCTGCAGCGGTGGACGGGCAACGTGCATGTGGCGGTATGGGTGACGGCGGCGGTGTTCAGCCTGGCCCATTTCGAGGTCTTCGCCTTCCTGCCACGCTTCCTGCTGGGAGCCCTGCTGGGCTACCTTTATGTGGGTGGCGGGTCGCTGGTGGTCAACGCTGTGGCCCATTTTGTCAACAACGCCATCGTCGTCGTGGCCTTCTGGCTTGCTTGCGGTCATGGTATCGACATCGACCCCTCGGCGCCTCTTGCCGTCGGCTGGGAGGTCACCGTGGCCTGCTCCGTGGCCGCCATTTTCCTTCTGGTGGTCACCTTCGGTAAAAGATTAAAAATTAGTGTTTAGAGCATCGGAAAAAATGCTCTCTCCGCCCCTTGACGGGCGGTGTGGACAAAAATATTTTATTTTTTTTAAAAGCTTGATAAATAAAAAATTATGGTGGAATAATGCATGAAAACAGGGCGGTGAAGAAAAAAAAACTTCGCCATGTGAAAAAAAAGTATTATTTTTGCACTCCAATTTGAGTTGAAAAACAGATAGGTAAAGATTAACAATATAAAATATTAAACAAAATGACAAAGGCAGAAATCGTAGCTGAAATAGCTCAGAAAACCGGCATCGAGAAAGTCGCCATCCAGGCTACTGTCGAGGAGTTCATGACCGTTATCAAAGAGAGCCTCTCCGAGGGCGAAAATGTGTATCTGCGTGGCTTCGGCAGCTTCATCGTGAAGAAACGCGCTGAGAAGACTGGCCGCAACATCAGCAAGAACACCACCATTATCATCCCCGCTCACAACATCCCCGCCTTCAAGCCCGCCAAGACTTTCATGCAGGATGTGAAAAAGAAAGTCAAATAACAACATCAAACAATAAGAACTATGCCTAACGGAAAAAAACACAAAAGACACAAAATGTCTACGCACAAGCGTAAAAAACGCCTGCGCAAGAATAGACATAAGAAAAAGTAAGGCCTGACGCCCGTCAGGGGCGTTGCGGTCTGCTTGATTCTAAAAGACTAAAACAAATTACACACCGGCCTTTAGTCGGTATGTAATTTGTTTTTCTCTTTTTTGAGCCCAACAGCAGTACCCAAACGTATTTAGACTATTTATATATTATTTTGGATAAAGAATTAGTAATATCATCATCTGGCGAGAGCGTACAGATTGCCCTCATGGAGGACAAGCGCCTCGTAGAGCTCCACAAGGAGATGACCACCGGCCAGTATGCCGTGGGCGACATCTTCTTCGGCAAGGTGAAGAAAATCATGCAAGGCCTCAACGCCGCTTTCGTCGAAGTGGGCGGCGACAAGGAAGGCTTCATGCATTATCTCGACCTGGGCCCCGACTACAATTCGGTCGACAAGTATCTGCGTCTGGCCATGAACGGCGATGCCTCGGCGGCCACGTTGAACAATTTCAAGATTGAACCCATCCTGGAGAAGGTTGGCAACCTGGGCAATGTGCTCAAGGTTGGACAGCCCGTGCTGGTACAGGTCACCAAGGAGCCCATCTCCACCAAGGGCCCCAAACTGACGGGCGACATTTCCATCGCCGGCCGATACTTGGTGCTGACCCCCTTCAGCAACAAGATATCCATCTCGCAGAAGATTAAAGGCAACGAGGAACGCAACCGCCTGCGCCGGCTGCTGCAGAGCATTCGCCCTCAGAATTTCGGTGTCATCGTGCGCACGGTGGCCGAGGGCCGCACGGTGGCCGAGCTCGACGCCGACCTGCGCCACCTCATGGACTGCTGGGCCACGATGACGGAGAAGCTTAAGCGCGTCAATGCTCCCACCAAGGTCTATGCCGAGCTCAGCACCACCACCGCCCTGCTGCGCGACGTGCTCACCGACGATTTCAACACCATCTATGTCGACAATGCCAACCTCTGCACCGAGGTGAAGCAGTTTGTCAAGTCCATTGATCCCGGCAAAGAGGACATCGTCAAGCACTACAAGATGGAAACGCCCATCTTTGAGCAGTTCGGTATCTCGCGCGACATCCGTCGTGCCTTTGGCAAGATTGTCACCATCCGTTCCGGTGTCTACCTCTATATCGAGCATACCGAGGCCATGCACGTCATCGACGTCAACAGCGGCAACCACATCAAAGCTGGCAGCGGCCAGGAGGATACTGCGCTGCAGGTGAACATCGAGAGCGCCAAGGAGATTGCACGCCAGCTGCGCCTGCGCGACATGGGCGGCATTGTCATTGTCGACTTCGTGGACATGAACAAGGCGGAGAACCGCAAGAAGCTCTTCGATGTCATGACCGAGGAGATGAAGCGCGACAAGGCCCGCCACACCATCCTGCCGCTGAGCAAGTTCGGCCTGATGCAGATCACCCGCCAGCGTGTACGTCCCGCCATGGAGGTCGACGTGCAGGAGAAGTGTCCTTTCTGCGATGGCACCGGCACTATCAAGTCCAGCCTCGTCGTGGTGGACGAGATAGAGTCCAGTCTCAAGTATGTCCTCACGTCGTCTAATGAGCGCAAGCTCACGCTGGTCACCCATCCCTACGTCCATGCCTACCTCACCAAGGGTTGGATCAGGAGCATGAAGAGCCAGTGGGGGCGCAAATACCATGTGAAACTCACCGTCAAGGCGTCGGAGAAATACAGCCTGCTTGATTTCAAATTTTTCCACGCCAACGGCGACGAGATTGCCATGTAAGGGAATGATAAATGAAAAAAGAGAAATGAAAAATAAACGCTTTGCTCTGCCTGTTGTGATGCGCGGTATTATGTGCGTTGTCATCTTTCTCGTTTTCCACTATTCGTTTCCCGTTTCCGTCCATGCCCAGGTCCATACGCGCGGTATCGACGTCTCCAAGTTCCAGGGCACCGTCAATTGGACCAAGGTGGCCAAGGACAAGACTGTGAAGTTCGTCTATATCAAGGCTACTGAGGGTACCTCCATCCAGGACCCCTACTACAAGACCAATGTGGCCAAGGCCCGCAAGGCCGGTCTGTTGGTGGGCAGTTACCACCTCTACAGCAGCAAGACCACGGCCTATCAGCAGTTTGCCAACTTCAAGAAGATGGTCAAGAAGAGTGAGCAGGACCTCATTCCCGTGCTCGACATCGAGGGACACCATGTGGGGCGCCTCTATATGGCCCGTGTCGACAAGCTGTTGGAACTCATGGAAAAAGAGTATGGTGTCAAGCCCATGATCTACACCTCCGAGAAGCTTTACCGCGAGCACCTCAGCGGCAAGAAATACCGTAAGTACCATATCTTCATCGCCAACTACCGAGGCTATCCCAGGGCCCGTTTCACCCTCTGGCAATACACCGAGACCGGCCATATCAGCGGCATCAAAGGCTGTGTGGACATCAGCAAGTTCAACCGCAACCACTCGCTGAGCGACATCAAGATGCCCAAGAAGAAAAACGAAAAGAAGGCCGAGAAAAAGGACGGGAAAATAGAGGACGAGAAGGGTCCTGACAAAGAGAACAGAAGCACGACTGCGAAAGACTCCACGTCAACCGCTCAGGCGACTAACCAATAGCAATCTGCTTAGAGAAAACACCATCTACATGGAAAATTCAATATGAATGAAAAGATATTTTTTTTGCGTTTTTTTGTATCTTTGCAGTTCATATTATAGTGTAAAAGCATAAACAACATGAAAAAGATAGTGATAGTCTCAGCCCTTGCGGTGGCCGGACTGATGGCAGAGGGTTGCAAGGATGAAAAATGCGATTGGGCGGAATACAACAGTAGTGGTCCCAATCCGTGTATGGAAGAGGTGCCCTGTGAAGATTATCCGCCGGAAGGTGTGACAATATCTTGGGGCGATTACAATACTGTAGGAGAAATGAGAAGCTTCTTCGTTTGCCACAGAGAAGCCCTGAAAGAGCATGATGGCGACACCGTGATGCTGGCGGGCTGGCTCTATTGGGGCGGCAATGATGGAGAGTGGACGCCTGATTATATGATAAGTCATTCGATTCAACAGTGGGCATATCTCACGGATAACGCCGATCACTCAGATGGGCATCATACCATATCCGTTTCGATTTCGACAGAGATTGTAGGCTCTCTGATAGCGAATGACATGGATGCTTTCTTCAACGAAAAATGGCATATAAAAGGCATTGTTCGCGGCCATGAGTTAGGTACAGGAGGCTGCTGTTCGTGCGAGCCGGTTATTGAAATTATAGAAGTCTTCACCGTTAATAGCTGAATTTTTGAAACACAGACTGTTCCCCCGGCGTTTCCGCAGCCAGGGCGCGGCTCTGTTCCATACCGGTCGACCCCCCCACCCAACACCCAGTGGGTGTTTGGGAGGTGGTTGTTTGAAAGTTTTTTCTTATATATAAAAATTATTTCGTATCTTTGCAGTCCGAATTATAGTGTAAAAACAATAAACAAACAATAAAGACAACAATGCAAAAAAGTAAAGTAGGACTTGATTTTGTTGAGGTTGAGCATGCACGCGATGTAGCCCGCAAGATAGCGGGACAGGTGCAGGATTTCGTGGAAGATTACACCACGGTGGCCGTGGAGCGCACGTTGTGCCGCTTCCTGGGCATCGACGGTGTGGACGCCAACGACGTGCCTATGCCCAACGTCGTGGTGGAACACCTCAAGAGTAATGGTGTGCTGGGCGAGGGAGTGATGTTCTATATGGGAAATGCCATGGTGGAGACGGGTAAGAGCCCGCAGGCCATAGCCGAGGCCATTAGCGCCGGTGCGCTGGACATCACCAAGCTGCCCGTGCACGGCAAGGCAGACATCGACAAGGCCTTGGCGCCCGTCATCAACCAGACCATCGACAAGGTACGCAGCAACCGCCTGCGTCGTGAGAAGTACATCGAGACCATTGGTGAGGGGTCGAAGCCCTACCTGTACATCATCGTTGCCACGGGCAATATCTATGAGGACGTGGTGCAGGCTCAGGCCGGTGCCCGTCAGGGTGCCGACATCATTGCCGTGATTCGTACCACGGGCCAGAGCTTGCTGGACTATGTGCCTTACGGCGCCACGACCGAGGGTTTCGGCGGCACCTTCGCCACCCAGGAGAACTTCCGCATTATGCGCAAGGCTCTGGACGAGGTGGGCGAGGAGGTGGGCCGCTACATCCGCCTCTGCAATTACTGCTCGGGCCTCTGCATGCCTGAAATCGCCGCCATGGGCGCCCTGGAGGGTCTGGATGTGATGCTCAACGATGCCCTCTACGGCATCCTGTTCCGCGACATCAACATGCAGCGCACGCTGATCGACCAGTACATGAGCCGTATCATCAACGGCTTTGCCGGCGTTATCATCAACACCGGCGAGGACAACTACCTGACCACCGCCGATGCCTACGAGGAGGCCCACACGGTGCTGGCTTCTGACCTCATCAACGAGCAGCTGGCCCTCATGGCCGGCCTGCCCGAGGAGCAGATGGGTCTGGGCCACGCCTTCGAGATGGACCCCATGCTGGAGAACGGCTTCCTCTACGAGTTGGCACAGGCACAGATGATTCGCGAGATTTTCCCCAAGGCTCCGTTGAAATACATGCCCCCGACGAAGTTTATGACCGGCAATATTTTCCGCGGCCATATCCAGGATGCCCTCTTCAATGTCATCGGTCAGTGGACGCATCAGGGCCTGCAGCTGCTGGGTATGCCCACCGAGGCTATCCACACCCCCTTCATGAGCGACCGCTACCTCTCGATTGAGAACGCCAAGTATATCTTCAACAACATGAAGGATATCGGCGAAGAGGTGGAGTTCAAGGATGGAGGCATCATTAAGAGCCGCGCGCAGAAGGTGCTGCACGACGCCACACACCTGCTGGAGACCATGGAGAGCGAAGGCCTCTTCACGGCCTTGGAGAAAGGTATCTTCGCCAACGTGAAGCGTCCGAAGACCGGCGGCAAAGGCCTTGATGGTGTCACCCTGAAGGGCGAGCACTACTTTAATCCGTTTGTTGAATTAATGAAAGGAAAGAAATAAGATGAGCGAAGGATTGTATTCGATGGAGGCAAAGGATTACGACAAAACCCTTGACCTCACCAAGATAAAGCCATACGGCGACACAATGAACGACGGCAAGGTGCAGTTGAGTTTCACGCTGCCCGTGCCTGCAGGTGCCGAGGCCGAAGAGGCCGCCAAGCAGCTGCTGAAGAAGATGGGTTTTGAGAACCCCCTGGTCGTCTACCAGAAGGAGCTGACCAAAGGCTTCTGCTTTATGAACTGCTATGGTTCGCTGACCCACACCGTGGACTACACAAGCATCCACGTGCCCAAAGTGGAGAGCACCACTATGGATATGCACGAGTGCGACGACTATATCCGCGAGCACATTGGCCGAAAGATTGTCATCGTCGGAGCCTCGACGGGAACCGACGCCCACACGGTGGGCATTGATGCCATCATGAACATGAAGGGATACGCCGGCCACTATGGCCTGGAACGCTATGACATGATTGAGGCCTACAACCTTGGATCCCAGGTGCCCAACGAGGAGTTCATCGCCAAGGGCATCGAACTGCACGCTGACGCCCTCATCGTCAGCCAGACGGTGACTCAGAAGGACGTCCACATCAAGAACCTCACCGAATTGGTGGAGATGCTGGAGGCCGAGGGTCTGCGCGACAAGGTGATTCTCATCTGTGGCGGTCCTCGTATTAGCCACGAGCTGGCCAAGGAACTGGGTTACGACGCCGGTTTTGGTCCCAACACCTATGCCGACGACGAGGCTTCGTATATCGCCCAAGAAATGGTGAAACGTGGTTGGAAATAGACTTAAACAATTAAAAAATATTAAAAATGGAAAAAGAACAGATTAAACCCTTTATTGCCAAGCGCGCAGCCCAGGAGCTGCACGACGGCGATGTCGTCAATCTTGGTATCGGTCTGCCGACGCTGATTCCTAATTTCCTGCCCGAAGGTGTGCACGTCATCCTGCAGAGCGAGAACGGCATGATTGGCATGGGTCCCACCCCCGAAGAGGGCAAAGAGGACCCTTGGTTCATCAACGCTGGTGGTGGATACATCACCCATGTGCCGGGTGCGTCGACCTTTGACAGCGCCACCTCGTTCGGCATCATCCGTGGCGGTCATGTGGACGTCAGTGTCCTCGGTGCCATGCAGGTGGACGAAGAGGGCGACCTCGCCAACTGGATGATTCCTGGCAAGAAGACTCCCGGTATGGGTGGCGCCATGGACCTTCTGGTGGGCGCCAAGAAGGTGATCCTCGCCATGGAGCACACGGCTAAAGGCAACCCCAAGATTCTGAAGAAATGCACTCTGCCTCTCACCGCCAAGGGCCAGGTGAACATGATTATCACCGAGATGGGCGTGATGGAAATCACCCCGAAGGGTATCGTGCTGACCGAAATCAACCCCGAGTTCACGGTGGAGCAGGTTCAGGCCGCCACTGAGGCCAAGCTGATCATCAGCGAGAACCTGAAAAAGATGAATGCTTAAATTAATGTAAGAAGGAGGCATGGAGTCAAGGAGTCGAAGTCAACTCCTTGATTCCGTGGCTCCCTTTATTATAGTAACATGAAAAGGATAATCCTGTTTGCTGTTGCGCTGCTGTGTCTTGGTAGCACGGCGGTGGCGCAGCGCCATATTGAGTTCCGTTGGCGTGGCATCTATTTTGTCGGCGACGGTTCTTATTTGTTTAACCTGAATAGGACGCCCAACGAGAGCGGTGTGGCCGACACGGTGTCGGGCTTCATGCCAGCATTCTCCGGCGGATTCCAATTCCGCAAGGAGGCAGCTGTAGGTTTGGGTTTCGCCTATATGGCCGACCCTACAGGTGCATTTTCGCAGTTGCCACTTTTTGTGGAGTTGCGTAGCCATTTCACCCGCGACCGTCTGACTCCCTATGCCGTGCTGCAGGTGGGTTATACACTCCCGGTTGGCGCTTCGTCGGAACCTCCGGTGACAAAGATTGACGAAGGTGGCCTATACTTGGGTATTGAAGCAGGTGGCCGTTTCGCCATCAACCGTTCGTTTGCCTTGGGACTGCATGTTGGATATAAATTGTTGCAGTCCAACCAGGTGATACGATACGACATGCTCAATGAACCCGTATTTAGCGAGACTGTGGTGCTGCACATGCTTGGTGGCGGCCTCTCGCTTTATTTCGGCAACTAATTGAAATGCGATGAGAAAGGGTGTTCTTCTTCTTGTGCTGTTGATGCTCTTTGGCGCCCGTGTCGGTGCTCAGGAGGATGGAGCACGCATGAGAGCCCGCGCCAACGTGGAAGCCTACGACGACGAGGCCGGAATCATGAAGTCGGCCTATCGTGAGTCTCCCTATTTTATGGAGCTCACAGGGCGTTGGGACCAGAAGAAGACAGATAGTTCGGTGGTCTACTCGCGCGAGGTGGAGGTGGAAAAGTTCTGGAAAGACTACCGCGTAACGCTCAATGTGCGCTGTGGCCGTGCCTGTCGTATAGCACTCAATGGTAAAACCGTCGGCTATGGTGGCGATTCCCGCCACTGGAATGAGTTTGCCCTCAATGCTTATTTCAAATATGGCAAGAAAAACTTGCTGTCCATCGAAACATTAATGCATCCACGTGAGGCATTGCTTGAAAGCGATGACCAAATGGAGGGACTCAATGGTGAACCCTATCTGTTATTCAAGGGTGATCCGAATGTGGACGACCTGACGGTGACTGCAGACTATGATGCTGTTACTACGATGGGTACGTTGTCCCTCGAGGTCAGTGTGTTCAACAGCAAGAAGAAAGGGAAATACTATGTGGAGGTCGAAGTGTGGGACCCCAAGGGGCACACATTTGACCGCATGGGTCGATGGGTTGTTTTTGACAAGAGTACGCTGGCCACCGTAGACCTCAATAGGTCGTGGAGTGGGGTAGAGCCTTGGTCGGCAGAATTCCCCAAATTGTATACTGTTGTCGTCCGCCTTCGTAACGAGGACATGGAAGAGGAGGAACTGGTGGGGGCACGCTTTGGCTTTCGGCATGTCGAAGTGAAGGATGGTCTGCTGCAGATGAATGGGAAGCCCCTTACGTTGAAGGGTGTCACCTATGGAACCAAACATACAGAAGGATTTGCTGCTCGCGAACGCATGCGGCAGGATCTTCTGGCAATGAAAAAGCTTAATATTAACGCAGTCCGTACGTCCCGATATTCGCCAATGGACCCGTATTTCTATCAGCTTTGCGATGAGATGGGATTGTATGTGGTATGCGACGCCAACTTGTTGCCTGCTTCTACTCAACAGCAGGTGGTGGCTACGGACAAGGATTTTCTCCCTCTCTTTGAACGCCGCGTAGAAAATCTTTACGGAAAATACAAAAACTATACCTCCATCATTGCATGGTCATTGGGCGAGAGCCGCGACAATGGTATATGTATGTTGTCGGCGTACAAGCGTCTGAAATATTTGGATAAGAATCGTCCGGTTATCTTTGCCGGCGCTGGGTTCTCTGAGAATACTGATGTCATAGCACTGATGAAGCCGACGGAGAAAGTGCTCCGCCAGTCGATGGAGAAGAACTCCGACCGCCCATTCATGATGCTGTCGGCAGTGGATGACAATAATTTTGCTGATTTTGAGGGACTGTGGTCACTGGTGGAGAATCGACGCAATCTACAAGGCGGTTTTATTGACGTATGGCCTCTCGGCACCGCCAGGGCTGCGGACCTGAAGAATCTTTTCTGTCCGTTCGATGTACAGCTCAGCAAGACCACTATCGACGATGCAGAATTCTTGGTGTTCAATCGAAACAACTTTGCCAACTTCAGCAATTATATATTAGAGTATACAATATTTACTAATCTGAGACCCAATATTACCGCTGGAGACCTGCCTGTTGCTATCGACGGTGGTGGGGTGGAGTCTGTGAAACTGCGTATTCCTCCGGTGGAAATGCAGCCAGGAGAAGAGCTCTTCGTCCGTTTTAATCTTGATGCACGACACAACGACAATCAGGCTCGAGTATCTACCACTGACCGTACGTTGGGCACAAAGGAGTTCGCTTTGGCTCAACAGACGTCGAGGCGGACAATTGTGAATAATGGTGCTCCCATTCAAGATAGTTCGATGTTGTCGCACGAACTGTTTTTTGTCGACCACATGGACTGGACGGCAGTTGTCGTGGGACACATGGTACGCCGCCCTGATGATCATAGCCTTTGCGTCGACGATATGTGGAGATATTCTGCACCCGGTGGCAGTGTGATGTGTGACGTACGGACGACCTATACCCGTTTCAGCACGGGCGATGTAGTGGTGGATTATACCATTTCACCCAGCGACCGTATTGCTGCGGACAAGCTCCATCCGGTATTGATTTTGAAAGCGGCTGGCGATAGCGTTACATGGTTCGGCCTCGACCGAGCTGTCGCTTTTGCGAATCGCAACTCTGGTCAGGTGGGTGTCTTCACTCATACTACTGCCGGTGACAGTGCTATAGTGGAACGCAAGCATGTCCGCTGGTGTGCTACCCACAAGGGTGGGGAAGGTCTTTATGCCGAAATCCTCGGCGAACAGTTCGATATGCTGGACAATGGCGTCTACCTCCGGCTCTATCCCCGCTCCAACGATACGTTCCGACTCCACATGCGTCCATATGCTCAAGAAGATCCTGCCGATTTTTATGGAATGAGATTCCCGCGTATGACTGTCGGTATGCTTGACCCCCCTACCATCACGGGTTCTGAGATTCGATTCTCCCAGCCTCTGACGGTGACCATTAGTAGTTTGCCCAACAGTGAGATACGTTATACAACTGACGGCACTGAGCCTACAGAAACCTCGCCTCGCTACACGAGCCCCTTTGTTATCAATGCCACTACGGTGGTCAAGGCCCGGGCCTTTGCCAAGGATATGCCACCGTCGTTCACCGCCACGCGCAAATTCAACTACGACTATATTGTCGCTACGTCTTTCTCGCGCAAGCCCAATACACCATTCAATGTGGGTACCGATACGCTGCTGTTTGACGGCGAGAAAGGTGTTGTTGACGACCTTTCGATGGGGTGGCTTGGCTTCTCTGGCGACGGTGTGGCCACCACTGTGCAACTTTCTAAACCCATCAACATCGATTTTCTCACGCTTCGGTTTGCCCATTCTCCTGAGATGTGGGCTTTTGCCCCCAGGCGAGTCACTGTGACCCTTTCGACCGATGGGACAACCTTCTCCGATACTATCCAGGTGATGATTCCGATAGAACCCGCTTCCGAAGAGGCCAATTCGCCACAGCTGGTGGAGGTACGCGTGCCTGTGGACAGGAACGGAATCAAGTCATTGGTGATCGACGCCCAATCCATCGGTGTCATACCTGCATGGCATCGTGCCAAAGGTTTGAAACCATGGCTTATGATGGATGAAATCCAAATTAGCGAAACGACGCAAAATCTACATACCAATACAAATTGACATGCGAAAGTTTTTGATTATAGTCTCGATTGTTCTCTTGGCAACAGCATGCGAGGTTGAATTCTCGCCCAATGCGGAGTGGAAAAATATTCCTGTCGTATATTGCCTGCTCGACCAGGATGATGATACCTCCTGGGTGCGCGTGCAGCGCTGCTATCTTACCGAGGACAATATATACAACTATGGCAGCAACTCAGACTCCATCAATTATCCCCAGGGATCCATCTCCGTATCCCTTTTGGCTTATGAAAACGGTCAGTTGAAGGACTCCATGAACTTCGAGTACACCACGCGTGACCATGAGCCGGGCTCCTTCGTAAGTACTAACCAGCCTCTTTATTATTGTCGCACCAAGAACAGACTGAAAGAGAATTATTCCTATGTTCTCCAAGTACGCAATGTCGCTGACAATTCCATCCTTGCTGTCAGCGATCCCATCATGCTGATCAAGAAAACAGCGTCGAAGCTTTTCGTCGACCCTTCTCTCACCATCCTGAATGGCACCGACACCATTAGTGGCCAGTTTGCCTTCTATAACAGTTTGGGAGGCTCCAGCAGTAATACCCTTTATTGCTATATCAGATGGAATGCGCTCGAGAATGCACGCCTGTACCAGCCTGTTGTCCGTTTCTATTACGAGACTCAGGGTGAGGTTAAACATATAGACCTCCACGCATCCAATTCCAGAACCACTGAAACCTACTATTCTCGCGACCTCTTCCTCAGTCAGCTGAAGCAGTATTTCGGGGACGATACTACTCGTAAGCGTTATATTCCCCGTGTCGATTTGTACCTCACTTGTTGCTCCGAAGAATTGAATGCTTATATGATGGCGAATTCGTCGGGTGGTGCTGCTTCCGAGATGGCCGAGGGATTTTCCAATATCAATGGCGGTGTCGGCGTGTTTGCCTCGCGTCGCACCCATCTTTATAGTCGCATGCCTGCCGACAGTGCCATTACGGCTGGACGTGGATTATTGTACCATCTTATCCAAATGAACGTAGGGTTCTATTAATAAGCAGATTATGTGACAATTTAATATAAAAATACATAATAATGTAAATTTATATCCTCAAATTCAATATTTTTATGTATTTTTGCATTTTTACAAGAAATAATAAAAAGACTAAAAATCAATAAAATAAACAATCAGATGAACATCACAAGAGAGAAATTAAGTGATTTGGAACTCTGTATCAAGGTTGATATCGAGGAAAACGACTACATTGAAAATGTAAACAAACAGCTGAAAGAGTATCAGCACAAGGCCACCATCCCTGGCTTCCGCAAGGGTATGGCCCCTAAGGGACTCATTGAGCGTATGTACAAGCCCGCCATCGTCGGCGACGCCGTGCAGAACACCCTCAACACCTCCCTCTTCAAGTATATCGACGACGAGAAACTCCACATTCTCGGCATGCCCATGTCCAACGACGAGAAGACTGGTGAAGTCGACTTCGCCAAGGGTACTTCCTTCTCGTTCTATTTCGACGTCGCCGTTGCCCCCGAATTCAACCTCGAGTGGGACAAAGTCAATGTCAAGTACAACCAGCTTAAGGTTACTGCCAAGGATGTCGACAACGAGATGAACAATGTCGTCAACCGTTACGGTAAGTTCGAGACTCCCGAGACCGTCGCCGCTGGCGATATCATGTATGGTAAACTCGTCGAGCTCGACAAGGCCGGTGCCCCCAAAGAAGGTGGCGTCGAGACCTTCGTCTCCCTCAACCTGCTCAACCTTAAGGATGCCGAGCTTATGCCCCTCTTCGAAGGCAAGAAGGCCGAGGACAAGATTGTCTTCAATATGGCTAAAGCTTTCCCCACCGCCGACATCGAGCGCGCTCTCCATATCGACACCGCTGCCGCCAAGAAATTCAAAGCCGACGTCGAACTTACCCTCTCTGGCATCTCCCGCATCATCCCCCACGAGATCAACGACGAGCTCTTCCAGATGGTCTTCCCCGGCCAGACGGTGAAGGACGAAGCCGCTTTCCGTAAGATGCTTCAGAAGGAGATTGAGAAGGCCAATGCCGAACAGAGCGACTATCTCTTCGTCAACCAGGTCCGCAAGGCTCTCCTCGACCAGTTCACCGCTCCTCTGCCCGAGAACTTCCTTAAACGCTGGTTCGCCTCCCGTGGCGACAAGGATATGACTCCCGAGAAGATCGAGGCCGACTGGAACGACAAGTATGTCCCCTCGCTGAAGTGGGAGCTCATCGAGTCCAAACTTGAGGAAATCAGCCCCGTCGAACCCACCAACAACCAGATTGTCGACTATATCAAGGACATCCTCCGTCGCAACGATCGTCCCGTCGAGGGCGAAACCAAGGAGCAGGCCGAAGACCGCCTCGAAAAGGCTGCCCGCAGCATCGCTGCCGACCGTCAGAATCTTGGCCAGGTCATCGACCGCCTCTATGCCGACAACCTCAGCAAGCTCTTCAAAGACCAGGTCAAGCCCGAGGTCGAGAAGGTCTCCGCCAAGGAGTTCGCCGAGCGCGCCAAAGAATAACCATTCAGAAAAAATAACCCTTTAACCCTCATATCCCGTTATGAAGAAGTTGTTGTTGTCACTCTTGCTTGTTGGCTTTGCGCTTGGCGCCAAAGCCCAACCGGCAGCAGACAATACCTTTTTTTGGTCGGTGAATGCAGGAGCCACTTTCTATCAGCATTCCGGCGAAAGCCAGTTCGGGCTCCCCTCCGGCGGTCTCTATTTGGGCCGCTGGCTCATGAAGCCGCTGGCTTTCCGCCTGGCTGTTGATGCCAATATGGTCCCCAGTCACTTCCAGACCGATGGCTCCACTAACTCTCTCTACCTCTTCGGCAGTGCAGAGTTCATGTGGGACATCAATTCCACGTTCTTCCATGTCTACAACAAGAACTTCCTCTATCCCATCCCCGTCTATCCTCTCATCGGTCTTGGCCTCGTATATCGTCCTGAGATCGAAGTCGACGGCCAAACCATTGGCGCCGACAACGACTTCCAGGCCATGCTTGGTTTCAACCTTCCGGTGCGTATCGGTCCCAAATGGGATGCCTTTTTGGAGTACAAGTGCTTCTTCCTGCCGCAGTCGTTCGACGGCAGCCGTGGCGACAACTTCATGCACAACATCACCCTCGGCCTTACCCATCGCATGACCGACGACCCCTATCACCGTCGTACCGCCCATGCGTCGCGCAACACGGCCGAGGACTGGTTTGTGGGCTTCGGCGCAGGTGTCAGCTTCTCCTCCTTCGAGTTTGAGTATATCGGCAACTTTGACGCCCGTCTCTACAACTTCACCCCGGAAATCATGCTCGGCCGCAACTACAGCGAAGTCTGGACTATCCGCTTCGAACTCTCGGGCTTCTTTGCCCGCCATCGTGCCCACATGGTTCCCGAACTCAACGAGGAAGGCACCGGCATGGTCGAAAAACTGCATCCCGGCAGCTGGTATACCTTCAACGTATTGCACACTGACTTCATGGTCAACCTCACCCACCTGTTCAATTTCCGCCGTGGTGTGAAGTGGAATTTCCTGCCCTATCTTGGAGCTGGTCCTGTCTGGCGCTACCAGGCCAAGCCTGTCTTCACCGTGGCTGCCGACGCCGGCTTCATGGCTCGACGCTACATCGACAATATGGGCGACTTCTACGTCGACCTCAAGTACATCATGGTGCCGCCCCGTGTGGCTGGCGAAGCAGGCCCTGAAGGCAGCATCTTCGGTGTAGGCTATCCCATGCTCACCATCGGCTACATCCACAACTTCGGCCACTCCACCACGCGCTACCGCATGCCCGTCAACAGTTCTGTCAATTAACCTTCCTCACACCTAAACGGATTATATATGAAGAAATTTTTACTTCTATTGCTGACGGCGGTCACCTTTGCCACCGCCACAGCCCAGCCAGGCGAACGCTTTGGCGACAACATGTTCGTCACCCTCAAAGGGGGTGTGGGAGTGTACAGCAACCGCGTCAACGAGAGCCCCATGGGCTTCTCCGGCGGCATCTCTGTGGGTAAATGGATTGTCAGCCCGCTGGCTTTCCGGGTGAGTTTCGACTTCATGACCATTCCCAACGCATCGACCGTCAACCCTTACACCGCCCAGTTCGCTCTTGGCAATGCCGAGTTCCTGTGGGACTTCACCTCCACGTTCTTCCGCATCCGCAACTGGCGCCTCAAGTTCTATCCCATGATAGGCCTGGGTGTGGCCTTCGAAAACGGCGACAACCACTCTACCGAGCACGAGTTTCAAGCCATGTTGGGCGGTCAGCTCAATTTTGTCTTGTCTCCGCGTTGGGATGCTTTCCTGGAATACAAGTGCAACATGTTCCCCGAGGCCTTCGACGGCAGCGGTGGCGATGTCTATCTCCACTCGTTCCTCCTCGGTTTCTCGCATCAGTTCACCGAAGGGCCTTTCCGCCGTCGCACGGCGGGAGAGTCGCGCGACGTGATGGAGGACTGGTTCTTCGGTGCCGGCATCGGCCCCAACTTCTCTTCCTTCACCTTCGAACACATGGACAAGCTGGGCATGTACGGCGCTGCTCCCGAGATTATGTTTGGACGCAATTACAGTAACTTCTGGACCATTCGCTTCGAGCTGGGCGGCCTCACGGCGCACGAGCGCTACGACACCATCGAGAACGAGCCCGGCCAGGGTTACACCTTCTCCACGCTTCACGCCGACGTGATGGTCAACCTCACCCATGCCTTGAAGTTCTCGCGCGGCAAAAAGCTTAATGTGCTGCCCTATCTGGGCGCCGGTCTGGCGTGGCGCTACGACAATGCACAGTTCGACATGGCCGCCGATTTCGGTGTCATGCTGCGCTACTACATTGGCCGTCGCAGCGACCTTTATGCCGACTTCAAGTACCTGATGGTCACGCCTCGCATTGGTGGCGGCACCGGCGATCCCGGCCCGCTGCCCGGCATGCTGAGCTACGATATCCTTTGGGTGGGTCTGCCCTCCATCACCATTGGCTACATCTACAACTTCGGACACAACACCACGCGCTACCGCCTGCCGGCCCACTGGAGCCCCGGTGGCAGCTGCACCGACTGATAGGACAAAAAACAATAAGCCCCCGCTGCATTCGCAGCGGGGGCTTTTTTTGTTTGCCAGTAGAGATGCTGCGTGCGGCGTCTCCCGGGTGGCTTTATGCGTCTGTAGAGACGGGGTATGTCCCGTCTCTACATCGCTCGTTTACAGACTTTCGTAGCGTGGGCTGAAGGTGTCGCCACCGCGCAGGTCGCCGGTCTGCAGGCCTTTCTTGAGCCAGCGCATACGCTGTTCCGAGGTGCCGTGGGTGAAACTCTCGGGATACACCTGGCCGCGGGCGCGCTTCTGCAGGTAGTCGTCGCCGATTTTCTGGGCGGCGTCGATGGCCTCCTTGAGGTCGCCTTCGTCCAGCGAGCCGAACATCTTGTTCTCGTGGTAGCCCCACACGCCGGCGTAGTAGTCGGCCAGCAGCTCGATGCGCACGCTGGTCTTGTTGCGCTCGGTCTCGTTCTGGCGGCTCATCGTGCCGTGGGCCTCGTCGAGGATGCCCAGCAGGTGCTCCACGTGGTGACCCACCTCGTGGGCAATGACGTAGGCGTAGGCAAAGTCGCCGCCGGCGCCCAGGCTCTTGGGCATCTCGTTGAAGAAATCGAGGTCCAGGTACAGGCACTCGTCGGCCGAACAGTAGAAGGGCCCCACGGCCGACGTGGCTTTGCCGCAGCCGCTCTGCACCGAGCCGTGGAAGAGCACCATGGTCGGCGCCTTGTAGGTGCGGCCCATTTTCTTGAATTCAGCAGTCCACACGTCCTCCGTCGAGGCCAGAATCTGTTTGGCGAATACGGCGAACTCCTCCTCCTGCGCCGTGGGGGTGTAGTTCTCGGACTGCTGGCCCGAGGTGGCGGTGCTGATCACCTGCTGGGCCACATCGCCCACATTGCCGCCGTTCAGCAGCGTCATGACGGCTGCAATGATGATGGCTCCGATGCCGCCTCCGATGGCGAGCTTCTTGCCCGAGCTGCGGCGGTCGTCCACATTTGTACTTTGTCTTCTTCCTTTGAGATTCATAGGGTTGAATGGGTATTAAAAGGTTATCATTTATTTTCCATAGCAAACGCCAAAAGAGTGTTTTTATTGTGTGTATGCTTCAATTTTTACCCTTGTTGTCATGCTCCCCCATCCGGGTCAAAACCCTGCCTGATTCGCCCCCAATACGGCCGTTCTTATATTGTTCTTATATTGTTTACATATTGTTCTTATATTGTTCCTATATTGTGGATATAAGAACAATATGCGAACAATATGTAAACAATATAAGAACAATATAAGAACGGCC